>Ga0184637_10002274_pt1 | contig 12406 bp, 5 predicted proteins | sample PLM3_127_b2_FD_133143 | JGI IMG/M metagenome (GOLD analysis project Ga0184637, IMG submission 133143) | Groundwater sediment microbial communities from an aquifer in East River, Colorado, USA - PLM3_127_b2 | ecosystem: Environmental > Terrestrial > Soil > Riparian zone | place: USA: East River...
GCGCGGCACCACATAGGCCTTGGCCAACTCGCCCTTGTTCTCGTCGGGCACGCTGCCCACGGCGACCATCGCCACGTCGGGATGTTCGGCGATCACGCGCTCCAACTCGGCCGGGTAGATTTTGAAGCCGCCGGTGATGATCATGTCCTTCAGGCGGTCAACCACGTAGAGGTAGCCTTCGGCGTCCTGGCGCGCCAGGTCACCGGTGTGCAGCCAACCGTCGGGATCGAGCGTCTGCGCGGTGGCCTCGGGCCGGCCTAGGTACTCGAGCATCGTCACCGGGCCGCGGATCTGCAACTCGCCAACCTCGCCGTGCGGCAGCACCTGGCCGGTGCCGTCGGTGGCGATGACACGGGCTTCCAGGTGCGGCAGCGCCACACCGATCGAGCCGTGCCGAGCGGGCCCATAGCTGCTATGGGTAGTCCCCAGGCCACCAATTTCGGTCATGCCCCACAGTTCGATCAGCGGGCAGCCGAAGGCCTGTTCTACCTGCCGCATCTTGGCTTCCGGCATGGTCTGGCCGCCCACCGTGCAGCGCGTCAGCGACGACAAGTCATAGCTTGCGAGTCGCGGGTGGTTGAGGATGTACATGTACATCGTTGGCACACCTTCGAGCATGGTCGCGTGCTCGGCCTGGATGCTGGCCAGCACCTTGTCGACGTCGAAAATCTTGTGCAGTACCAGTGTCATGCCGTAGGCCATGGCCGCGTTCATCACGATGTTGCCGTAGACATGCGAGCAGGGCAGCGCGCTGACCACTGTGTCGGCCGCCGTGCGCACGTGCATCGTCGCGGTCATCGCGGTGTTCATCAGGATGGACTGGTGCGTCAGCACCGCGCCCTTGGGGTGGCCGGTGGTGCCCGAGGTATAGCCCACGGTGCTGGGATGCTTGATCGAGATGCCCGACACCGGATAAGTGCCCACCGATCCTTCGAGCAGGGTGCGGAAGTCGATGGTGTCCGCTGGCGTGGCTCCGCCATAGGCGAAGCAATGTCGCAGTTGCGTCCTGGGGCGCACACCGGCCAGGCTGGCGATGCGGTCATCGGAGCCGAACACCGCCACGGCGCCGCAATCGTTCATCGCATAGGCGGCTTCGTCTGGCGTGAGCATCAGGTTCAGCGGGTTGACCACCGCGCCGATCTTCATGATGGCGTAGTAGGCGACGACCCATTCGGGACAGTTCGGCGAAAACAGCGTTACCTTCTCACCGGCCCGGATGCCCATGCGCTGCAGATGCCCGGCCACCCGCGACGAGGCCTCGTCGAGTGCGCGGAACGACCATCGCTGGTCGTCGAAGACCAGCGCCGTCTTGTCGCCGTGGCGCTGCGCGGCCTGGCCGATCAGGGCGCCCACGGATGAAGGCATGCCCGATGGTGTGGCCTGGTGCTGACTCACGGGGTGACTCCTGGGTTGCTTACCGACGATAGCAGCGGTGGCCCGGCGGTCGCCCGCGGGTTTTCGAGCTTGTCCAAGGTGTTTTGAAGCAAGCCAGAGCGATTGCCTTCCAGGCGAACTTCACTCAAGCCACATGACGCTCTTGCCCGGCCCAGTAAGGCCCGCGAAGCTCGGGCGCACTGGACCATAGCGGTCGGTCGCGAGTACCCGCTGATGGCCGGATGCTCGCAGTGGCGAAGGTCAGCAACCGAGCAATCCAATCGGATGTCGGATTCGCGGCTTGCCGATCGATGGCATCACTGTCGGCGGGAAGCGGCGCGCGAACATCCGCCGGTGGTAGGCGATGGGCGCGGCGGGAGAACGCCTTGGTCGGTTCACGAGGTTGCTGAAAACTTGCGCTGCTGATTCGGCATGAACGGTAGCTGCCGAGGCAATGAATCTACTGGCGCGCCAGGCCTCCCACCCGGCTCATCGCCAGATTCGCCGCCGCGGTGCGTGTCTCGACGGCCTGCTTCTGGAACACATGCTCCAGGTGCTTGGTCACCGTGCGGGGGCTCAGGCCCAGGATGTCGCCGATGTCGCGGTTGGTCTTGCCCTTGACCACCCAGTACAGCACCTCGGCCTCGCGCAGCGTCAGGCGAAAGGCCTGCATCATCGCTTCGACGGTCGCCGCGTCGGACACTTCGCGCATGACGATCAGCCAGTCGTCGTCGGTGGTGCGTTTTTGCAGCGTGAACACGAGTTGCCCGGGACCACGCACCACCGTCAGCGGCTTTTGCTCGCTGCCTTGCGCCGAGGCCGCCACCTGCGCGCCCAGCCACTCGAGCAACGCAGGCGGCACCCGCGCCTCGGTGCTCGCGTAGTAGCGCTGCATCAACTCGCGCGCGAGCGGCGTCTGCCACACGACGCGTGCGTCGCCGATGTGGATCGCCATCGTCGCGTGGCCGAAGGCGTCGAGCACATTGCGCGCCTGCCGTGCCTGCCGCGCGCTTTGCATGTGCGCGGCGATGCGCGCGAGCACCTCCTTCGGCTTGATCGGCTTGGTGACGTAGTCGATGCCGCCGGCCTGGAAGGCCGCGACCACGTGCTCGGTGTCGGTGAGCCCGGTCATGAAGATGATCGGGATGTGCGCCGTCTCGGGCCCCGACTTCAGGCGACGCGCGACCTCGAAGCCGTCCATGCCGGGCATGACCGCGTCGAGCAGCACGATGTCGGGCACCGCCTGCACGGCGCTTTGCAGTGCCGCCTCGCCGTGGGTCGCGACGAGCACCATGTAGCCGGCTTCGTCGAGCGCGTCGTGCAGCACCGACAGGTTGTCGGGCACGTCGTCGACGATCAGCACGACGTCGGAGGCGCTGCGGTCAGGAAGCATGCAGCGCCTTGGAAAGGACGTGGCTCATCGCTTCGAGCTGGAACTCGCGCGCCAGCGCGCGCATGTGCAAGACGAACGCTGCGCATTGCCTCTCTTCGCCTTCGATCTCGTCGAGCATGCGCACGATGCCGCGGAAGTAACCGAGGTGCACGAGCTCGTCGAGCGCGCGCAAGCGCAGCTCGCTCGGAAACACCATGTGGGCGCCGGCATCGGCAGGCGGCAAAGGCGCCGGACGCGGCGTTTCGAGCCAGTCGAGGTCGAGGCGGCGACCGAGCCAGTCGAGCAGCTCCGCCACCCGCACCGGCTTCAGGATGAAGTCGGCGTTCGCGATGCCGACATCGTTGTCGAGGCCCTTGTCGAAGGCGTTGGCCGAGACGATGGCGATCGCTGCGTCGCTCAGGCGCCGCTCGCGGATCGTGCGGATCGCCTGCCAGCCGTCGATGCCCGGCATCGCGAGGTCCATCAGGATCGCGTCGGGCTTGAAGTGCGCGAGCCACGCCAGGCATTCCTCGCCCGACGCGGCCTGGGCGACGTCGAAGCCGAGCGGCTCGAGGCGGCTGACGAGCAGGCTGCGGTCGACTTCCTCGTTGTCGACGACGAGCACCCGGCGCCGGTCACCGGCATAGCCGATGCGATTCGTGCGCGGCAACTCGCGCTCGGCGAGCGCCGCGCGCATCTCGGGCAGGAACAGGCGGATGCGAAATATCGTGCCGACGCCGGGCGTGCTGCTCACCGTCATCTCGCCGCCCATCAGGTCGGTGAGCATCTTGCTGATCGTCAGGCCGAGGCCGGTGCCGCTGGCCGGCCCCGCCATTGCACCGCGCGCGAAGGGCTCGAAGATCGTCTCCAGCTCTTCGGGCGCGATGCCCGGCCCGCTGTCCTCGATCTCGAAGAGCGCCATCTCGCGCGCATAGCTCAGGCGGAAATCGACGCGGCCGCGGCTCGTGAACTTGACCGCATTGCCCAGCACGTTGATCAGGATCTGGCGCAACCGCTTTTCGTCGGCGCGCACCACCTCGGGAATGACGCCGCCGTAGACATGCGCGAACGCGATTCCTTTGCCGGCCGCCTGCAGCTCGAACATGCGCGCGATCTGCTGCACGCTGTCCTTGAAGTGCATCGGCTTGACGTCGAGCGTGAGCTTGCCGCTTTCGATGCGCGCGATGTCGAGCGTGCCTTCGATCAGCGACAGCAAATGATCGCCGCCGCGCAGGATCACGCTTACGGCCTGCTTGCGGTGCGGTGGCAGCGTGCCGTCTTCGTCGAGCAGTTGCGCGTAGCCGAGGATGCTGTTGAGCGGCGTGCGCAGCTCGTGGCTGATGGCCGAGATGTAGCGCGTCTTCGCCTGGTTCGCGAGATCGGCCGTGCGCTTGGCCTCCTGCAGTTGTTCGTCGGTGCGCTGGTGCGATTCGATTTCGCGCCGCAGTGCGAGGGCCTGCTCGTGCAACGCGTGCGTTTGGCGGTTGCTCTCCTCCTGCGCCACTTGCCGGCTCTTGTGCGTGAGCACGAGCCACCACGCGACGATCCCGCTGATCAGCAGCAGCGCGGCGAAGGCCTTGATGAACGACAGTTTGAGCGCCGGCGCGAGACCCGCCACGGCCTGGTCGCCGAGCAGCTTGAGCTCGTGGTGATAGAGCAGGCCGAACAGCCCCGCGAGCAGCGGCACCACGATCGCCATCAGCAACAGATAGTGGCCAAGGCCGGTCTCGACGTACGGCCACGCCGAGCGCGGCAGCAGCGCGCGCAGCACTGCTGCCCACTGGTACGACGAGCGCGCCTCCTTCGGCTTGCACAGGTCGTCGCAACGCGCATCGAGCGAGCAGCACAGCGAGCAGATGTTGCCGAGGTACGCCGGGCAGTGCGCGAGGTCGTCGGCCTCGTAGTCGCGCTCGCAGATCGTGCAGCGCTGCCCTTCTCCCTCTCCCGCTCGCGGGAGAGGGCCGGGGTGAGGGTGCTTGGTGTCGCGCCGACCCTCACCCCCACCCTCTCCCGGAGGGAGAGGGAGCCGAGCCAGGTAGTAGCGGCCCTTCGTCACCCACGCGATCAGCGGCGCTGCGACGAAGGCCGTGACGAGCGCGATCAGTGCCGAGAACGCCTGCGCCGTCGGGCCGAGCACGCCGAGATACGCCGCCACCGACAGCACCGACGCCGCGCCCATCGCACCGACGCCCACCGGGTTGATGTCATACAGGTGCGCACGCTTGAACTCGATGCCCGGCGGCGACAGGCCGAGCGGCTTGTTGATCACGAGATCGGCGACCACGGCCATCATCCAGGCGATCGCGATGTTCGAGTACAGCCCGAGCACGCTGCCGAGCGCCTGGAACACGTTGAGCTCCATCAGCATCAGCGCGATCAGCGTGTTGAACACGACCCACACGACGCGCCCCGGGTGGCTGTGCGTGAGCCGCGCGAAGAAGTTCGACCACGCAAGCGATCCCGCATACGCGTTGGTCACATTGATCTTCAACTGCGAGATGACGACGAAGATCGCGGTCGCGGCCACCGCCCATCCGTAATGCGGGAACACGTACTCGTAGGCGGCGAGGTACATCTGGTTCGGGTCGACCGCGCGATCGGCCGGCACCGACAGGCTGATCGCGAGGTACGCGAGCAGCGCGCCGCCGAGCATCTTGACGACGCCGAGCACCACCCAGCCCGGCCCGCCGATCAGCACACCGGCCCACCAGCGGCGCCGGTTGTGCGCCGTGCGCTCGGGCATGAAGCGCAGGTAGTCGACCTGCTCGCCCATCTGCGTGATGAGCGCGATGCCAACCGTCATCGCGGCGCCGAACAACATCACGTTGAACTGCGAGCCCTGCCCGCTTTGCCCGCCGTAGCGCGCGAGGTCCTGCAGCAGGCTCGGGTTCTCGCGGAACACGTAGACGTACGGCACGACGAGCATCACGAGCCACACCGGCTGCGTCCACACCTGCAGCTTGCTGATCACCGTGACGCCGTGCGTGACGAGCGGAATGACGACCAGCGCGCAGATCAGGTAGCCCCACGCGGGCGGGATGTCGAACGCGAGCTCGAGCGCGTAGGCCATGATCGCGGCCTCGAGCGCGAAGAAGATGAACGTGAAAGATGCGTAGATCAGCGACGTGAGCGTCGAGCCGATATAGCCGAAGCCCGCACCGCGCGTCAGCAGGTCCATGTCGAGGCCGTGGCGTGCCGCGTAGATGCTGATCGGCAGTCCGGCCAGGAAGATGATCAGCCCGGTGGCGAGGATCGCCCAGAAGGCGTTGAGAAAGCCGTATTGCACGAGCAGCGTCGCGCCGACCGCCTCGAGCACGAGAAACGAGGCCGCGCCGAACGCCGTGTTGGCCACCCGCAGCTCGGACCATTTGCGAAAACTGCGCGGCGTGAAGCGCAGCGCGTAGTCCTCCATCGTCTCGCGCGCCACCCAGCTGTTGTAGTCGCGGCGGACCTTGACGACGCGTTGTGGTGCGGCGTCCAGCGCCGCGCCCTGCGCTGCGGCATGCGGCGCACCATGCGCGAGCGCGGCCCCCCAGGCCCCCGGAGCATCGGCGGCCTTCTGAGGCGACGGGGGGTGCGCTTCCATGGGCAGGCATTATCTCTGTGCACGTTCCGCGCCTGAGGAGAGACGCCCCCAAGCTCACTTCGTTCGCTGCCCCCAAGGGGCGCTCAGCACCCTTGGGACAGCCCGGCGGGTACTGAGGAGAGACGCCCCCAAGCTCACTTCGTTCGCTGCCCCCCAGGGGGGCGCTCAGCACCCTTGGGACGGCCCGGCGGGTACTGAGATACATTCAGCCCCCTCGCTGCCAATCCAGGAGCAACGGATGTCGACGCAAACCAGCTTCCCGCCCGGCTTCCTCTGGGGCGCCGCGACCTCCGCGTATCAGATCGAAGGCTCGCACCTCGCCGACGGGGCAGGGCCGAGCATCTGGCACCGCTTCGTGCGAACGCCCGGCCTCGTCAAGGACGGCGACACCGGTGACGTGGCCTGCGACCACTACCGGCGCTTCGAAGGCGACGTTGCGCTGATGAAGTCGCTCGGCCTGAAGGCCTACCGCTTCTCGATCGCGTGGGCACGCGTGCTGCCCGAGGGGCGTGGGCGGGTCAACGCGGGCGGTCTCGGGTTCTATGAGCGGCTGGTCGACAAGCTGCTCGAAGCCGGCATCCAGCCGATGGCGACGCTCTATCACTGGGACCTGCCGGCCGCGCTCGACGACCGCGGCGGGTGGCTCAACCCCGACGTGGCCGACTGGTTCGCCGACTACGCGAGCGTCCTCTACAAGGCGCTCGACGATCGCATCAAGCTGTGGGCCACGCTCAACGAGCCTTGGGTCGTCACCGACAGCGGCTACCTGCACGGCGCGCTCGCGCCCGGGCACCGCAACGCATTCGAGGCGCCCATCGCCTCGCACCATCTGCTGCGCTCGCATGCGAAGGCGGTGCAGGCGTACCGCGCCGAGGGCCGCCACCAGGTGGGACTGGTCGTCAACATCGAGCCCAAGTACCCGGCATCGCAAAGCGCGGCCGACCTCGCCGCGACCGAGCGCGCCCATGCCTACATGAACCGGCAGTACCTGGACCCGGTGATGCTCGGCCGCTATCCCGACGAGATGCGAGAGATCTTCGGCGAGGCGTGGCCCGAGTGGCCCGCCAAGGACATGGAACTGATCCGCGAGCCGATCGATTTCCTGGGCATCAACTACTACACGCGCAATGTCGTGCAGAACGACGACAAGGCCTGGCCGCTGCGCGCTTGCGCGGTGCGCCAGAAGCAGGCCACCTACACCGAGACGGGTTGGGAGATGTTCCCGCAAGGCTTGACCGACACGCTGGTCTGGATCAAGAAGCGCTATGGCGCAATACCGCAGTACGTGACCGAGAACGGCGCGGCGCTGTTCGATCCGCCGGTGGCCGAAGACGGCCGTATCGATGATCCGCTGCGCGTCGCGTACTTCCGCAAGCACATCGGCGCGATCGCCGAGGCCATTCGACAAGGCGTCGACCTGCGCGGCTATTTCGCGTGGTCGCTGCTCGACAACCTGGAGTGGTCGCTGGGCTACTCGAAACGCTTCGGCATCGTGCACGTGAACTTCGAGACGCAGGAGCGCACGCCGAAGGCCAGCGCGCGCTACTACGCGGACGTCATCGCCGCACACGGCGCAAGCCTCTGAGGCACCATCGGTAGCGAGGCCTTGCAGGGGCCGACACGCCGAAAGCCGATGCACAGAGACCCCGGTACACGATGGCTGCTTCGCGCGCTGGCCGCGAGCGCCCTTGTGGTCATGGTGCCCGCCGGCGCGCAGATCGCGGGTGCCACGGTGCGCGGCAGCATCACGAGCTACGGCGAGCCCACCGCGCGCGCCACGGTGGTCGCCACCCACACCGCGACCGGCCAGGTCGTGCGCACGATCAGCAACGCGAGCGGCGAATACGTGCTCGCTGCGCTGCCGCCGGGCACCTACTGGATCGTCGTGACTGGCCCCGGCGGGGCGCGCAGCGCGCAGCGCATCACCGTGCGCGTCGGGCAGAACGTCTCGATGAACCTCACGCTCGACGAGCAACCGCCGGCGCTCGACCCGGTCGTCATCACGGGCACCCGCGACAACCGCACCTCCGAGGTCGGTACGCAGGTGACTCAAAAGCAGATCGAGGCACTGCCGCAGACGACACGCAACTTCCTGTCTTTCGGCGACCTGGCGCCGGGCGCCGTCTTCACGACCGGCAAGGACGGCTCGACGCAACTGCGCGGTGGTGCGCAGACCTCGGCTGCGACCAATGTCTACATCGACGGCGTAGGCCAGAAGAACTACGTGCTGCAAGGCGGCATCACCGGACAGGACTCGAGCCGAGGCAACCCGTTCCCGCAATCGGCGATCGCCGAGTACAAGGTCATCACGCAGAACTACAAGGCCGAGCTCGACCAGATCTCGAGTGCCGCGGTGATTGCGGTGACGAAGTCCGGCACCAACGAGTTTCGTGGCGACGCGTTCTGGGATCACTCGCGCGCGGCGTGGCGCGCACCGACACCGGCCGAGAAAGCCGCCGGCGGCAAGATCCCGTCGCATGAAGACCAGTTCGGCGTGTCGCTCGGCGGGCCGATCGTCAAGGACCGCGCGCACTGGTTCGTCGCCTACGAAGGCAAGTCGATCCATACGCCGCGCACGGTGACCGTCGGACAGGGTCGGACGGTGGCCGACCTGCCGCCGGCGCTGCGCGGGCTGGTCGGCAGCACCGACGCGCCCTTTCGCGAAGACCTGCTGTTCGGCAAGCTCAGCTGGTCGATCGACGATCGCAACCTGCTCGAATTCAGCGTCAAGGTGCGCGACGAGAACGAGATCGCCAACGTGGGCGAGCGCAACACGCTGCCATGGTCGACGCAAAAGAAGAACAACGAGACGCGGCTCGATCTGAAGTACCAGCGCAGCAGCGACAACTGGGTCAACGACGCGCACCTCACCTTCGAGGACGCCTACATCCACCGACGGCCGCGCACCGTCGCGCCCGGCGACGTGTTGACCACCTCCGACCCGGGCCAGGTGATCCTCAACGCCGGCGGCGGCCCCGACTACCAGAGCAAGGGGCAGCGAGGCGTCGCGCTGCAGAACGATCTGACGCTCACCGGACTGCACTGGCAGGGCGGCCACGTCGTGAAGCTCGGCGTCAAGCTGAAGCTCGTGCGCGTCGATGCGCAGCAGCAGATCCCGTTCAACGCGCAGTACTCGTACGACATCGGCGAGAGCACGACCGACCCGTACCAGGTGTTCTTCGGCGCCCCGCTGGGCGGCATGGGCACCGGTCGCGCCAAGACGAACAACACGCAGCTCGGGCTGTACGTGCAAGACGACTGGGAGATCAACAAGAACTTCATGCTCAACGCGGGAGTGCGCTGGGACTACGAGCGCAGCCCCGCCTACCTGAACTACGTGACGCCGCCCGAAGTGGTGGCCGCGCTGCGCAGTGCGCCCGGCATCAACGCGCCGGGCTCGGGGATCAACATCGACGACTACATCAGCACCGGCAGCAATCGCAAGACCTACACCGGCGCGTGGCAGCCGCGGGTCGGCTTGTCGTTCGATCTCGATGCCGACCAGCGCCATGTGCTGTTCGGCGGCGTGGGGCGCGCCTACGATCGCAACCTCTTCGATCACCCGCAGCTCGAGACGACGAAGGGCACGTTCCCGAGCTACACGTATTTCTTCAACACTCCCGCACACCCGTGCTCGGGCGCGACCTGCCTGACGTGGGACCCGAGCTTCTTCGATCCGGCCCAGCTCGCGGCACTCGTGGGCGCGAGTGGTACCGGCCGCGAGATCGACCTGTTGAACAACAAGCTGAAGACGCCCTACTCCGATCAGTTGAGCTTGGGCATGCGCAATCGCATCGGGCGCTGGAACACCGAGGTGACCTACTCGCACGTGCGCAGCCACAACGGCTTGGTCTTCCTGCTCGGCAACCGCCGGCCCGATGGCAGCTTCTTTGCAAGCGGCACGGTCTGGAACCCCCCGTTCGGCTTTCCGATCCCGGGGTTCGGCTCATTGATCCTCGGCACCAACGGCCTCGAGACGCGCAGCAATGCGATCTGGCTGAAGGCAGAGCGGCCCTACACGGTCGAATCGGGCTGGGGTGTGGGCATCGCCTACGCCTTCACGAATGCGAGGGAGAACCGGCAGTTCGGCGAACACTTCGCGCTCGACTATCCGACGCTGGACGGCTACGGCTGGAAGCCGGCCGGTGGCGTGAGCCGGCACCGGCTCGTCGCCACCGCCATCCGCGACGCGCCGATGGGCTTCGTGCTCGGGGCGCGGCTGACGCTCGCCTCGCATGCGCCGCGCTACGGCATCAATTGCCTCGCGAGCGCGCCCGACAGCAGCGGGTGCTTCATCGACCAGATCACCCCACGAGGCGGGCGGTTCTTGATCGGCGGGCCGATCTGGGGCTATCGTCAGGTCGATTTCGCGGTTTCCAAGGACTTCAAGGTGCCCGGAGGGACGCTCAGGCTGCGCGCCGACCTGCTCAACGTGTTCAACCACAAGAACCATTTCGGCTACGACACCTACAGAGGCCTGAACGGCGTTCCCAATGCGAACTTTGGGCAGCCGGACGGGAGCCTGGCGGGGCCGACGCGCACTCTCAAACTGGGCTTGGCCTATGCTTGGTGAGATGGATCGGCGCCGCTTCCTCCACTGTGCGGGCGCTCTGGGTGCGCTCGGTGCGGGTTGCAGCACGCCCACGCCTCCGGTGCTGCAACTGGCGCCGCCCGGCACGGGCTATCGCTACCTGAGCGAAAAGAAGGCTCGTATCCCGGGCATCGTCGAAGACCTCGCGCGGCGCACCTTCCGCTATTTCTGGGAGACCACCGACGCCGGCACCGGGCTCGCGCCCGACCGCTATCCGAGCCCGTCGGCGTGCAGCATCGCGGCCGTCGGTTTCGCGCTCACGGCGTATGCGATCGGCGCTGAGCGCGGCTATGTCACGCATTCCGATGCACGGCAGCGCACGGTCGTCACGCTGCGCTTCCTGCGCGATCTGCCGCAGGGCCCGCAGGCCACCGGCGTCGCCGGCTACAAGGGCTTCTTCTACCACTTCATCGAGATGTCCGACGGCTTGCGGGCCGGCAAAAACGAACTGTCGACCGTCGACACGGCGCTGCTGCTGTGCGGCGCATTGCACGTGCGCGAGTTCTTCGACAGCAACGACCCGCTCGATGTCGAGATCAGGGCGATCGCCGACGAGTTGACCACGCGCGTCGACTGGCGCTGGGCGCAGACCCGCCCGCCTTCGATCTCTCTCGGCTGGTCGCCCGAGGAAGGATTTCTGCCCTACGACTGGCGCGGCTACAACGAAGCCGCCGTCATGTACCTGCTCGCGCTCGGCCACCCGACGCGGCCGGTCGACGCGAGCGCGTGGTCGGCGTGGAGCGGCGCGTTCCAGCGCGCCTGGTCGACCTTCAACGGGCAGCAGGGGCTGCACTTCCCGCCGCTCTTCGGCCACCAGTATTCGAGCGTGTGGGTCGACTTCCGCGGCCTGCGCGACGCGTTCATGCGCAAGCGCGGAGACGACTACTTCGAGAACGCGCGGCGCGCGACCTACGCGCAGCGCGCCTACGCGATCCTCAACCCGCGCCGTTGGCAAGGCTACGACGCCGACGTGTGGGGACTCACCGCCTGCGACGGGCCGGCCGACATCCTGGCGCGCTACCAGGGCGAGCTGCGGCGCTTTCGCAGCTACGCGGCACGCGGCGCCGGTGGCATCGGCAGCAAGGACTCGTTCGACGACGGCACGATCGCACCGACGGCGGCCGCCGCGTCGATCGGCTTCGCGCCCGAGATCGCAGTGCCTGCAATCGAGGCGATGGTCGCGCGCTACGGCAAGCACATCTACTCCAGGTACGGCTTCCTCGATGCGTTCAACCCGAGCTTTCGCTACGACGTGACGCTCACGCACGGCAAGGTGATCCCCGATTTCGGCTGGGTCGCGTCGGACTACCTCGCCATCGACCAGGGCCCGATCCTCGCGATGATCGCCAACTTCACCGAGGGCACGGTGTGGCAAACGATGACCCGGTCCGCACAGCTGCGGCGCGGTCTGCAGCGCGCCGGTTTCAGTGGCGGCTGGCTCGATCAGGGCTGAGAACGCCATCACCACGATGGAGGTCTCGCC
>Ga0184637_10002275_pt1 | contig 12399 bp, 14 predicted proteins | sample PLM3_127_b2_FD_133143 | JGI IMG/M metagenome (GOLD analysis project Ga0184637, IMG submission 133143) | Groundwater sediment microbial communities from an aquifer in East River, Colorado, USA - PLM3_127_b2 | ecosystem: Environmental > Terrestrial > Soil > Riparian zone | place: USA: East River...
CTCCCCGTTTGCGCGAGGTGCGACATGCGCCCCTTCCTCGATATCCCAAACCTCCCCGTTTGCGCGAGGTGCGACATGCGCCCCTTCCTCGATATCCCAAACCTCCCCGTTTGCGCGAGGTGCGACATGCGCCCCTTCCTCCGGCCTTGGCGGAGGGAGGACCGGCGAGCCAGCGGCGCGGGCATCACGATGCCGGCGCCGACCTGATCGCGCCGTGGGTGCCGCCGCGTGTGGCCTGGTGCGTGCGCATGCACGCGGACGCCAAGCGCTATCTCTGCGCGACGGAGCCGGAGTACTACGCGCGGCTGTCGCCCACGTCGCGCCGGACTCTCGTCATGCAGGGAGGCGTGATGTCCGCCACGCAGGCCGCGGCGCTGCAGGGCCATCCCTGGTGGCCTGATGCGCTGGCCCTGCGCCGCTGGGACGACGAGGCCAAGATTCCGGGCAAGGTCACGAGCTCCCTCTCCTCGTGGACGCCACTGCTCAGGACGTACTTCGCGGGGTCGGGACCATCGAGGTGACGGCCGTCGGGTGACGACGGCTCACGACGCCGGCGCGAGCCGCGGCCGACCCGGCGCGATGACCTCCCGGCGCTCGGGCGCGGCGAACTCGGGATTGCGCTCCGGCTCGCAGGCCAGCTTGGCGTGGCGCAGCACGCGAGCGTAGTTCTCGAGGACGGTCAGGGCATAGTACGGCGAGCGATTGCGGGGCCCGCCGTTGTACTCCGCCAGCGCGTCACGCAGCGCGGGGCGCCGCGCCAGGATGTCGCTGAAGTAGGTCAGGGCCACCCGCGTGTTGACGTGCGGATCGAACAGCTCCGCCCCCCGCCAGCCCCACAACGTCGCGGTACTCGGCAAGACCTGATAGAGACCGATCTCCCCCGCGCTGCCCACGGCGTCGGGCCAGAAGCGCGACTCCACCTCGGCCTGGGCCAGGGCCAGACAGTGATCGAGGCCGACTTCGCGCGAGACGGCGACAAGCGCGCCGGGAAAGCCGTCGAGCTTGTGGATGGGTGCGTCGGGATTCGTGAGCGCGATGTAGTCGAGGATCGCCTCACGGCGCTGCTGATCCGGTGAATCGAGACCCAGGCTGCCCGGGACGGGCTTCGCCGCGAGGGCCAGGACGACTCCCGCCACGACCACCGGCACCAACAGGCGGCCACGGACCGCCTTCTGGGCGTGCATCATGCCTCTCCTCCTTGTGTGTCGTCGCGGTCGCGTGCATGAGTGTCCGGCCGAGGGAGAGGGCGGCGACCACGCCAGGATTTCGGGGAAGGTCCGGTGAAGTGCGGATGGTGGTCGGTCCTCCGACCGCCCGGTCAGGCGGGAGTCATCGCCGTCCTGGCCCAGGCCCACGAGGCGGAACCCGCGAGGGAATGGTCGAGCGGAAGGCGGTCGTGTCGTTGTCGGTTTTGCCCCCGACCTGGGTCGCACACTCCGCGCACCGGTAGTCGTACTTGTTGCCGGTCGGGAGCACGAGCAGGAGATGCTTGCGGGCGCGTGTGGCGCGCCGGCACCGCGGGCAGAAGAGGCTGGTCGCCTCGAACTCCTCGAAGCTGTCCTGGGGACTCATGCCCGAGATTCTACCGAGGCCCGCCGGACTTTGAGAAGCCTGTGTCTGCTTCGGGGGCCGTGGTAGCATCGGCCCATGAAAACCGGCATCGCCCTCGCCCTGGCGGCACTGGCGCTGGCCGTGCCGCGGTTCATCGAAGCCGCGGACACCGGCCCCGTGGCGGTACCCCGCTTCTCGTCCCCACCGGCGCGATCCGCACCCCAGCCGGTGAACGCCGAGGCCCGCTACAACGAGGGGCGCGCCTTCGCGCAACAGAAAGCCTGGGCGAAGGCGGAGGAGTCCTACCGCGAGGCTCTCAAGCTGCGCGCCGCCTTCCCGGAGGCCTGGAACGGGCTCGGCTACGCCCTGCGCCACCAGAATAAGTACAACGACTCGGTCTGGGCCTACGAGGAGGCGTTGCGCCTCCGGCCCGACTATCCGGAAGCGCTCGAGTACCTCGGCGAGGCCTACGTGCAGATGGGCAAGCTCGCCGAGGCTCAAGCCGTGCTCGACCGCCTGCGCCCGCTCGACCCCAAGGAAGCCGAGGAACTGGCCAAGGCCATCGCCGCCGCCAACAAGCGCTAGGTCTCGATGCTCCGATCGAGGTTGGCGACCAAGATCACCCTGCTGATCGTGGCCGTCATGATCGTCGGCTTCGGAGCCTCCACCATCTGGTCGCTCCGCCGTGAAGAGGGGCTGCTCGTCGAGCAGAACAAGATGGCCGCGCGCCGCCTCACCACCACCCTGGTGGCGAGCATCGAGGCGGCCATGCTCCAGGAGCGCCCCGACGTGACGCGCACCGTGCTCCAGGAGCTGAAGAGCGCGACTCCCGTGGAAGGACTCGACGTCTATCGACGCAACGGGGTCGAGGCCTTCACCGACCTCGCCACCCTCGAGGAGGTCAAGAAGAACGCGGACCTCTCGCCCGAGGTCCTGGCGAACATCCAGAAGATGCAGCGCGCTCCGGCCTCGACAGCCGCCGGCCCGCTCTTCGCGCGGGCGATCGAGACCCAGAAGGTCCAGGAGGAGTTCGAAACCCGGGACGGCGTGCCTCTCTTCACGCTGCTCTACCCGGTGCCGAACCAGGCGCGCTGTCAGGGGTGCCATGGCTCCGACCACACGGTGCGGGCCGTGGTGCGGGTGGCGACCTCCATGGCCCCCGTGTTCGCGGAGGTCAGGCGGCAGCGCAACCAGCAGATCCTCATCGCCGTCCTCACCATCGTCTCCGCCGGCGCGCTCCTGGCCTTCGCCATGGGCCACGTGGTGGTACGCCCCATCACCGCTCTGGCCAGCTCGGCGCGCCGCGTGGGCGGCGGCGACTTCGGGGCCCGCGCGCCCGTGCGCTCCCGCGACGAGATCGGGCAGCTCGGCGTGGCCTTCAACGAGATGACCGAACGGCTGTCGCAGGCTCACACCGAGCTGGAGAGCAAGAACGCCGAGCTGGGGACGGCGCTCAAGAGCCTCCAGGAGTCGCGGCAGCGTCTGGAGCTGCTCGAGCAGATCAAGGGCGAGCTGTCCAAGTTCGTGCCGGAGGCGGTGAAGCGGCTCCTGGACGCCAACCCCAACGCCACCGAGCTGGAGCAGCGGAATGTCGAGGTGTCGGTGCTGTTCCTCGACATCACCGGCTACACCAAGCTGTCCGAGGAGCTGGAGCCGAAGCGGCTCAACCAGCTCGTGCAGACCTACTTCTCCAGCTATCTGGAGCTGATCCACGACCATCACGGCGACGTGAACGCCACGGCGGGCGACGGGCTCATGGTCATCTTCGAGTCCGAGCGCAGCTCGGGTGACCATGCGCTGAACGCCACCCGCGCCGCGTTCTCCATCCGGCAGCGGACGCGTGGCCTCAACGAGGAGTATGGCGGCGTATTCCCGTCGATCTCGCTCCACATGGGCATCAACACCGGCGAGGCGCTGGTGGGCGCCACCAAGATGGGCGGGGCGGGGGCACAGCGGTGGACGTTCACCGCCACAGGGTCGACCACGAATGTGGCGGCGCGGCTCGGGGCCTTCGCGAGCGCGGACGAGATCGTGGTGGGGCTCGTCACCGCTGAGCGCATCAAGCAGCAGTTCGTGCTGGAGGCCCTCGGCGAGAAATCCTTCAAGAACGTGTCGCAGGCGATTCCCGTGTTTCGCGTGATCCCGCCGGGAGTCTACGAGAAGATCGTCTGACCGGCGGCGAGCGGCGCCCGTAGTGACACGTGTCCGAGCGGCGGCTTTGCCGCCGCAATCGAGGACAAACTCCGCGTGATCCCCGAGCCGTGTCACACCTCGCGCGAGAGGGGAGGTTTGGAGGGGGCCCAAGCCCCCTCCAACATAGTGGTCGGGATCTGCGCGTGGGCGGATCCCGCGCTCATCGAGGACGGGTCGTTCTATCCCCGAAAGTCAATGACGGCCGAGGCCCGTCTGCGCTTCTACGCGGACGTCTTCGACGTGGTGGAGGTCAACAGCTCCTACTACGCCATCCCCGACGTCCGCAACGTCGCGCGCTGGGTGGAGCGCACGCCGCCGGGCTTCGTCTTCCACGTCAAGGCCTTCGCGCCCATGACCGGCCACCGCGCCCGGCTCGAGGCCCTGCCCGCCGAGATGCGCGCGCTCCTGCCCGCGGCCCCACGGGTCACGCCACGGGGCGAGGTGGAGGCGGCGATCCTCCCCCCTGAGGCTGTCGATGCGGCGTTCGTGCTGTTTCGAGCCGCCGTCAGGCCGCTGGCCGAAGCCGGCAAGCTCGGGTACGTGCTCTTCCAGTTCGCGCCGTGGGTGCACTACGGCACGGCGCAGCTGGACGATCTGGCCGGGCTGCGGGCTCGCCTCCCGGGCTGCGCCCTGGCCGTGGAGTTCCGCCATCGCTCGTGGTTCCCCGAGCACGCCGAGGAGACCTTGCGCGCGCTGCGGGAGTTCGGTCTCGCCCACGTGATCGTGGATGCGCCGGCCACGGCGAACGCGGTGCCGCGCGTGGTGGCGGTGACGGCGCCCACCGCCGTCTTGCGCCTTCACGGCCGGAACGCCGGGGGCTGGCTGCGCCAGCTCCGGGGCGAGAAGCCGGCGGTGCGCGAGAAATACGACTATCTCTACTCGGAGACCGAACTGCGCGCGCTGGTCCCCGAGGTCGAGGCGCTGACGGATGACGCCGAGCGCGTCTTCATCTCGTTCAACAACAACAACCGCGCGTATCCGGTCCAGAACGCCCTGATGATGCGCCGCCTGCTCGGACAACCCGTGCGTGACGCCGCACCCGCGCAGAGAGATCTCTTGCCTCCCCAGGGGACGGCCTGAGATAGTGGGCCATGGCCCTCGCCGCGGCTCCTCCGATTCCCCGGATCGAGCTGGCGAACGCGCCCACGCCCCTCCTCAAGCTCGAGCGCCTGTCCGCGGAACTGGACGTGGAGCTGTGGGTGAAGCGCGACGACCTGACCGGTCTCCTCGAATCGGGCAACAAGATCCGCAAGCTGGAGTTCCTCATCGGCGACGCCCTCGCGCAGAACGCGGACACCCTCATCACGTGTGGCACGCTCCAATCGAACTGCTGCCGGGCGGTGTCGGCGGTGGCCGCGCGCCTCGGCCTCCGGGCTGTCCTCGCCCTCAAGGGTGAGCCGCCGGCCGAGACGGACGGCAATCACCTGCTGGACCGGTTGCTCGGGGCCGAGATCCATTACTGTCGCGAAGCCGACTGGGAGCACCTCGACGAGGTGCTCTGGGATCTGGCGGCCCGTGCTCGCCGGGCGGGCCGGACTCCCTACGTCATTCCCGAGAGCGGCGCCACGGTGACGGGGGCCCTCGGGTATCTGATCTGTGGCCAGGAGATCGCCAGCCAGATCAGCCACGGCGCGCCCGACTTCGACACGATCGCCATCACGGCCTTCAGTGGCGGGAGCCAGGCGGGACTGCTCATGGCGAAGCAGCTCACGGGCCTGCGCGCCGACATCGTCAGCATCCCCATCGCCTGGCCGGCCGATCGCGTCCGCGACTACGTGACGAGCGTCGTCGACCAGGCGCGGAGCCGCTACGGCCTCGCCGTGGACGTGCCCGAGGAAGTCCATCTCATCGACGGCTGCCAGGGCGCGGGCCGCTCGGAAGTTCGAGCCGGCGAGCTGGAGACGGTGCTCCACGTGGCCCGCCAGGAAGGCATCGTGCTGGATCCCGTCTACACGGCGAAGGCTTTCCGCGGTCTCCTCGATGTCCTCCAGCGATCACCGGGCGCCCTGGGGCGTCGAGTGTGTTTCGTCCATACGGGCGGCATCTTCAGCCTCTTCCCGTTCCGGGCGGAGCTCGGCCGTCTGCTCGACAAGGAGTCTCTGGTAGACTCATAGCCCTCATGCCAGAAGTACGGCTGCGGGGCGGGGACGTCGACGGCATGGCCGTCCACTACGTCGCCGAGGGTGACGGCGAGCCTGCAGTCATCCTCCTCCACGGACTCGGCGGTTTTGCCGAATCGTGGCGGCACAACATCCCGGCGCTCGCCCGGCGCGCTCAGGTCTTCGCCCTCGATCTCCCCGGATATGGCCGCTCGGCCAAGCCGCGCGGTCCCTACGACCTTGGCTTCTTCGCCCGCGTGGTCCATGGCTTCATGGCGACGATGGGTATCGGCCAGGCCTCGCTGGTCGGGCACTCGCTGGGCGGGGCCATCGCCGTCACGTGCGGGCTCACGCATCCGTCGCGGATCGAGCGCCTGTGCCTCATCAGCAGCCTGGTGCCGGGCTTTCCCTATCGGCCCTCGTGGATCTACCGAGCCCTCGCGCGCCCGGGGCTCGGCGAGCTGCTGGCCCTCCTCGGCCATGCCCGGCTCTACAAGGCTGCGCTGACCCGGTGCTTTCACAGGCCGGTGGCCGGCGAGGTCGATTTCCTGGTGGACTTCGCGTACGGCGCGCGCACCGGTCCGGAAGCGCACGCGGCGTATCTGGCCACCCTGCGCCACGTCGGGCGGGACTTCAGGGATCGAGCGGAGGCGTATCGACGAGCCATCACCACCCTCGAGGCGCCCGTGTTGCTGATCCACGGGCAGGAAGATCCCATCGTGTCCCCTTCCCATGTGGCCTCGGCCACGGACGCCTTCCCCCGCGCCACCGTGAGGTGGGTCGAAGGCTGCGGGCACTTCCCCCAGATCGAGCGCGCCGCCGACGTCAACGCATGGATGGCCGCCTTTCTCAGCGGTCGTCCCGCCGCCCTCTGACACCCCAGGAGACCTCATGGATGAAATCAGCCCTCAGGAGCTGAAGGCGCGTCTCGACCGCGGAGACCGTCCCGTGCTCCTCGACGTCCGCCAAGACTGGGAAACCAAGCTCTGCCGGCTGGACAACGCCGTCCACATCCCCATCGAGGAGATCGAGTTCCGCACCGAGGAACTGAACCCGGCCGACGAGATCGTCGTGTATTGCCACCAGGGCGTGCGAAGCGCGGCGGTGGCCGCCTATCTGCGCGAGCTCGGCTTCGCGAAGGCGGCGAATCTCGCCGGCGGCCTTGATTTCTGGGCCCGCACGGTCGACCCCGCGATGCGCCGGTACTAGGTGGCCCCCTCCGAGAATTCCGACGCGCCCGTCCTCCTCGAGCGGGAGGGCGGGGTGGTGCGCTGCAGCCTGAACCGCCCTCCTCTGAATCTCCTCGAGCCTGGAATCATCGACGCCCTGCGCGAGTGCTTCGCCGGTCTGGCGGGCGACGCCTCGGTGCGCGTCGCGGTCATCGCCGGTCAGGGCCGCGCCTTCACCGGGGGCATGAACGTGCGGGTGCTGCACGACCTCGACGTCCGGCGGGCGAAGCAGCTCATCACGGCCATTCACGAGGCGATCCGCGCCGTGCACGAGGCGCCGTTTCCCGTCATCGCCGAGGTGAACGGGGCGTGCCTGGGGGCAGGCTTCGAACTGGCCATGGCGTGTGACCTGCGTGTGGCCGCCGAGACGGCCAGCTTCGGGCTGCCGGAGGTGCGCGTGGGGGTGCCGTCGGTGATCGAGGCGGCCCTGTTGCCTGCTCTCGTGGGCCCCGGGCGTGCCGCGGAGATGCTCCTGACCGGAGCGCCCGTCTCGGCCGTGCAGGCTCTCGCCTGGGGACTGGTCAACCGCGTGGCGCCGGCGGCGCGCCTGCGCGAGGCGACGGCCGAGGTGGTGCGTCAGATTCTCGACTGCGCGCCCGGCGCGGTTCGCCTGCAGAAGGAACTGATGATCCGCTGGCGACAGACCGATCTGGCCACCGCGGTGCGCCTGGGTATCAACGCCTTCGCCACCGCGTACGCCACCGGCGAGCCCCAGGAAGGGGCGCAGGCCTTCCTCGACAAGCGGCGTCCCGACTGGTGAGGTGGGGGGCCCCGATATGGCCCCCCACACCCCCCGACGCTCGTCGCGCCCCGGCGGGGCCAGGCGGGGCCGGGGCACGACTCGGCCGACGGCGGCCGGCTGACCCGTTGCAAAGCCGAGCGACCATGCCGTAAGGTGGGGCGCGCCATGGAGATCGCCGAGCTTCGGGCCAAGATTCGCGACATCAAGGACTTCCCCACCGAGGGGATCCTCTTCAAGGACATCACCACCCTCCTGAAGGATGGGCCGGCCTTCCGCTTCGTCATCGATCACCTGGCGAGCAGGTACCTCGACGAGCGTGTCGACATCGTGGTCGGCATCGAGTCGCGTGGGTTCATCTTCGGAGGATCTCTGGCCCACCAGCTCAACTGTGGGTTTGTCCCCGTGCGCAAGCTGGGAAAGCTCCCGGGGAAGACCATCGAGGTGGAATACGAGCTGGAGTACGGGCGCGATGCGCTCGCCATCCACGAGGACGCCATCCGCGCAGGGCAGCGCGTGCTGGCCGTCGACGACCTCCTCGCCACGGGCGGGACCATGGCGGCGACCCTGCGCCTCATCGAGCTGCTCGGGGGCGTGGTGGTCGGCGTCGCCTTCATGATCGAGCTGGCGTTTCTGCACGGACGGGAGAAGCTCAAGAACCACCCCCTGCACTCGCTCATCGTCTACGACTAGCTGAGGAAGAGCTCACGGACAGAGGGACTTCGCAGGGATTGCCATGGTCGTCGAGGCTGTGCCATACTGGGCGCCATGAAAGCCCTGATCAGCATGGCGATCGGTGTGGCCGCCCTGTGTGGAACGGTCGCGCTGGCCCAGGCCGGGGAACAGACGGGGACCGTCAACCCCACGTTGCTCATCAACAACGTGCTCCGTCAGCCGGTGGATCACCAGCAGCGACAGATCGCGTTCGACGAAGCGCTTCGCCGGCCCGGACCAGGTCCTGCGAACCGGACGGCACTCGGCGGTGAAGTTCAGCCCGACGGCAGCGTCCGCTACGGTGACGTCACCGTGTCGGCGATCAAGAATCCCTGCCCGCCGGGTGAGCATGTAGAACTGCCCTCGCCGCCGCTCACGCGGCGCGCCCGCAAGTAGCCCGCAACCTTCCGGCCAAGCCGGTCGCCGACAGGCGGCCGGCTTCGTCGTTTCAGGAGGCCCCCATGGCCATTCAGAACGTCGGGGTGATCGGCTGCGGTCTCATGGGCTCAGGCATCACCCAGGTGACGGCCCAGGCCGGTTTCAACGTCACCGTCGTGGAGGCCAGCGACGAGCTGCTGCAGCGCGGTCTCGGCCGGCTGCGGCAGACGCTGGAGGGGCTCGTGGAGAAGGGCCGGCTCGAGGCCAAGGCCAAGGACGCCGCCCTGGCGAGGATCACGGGCTCCGCCCGCCTCGAGGACCTCAAGGGATGCGATCTCGTGGTCGCGGCCATGACCGAGAACCACACGCTCAAGAACGAGACCTTCGCCAAGCTCGACCGCATCTGTGCGCGCCACGCCATCCTGGCCAGCAACACCTCGTCGTGCAACGTCACGGCCATGGCCGCGGCGACGACGCGCCCCGGCCAGGTGCTCGGGCTGCACTTCTTCAATCCCGTGCCGCTGATGAAGCTCGTCGAGGTGGTCCGCACCATCCTCACCGACGACGCGGCGGTGAAGACGGTCACGGAGTGGGCGCGCGCGGTGGGCAAGACCACGGTCCAGGCCAAGGACTCGACCGCCTTCATCGTGAACCGCCTGCTGGTGCCCTACCTCCTCGACGCCATCCGGGTCTACGAGAACGGCCTCGCCTCGCTGGAAGACATCGACCAGGCCATGAAGCTCGGCTGCGGCTACCCGATGGGGCCGTTCACGCTCCTCGACCTCGTCGGCCTGGACACGACCATGTTCGTGGCCGAGGTGATGTTCGAGGAGTTCCGAGAGCCGCGCTATGCCCCGCCGCCGCTCCTCAAGCGCATGGTGATGGCCGGCCACCTGGGCCGCAAGACCGGTCGGGGTTTCTATACTTACCACTGAGTTGGAGGGGGCCTGGACCCCCTCCAAACCTCCCCATGTGCGCTGGGGGCCACAACCGGCCCTCCAAACCTCCCCATGTGCGCTGGGGGCCACAACCGGCCCTCCAAACCTCCCCCATTCACGCGGGGTCGAGTCACCGTTCAAACCTCCCCACGTGCGCTGGGGACCACAACCGGCGCTCCGAACCCGTTCGGGGTCGGTTGACTCGTCGCAGGGGCGGTGGTACGTGTCTAGACAATTCTGACACCGGAGGCGCTGGGAGTGAATTACCGTTCGGGCACGCCACGCTACCTCCAGATCGCCGATACCATCCGCCGCGACTTGCGCGGCGAGGGTGAGCGCATCGCATCGGAGCACGCGCTGTGCGCGCGCTTCAACGTGAGCCGTCCCACCATTCGCCAGGCTCTCGATCTGCTCGTGCAGGAGGGCCGGCTCTACCGCCACGCCGGGCGCGGGACCTTCGCCACGCCCACCGCGGGCTACGAGCGCAAGCTCCGCGTCATCGGCTCGGTGGCCGACATGATCGCGCTCGGAGAGGAGACGTGGTTCAAGGCGGTGTCGCGCGAGGTGGTGCAGGTCCCGCCGGACATCGCCCACGCCCTGCGCATTCCCCCCAGCTCGCCCGCGTACCGGGTGGTGGGAGTGCGCCACGGGGACGACGGCCCCTTCCAGCACCTGACGGCCTGGGTGCCGGGCGCGCTGGGCGCGGCCCTCTCCGAGGAGGACTTCTCGAAGGGATCCATCCTGGCCACTATCGAGCGCCAGCTGGGACGCCCGATCAAGTTCCTGGAGCAGGTCGCCGAAGCGGTTCTCGCGCCACGGCACGTTGCCGACTTGCTGCAGGTGCGGCCGAGGACGCCGCTCCTCTTCTTCGCGCGCACGTACGTGTCGGCCAGCGGCGATCCCGTCGAGCACGCCATCACCTACCAGTTGAGCCGCCGCTACCCGTATCGCATCGTGCTCTCCCGTTCGGACCGCCGGAACCAGTGACGCGGCGGCTGTCTGGCCCCGCCGCGCGCTGCAGGTGATGCCCTACCGCGTCGGGTTCGACGTGGGGGGCACCTTCACGGATTTCGTGCTCCAGACCCCGGCCGGTGAGCTGATCACCGCCAAGCGCCTCACCACCTACCCGGATCCCTCCGCGGCGTGCCTGGCCGGACTCGACGAGCTCGCCACGCGCACGGGCATGCGCTGGCCGGATCTGGCCCAGGCCGTGCACGGAACCACGCTCGGCTCCAACATCGTCATCGAGCGCAAGGCCCGCGGTGTCGGCCTCCTGACCACCCGAGGGTTTCGCGACGTGCTCATCATCGGACGCGAGAAGCGCTACCAGGTTTATGACCTCCAGATCGAGAAGCCGGCGCCTCTCGTTCGGCGGCGACTGATCGGGGAGGTCACCGAGCGCATCCTCGCCGACGGCTCGGTGCGCATACCGCTGGACGAGGCCGACGCGCGGCGGGCCATTCGGGAACTGGTGCGCCGCGGGGTGATGACCTTGGCCGTCTGCCTCCTGCACGCCTACCTCAATCCCGCGCACGAGCGCCGGCTCGCCGAGGTGGTGGCCGAGGAAGCGCCCCACGTCGAGGTCACGCTGTCGCACGAGGTGTCGCCGACGTTCCGTGAGTACGAGCGCACCTCGACGACGGTGGTGAATGCCTACGTCATGACGGCCCTGCGCGCCTATCTCCAGGCGCTCGAGGGCGCGCTGCGCGAGCGGGGCTACGGCGGGCGTCTCTTCGTCATGCAGTCGTCGGGGGGCGTGGCCACCGGTGAGTCCATGCAGCGGTATCCCGTTCGCATGATCGAGTCGGGCCCGGCGGCCGGCGCCCTCATGGCCGCGGCCTACGGCGAGCTGACCGGACATCGCGACCTGATCGCCTTCGACATGGGCGGCACCACGGCCAAGCTCGCGCTGATCGAGAACGGGCGCCCCGCCACTACCACGGCCTTCGAGCTGCACCGCGTGAACAACGCGCCGGGCAGCGGACTGCCCATGAACATCCAGGCGGTTGATCTCGTGGAGATCGGCGCGGGGGGCGGCTCGATCGCGCACGCGCGCATGGGCGTCATCGCGGTGGGGCCGGAGAGCGCCTCGTCGACGCCCGGGCCCGCGTGCTACGCGCGCGGCGGCACGGAGCCGACGGTCACCGACGCCAACGTCGTCCTGGGCTACATCGATCCCGACTACTTCGCGGGCGGCTCGATGACGCTCGATGCGACAGCAGCGGCGCGGGCCATCGACGCGAAGATCGCGCGCCCGCTCGGGCTCTCCCTGGACGAGGCGGCATGGGGCATCCACGCCATCGTCACGACCAACATGGAGCTGGCCACCCGGGTCGTGTCGATCGAGCGCGGGCGTGACCCGCGCGCTCTCGCCCTCGTGGCGTTCGGAGGATCGGGTCCCGTCCATGGCTGTCGCCTCGCGGCCGCGCTCGGCCTGCCGCGCGTCATCCTGCCGGCGGCGGCCGGGGTCACCGCGGCCATCGGACTGCTGGCCGCCCAGGTGCGTTTCGACGTCGCGCGCACGTACGTCCGTCGAATCGACGCGCTCGATCCGGTGC
>Ga0184637_10002277_pt1 | contig 12396 bp, 10 predicted proteins | sample PLM3_127_b2_FD_133143 | JGI IMG/M metagenome (GOLD analysis project Ga0184637, IMG submission 133143) | Groundwater sediment microbial communities from an aquifer in East River, Colorado, USA - PLM3_127_b2 | ecosystem: Environmental > Terrestrial > Soil > Riparian zone | place: USA: East River...
GCCGGCGAGCTCGGCGTTGCCGAAGGTGAAGCGCGGATGCCCGGCCGGATTGTCCAGGCCCACGGCGGAAACGAGCAGGCCGAGCAGCAGCGAGACCACGCCCTTCAGCGGATCGCCGAGCGCGAGGAACACCGCGCTCGACAGGCCCAGGATGACCAGCCAGAAATACTCGAAGGAGGAGAACTTGAGCGCGACCTCGGCGAGCGCCGGCGCGGCAGCGATCAGCACGGCGGTGCCGAACAGCCCGCCGATCACCGAGAACACCAGCCCCGCGCCGAGCGCGAGCTCGCCCTGGCCTTTCTTCGTCATCGCGTAGGCTTCGTCGGTGTAGGCGGCAGAAGCGGGCGTGCCGGGCATGCGCAGGAAGCAGCTTGGGATGTCGCCGGCGAAGATCGCCATCGCGGTCGCGGTGACGATCGAGGCGATCGCCGGCACCGGCGGCATGAAGAAGGTCACCGGGACGAGCAGCGCGGTGGCCATGGTGGCGGTGAGCCCGGGCACGGCGCCGACGAACAGGCCGAACATCGCCGAGCCGAGGATCACCCACAGGACGTAGGGATCGAGCACCTGCGCGAGCGCCTGCGAGAGGATCGAAGCGGTCATCGATGGTCTAAAAAGCGAAGCGCTCGAGAATTCCCCAGGGCAGGGGAATGCGCAGCAGCTTGTAGAACGACAGGTGAATGACGACGGTGGCGACGACGGCGACCGGCAGCGTGATGCGCCACGACGCGCCTAGCACGCGCATCCAGACGACCAGGATCAGGAGCGCAGTAAAGTAGAAGCCCAGCGCGTCGGCGGCGAGGACATAGAACAGCAGCCCGGCGATCACCGACGTCACGCCCGCAACCGGGCGCGCACTGCGCATCCATGGCGGGATCGCGAACCAGGGCGCCCCGCTGCGCATCGCCTGCGCGGCGAGCAGCGCGCCGCAGACGATCAGCCCCATCGCGATCAACCCCGGGAACCATGCCGGGCCGAACCTCTGGCCCGGCATCGCCGGGTAGCCCTGGATGTGCCAGAGGACGGCGCCGCCCAGTACGATGAGGGCGGCGCCGCTCAGCGCATCGTGGACTTTTATTTGGCCAACCCTACGGCTTTGAGCGCCGCTCCCAGGTTGGCATCGGAGGCGGCCATGAATTTCACCGTGCCTGCAGGATCGGCCCACACCACGCCGAAGCCGCGGCTCGCCATGAAGTCCTGGTACTCCTTCGAGTCGTAGACCTTCTTCAGCGCCGCCACCAGAGTCTTCTGCGCGTCGGCCGGAATGCCCTTCGGCGCGGCGATCACGCGCCAGGCTGCGATTTGCCAGTTGGTACCGAGCTCCTTTTTCAGCGTCGGCACGTTCGGGTAGAGCGCGGGCGGATTCGCGTCCATGATGGCGAGCGCGCGCACCTTGCCGGCGTCGATCATCGAGCGCGCTTCGGGAATCGAGCAGGGCACGACCTCGACGCCGCCGGCGACCATGTCCTGCAAGCCGGGCGCGGCGCCGTTCGAGGGAACCCAGGGCAGCGCGTTGGGATCGATGCCCTGGTCTTTCAGAAGACCGGCGATCGCCAGGTGCCAGATGCCGCCCTGGCCGGTGCCGGAGGCCTTCAGCTTGCCGGGGTTCGCCTTGATCGCGGCGAGCAGGTCCTTCACCGACTTGTAGGGTGAGTCGACGCGCACGTTGACGCCGGCCGGGTCGGCGTTCACCAGGCCGATCGGCGTGTAGTCGGTGTGCTTGAGCTGCGTCAGGCCGACGTGATGCATCATGGTGATCTCGACAGTGATCATGCCGATGCTGTAGCCGTCGGGCGCCGCCCTGGCGATCGCGTCGTGGCCGACCACGCCGGAGCCGCCGGTGCGGTTTACCACGTTGACCGGCTGCTTCAAGTCCTTCTCGAGCAGGGCGCCGATGATACGTGCGGTGGCGTCGGTGCCGCCGCCGGCGCCCCAGGGCACAATCAGCGTGATGGGCCGTTCGGGATAAGCTGCGTTTGCCACGCCGGCCACAAGCAATGCCGCGAGGGCCGCGGCGCGCGCCAAGATTCCGGTTTTCATCGCTCCTCCTCGTTAACCGCCCGGTTATTTCACAAGCGCAGCCGGGGTGTCAACCGGAATTGCGCCGTGCGACGCTCAAGGGGTAAGCTAGGCCGAGAATGAACAAGCGCGCCGACCTTGCCGCCGTGGGACTGGAGCAGTCCGCGTTCTGGATGCCGTTCACGGCCAACCGCCAGTACAAGAAGGCGCCGCGCCTGCTGGCGCGCGCCGAGGGCATGTATTACTGGACGCACGACGGCCGCCAGGTCCTCGACGGCTGCGCCGGGCTATGGTGCGTCAACGCCGGGCACTGCCGGCCGAGGATCGTCGCGGCGGTGCAGCGCCAGGTGGCCGAGATGGATTTCGCGCCCACCTTCCAGATGGGCCATCCCATCGCCTTCGAGTTCGCCGAGCGGCTGGCGCAGGTCGCGCCCGAAGGGTTCTCGCGGGTGTTCTTCACCAATTCGGGCTCCGAGTCGGCCGACACCGCGCTGAAGATCGCGCTGGCCTGGCACCGCGCGCGCGGCGAAGGCCAGCGCATCCGGCTCATCGGCCGGGAGCGCGGCTACCACGGCGTGAATTTCGGCGGCATGGCGGTCGGCGGCATCCCGACGAACCGCAAGGTGTTTGGCCCGGGCGTCGCTGGCGTGGATCACATCCGCCACACGCACGATCCTGCAAGGAATTCATTTTCCAAAGGGCAGCCCGCGCACGGCGCGGAGTTCGCCGACGATCTCGAGCGGCTGTGCGCGCTGCACGATCCTTCGACCATCGCCGCGGTGATCGTCGAGCCGGTGGCCGGCTCCGGCGGCGTGCTGGTGCCGCCGAAGGGATACCTCGAGCGCCTGCGCCAGATCTGCACGAAGCACGGCATTTTGCTGATCTTCGACGAGGTGATCACCGGCTTCGGCAGGCTGGGCCAGCCCTTCGGCTCGCAGCGCCTTGGCGTCATGCCGGACCTCTTTACGACGGCGAAAGGCATGACCAACGGCACGGTGCCGATGGGTGCCGTATTCATAAAGGATTCCATCTACGAGGCGTTCATGCAGGGCGCGGACGGGATCGAACTCTTCCATGGCTATACCTATTCCGGGCATCCGCTCGCCTGCGCCGCCGGCATCGCGACGCTCGACACCTACGACGAGGAAGGCCTGCTCACGCGCGTGGTCGGCCTCGAGCGGCACTGGGAGAGCGCGATCCATGCGCTGAAGGACGCGCGGCACGTGGTCGATATCCGCAACATCGGGCTGATGGGCGCCATCGAGCTCGAGCCGCGCGCCGGCCAGCCCGGCAAGCGCGGCTACGAGGCCTTCGTCAAGGCCTTCGAGGCGGGCGTGCTGGTCCGCTACACCGGCGATATCCTTGCGTTCTCGCCGCCGCTGATTGTGGAGCCGGCGCAAATCGAGCGCATCTTCGAATGCGTCCGGCAGGTATTGCTGCAGGTCGAATAGGGGGAAGCCATGGCAGACGAATCAGGAATCGCGGGCACGCCGGGCAAGAGGCGCCGCATGATCATCATCGGGGTCGGCGGCCTGGTGGTCGCCGCCTGCCTCGGCCTCGCGCTCAAGTTCCTGCTGGATGAAGACTCCAAGCCGCCGGCCAAGCCGGTAGCGCAGGCGCCCAAGCCAGCGGCGGAAGCTGCGAAGCCGGCGGCGGAAGCGCCCAAGCCTATGGCCGAGGCACCCAAGCCGGCCGCCGCGCCGCAACCCGCGGCGAAGCCCGCTGCGGCGCCGGCGACCGTGGTCGCTGCAGCGCCCCCCGCCGCCGCGACAAAACCGGCTGCACCCGCGGCGCCAGTCGTCAAGGTGCCTGAGACGAAACCCGCGCCGCCGCCGGTCGCGCCCGAGCCGGTCAAGGCCGCCGCGTCGGAGCCGGTCGAAGGGGCGCCGAAGCCGGCGCCGCCTCCGGCCGCGGAGGCCAAGCCGAAGCCGATGGCTGTGGCGCCGCGGCCTCCTGGCGTGCCGGGACCGCGCTACAACGACCTGACGACCGCGGTCGTGTATGGCGATGCCGAGACCGTCGCCGCGCTGATCGCGATGGGCAAATGGGTGGACAGGCCCGACAGCCGCGGCAGAACGCCTTTGATGACCGCGGTGGCGCTGGAAGACGCAACCAGCGCGGAGCTCCTGCTCAAGGCGGGCGCAGACGCGGACCGGGGGTTGTTCGTCGCGCGCGAATACCGCAACCAGGCGATGCAGGCGCTGATGCTGCGCTACCGCGCGCGCTGAACCCCTGCGCCGGGGGCGCGGCTACTTCGCCGCGGCCCTGACCACGCCCAGCCGGCGCCCGCGCGCCGGCTGCTTCAGGCGGGTCGGGGTGACCAGGTCGCGCACGAAGTTGGGCAGGGCGAACACGCCCTCGTGGGTCTCCCCGTTGTAGTAGCGCAGGTCCTGCAACTTGCGCGCCTCGATGCGCCGGTCGATCTCGTCGGCCGTGAAGGCCTTCGGGTCGAGCTTGTCGGAGCACACCGCCATCGACCAGAGCGAGCCGTAGAGCGGGATGTACATGATGTACGGCCGCACGATGCGGAACACCCCGTTCAGCCGCTGGGCGAGCTGGGCCACGCGCTCCGGCCGCGCCACCGGCGAGCCGATGTGCAGGGCGAGCGCGCCGCCGGGCGCGAGCACCGCGCGCAGCTGTTGGAAGAATTCGGCCGAATACAGCGCCTCGGCCGGCCCCATCGGGTCGTTCAGGCCGAGCGCGATCAGGTCGAATTTCTCGCTCGTCTCGCGCACGAACTTCATCCCGTCCTCGACCAGCACCCGCAGCTTGGGGTTGTCGAACACGCCCTGATGGACCTCGCGGAAGTGCTCCTTGGCCACCTCGATCACGTCGCCGTCGATCTCGACCAGCGTCAGCCGCTCGACCGACGGGTGCTTGAGCGCCTCCTCGGAGGAGCCGCCGTCGCCGCCGCCGACGATCAGCACCCTCTTCGGCGCGGCGTGCGCGGTGAGCGCGGGGTGGATCAGGTTCTCGTGGTAGACGAACTCCTCTTTCTCGGAGGTCATGTTGAACCCGTCGAGGCGAAACAGCTTGCCGTAGTGCGGCGTCTCGTAGATCGCCATCTTCTGGAAGCGCGTCTGCCACTCGCCCAGTTGCCTGCTCGCCTTGATGTAGAAGCCGGTCGAGTCGTTGAGGGGCTCCATCAGCAGGTGCTCGCCGCGGTCGACCTGGTGGCGCGCGATCTCGGTGGGCTGGAAGTACTCGACCAGCAGGTCGAAGAGCTTCGTCGCCTTGGCGGAGTTGTCGGCGCTGTAGTTGCAGACGTAGATATCGAGCGTCAGGCCTTGGCGCTCGGGCCAGGTATGGATCGCGAGGTGCGATTCGGCGAGCACGACGGTGCCGGTGAAGCCCGAGCCCTCGAACTGGTGGAAGGTCGCGTCCATGGTCATGAGGCCGGAGGCCTCGACCATCTCGAGGCATTTCGCGCGGAAGCGCTCGCCGTCCAGGAGGAGCTGCGGATCGCAGCGGCAGCCGGTGAGGTCACCGATGAGATGCAGACCGTTCATTTACCGTCTCCCCAAAATGAGAAGGCGCAGCCTGCCGTGCAACGAACCAGGCTACGCCTTCCATTTGCGCCTTGCGGCGAACAGTGCTCTTCGATCCCGTTCAATTCGTGCAAAACCTCCTAAACGGCGTTCGTTTTGCCGCGGATTTCGTCGACAACTGCATCGATCAGTCTGCGTGCGATCGAGATTTTGCTTGGAAGTTTAGGCAATTGCAATACTTCGAACCAGTTTGCGGCCTCGATTTCCCCGGCCTGCGGCCGGATCTCGCCGCCGGCGTAGTCGCAGACGAACGCGATCATCAGCGAATGCGGGAACGGCCACGACTGGCTGGCGAAGTAGCGGCTGTTGCGAATCTGCACGCCCACTTCCTCCGCCACTTCGCGCGCCAGGCACTGCTCGAGTGACTCGCCCGGCTCGACGAAGCCGGCCAGCGCGCTGTACATGCCGGGCGGAAAGTGGGGGCTGCGCGCCAGCAGGATTTGAGTTTCCCTCTTGATCAAAGCCATGACGGCCGGCGCGACCCTGGGGTAGGCCGAAAGCTTGCAAGCGGGGCAGGTGCGCACGCGCTCCTCTCTATGGGGCGCGGTCGGGGTGCCGCAGCGGCCGCAGAACTGATGCGTGCGGTCCCAGTCGACCAGCTGCAGGGCGCGGCCGGCGAGCGCGAAATGACGGTCGTCGAGCACCGAAAAAAGCGTCCGCAGGCCTTCCCAGGACAGGCCTTCGGCCGGCGTCGGCGCGTCCACGGGAAGCTCCGCGACCCAGCAGTCTTGGCCGTCCAGCCGGCCTAGATATAGGGTCCGGACGGCCACCGACCCCAACCAATTGTGGTTTTTTCGCAACGGCAAGCGTGCCCAGGACGGCCGCTGTCGCACCCGCAGGTCGTCCGAAGGACGCGGGTCGGGCGGCCCGAGCTCGACGAGAAGGTCGCTGCCGCGAAAGACAAACCAGTGGCCCGCATCTGTGCCGGCGGCGGGCGCCGCAGGGTTCACCAGCTGCTCGAAATCGACCGGCCTGCCGAAGGGAAGCTCGTGCATAGCGCCGAGTATAATTTGCGCCCTCCGATGCTTTCCCCCGCGGCGTCCAAAGCTTCCGAAGCCGAGCTGGCCAATGCCCTCCGCGCGCTCGCGATGGACGCGGTGGAGGCGGCGAAATCCGGGCATCCCGGCATGCCGATGGGCATGGCCGAGATCGCCGTGGTGTTGTGGAAGCGCCACCTGCGGCACAACCCGGCCAATCCCGCCTGGCCGAACCGCGACCGCTTCGTGCTCTCCAACGGGCACGGCTCGATGCTGCTGTATTCGCTGCTGCATCTCACGGGGTATGCGCTGCCCCTCGACGAGCTGAAGCGCTTCCGCCAGCTCGGCTCGAAGACGCCGGGCCACCCGGAGTACGGCTGCGCGCCGGGGGTGGAGACCACCACCGGGCCGCTCGGCCAGGGCATCGCCAACGCGGTCGGCATGGCGCTCGCCGAGAAGCTGCTCGCCGCGCACTTCAACCGCCCCGGCCTCGACCTGGTGGACCACTACACGTACGCGTTCATGGGCGACGGCTGCATGATGGAGGGGATCTCGCACGAGGTCTGCGCCTTCGCCGGCACCCTCGGCTTGGGCAAGCTGGTCGCCTTCTACGACGACAACGGCATATCGATCGACTCGGACAAAGGCCAGATCAGGCATTGGTACACCGACGACGTGCCCCGGCGCTTCGCCGCCTATGGCTGGCAGGTTATTCCCGCAGTCGATGGCCATGACGTCGACGCCGTGGACCGCGCCATCCGCAAGGCAAAGCGTGAAAAGGCGCGGCCGACGCTGATCTGCTGCAAGACCGTGATCGCCAGGGGCGCGCCGAAAAAGGCCAACACCGGCGCCGCGCACGGCGCGCCGCTCGGCGCCGAGGAAGTGGCGGCGACGCGTGCGGCGCTGGGATGGCACTACCCTGCTTTTGAAATTCCAGAACACATAAGAACTTCCTGGGATGCGAGGGATGCCGGCAAGCGCGCCGAGCGCAGGTGGAATCGGCTTTTCTCGTCCTACCAGAAACAATTCCCGGGGGAAGCGCAGGAATTCACCCGCCGGATTGCCGGCAAGTTGCCACCGGATTTCGCGGAAAAAATAGATTTACTTATTCAAGAATCAAATCAAAAAGCAGAAGCGGTAGCCACCCGCAAGGCCTCGCAGGGCGTGCTGGAAGTACTCGTGCCGCTGCTGCCGGAGCTCGTCGGCGGCTCGGCCGACCTCACCGGCTCCAACCTGACCATGGTGAAGGCGTCGCAGCCGGTTTCGCCCGACGCGGTCTCTGGAAATTATATTTTCTACGGCGTGCGGGAATTCGGCATGTGCGCGGTGATGAACGGCGTCACGCTGCACGGCGCCCTCATTCCGTACGGCGGCACCTTCCTGGTCTTCTCCGACTACGCGCGCAACGCGCTGCGCATGGCGGCGCTGATGAAGATCCGCGTCGTGTATGTCTTCACCCACGACTCGATCGGGCTGGGCGAGGACGGGCCGACGCACCAGCCGGTGGAGCACGCGGCGAGCCTGCGGCTGATCCCCAACATGGACCTCTGGCGCCCCTGCGACACGGTCGAAACGGCATTCGCCTGGAGTGCCGCGCTCGAGCGCTCGAGCGGCCCGACCGCGCTTCTGCTGTCGCGCCAGAACCTGCCTTTCGTCAAGCGATCCGACCTCGGCAACATCGCCAAGGGCGGCTACGTGCTGTCCGATGCGCCCGCGGCGCAGGCGGTGATCATCGCCACCGGCTCGGAGATGCAATACGCGCTGGCGGCGCAGCAGCAGCTCGGGCAGGCCGGCATCCCGGTGCGCGTGGTCTCGATGCCCTCGACCAGCGTGTTCGACCGGCAGCCCGAGGACTACCGCAAGTCGGTTCTTCCGTCGCTGCCGAAGGTTGCGGTCGAAGCGGGCGTCAGCGACTACTGGCGCAAGTACGTCGGCCTCGAAGGCGCGGTGGTCGGCATCGACCGCTTCGGCGAATCGGCCCCGGCGGCCGACCTCTTCAAGCATTTCGGCTTTACCGCGGAGAGCGTGGTGAAAGCGGTCAGGAGCGTATTGAGATGACGATCAACGTTGCCATCAACGGGTTCGGGCGCATCGGGCGCATGGTGCTGCGCGCCCATTACGAGTCCGGGAAGAAGCACGGCCTGCAGTTCGTGGCGGTCAACGACCTGGGCGATGCCAGGACCAACGCGCACCTGCTGCAGTACGACACCGCGCACGGCAAGTTCCCGCGCCAGGTGAGCGTCGACGGCGACAGCATCCGGGTCGACCAGGACCGCATCCGCGTGGTCGCCGAGCGCGACCCCTCGAAGCTGCCGTGGAAGGCGCTTGGCGTCGACGTGGTGCTCGAGTGCACCGGCCTCTTCGCCAGCAAGGCGAAGGCCGGCGCGCATCTGCAGGCGGGGGCGAAGAAGGTCGTGATCTCAGCCCCCGGCGAGAAGGACGTGGACCGCACCATCGTCTACGGCGTGAACCACGCCTCGCTGAAGAGCACCGACACGGTGATCTCGAACGCCTCGTGCACCACCAACTGCCTGGCGCCGCTGGTCAAGGCGCTCGACGATCGCATCGGCGTGGCCTCGGGGCTGATGAACACGATCCATTCATTCACCAATGACCAAGTGCTCACCGACGTGTATCATGCCGACCTGCGCCGCGCGCGATCGGCGGTCGACAACATGATCCCGACCAAGACCGGCGCGGCCGCCGCGGTCGGCCTGGTGCTTCCGCACCTCAACGGCAAGCTCGACGGCTTCTCGATCCGCGTGCCGACCATCAACGTCTCGATCGTCGATCTGACCTTCGTGGCGAAGAAGCCGACCTCGGTCGACGAGGTGAACAAGGCGCTGAAGCAGGCCGCGGAGAGCGACCTCAAGGGCATCCTCGAGTACTGCAGCGAGCCCCTGGTGTCGTCCGACTTCAAGCACAACCCGGCAAGCGCCATCGTCGATGCCGGCCTCACCCGCGTGGCCGACGGCACGCTGGTGAAAGTCTCCGCCTGGTACGACAACGAATGGGGCTTCTCCAACCGCATGCTCGACGCCACGGTCGCGCTGATGAACGCGAAGTAGCAGTGAAGTTCAAGCGCATGTCGGAAGTCGACCTGCGCGGCAAGCGGGTCTTCATCCGCGCCGACCTGAACGTGCCGCAGGATGGCGCCGGCAACATCACCGACGACACGCGCATCCGGGCCTCCGTCGCGGCAATCCGTCTCGCGCTCGACAGGGGCGCGGCCGTGATGGTGACCTCGCACCTGGGGCGCCCGAAGGAAGGCGTCTTCGACCCCAAGGATTCGCTCGCGCCGATCGCACGGCGGCTCTCCGAGCTGCTCGAGAAGAACGTGCCGCTGGTGCGCGACTGGGTGAACGGCGTCGAGGTGCGTCCCGGGGAAGCGGTGCTGCTCGAGAACTGCCGCTTCAACAAGGGTGAAAAGGCGGACGATGAGGCACTGGCGCGCCGCATCGCCGCGCTCTGCGACGTGTACGCCAACGATGCCTTCGGCGCCGCGCACCGCACCGAAGCGACCACGCACGGCGTCGCGCGCTTCGCGAAAGTCGCCTGCGCCGGACCGCTGATGGCGGCGGAGCTGGATGCATTGACAAGATCATTGTCCAGTCCCGTGCGGCCGTTGGTGGCGATCGTCGGCGGCGCCAAGGTTTCGACCAAGCTCACGGTCCTCGCCGCGCTGACGAAGAAGGTGGACGCCTTGATCGTCGGTGGCAGCATCGCCAACACCTTCCTCCTCGCCGCGGGCTATCCGATCGGCCGCTCGCTCGCCGAGCCGGCGCTTGCCGACGAGGCCAAGCGCATCGCCGCGACAACGCAGGTGCCGCTGCCCGAGGACGTGGTGGTCGCGGTCGAAGCCTCCGCGCGGGCGCGCAGCACCATCAAGGCGCCGCAGGAGGTGCAAGCCGACGAGATGATCCTCGACATCGGACCGCGCACCGCCGCGGCGCTGGCGGAGCGCTTGAAGGCCGCAGGGACCATCGTCTGGAACGGGCCACTGGGTCTGTTCGAGGTCGACGCCTTTGCCAAGGGGACGCACGCCGTCGGGCGCGCCATCGCCGAGTCGACAGCGTTCTCGATCGCCGGCGGCGGCGACACGATAGCCGCCATTCACAAGTTCGGCCTCGAGGGCGGCATCGACTACATCTCGACCGCGGGCGGCGCTTTCCTCGAATTCCTCGAGGGCAAGGAATTGCCGGCCGTGGCGGCGCTGGAAGCGCGCGCCGATCGCTGATAAGGTCCACTCCCATGCTCCGCAGCACGAAGATCGTCGCCACGCTCGGCCCCGCCTCGAGCGACCCCGCGGTCCTCGAAAGGATGATCCGCGCCGGGGTCGACGTCGTCCGGCTGAACTTCTCCCACGGCACGGCGGACGACCACCTCAACCGGGCGAAGCTGGTCAAGGAGCTGGCGACGAAATGCGGCCGCACGGTAGCCATCATGTGCGACCTGCAGGGGCCGAAAATCCGCGTCGGCAAATTCAAGGAAGGCAAGGTCAACCTGGAGAAGGGCCAGCGCTTCGTTCTCGACGCGGGCTGCGCACTGGGCGACGAGAAACGCTCGGGACTCGACTACAAGGAGCTGCCGCGCGACGTCGAGGCCGGCGCCGTGCTGCTGCTCGACGACGGCAAGATCGTCCTCGACGTCACCGAGGTGCGCGGCGAGGAAGTCCACACCACCGTGCGCCACGGCGGCGTGCTGTCCAACAACAAGGGCATCAACCGCCAGGGGGGCGGCCTCACCGCGCCGGCGCTTACCAGCAAGGACATGGAGGACATCCGCACGGCGGTGAAGATCCAGGCCGACTACTTGGCGGTGTCCTTCCCCAAGAGCGGCGCCGACATGTACATGGCGCGCGAGCTGATGCGCACTGCCGGCGGCAAGGCCTTCCTCATCGCCAAGATCGAGCGCGCCGAGGCGGTCGGCCACGACGCCCTGGTGGACATCATGCGCGGCTCGGACGGCATCATGGTGGCGCGCGGCGATCTCGCGGTGGAAGTCGGCGACGCCTCGGTCCCGGCGCTGCAGAAGAAGATGATTCGCCTGGCGCGCGAGCACAACAAGCTCACCATCACCGCTACGCAGATGATGGAATCGATGATCGCGAGCCCGGTGCCGACGCGCGCCGAAGTTTCGGACGTCGCCAACGCGGTGCTCGACGGCACCGACGCGGTGATGCTCTCGGCCGAGTCGGCGAGCGGCCGCTATCCGGTCGAGGCGATCGAGGCGATGGACCGTATCTGCATCGAGGCCGAGCAGACGCAGCCGCTCAATCTCGATCAGGACTTCCTCAACCGCGTGTTCACGCGCGTCGACCAGTCGATCGCGATGGCGGCGCTGTTCACCGCGTTCCACCTCAAGGTGAAGGCGATCGCCTCGCTCACCGAATCGGGCTCGACCGCGCTGTGGATGAGCCGGCTCAACTGCGGCGTGCCGATCTACGCGCTCACCTCGCAGACCTCGACGCGCTACCGCTGCGCGCTGTTCCGCGACGTCTATCCGCTGATGGTCAAGTACGTCGGCAGCGACCGCGAGGAGCTGCTGCGCGAGGCGGAGAAGGTGCTGGCGGCCAACGGCGTGGTCAAGGAGGGCGACCTGATCGTGCTCACCATCGGCGAGCCGATCGGCAAATCAGGCGGCACCAACACGATGAAGATCGTGAAGGTCGGCGAGCACCTCAAGCCCTAGCGCGAGCAGGAGTACAAGGCAGGCATTCAAAGGAGTCTACCCATGAGACTGACAAGCAACATCGGAATGCTGTTACTGGCTGCCTGGCTCATCTTGAATGGACTGATACCGCTGCTGAATTTCAGTTTCTCGGGACTCGGCGTCGTGATGGCCGTTCTCGC
>Ga0184637_10002278_pt1 | contig 12392 bp, 10 predicted proteins | sample PLM3_127_b2_FD_133143 | JGI IMG/M metagenome (GOLD analysis project Ga0184637, IMG submission 133143) | Groundwater sediment microbial communities from an aquifer in East River, Colorado, USA - PLM3_127_b2 | ecosystem: Environmental > Terrestrial > Soil > Riparian zone | place: USA: East River...
GACGGCGAGGAACCGGAGTCGCTGCGGATCGGTCGCCGGGTGTACCGGGAGGGGCACGGCGAGTACTTCTTGAACGACAAGCAAGTCCGCCTGAAGGACATCCAGGACCAGCTGCTCGGCACCGGTCTCGGCGTGCGCGCCTACTCGGTGATCGAGCAGGGCCGCATCGACCAGGTCCTCTCCACCAAGCCGCAGGACCGGCGCCGCCTGATCGAGGAGGCCGCCGGGGTTGTCCCGGAGGTCCAGCACCAGCTTCTTCGCGCCCTGCATCTGGAGCTCGACCAGGTTCTCGTGAAGCTCGTCCTCGGTGGTCTCGGTGAAATCGGAAATGCGCAGATAGCCCACGTCGTCCTTCAGGAGGAACGCGTAGAGGACGCTCCGGAGATCGATCTTGTCGCGAACGATGGTGAAATCGAGCGGCTGGTCGTAGCCGGCCCGGGTGACGGAGATGGTGACCTCGCTTCCCTTCGGGCCGCGAAGGCGCTTCACCGCGTCGTCCAGCTCCATGCCGCGGGTCTCATCGCCCTCGATCTTCGAGATCACGTCGCCCGAGCGGATGCCCAGCCGGTACGCGGGCGTCCCCTCGAAGGGCGAGATGACCGTGAGGCTTCCGTCCCGCATCTGGACCGAGATCCCGAGCCCGTGGTAGCTCCCTTGCTGGCGTTCCTGGAGCTGGGTGTACTCCTGCTTCGGAAGGAAGTTGGAGTGCGGGTCCAGCGTCCGCAGCATTCCCCGGATGGAAGCGTGGACCAGCTCCTTGGGGTCGACCTCGGTGACGTACTCGTCTTCCACCACCTTGAGCACATGGGTGTAGCGCCTCAGGAACTCGGTGTAGCGATCGGCCTTGGCCTGGGCGCGGCTTCCAGAGAGGCCGCCTATCACGGCGCCGGCGATGACGAGGGAGGAAGCGACGGCGAGGGCTGATTTCTTCATGCAGGAACGCCTCGATTGATTGGGTGGAGCGGTTTTCTCACGAAGCAGGGCATTTTTCCCATCCTAGCAGAGCCGCTTTCGCGTGTAAAACCCGGTAAGCACCCATCCGCGCGGTTGGTTTGCCGAACCCTTCGACCTATAATGAACGTTCGCCAGGAGGCGACAGCCACATGTTGGGCCCGATAGGAATGCAAGAGCTCATCATCATCTTCGTCATCGCCCTTATCGTCTTCGGACCCCGAAAGCTCCCGCAGCTCGGGAAATCGCTCGGAAAGAGCATCGCGGAGTTCAAGAGGGCGAGTAACGAGCTCCGGAGCACCCTCGAGGAGGAGATCCGAGTCGAGGAAACCCGCCGCGAGATCATGGAGCCGATCGAGAGCATCGGCCGAGAGGCAAAGGCTCTCGTCGAGAAAGCCGAGAAAGAGGCGGAAGCGTCCCTGGCCGAGCCCGAGCCGGCTCCGGCGGGGGTGGGAGAGACCGAAGCACCCGAGCAGCCCGAGCAGAAAGTCTAGGGTTCCCCCCCGCTTCGTTCGCATGGCAGACACCCAGGCCTTGCCGCCGCCCCGCGAAGAGCTGTCTCCGGAAAAGATGACGTTTCTGGAGCACCTCGACGAGCTCCGGCGGCGCATCATCCGCGCCGTTTTGGGCCTCTTCGGCGCCTTCGTCTTGTGCTTCACGGTATCCACGCAAATCTTCGACTTCCTCATGGGGCCGCTCCAATCGGCGCTCCCCGAAGGCGGCGAGCTCATCGCGACCGCGGTCCCCGAGATCTTCGTCCTTCATCTGAAGATGTCGTTCTTCATCAGCATCTTCCTGTCGTCGCCGATCTGGCTCTCCCAGGTATGGCTCTTCATCGCCCCTGGCCTCTACGAGAACGAGAAGAAATTCGCCGTTCCGTTCATCGCTTTCGGGTCTTTCTTCTTCATCGCGGGCGCGGTCTTCGCCCACTACGTGATGTTTCCCATCGCCGTCGAGTTCTTCTCCACGTTCGGAAGCCAGGACGTCGCGATCCGCCTCACCGTCTCCGAAGTGTTCTCCTTCTACAGCAAGGTCGTCCTGGCCGCGGGCGCCGTCTTCCAGATCCCGACGGTCATCTTTCTTCTCGCTCGCATGGGCCTGGTAAGCGCATCGTTCCTCTGGAAGAACTTCAAATACGCGGTCCTCATCATTTTTATCGTCGCCGCCGTCCTGACCCCGCCGGACGTCGTCACCCAGACTCTCATGGCGACTCCCATGGTGGCGCTCTACTTGTTCTCGATCGGGGTGGCCTGGCTCGTGGGACGGGACCGGCAGAAACCCCCGAAATAGCGTCCGTCAGACCAGCGGCACGAATCGAACTGCGCCGAGACTCCGTACCCGGTAGCCTTCGGGCTCGCTCGCGTCGCGAACGTGGAGCTCGAGCTCCTGCTCGTCCGAGGGTCCGACCGGCAGCACCAATCGGCCGGACCGAGAGAGCTGCTCTCGCAGGGGCGGCGGGACCGTAAGCGGGGCTGCGGCCACGAGGATTCCGTCGAACGGGGCTTCTTCGGGCCAGCCCTGTCTTCCGTCGCCCACGCGGTAGTGGACGTTCTCGTACCCGAGGTGGAGAAGCGTCTCGCGCGCCCGAGAGGAGAGATCCGCCAGGACCTCCACCGTGTAGACGACTCGCGCGAGCTCCGCCAGGACCGCCGTCTGATACCCGGACCCCGTGCCAATCTCGAGTACCTTCTCGTGCCCTTCGAGACCGAGCGCTTCCGTCATGAGGGCGACGATATAAGGCTGGGAAAGGGTTTGTTCGTCCCCGATGGGGACGGGAAAGTCGCCGTAGGCGTTCACCAGGTGGGGCTCGGAGACGAACCGGTGGCGCTCGATACGCGACATCGCTTCGAGCACTCTCTTGTCCTGAATCCCTCTCCGGACGAGCTGTTCTTCCACCATGCGCGTGCGGCGGGCCGCCATGACGATATCGACGTCTTCACCGCGGCCGTTGGAACCGTTCATCCGTGGAGGGAGAGCCCCGCGAGAGCGTAACACAGGCCCTGCAGGCATGGCAGGGCCATGTTCCGTGAAGTCCGTGCATGCCAATCGAAGCGATGAGGGAGGTTTCGGGGTCGCTTTCTCGTCCTTTGCGATTGAGAGCGGAAGGCTCTGAGGAGGTGACTCATGAAACTGGTATTTTTTCTGCTATGCCTGACCGTGGCCTCGACCGCGGTCTACGCCCTGGATCTGCCCTCGCTCGCGCGGCGGGAGAGAGCCCGGAGGACCGCCCACGCCGGAAAGCCGGTGCGCTCCTTCGCCGAAGACGATCTCGAGCGATATCGTCGCGACAGAGGGACAGACTCCGTGCCTCTGACCCCCCCGGCGGCTCCGCGGCCACCCCCCGCGGCGCCGCGGGATCTGACGCGGGAAAGAGTTCATTGGCGAAAGGAGACGCAACAGCACGAACGGGAGGTGGCGAAGCTCGAAGCGAACTTGAAACGCCTCGAGTGGCGCCTCAACGAGAAGCGGTCCAAACGCCGGAGCCGTGAATGGCTGACGGAAGATCCCTCGATCGGCCTTCTCGAGGACTCGATCCGCGCTCTGAGCGAGGAGCGCCGGCGCCTCGAGGAACGATTCCGCGAGCGAGCGAGGAAAGACGGAGCCATGCCAGGCTGGATTCGCTGAGTTCAAGAAAGGGGGATGGGGAGATAAGAGGAGATGGGGAGATGAAATCAGTTTATCCCCCTGTCTCCTCCTGTCCCCCTTATCCCCCTTGTATTGGGTTTAGGTAATTGACGAGCGAAGTAATAAGCTCGCGGGCGCATGAGCTCGCCCGCGCGCGTTCGAGGGCTGCACCGCCGTTCCGATCCATACCCGGTCTACCTCAAGGAGGGTCTCCTTCACGAGCTGGGCTTTCAAGTGAGAAAGCTTTGGCCCGGGCGGCGGATCGGCGTCTTCAGCCAGCAGAGGATATGGAAGCTCCACGGGAGCGAGCTCCAATCGAGCTTCCTCCGCGCGGGAGTCGACATGGTCGGAGTCCACATGCCGGAGGGCGAGGAGCGGAAGACGCTCGACACGGTGTCATGGCTCTACGACCGGCTCGTCGGCCATGGGTTCACTCGAGAAGACGCCCTGGTCGCGTTCGGAGGAGGGACGGTCGGGGATACCGCGGGCTTCGTCGCGGCGACCTACCTCCGGGGCGTCCCGTACGCCCAGGTGCCGACGACTCTCCTCGCCCAGATCGACAGCGCCATCGGAGCGAAAGTGGGGGTCAACCATCCCCGGGCGAAAAACCTCATCGGCGCGATTTACCGGCCGCGCGCGGTCTTCCTCGATCCGGCGCTCCTGTCGACCCTTCCCGAGCGAGAGTTTCGTTCGGGTCTCTTCGAGCTCCTCAAGTACGGGTTCATCGGCAGGCCGCGGCTCTTGAAGCGAATGGAGTCGGCGCCCCCTCGTCCCGGGGAGCGGGGGCTCGTTGACGCGATCGCCGATGGCGCCGCGCGCAAGCTCGAGGTGGTGCGCGTGGACGAGAGCGAGCAAGGTCTCCGGCGGATCTTGAATTTCGGCCACACGATCGGCCACGGGCTAGAGGCGGCGGGCGACTATCGAAAACTCACCCACGGGGAGGCCGTCGGCTGGGGAATGGTGGGGGCGATCCGACTCGCCCGCCGGCGCGAGACCCTGAGCGCGTCTCTCGCGGCGAGGCTCGAGGCCGCGGTCCGAAGCGTCGGCCCCCTTCCCTCGCTCCGAAGCTTCTCGAAGCGCCGGACCCTCGACGCGGTCTCGAAAGACAAGAAGATCGGAATGCTGGGGCTTCGCTTCGTTCTTCCCGTCGGATGGGGACGAGTCGAGATCGTGGAGTCCTTCCCGATGATGGAGATCGCCTGGGCTCTCGAAAGCCTCGGTGTTGGAAAGCGCCGAAAAGTGTAAGAAAGGGGGATGGGGAGATGGGAGGAGATGGGGAGATGAATCAGGACCTATTGGAATTTATCTCCCTATCCCCTCCTGTCCCCCTATCCCCCTTGTATTGGATTCAAGGAGCGTAGTACCAAGGATGCCAGACGCGTCGGCGATCAAGGAGATGTTCGAGGGCGTCGCCCCTCGGTACGACCTCCTGAACCGCGTTTTGAGCCTCGGTATCGACCGCGTGTGGCGGCGCCTTCTGGTCGAAAGCCTCGAGCTTCGGCCGGAGCACCGGGTGCTCGACCTCTGCTGCGGCACGGGCGATCTCGCGCTCGAGATCGCGCGGGAGTCTCCGTGCACGGCGTGCGATTTCACCTGGAACATGCTCACTCGAGCGCGCGAGAAGTCGGCGTCGGCAGGCCGGCCCATCGCCCTCGCCTGCGCCGATACCCTCGAGCTCCCGTTCGGCGACGACCTTTTCGATCGCGCGACCATCGCGTTCGGGATTCGAAACCTGGAGAGTATGAGCGCGGGGCTCGCCGAGATCCGGCGGGTGCTCAAACCCGGAGGGCGGCTCGCGATCCTGGAGTTCTCGCAGCCGAACCGGGGATGGCTGAAGCTTCCCTACCGGATCTACCTCGGCTTTTTCCTTCCCGCCGTCGGTGGTCTTCTCTCGAGAAAGGAGGCCTACCGCTACCTCGCCGAATCCATCCGGGGGTTCCCGGTCCCGGAGGTTCTCGTGGGTCTCCTGGAAGAGGCGGGATTCTCCGAGCCCCGCTACTCGAGACTCAGCGGAGGAATCGTCGCCCTGCACCTGGCGACGAAGCCGAAAAGTCAGTGGCCCAGGAGCAGATAGAGAAGCGCTTTCTGTACGTGCAGCCGGTTTTCCGCCTGGAGCCAGACGGCGCTCTGCGGACCGTCGATCACGTCCTCGGCCACTTCGAGCCCTCGATGAGCGGGAAGGCAGTGCATGAAGAGCGCCCCCGCCTTCGCTTTCGACATCAAGGACGCGTTCACCTGGTAGCCCTGGAACGCCTGGAGCCGCTCCTGCTCCTCCGCTTCCTGGCCCATGGAGACCCAGGTGTCGGTGTAGACCGCATCCGACCCCTGAGCCGCGGCCGCGGGATCCAGGGTGAGGACGACACTCACCCCGGCGCTCGTCGCCTCGCGGGTCGCGCTCTTGACGATGATCGATTTGGGCTCGTAGCCCGCGGGGGTCGCGACGGCGATGTCCATTCCAACTTTCACGGCTCCATAGATGAGGGAGTGGCACATGTTGTTGCCGTCGCCGATGTAGGCGATCTTCTTGCCCCGGAGATTTCCCTTCTTCTCCATGAGCGTGTAGTAATCCGCGATCGCCTGGCAGGGGTGAAGGAGGTCGGTCAGGCCGTTGATCACCGGAACCGACGAGTTTTTGGAGAGCTCGACGAGATCGGCGTGCGCGTTCGTGCGGGCCACGATCCCGTTGACGTAACGCGACAACACCCGGGCGGTGTCGGCGATCGTCTCGCCCCGATCGAGCTGGAGGTCGCGAAAGCTCAACTGAAGAGCGATCCCGCCTAGCTGGAACATCCCCACCTGAAACGAGACCCGCGTCCGGGTCGAGGGCTTCTGGAACAGGAGCGCGAGCGACTTCCCGGCGAGAACGTTTCCGAACTTGTCGGGCGATGCCTTCATTTCAGAGGTGATGCGGAAGATCTCGGAAACGTCGTCAGCGGTCAGATCGCGGATTGAGATTAGATGCTTCGGTTCCATGAGGTTGTCAATCGCCGCGGACGTTCAGTAACTCGCCGCGCACGGATCGCGCGAGGAAAGAACTTTCACGATGCTAGCTGTAACGCATAGAGGATTATCGGGTCTTGCCTGCCTTTGTCAAGCGCAGCATCGGAAATACGTCCAAAGGTGCGCTGGGTCACTGACTACCAGCACGCTCCCGCAAACGTGCTTGGGCTCTCATCAGTGGTCAGAGTTAGCGCTCGTAACCGCCACACGTGCGCTGTCATGGAGTTGCTCGACAGTACCGGTGCCGCATGCCGGGAATGGGACGGCGTTAACGGAGCCCCTTGGAAACGTTCCTTCGTTGCCTTCTTTAGCACAGTCCCTACGCCTCGAGCTCGGTTTGACGCTGAGAGTTATTACAGACATCTCTGCAGGTTCGGAGCACACCTGCGCAGTTGATCGATGGAGGCGCCTCGTGTTGCCTGCGGCGCCGGCAGCCGGACGTTCAACATCGATCCCTACGGAAATATGAAGATGTGCGTGCTCTTGCGACCCTGAATTCAGCTTGCGCAAAATGTCGTTCGCCCAAGTCTGGAATGAAATGTTCCCGCCGGTCTACAACCGCTTATGCCACGCCGATCACCAGTGCAATAGCTGCAACCTGGTCAGTCTCTGCGGGAAGGGCGCTGCCTGGTCGCTCATGGAGAAAGGCGACATGGACGCACGGGTGGAATACGGTAGTGAAATCGGAAATCGGAGGGCGGAGAAACTCGGATACTGGGACGGGCCGACCGATCCGTATTCCGCTCGCCGCAACGAGGTGCTGCTGCTGATCCTCAAGAGCCCGAACCCGGGCGAGCGTGAGCGCCTGCATTGAGGGCGGATGATGCCGCGGATGACGGAACACAAAGAGAAGCCGGTCCAAAAACCTACGAGAAGCCCGAGCTTCGTATCGTTGAGCTCAAGCCAGAAGAGGCACTCGCGGCGGGCTGCAAGACGTTGGGCGGCAACCAATGCGTCAGCGGGGATTGACAGCTCAACGGCTGTTTCAACTACGGCAGCTGAACGCCCAGTTCCGGGATGAACGCCTGCCACTCTCTTCCGCGCGGCGCTACCGTCTTCGATACAGCCGACCTCCGCTCTCGTTTCAAGTCTCACCACTTCTGCCTGAGCCCGTTCAGCTGCCGATCCACTTCAGAATCGTTTGTGGCTCCTATTGTCCAGCGTCAGCCGATCCTAAGAGTGGTGACGGATGGGGGAAAGCCACTGGCGGAACCTTCCTACTAGCCCCCGCCTGACTCTGCTACCACCCTTCGAGCAGTTGCCGTTCGTCACGCCTCTGGCGCGACGAGAAGCAATCCTCGTGCACGCCTGTGGAGCCGCCAGAAACGGCCGGGCCTACGTTTTCGCTGGTCACTCCGGCGATGGCAAGACTACTATTCCTGCGCGTTTGCTGTCCACCGAAGGGATTCGAGCTCCTGAGTGACGAACGCGTCGTAATTCGGCGACACGGCAGCTCATTCATGGCATACGGAACTCCATGGTAACGCGGTCAGTGCCGCAGGACTCCCTCTCGCCGGCATATTTCTCCTGCGCAAGGGAAACACCCTCAAGTGCGAGGCGGGAATCCGGGGCTTGCCAGGGAGTTCCTTGCGAGAGCGATCGTTCCCTACTACCTGCCGGCTGAAACGGAGATCATCCTGCGCTTGCTGCAGGAACTGGCAGAGACCGTCCCGCTGAGGGAACTCCAATTCGCTAGAAAGGACGTCCTTACGAGGGTACTCGCAAGCGATTGATTCACTCCTTCGCGACTCTACGGCGCCGAGTTCCGAAACGTCTCACGGTACGTGCAATTTCAATCAGGGCCGCAGAACCGCGCTCGGGAAGGCCTGGACACCAAACCTGGTTCCTCCGATTCCTAGGCGGAAATTCGCTCGAAGTCCCCAACAGGCGGCAATACTGTTCTCCAAAACAGCACAGGTGGACCGTTGTCCAGCCGAGACGTACGTGGCCCCGAGCCCTTGCAATCCGGTAACGCGAACGGCGCTACTGCAGGGCTGACCGCAAATGCCCTGATCTCCTAATTGAAGATTAGTATTGTCTCCCCAGCAACGGATGGCTCCGTCGCTGAACACTGCACAGGCGTGGCTAAGGCCGGTTGAGATCTGGATCGCGTTTTGGACGGGAAGGCCGCTGACCGAATCGATCACCTCGACTGGTGTCAGGATGCGTACATCAAATGGAGCTCCATTCCCGACCTGACCCAAAGCGTCTTGACCCCAGCAAAATATCTTTCCCATTACAGGAGGGTCGTCCACGAGGGCGCAACTGAAGCGATTACTTGCGCCCACCTGGCGGACGCCCACCGTCGGAAGAAGGTTTACGCTAACCGGTATCTGGCTCCCTGTTGTCGTCCCGTCGCCCAATTGACCCTCGCCATTGGCGCCCCAGCACATGGCACCTGCATCGACGACAGCACAGGTATGCTCCAATCCAGCGGAAATGTCCTCAACGACGCTGCTAGTGGAAGCAGGCTCGAGGCCTACCACGGGAACGGGGACCGTGCTAGTGAAGGCGGACGGACCGTTACCAAGGGCGCCGTTAACACCGTCAAGGCCCCAGCATAGGGCGCCGGGACCACTAACGGCACAAGCGTGAAAACGGCCGGCACTGACTTCCGTGAAGGATGGAAGCCCAAAGACGTTCGTTGGAGTGTGTTGCTCCACTGTATTCCCGATACCTAGCTGCCCAAAGGAGTTCGCGCCCCAGCATGCTCCCCCGTTGGTCGCGCCGATGGCACAGGTAAAGTCTCCACCCAGGTCGATCTCCGTGAATCCGCCGCCTCCAACGACGTCGGTGGGCAACTGAACGCCGTCGAAAAGGGGTAAGGTTGCTCCGTTGCCCACCTGTCCAACCTGGTTTTGTCCCCAGCACTTGGCTGAGAGTTGACCGCTCCCCCCGTCGGCGACGATTGCACACGTGTGACCACTAAGTTGACCGGCGGCTTCCACCGTCTGGACTCCGCGCAGTACGGTGTCCGCGCAGCCAATATCGATCTTCCGCACGATCCAGTGGTTGGACGCGGAGCTGGTTCCATCGTTGGCGAAGCCGACAGCGTACAGGTTTCCTGACAAGCCGGAGTCGATCCCGCGAGCGAATGCTGGAGCCCCTGGGACTAGCTGATAGTTGTCCTCGGTCGTCCAGGTTCCACCGCCATCCGACGATCTCTGGACAAGCCAGCGGTTGCTCGACCCGTCGGAAGCACCCATCGAGACGAAGATATCGCCCGCGGGATTCCCCGTGCCATCGGTGAAAAACGTTGTGAACCCAGCTGCCAGCTGAAACGAGCGAACGGTGGTCCAGTTATCACCGCCGTCGCTGCTTTTTCTTACGAATCCGGTCCCGATCCCCGAACTGGTTTGTGCGAGTCCTGGAGCGTAAAGATTAAAAGCCGCGTCCCGGAAGATAGAGACCGCTGAGGCGCTGCCGGTAAAACCTCCCGGTAGAAAGGTGTCCTCCAGGAGCCAGCTCCCCAGATTCCCCGTGGCGCTTCTCTTTGCAATCCAATTTGGAAACGCGTTGCCAACGTAGACCAGTTCCCCGAGCTGCGTGCGAATGATTCCATTTGCAAAGGTAGGCGTGACGGTCGCGTCGTCTTCGACAGTTGACCAGGACGTCCCTCCGTTGGTGCTCCTACGAACGATCCCGTGCTGGAAGTTGCTTGTGTCGCCCCCACTACCCGAGACGTATAGATATCCCGTAGTGGTGTCCTGCATGAAATCCAGGGCTAGGGAAGAACGACCGAGGGTAGTTACGAGCTGAAAATCATCACTTGTGGTCCAGGTACTCCCACCGTTCGTACTTTGCTCCACGAACCAGTGAACACTAGCACCGTCACCCGCCTGGCCGACGACGAAGACGTCTCCGTTTAGGGTCTGTCCGACTTTGCGTGCGAACGCCGTATCGAACGGTGAGGAACTCGAGCCCGACAACTTGAAGTCCCGAACCGTGGACCAAGTCTGTCCTCCATCGGAACTTTTGCGGACGATCCAATGGCCGTCAAAAATCAAGGGGAAGCCGGCGCTGTTCTGCTCCGCGAAGCCCGCCACGTAAACGACCCCACCTATGACCCAGACGCCCAGCGGTTCGGCACGCTCGCCGGGGGCAAGTTGGAAGTCGTCTACTGTTCGCCAGACGCTGGACGCAAGCGTGCACGACGGCTGAGCGTGAACCGTCTCGCCAGATTGCGAGAGAATCAAGTGCAACAGTGCCCAAAGGATGGGGGTCAAGAGAACCCAACCCCAGAAGCCCGCTTTGACAGCGTTCCGAGTCAGTCGCATCGACTTCTCCTTCTGTAGAAAACGAAACAAATTTCTATCACGGTATCCAATCTTGTTGCGGAAGTCAACGGTTTCTCTTGACGCGACGATTCGCCGGACGCGGTTCAAGGCCTTGCGAAGCGTCGCACGACAAAGGCGGGCAAGATCCGATGATTCTTAAAGCGTCACAGCTAGCATCGTAAAGTTTCTTTCCTCGCGCGATCAGTGCGGGGCGAGTTGCTGAACGGCCGCGGCGATGAGAGCGACATGGAACCGAAGCATCTAATCTCTATCCACGATCTGATGCCGAGGATGTCTCCGAGGTCTTTCGCATCACCGCGGAAATGAAGGCTTCACCCAAGTTCGGGAACGTTCTCGCAAAGAAAACGCTCGCGCTCCTGTTCCAGAAGCCCTCGACCCGGACTCGGGTCTCGTTCCAGGTGGGGATGTTCCAGCTTGGCGGAATCGCGCCCCAGTTGGCGTTCCGAGACCTCCAGCTCGATCGGGGCGAGACCCTCGCGATACCGCCTGCGTTCTCTCGCTCTACGTGAGTGGGATCGTGGCCCGCACCCACGCCCACGCCGATCTAAGTGGAGCTCTCGAAGAATTCCTCGGTTCCGGTGATCAACGGGCTCACCGATCTCCTTCACCCCTGACAGGCGATCGCGGACTACTTCACTCTCATGGAGAAAAAGGGAAATCTCCGCGGGAAGAAGATCGCCTACGTCGGTGACGGCAACAACATGTGTCATTCCCTCATCTACGGCACCGTCAAAGTCGGAATCGACACCGCCGTCGCTCACCCCCGCAGGCTACGGGCCCAAAAGCTATATTGTCAAGAGCGCCACCCGCGAAGCGACGAGCGCAGGCGTAAGCGTCGTCCTCACGCAGTGTTGCCGCCGTCCAGGGCGCGGACGCGGTCTACACCGACACCTGGGTCTCGATGGGCCAGGAAGCGGAGGAGGAGAAGCGGCCCCAGACGTTCCGGAGTTACCGGGTGACCGCGGCCCTGAATGGCGAAGGCGAAGCCCGGGGCAGCTCTTCAATGCACTGGCTTCCGGCGCACCGGCGGGCGCGAGGTGGCCCAGGAGGTCATCGATGGCCCACAGAGTGCGGTGTGGCTCCAGGCGGAAAACCGCCTCCACGTTCAGAAAGCCCTTCTATATCTGTTGCTGGGCCACTAGGTCGCCCTAGGTCGCCCTAGGTCGCCCTAGCCCAGCCCCAAGTTAAGAGATCGGTCAAGAAAGGTCATGCCGCAAGGAGCTGAGTATCTATGAACTGGTTCAATGCTTCGAGCTGATGCCAAGTTGTGGCAAGGCGGCTGCGCTTTGCGACGTCCTCCGGTAGAGCAGGATCGAGGCCAGTCAGTCCGGGAGCCAGCACTCTTGCGTGCGTTTTGGTGAAGAGCACAGCGACTCGTCTACCGAGATCGGTCAACTGGTAACGACGGGAGTGTGGGATCCTGGTAATTAGCCCTTTACGCCTCAATCGACGGAGATCATAGGTGGCCTGCCGGCTCGTGTAGGAGGCGTTGAGAAGCAGACTCACCAACTCGACCAA
>Ga0184637_10002279_pt1 | contig 12390 bp, 13 predicted proteins | sample PLM3_127_b2_FD_133143 | JGI IMG/M metagenome (GOLD analysis project Ga0184637, IMG submission 133143) | Groundwater sediment microbial communities from an aquifer in East River, Colorado, USA - PLM3_127_b2 | ecosystem: Environmental > Terrestrial > Soil > Riparian zone | place: USA: East River...
CCCCGGACGCCGTGTGGCAAGGCCCGAGGAAGAAAACACCAGCGCCGGCCCGACGGAGTTACCGCCTATACAGATTCAAGCCAAGATTGAGGCCAACAGAGAGCTGTTTGACAAGTACCTCGACGCGCTACAGGCCACCGGCATCGAGGCGTTGACGGCGGTGAAAGCCAAGAGCGTCCAGGGGCTCTTCGACGTGGGCGAGAAAATCGACGTTGCCTGCGAAAATTGCCATCTCGAGTTCTGGTATCCCGCCGAAAAACCGCCGCAGGTACCAAAGTAGCGGGTACCAAGGTAGCGGGTACCAAGGTAGCGGGTACCAAGGTAGCGGGTACCAAAGTAGCCGGAAGCCTCAGGCTTCCGGGGGAGCACAATATGACCCGTCGGCTTCTGGTTCTTCTGACCGCGTGCGCGGCCGTCCCGATGATGGCGGCTGGTCCGCTCGTCCAGGAACCCGAGGCCCAGGCGGCCGCGACGGGAACCATTACGGGGCGCGTCCGCCTGATGAGCGCGGCGCCGGCCAATTCGATCATTCGCATGGGGGCCGACCCTCTGTGCAGCCGGGCGAACGCGGGGAAGCGGTTGACGCAGGAGGTTGTCCTCAGGAGCGCGGATGGAGGTCTGGCGAACGCATTCGTCGACCTGCAGGGTACCTTTCCCGCCACGCCAGTACCCGCCGCGCCGGTCGCGATTGATCAGCGAGGATGCATCTTCGTGCCGCGCGTGATCGGGGCCCGCGTCGGTCAGACGCTCCAGGTGACAAACAGCGATCCCACGGCGCACAACGTCCACAGCCTGTCGACCCGGGGGAACGCGTTCAACATCAGCCAGCCGCTGGCGGGCATGAAGTCCACGTTCCCATTGAAAAATGACGATGTTGTGATGCGCATCAAGTGCGACATCCACTCGTGGATGGTGAGCTACGTGGGTGTCGTGGCGCACTCGTACTTCGGGGTGAGCGGCGCGGATGGCGCGTTTAGGATCACCGGCGTTCCCGCCGGACGCCACGCCATCCGGGTTTGGCACGAGCGATACGGGCGGCTGATGAAGAACGTCGAGGTCAAAGCGGGTGGGACGGTGACCGTCGACTTCGCCTACACGGGCAACGAACAGCCCAGCGCCGCTGGCATACAGGACCTGGTCGTCCCTGGCCACGAAGGACACAGCGCGGCCAACGCCGCAACCAAACCATGACACACTGGCGGCGTTGGCCGCGCTGTGTCCCGAAGGACGCTGTCACGCTGGTGACACTAACGCGCTTCTTTGTCACGAAAACAAACTTCAGCGCGTTAGTGTCACGAAGACGTCTTGGCCACAAAGACCACGAAGATCACCAAAGGTTGAACAAGGATGTGCGTAGGGGCCGGCTTCCTTGGGCCGCCGAAGCTCCGAAGGAGCGAAGGCGCCAGCCGGCCCGGCCCGACAGTCGGAGAGGCAGACCTTCGCGGGGTCCCCGCCGCGCACGCCTGCGCGGTGGGGTGCAAGATCCGCCTAGTCAACTGGCACGCGCCGCTTCAGCTCTTCTAGCCAGTTCTCGACGACGTGATGCGCGCTGTCTGAGCAGCATCCACGGGCACCGTTCCCTCCTTGATCATCACGAAACGGCGGCCGTCGGGCGAAATGTCGTACGTGCGTTGCAAGAGGGTGACGCTATCCCCCTCGTAGTAACCGGCCCGCAGCACTTGGGCTGGAGTGCCTGCTTTCCAGGCTTTATCTGCATCAATCGGGACACGCATCACCGCGCCGTCGGGTCCTCGATAGAACAATTCGCGGCCGTCGCGCGCCCACAACGGCTCCTCGCCACCCATCGTCGAGATCTGCCATTGCCCTCCGCCGACATCCGGAAATGGACGAACGTAAATCTCAAAACGACCTGAAGCATCCGACTGGTAGGCCAGCCATCGGCCGTCGGCCGAGACGTCACCGTTCCATTCCACAAACATGCTCGTCAACAACGGTTGCCCCTTGCGCGTGCCTGGCAGTGTGAGGATCATCAGGTCACGGGATGTGGTGTTTTCACCGAAGACAATGCGGGTCCCGTCCGGGGAAATACCGGTCGGGAATTGATGCGCGGCAGCGATCTCCGGGTGCAAATTCAGACGGATCCGCGATACGAGGCGTTCATCGAGCGCGCGGCCTCGCGTAAGATTCTCGGAATCTCGTTTCCGGTGGCCCGGGTTGAAGATGTCCTTCAGGGAAAGATCTGGGCGGTGTCGGACGAAGCGCGCCGCGGCAGCAAGCGGCAGAAAGACCTCGCCGATATCGCACGGTTGCTCGAAGTCTTTCCACACCTCCGAGCTGTGGTTCCTGACGAGATTCAGCGGCGCCTATTGTGAAAACGCCGCGACCAGGCGGGCCGTAAAGGCCCGCCCTACACACTTCACGCAGATCGACTGAGGCGGACCGGCTCCGCAGCGGGACTCACTTTCCCGCGCAGGAACCGCCAGCCGACAATCATCGACGTCAGGCTGAGTGCCAGACCACCGAGACTCAGCCCGATGATCAACGGGTACCACGCCCAGGGCGTCTGATACAGCCACGGAAAATCGAGGCTGTGGAGGCTCTGGTAGAACCAGCGCTCCGCGCGGCTTCCCCGCACCTCGGTCTGCACCAGCGACCCGTCGCTGGCATCCAGGTACAACCAGGTTGCCTCGGGATCGTCGAACTTCGCGCGAAGCGCCGGCAACCGGCGCCCTCCTGTGCGGTCGTAGTAATACGAATCGAAATCGGTCAGCCAGGCGATCTCCGTCGGCTCCATCCCTGACATCGCCGCCCTGGCGGCCGTCACCAGCTCGTCGCGCGTGAATTGCTCGCGAACGCCCAACGGTCCGGTGCCGGCTGAGACAAGGATGCGGATGGGGCGCTGATCGCCCGGGGCATACCGGCTCGCGTCCTGATGCGGCCTTCCTCCGATATCGGGACGCTCGTACGCGGCGTAGAACGGCGTGCCCATGAACTGCAACAGTTCCAGTTCCTTTGGCTGGAAGCGCTTCTGGAACTCGGCCAGCGCAGCCTGCGGCGTCGCCTGGAAACGAGCCACATCGATCCCGTCGCCACGAATGGCGCGCGTCTGCTCCGGCGACGGCCCACCCTGGGCGAACAGGTTCCACGGGGTCATCGTCAGCAACCCGCTGAACGTCCACGTCAGCGTGAAGACGCCGAAGAGCAGGCCGGCGTAGTGATGCCACTGCAGCCAGCCGACGTACGGCGTGATCGACGTGCCGCGCTTGTATCGCCTGCCGGCGGAGAATCGATAGACGCCGATCACGAGACCCAGGACGCACAACACGCACCCGAGGGCTGAACCGTACACGATGAGATTGTTCCAGAGCGGACCCCGCCGGGCGCGAAGCGGCGTGAAGTAGAACCAGTGCATCACCGGACCGGCATATCCCCAGAACCGACTGGACCGATCTGTCTTCATCACGATGTCACCGGTCGCCTGCGACACGTAGACGATGGTGCCCGCCGCATCGCCCAGGGCGACACGATGGAGCGACCCGCTCACGCTGAACCGGTTGTTGATGGTCCACTGGTCAGACTCTTCCAGCGAGTCGACGTATCGAGCGGTTCCGCGGCTTTCGGGAAACGCGCCGGCCACCACCGCCACAGCACCATCAGGCTCCACCAGATCCACGTAGCTGCCATCGTCCGCATAGACGGTCGCCGACCCGCCGTCGACCACGAAACGATAGACGGGTCGCGAGTGCAGCGATGTCAGGAGGGCGCGCCGTGGAGGGTCCCCGAGGCCGGCGGCTTCCAGCGCTTGTCCCGGTGTGAGGCGGACGGTCGCCGCGTTCAACGCCGGCAGCCGCGCCAGGCGTTCCTCCGCCGAGTACTCCGGCAGCCGCTTGTAGACCATGACGATGCCGGAGGCGAACCAGATCACGAAGATCAGGCAGAACGCCACGCCCAGGTAGCGGTGGACAAACATCAACGCCGGGATGACTCGTTTCATAAATCGTCCTTCGTCTGCAGCGAAGAAGGATAGTACTGCAAAACACCGTATAATTCGCCCGTCTTTCAAAACGTCCGTGTCCCTCGCTTCCGGTAATCGACTCGGCGCGTACGAAGTCCTCGCGCTTATTGGCGCGGGCGGCATAGGGCGAGGTGTATCGAGCGCGCGACACGAAGCTGAACCGCGACGTCGCGCTCAAAGTCTTGCCGGAAGCATTCGCACTCGACTCTGACCGCCTTGCGCGGTTCAAACGAGAAGCGCAAGTCCTGGCGTCGCTGAATCATCCCAACATTGCGGCCATCTACGGATTCGAAGACGGGCCGGCTGAAGCCGGCCCCTACGTACCGGGTGTGGGGGCCGTACCCCGTGTGGGGGCCGGCTTCAGCCGGCCCGTGCATGCGCTGGTCCTGGAGCTCGTCGAAGGCCCGACTCTCGCGGATCGCATCGCGCAGGGTGCGCTTCCCCTGGACGAAGCGCTGCCGATTGCGCGGCAGATTGCCGAGGCGCTCGAAGCAGCGCACGAGCAGGGCATCGTCCACCGTGATCTGAAGATGGACGATGGGTCGCGTACGTGTGTCGAATGAGTCCGGCCGAAACGAAATCTACGTGGTGCCCTTCCAGGGAGCGGGCGGCAAATGGCAAGTGTCAACGTCGGGGGGCAGGTTTCCCCGCTGGCGCCGCGACGGGCGCGAGCTCTATTACCTGGCGCCTGACAACCGCATCATAGCGGCAGGCGTGAACGCGCAGGAATCGCGCTTCGAGGTGGGGGCCGTGCAGCCGTTGTTCGCGATACGCCCCAGACTGGAAGTTGGGTGGCCGTACGATGTCTCCGGCGACGCTCCGCGGTTCCTTGTCAGCAACCTCGTTGAGGTCGTTGCACCCTCATCCGTCACGCTGCTGGTCAACTGGCCGGCGCTGCTCCGGCAATAGTGCGGTCCCGGGCCGGCTGTCGCCTTCGCCGTCGGAGCTTCGGCGGCCCAGGCAAGCCGGCCCCTACGGACGGTTGCCCCTGAGGATTGACCGCCTGTAACTGGTCATCTAGACTGGTCACATGGCCGACCGCACCGTTCCCGCCGCCGAGTTCAAGGCCAAGTGCCTGTCCCTCATCGATCGTGTGCACGACCGGGGGGAGCCGATCACGATTACCAAGCGTGGCCGGGTCGTCGCACGGCTCGTGCCCGCCGGTGACGAGGACGACCGCCCCTGGCTGCGTCTGCGGGGTACGGTCACACGGTACGATGATCCATTCGAGCCTGCGATCGACGAGTCGGAGATTGAGGCGCTGAAATGAACGAGGCGCCGCTCCTCGACACCCACGCATGGGTGTGGTGGGTCGGCCGCGCTCAACGCCTTGGCCAAAAATTGGTGGCAGGACTCGACGCGCTGCCCGCCGACCGTCGTCCCTATCTGTCCGATATCAGCCTGTGGGAAGTCGCGATGCTGGCGGAGCGCGGTCGGGTGTCGCTCACCCTGCCACTGCCCGAATGGCTGGAAACCGCGGCCCATCCGCGAACCGTACGGCTGGTGGCGATTACACCGGCAATCGCTGCCGACACAGCAGCACTGCCAACGACCTTTCACCGCGACCCGGCAGACCGGCTTATCGTCGCAACCTGTCGCGTGATGGGCCTGTCGCTCCTGACCCGCGATCGGCGCATTCTTCGATCGCGCCTCGTCCCACGCTGGAAACCCGCTGCGCCGTGAGTGGTTCAGGGCCGGCTCCCGGCACGCAAGCGCCCTTACATCCTTATTCGAGTGATTCCTCGGTGGCTCGGAGCCTCGGTGTTCCGTCGACCGCAGATTACTCGTTCGCGCGGGCAAACGTTGTGAGCGGTGCCAACCCGTCCGCCGTCCCTGAGTGTGATGGGACGATGGTCATGACTTTCGCGCCGTCGGCGATGAGCCGCTGCTCGAGACGCACCAGCGAGGCCCGGTTCTCAGCCTGGCTGTCGCTGAAGATCCACGGCGACCCCTGCAGGCTGCCGTCACTGGCTACGTCCGCGGAATCGCCGACCAGCAGGACGCCGTTGACGAAGTACGCGGCGCTGCCCGCGGTGTGGCCGGGCACGGCGTAGACACGGATCGGGAGCTCTCCCACGTCCACCACGTCGCCGTCCCGCAGCACGCGTGTCACGGTCACGCCCGTGGGATTCACGGGGAACAGCCGCGGCAGCGGCCCGCGCGCGCCCGCCCGGCCTTCGACGAGCGGCACCTCCGCCTCGAGCGCCATCACCTGCGCCTTCGGAAATTGCCGGATCGCGCCGGTGTGATCGGGATGGCCATGGGTCAGCAGGATGGCGGCCACCGCGTCCGGACCCAGCTGCCGTCGCATGAGCTCCCTCAGGATGGCTTCTCCTGCCTGGTCTTGCCCGGCGTCAACGAGCGCCACCTGGCGGTCGCTGATGGGAATCACCGCAAGGCTCGAAAACCCGTCCGCGATCACCCGGATGCGGTTGACCTCCTGGCCGTCCATCATCGCCCGCCGTCCCATGAACGTCACCGCCAGCAGCGCGACAACGCCAACGACCAGGACGAGCACCAGGAGGCCAACGATCTTCAAAATACGCTTCATGGGGCTCCGCAGTTCAATGTGCACGGTGCACCGTGCCAGGTGCGAGTGCAGGTGCACAATGCACCCGCCCGTTGCACCGTGCACGCTGCACAATGCATGGATTCTACGTCACGTCGTGGCGAGCCTCTGGACATATGCGCGCTCGTCCGGCCCGAACCAGGGCGCGCGACCGGCCGCGGCATTCGACCGCATGTGCGCCGGACTCGACGTCGCCGGGATCGCCACATGGCACCGCGGATCGCTCAAGATCCACTTCAGCAGCGCCTGGGACCATGACGTCACGCCGAATGGCCCCAGCGGCGCAAGCGCCTCCTCCGGGATGCGACGGCGCACCAGGCTGCCCTGGCCGAGCGGGCGCATGATGATCACGCCGACACCCAGATCGGCGGCGGCCGGCAGAATCTCCGCCTCCACGGCCCGCTCCTTCGCGTTGTACGGCACTTGAATCGCGCCCACCCGCCCGTCCTCCATCACGCGCCGCAGCTCCGGAAACGCCAGCGGGTTGTAATGTGTCGCACCGATGACGCGCACCGCCCCGCGCGCCTGACGCCGCTCCAACTGGGCGATGCGGCGCGGTGCCGCCAGTAGATTGTGCACCTGATACACGTCGACGCGCCCGCCGAAATAGCCAAGGGCCGCGTCGATCTGCTGCTCCGCTTCGGCATCGTCGGCGGCCCACACCTTGGTGGCGATCAGGGCGCCGTCGCGCCGGCCCTCGAGCGTGCGTCCCAGCACCTGCTCGGCCTCGCCATACATCGGTGAAGAATCGAAGAACGCCGCGCCCGTCTCGAGCGCGGCGTCCGTGATCGCTTGACGCGATTCCACCTCTGCCCCGCGCACGTCATACGTCTGCCAGGTCCCCATGCCGATGACGGGCACTTCGAGGCCCGTGCTGCCGAAGTGGCGATGTTCCATCGTACGTAGGCCGGGTGCCGCAGAGCGGACCCGGCATGTCAACGTTGCGGCGGCGTCAGATCGTATTCGTCCTTCGGAAACAAATCCGTATTGAAATCCGTCAGCGTGTCGCGATCGAAATCCGGTCCGTAACGCGCGGGCTCACGATCGAGATAGGCATTCATGAGCTGTTCGATGTCGATCCCCGCGCGCGCATAGTAGTCGCGGACCCGCGGGTCCGCGAGACGTCCCGCGATCGCCGCGCGATCGAACGCGATCGGCTCGGTGCTGCCGAGCAGGATCCCCGGAACACTCACGACGTAGGGAAAGATCCTGACGAAGGTGTCGTGCACCCGCTGGGATGGCACCCACGTCGCCGCGAGGCCGTTCGGCTTCAGACGACTCTTCACCAGCGTGAAGTACGCATCGGAGTAGAGATTCCCTGCGTACGCGCTCGTGGGGCGCAGGGCATCCGCTTCGATGATGTCGTATGCGCGGCCGGTCCGCATGAGATAGGCACGGCCGTCGCCGAAGACGTGTTCAACGCGCGGATCCTGCAGCAGCGCGCGCAACCCGCCGTACGGATCCCGCCTCGTCAACTCGCGCAGCGTCGCCAGCTGCGGCCTGATGATCTCGATGCAGATGACGCGCTGGATCCCAGGCCGCCCGGCAGCGGCATGAACGGTATCTCCGGATCCCAGGCCGATGATCGCCGCGTCCTTCGGATCCGGATGGACGAACGTCGGAAGCGCACCGAGCGCCGTATGAATGTCGCCATACGGGATCACGCTCTGCCCCATCCCGTTCACGAACACGATCTCGGGGCCGTCGAAGTCCTCCCGCTCGGCTTTGATCACGGACAGCCCCGAGTCATCCTCCGCGAAAATGATGCGATCGACCGTCGTGCCATGCAGGCGGGCCCACAGCTGGTCGGCCCCCGGCATCCACGCCACCGCACACAGAACCGTCGTCGCGGCCGCAACGACCGCAAGCACGACCGCCCGGACAGAAGCTCCACCTCCAAGGGCACGAAGACGAAATAGCCACAACGACCCCTCTTCGTGTGCTTTGTAGCGGGGCGATCGCGCGAATGCCGCGAGAACCGTGAACACTACGAAGACGCCGCTCATCGCGGCGAGCAGCTTCAGCGTGCCCGCGGTACCCAGCAGGGCGAGTGCAAGCCACCCCGTCAACACCGTTCCCAGGATGCTACCCATGATGTTCGCCAGCAGCAGGGCGCCAACGCGGCGTCCGATCCGGGCGACGTCGGTTTGAACAACCCGTTGCAGGAAAGGAAAGGCGCAACCCATCAAGAACGTTGGAGGAAGGATGAGGAGCAGAGGGACTGCGACGTACAGCCTGAGGAAGTTCGCCGGCACATCGATTGGTTGATCCATCCGCAAGAGAAAGTTGCGGGTCAGGGTACGAAGCGCGTCGATGCTGTCGCGCACGCTCAACGGTTCGTAACTGCCAAAGTACCCGCGGAGCGCGCCGATTTCGCCGGCGACGCCGACAAACACGGTCAAGAGCAGAGCGGCAGATAGTCCGCCGCCGGCCTGTAGCCCGAAGAAGGCCAGGCCCGGCCGACGCACACGTGGCGCGAGCGCGCTTCCGGCCACCGCACCGAGCCCGATACCGCTCAGATACAGCGCCAGGAGCGTTCCGAAGGTGAAGGCCGTCGACTTCATCATCACACCGAGGAGGCGGAACCAGACGATCTCGAGCGACAGCGCCAGAAAGCCGGCGAACCCATACATCGACGCCCAGAACCAGAATGGGAATCGTCCGGCGGCAGAATCAGACGTCATGCCGCCGAACGATTGCGGGACCGCCGCATCGACCTGTGCGATCGCAGCCGTCTTGAGCCGGAACGCGAGCGGCAAGAGAGCGGCGGCGCACGCGACGTTCAGCGTCGCGCCCACACGCAGGCTTCCTTCCAACCCGAGGCCCGGCAGCAACAGCCATGTGGCGACGATCGCTCCTGCGGCCGCGCCAAGCGTGTTGAAGCCGTACAGCGCGCCGACGGTCGACGCGGCCCGCTCAACCCGGTCCGTCACGGCACGGGCGAGCAGCGGCAGCGATGCGCCCATGAAGAACGTGGGCCACAGCAGGCTGCCGAACAAAATGACCGCCATCGCTTCCCGCGCAATGGCAAGATGGCCGACCCGCTGATACAGGAATCCGTAATACAGCGCCGCGCTGAACACGCCGAAGACCGCGATCGCCGCCTCGGCCACCGCAAACAGGACAAGGCTCGTCCGGGGCGAGACGCGATCGGCGACGTGCCCGCCGGCCATGTGACCGACCCCCAGGCCCGCCATGAACGCCGCGACGATCACCGTGGCCGAGTAGACGTCGGCACCCGAGAAAATCGCCAGCATCCGCTGCCACACGACCTGATACAGCAAGGCGGCAAACCCCGACGCGAAGAAGACCGCCAGTGTCACAGCCAGCGATCGACTGATGACGTTCTCCCTTCTTTGCGCCTCGGTCAGTCCCCCCTGGACCTTCGCATCGGCCTGCTCCGTCATCCGTGTTCTTGTCCTCAGGATCCAAAAGAGGTCATGTCGGCAGTGTATCTACGTTCCGCAGCGGCCGTAACGCGGTGGTCGTGGCATCACAAGTTCGAGCACCCTGAATGAGTTACACGCGCGATGCAGCGCGGCACGGTTCAGGCACGAGCGGTGCATGCCGGACGCGGCATGCGCATTCTAACCGTCACAACCGTACTCGTCGCCTTGGTTCATCTTTCCATCGCCCTCGATGCCCAGACGAGCAATCGCAGACCGCGCGCGGAGCTGCAATCGGCTCCACTCATCCGATTATCGGGTGAGGCCGACAGCAACAGTCCCGCCGTCTGGGACCGCGTCGGCGGCCGGAACCTGCTCTTCGTCATGACATCGATGTCAGGACGCCCGAGCACCGCGTCGGGGCGCGGTCTCACGCAGTTGGGCACGCCAAGAGCGGTCGTGCTCGAGCCGTGGCCCGGCGGCGGCGTCTGGATGGAAGCCGTGATCAAGGACGTTGATGGCGCCTGGTACGGCTATTACCACAACGAAACCGTTGCAAACATGTGCCGCCAGACGGACAAGGTGATCCCGCGGATTGGCGCCGCGCGTTCCCGCGACCGCGGCGCGACGTGGGAGCCGCTCGGCGTGATTCTCGAAGCGCCGCCCCGTACCTACGACTGCACAACCGACAACGCCTACTTCGTCGGCGGCGTCGGCGACTTCAGCGTGCAGCTCGACCCCGCGTCGCGCGACCTCTATTTTTTCCACTCGTTATACCTGCGCGAGCAGTGGTCCCAGGGCGTGGGCGTGGCCCGCCTCGCCTGGGCGGATCGCGACGCACCGAACGGCAAGATCATGGTCTGGCGCGGGAGCTCGTGGGTGCCGGCGACGCCGGTCGGCGGCGCGGAGACTCGCCGATGGATCTATCCGGCAGCGGCGCCGATCTTCCCGGCCGCCGAATCGTGGCATGACGAAGATACGGTGGTGGACGCGTACTGGGGGCCGTCAGTCCACTGGAACACCTACCTTCGCCAGTACGTGATGTTGCTGAACCGCGCCAGAGATACCGATTACGGCCAGGAAGGGATTTATGTCTCCTTTGCCGAGTCCCTCGACCATCCGGCACTGTGGTCGGCGCCGGTGAAGATCCTGAACGGGGGCAGGTGGTACCCGCAAGTGCTTGGAATCGAAGATGGCTCCGGCAGCGACAAGACCGCCGGTGAGTCGGCCCGGTTCTTCATGCTGGGTACTTCGGAGCACTTCATCCGCTTCCTCAAATAGCACAGCTCACCTATTCCCAAACCGGGCGCTTTTTGTGTAAGCTCCACGGAATGCCTTTCGTCATCGCTGATCCGTGTATCGGTACCAAGGACGCCGCCTGCGTGGACGTCTGCCCCGTCGACTGCATCCATCCGCGGAAAGACGAACCGGAGTTCGAACAGACGACCATCCTCTACATCCATCCGGAGGAATGCATCGACTGCGGGGCATGCGTGCCGGCCTGTCCGGTGGCCGCCATCTACGACAGCCCGGAATCGACGCCTGCAAGCCAGAAGGCGCTCATCGAAGCCAACGCGGTCTACCGCGCCGGCGACGCCGACGCCGTGGCGAAGGCCGAGGCGATCGTGCAGGCGCACATGGCCGCGCACGCCGACCTGATGGCCGTGGCACCGGCCGAGCGCGCCGCGGCCCACGCGAAATAAGTCAACCCCCAAGTAGGTTGGGTCCTGGGTTGTGGACCCGCCGAGCTAAGCCGTCCTCATCGCCAGGCGCCGCGCGGCGATGCTAAGCTCGTTTTATGAGCGACGACCGGCGCAGCTCAGAGCTTGACGCTCGCCGGAGCGACGAACGCGTCGATCGCCGCGCGCGGACCCGCGGAGGCCGCCGGGCCGGCGATGCGAAGAAGCCGTAGTACCTGAGGCGACGGCTGTGGCTTGCCGCCGCGTCGCTCATGTATGTGGGCTGGCGCCGCGTCATCGGCAGGACATCGAGTGCCTGATGGCGAGAGGCTGGGAAAGCAAGGCCATCGAGGCGCAGCAGGAGGCGGCCGCCACCGATTCCCGCCGGAGTGGTCCAATACTGAGCCCAAGCGAGGCTGGACGCCGCGCGGAACACGCCACGTTGATGCTCGCCCGCACGCGAGCGCTGGCGGACCTTCAAGTCGCGTGCGCCTCGGCGCATCGGGCGATGCTGGAACAGGCGATCGCCGATCTCGACCGGCGGATTGCCGCGCTGGCCAAGGCCTGAATAAATCCCAAATCCCAAATCCCAAACCCCAAAGCCCGAAGCCCAAAGCCCGAAGCCCAAAGCCCGAAGCCCGAGGCGCGAGCCCCGAGGCCCGTTTTACACCCTCATCAGCACCCCGCGCGCCGGACGGCCCAATGCCGAACCGACGGCCGCCGCATAGATCTGCACCTGACGGCGGTATCGGTCGATGGCGCCCTCGAGCTCCCGATCGG
>Ga0184637_10002281_pt1 | contig 12385 bp, 12 predicted proteins | sample PLM3_127_b2_FD_133143 | JGI IMG/M metagenome (GOLD analysis project Ga0184637, IMG submission 133143) | Groundwater sediment microbial communities from an aquifer in East River, Colorado, USA - PLM3_127_b2 | ecosystem: Environmental > Terrestrial > Soil > Riparian zone | place: USA: East River...
AAAACAAAAAATAGAACAATCAATTAGTTCAAGATCCGAAGAAGAGTATGTTGGTATCAAGTATGACCTTTTGCAATCGAAAGCACATATTTTGATCTTAAGAAGATATCGCGGAGTAATCAGGGATAGAAAAAAATACCAATTTGACTTGGTTGGTGATAACTCATTTTCTACTTTCTTGTCACAATATTATTATTCCAAATCATCAGTGCCACGATTTATCTATGTCAATGAACAACCAGATTCAAAACAGGTACTTGAAAAGTCTTTGGAAAGGATTGCGTCGCATAAAGTGAACATTATAAGCTTATCTAACAGAATTGATGTTGAAAGAAAGCAGTTAATGAACTTAATTATCAGAAATTTATCGGCGTATATCTCGAAAGGTTTTGAACCCGCATTACTTGACCTAAAAAAAGCATTGAACCTTAAGTCACTTCCCAAAATTATTGACTGTTTTGATGTTTCAAATCTTGGTTTATCGATAGCTGTTGGCTCCTGTGTCAGATTTGTTAACGGAATTCCTGAGAAATCATTTTATAGAAAATTTAAAATAAAAACAATAAAGGATCAAAATGATTTCGCAATGATAAGCGAAATAGTAAGTCGTCGATACTCAAAAGAAGATAAACTCAATTTACCAGATTTAGTATTAATTGACGGTGGAAAAGGTCAACTTAATTCTGCACTTGACGCCATATCTAAATTAGATTTAAAAATCCCGTGCATATCAATTGCAAAAGAAAGAGAAGAAATTTTTGTTCCTAATTCAATCTTTCCAATAGTTATTCCCAAGAGTAGCAAATCACTCAAAATATTACAATATCTGAGGGATGAAGCTCACAGGTTTGGGCTCAGCTATAACATAAAGTTGCGTGACTTGAAATAGGATCGTGGATGCACTGGTACTATAACTAGAATTTTGTGAATTAGGGATTGTAGCGGATATTTTTGAACATTATTATGACCTAGCCCCTAACAGCGCCAAGAGTCAAACCCCTTATCATTCTCTTTTGGAAAAATAACATAAGAACAACCACAGGAATCAGTGCAATGTTTATACCTGCAGTTAGATAACCCCAATCAATCCTATAAAGTGAAATGAATTGATATAATGCGACCTGAAATACCATGACATCAGGTCTATTTGAAAGCACAATAGGCAACACAAATTCATTCCAAGAAAATCTAAATGACAGGATAGCTGCTATTAGGAAACCGGGCATAGAAATTGGTACTATAATATGCCAAAAAGCACGCATTTTTGAGCAACCATCTATCAGTGCCGCTTCCTCCAGCTCCTTTGGAATTGTTTCAAAATAGTTCTTTAATAGAAAGATGTTGAGTGGTATGATGAGAATCTGAAATGTTAATACCAATGCTAGTAGGGAGTTCAAAAGACCTATGTTGGCTAGCAAAATGTATAGTGGGATAATGTTAATGACAACTGGGATCATAAATAATCCCAAAATTGTGCTAATCAACAAGTTTTTGCCCTTAAAATCAAACCTAGCAAATGCGTAGCCACCTAGTGCACTTACGACTACGCTCAATCCAGTACTTCCTAAGCTTACGGCCAAGCTGTTGATAAGACTTGTTACAAGTTTTGGATCAGTGAGCACAAAGAGGTAGTTATCGAACGTGGGCGAATCTGGCAGGAATTTTGGAGGAAAGCTGATGGCTTCTTGATTTGGTTTGAATGAAGTTGAAATCACCCATAATAGTGGTGCCAATGTAATGAAGAGATAAGTAGCGATTACAAAATAAATCAGTGACTTTTCTATCAGGATCATATGGTAATTATCGATATCCTCACATAGTTTGGCTTAATTGAACATCGGCGATTTCGGCTCAAATTTTTTTTCTGTTCCTTATCACTGTCTGATCTCAACTGATTTCTCTTGACTCCTTAGCAGTTTGATATATGAATATGCCAAAACTAAGTTCATTGCAATTAATACAAATCCTACAGCAGCGCCCTTTGATAGTAACCCAAATTCAAATCCTTGTCTGTACATGAACAAGGCTGACGTGGTACTTGAAAAAAGGGGTCCACCATTCGTCATGACAAGGATTAAATCAAAGAAATTAACCGACCACATAGTGATAAGAATAAGATTTATGATAACAAACGGTCTTAATAGTGGAAGCGTTATATACAAGAAACTTTTAATTCCCGTAGCGCCATCTATTCGCGCTGCTTCATAAACAACTGGATTAATTGAAAATAGTCCTGCAGTTAGGAATATTACGGTGAATGGTGTACCGTGCCACATGTTTGCGATTATTAATGTCAACACAACTGTTCCAGGATCTGATAACCAGGAAACAGGGTCTAATCCCAGTTGCCCAAGTCCATAATTCATGATTCCAAAACTATCATTGAATATGAACTTAAATGAAAAACCAGTTATGACTGCAGAAACTGTCCATGGTATTATGAAAAGTGCTCTGAAAGTGTTTGACCCCCTAATTTGTTGATTCAATACTACTGCAAGGACCATTCCAACAAAAAACTGAAGGGCGACCGAACCGCCTACGAATATTAGACTTACCTTAAGGGACGTATGAAAGTCTTGGTCATGTATGAGATTGTCAAAATTCTTGACTCCAACATACTTCCAATTTCCCAGAATTGTAGTTAATGATACATCATGCAGCGCTAAATACATGTTCCATATAAGTGGAAACAAAAGGAATCCGATTAGTATCGCAAGAGCTGGCAGTAGAAGCAAGTAGGGTTGGATTCTACCAGTTCTCGCCTCTAGAGTGACTTTCATTAAAATTACTGGTTAAAATTGAATTTGTAGTTTAATTACTGCTGCTAAGACCAACCAAGTACTTCTGCAGATTTTTTGGCAGCGTCATCTAATGCTTGTTTTGGTTCCTTTACTCCAAGATATACCTCATCAATTGCCTGTCTTATGTTATCAGCAATTTGTGGATATTCTGCTATGCTTGGTCTGCTGTGTCCTGTTGATAACATCGAAATGAGATCTTTATAATATGGTATGGTATTAGCAAGCTGACCTGAATATTGCCCTTCGGCTATCGGTTTCTGAGTTGGAAGATATGCATATTTTTCTAACATAGACGCAAGCACATCCGGCTGCACCATTATTGTAAGTAATTCCCATGAAAGCGCCTTATTTGTGGAAGTGATAGGTATACCGAGCATCCAACCTCCCATCATTGTCGCACTAGTGTCACCAGCTTTAGGAACTGGAAACATGGGAATCATGCCAACGTTTTTGTCAAGGGTATTCCATTCAGTGCTATTGAAGTGTCCTAGTAACCATGAGCCTTCCAACATCACTGCAAATTTCTTGTCTGCAAATTCTTGGCCCCAGAAGTGATTTACCTGAGGCTTAATTCCTGCATTTACTTGATCTCTCAAAAACTCGAGGGCTTTTACACCTTCTGTACTGTTGTATGAAGGGAACCAGTAGGTGCCTTTCTCAGGATGACCATTTTTTTGTTTGACTATCTCACCACCCTGCATCCATAGATATGGATACCACATATCTGGAGAATGGCTGGCCCCTACAAGATGCATGGCCTCAATTCCTTTCCCTTTAGTCGAATTTTCAATTTTCTTCGCTGCTTCAAGATAACCATCCCATGTCTTAAGCGATTCAGGATTCACACTGCTTTGGTTTAAGAGATCTTTCCAATACCACATAGCCCTCACGTCTGTCCAGGCCCATATCCCGTATACTTTACCATTGTAAATACCGCCATCCCAATTAGTTTTATACCATTCAGAAGATCGATTCCATGAATTTGTTAGTCCGGTGAGATCAGATAGAAACCCACCTTCAGCAAATTCGCCAAGCCAGATCTGATCAACTGATATAAGATCAAGGGGGGTCTTTCCAGCCATTGCAGTTAGAATCTGTTTTCGCGTATCCGCATATGGTAACACACGATAATCAATGTTTATAGTCATGTCTGGATGTTTTTCTCTTAGTTTAACTAAGGCATCAGCAAACAAAGCATCCCATCTTTCTTTTGGCTCTGCCACAATAGCTGTAATTGTAACTTGATTGGGTTGTTGCGCTTGAAGCACTCTAAGGGGTGACAAGCTTGGTGTTATCAAAACAACTGCTACTAATGCCAAGATTAAAATTAATTTAAAATCTTTGCAGAAAAATTCATGAATCATATTTTTGCTAAATTTGATATTTCCTTCAGAAAAATCTCTTCCAATATGACTGGCATTTCTCATGAATAATACCTAGAATGTGATGCTTTTAAGTATTGACGATCCGTGAACGACAACCAAGTTCCCTCATACGCATTATTTGTCCTGAAATGTATACTTGCGAGACTTAAAATTTCTCTTTTGCGTACTGATGCTACCAACAAAGAGAAATATGAATCAGATTTGTAAGAATTTTCTAGTGAGTTGATTATCGAACGTCCACTAAGTGAACTAAAATTAATATGATATGCTAATAAAATCAATTCAAATAGAAGCGATTATTTTGACAACTCTCAGCATAAGAAATCTAACCAAAAAGTATGGACATTTAGCTGCACTAGAAAACTTTTCGCTAGAAATAAGCTCAGGCGAGTTTATGGTTCTACTTGGACCTTCAGGGTGTGGTAAGACAACCGTACTAAGATGTATTGCCGGTCTGACAGACATTACTAGTGGAGAGATCCATATTGGAGGTGAATTGGTGAACAAACTTCCCCCAAAAGACCGCGATGTAGCCATGGTATTTCAAAATTACTCACTTTATCCCCACATGAATGTCTATGATAACATTGCTTTTCCATTGAAGATGAGAAAGCTACAAAGAAATCAGATAAATGATAGGGTTCAAAAAATTGCTGATCTCCTTAACATAAGTAATTTACTTCAAAGAAAACCCAAAGAAATCAGTGGAGGCCAAATGCAAAGAGTAGCTCTGGGTAGGGCTTTGGTGAGGGAACCAAAAATCTTCTTGATGGATGAGCCACTTAGCAACCTTGATGCTAAATTACGTACTGAAATGAGAGTCGAGATAAAGAAATTGCAGAAAAAAGTAGGCATAACTACACTTTACATAACACATGACCAAGCTGAAGCAATGAGCATGGCAGACCATGTAGGAATCATGAACTCGGGAAAAATGCTTCAACTTGATTCTCCACAAAAAGTATACAACGAACCTGACAATCAATTTGTGGCAAGTTTCATAGGCGTTCCTCCCATGAATTTTCTAAAATTTAGAATATCGAGAGCAAAAACATTGTTACTTAAACTTGATAACGACACTGCTGACAAACATGATATTGAATTTATCATCAGCAACCCTGATGTATTCTGCTCTAATATCGCCAATATAGGCGAAGAAAAAATAATCCTAGGCATAAGACCAAAGGACATGATATTTTTAGAAAGTGATGAAAAATTCGAAGGTTTAAAGCTGAAAGGCGAAATAACTTATGTTGAGTCGCTTGGTGACGAATCTATAGCAGAATTAAGACTTGGACCATCGTCATTAAAGGTATCTAATGTTCTGTCCAGAATGGATAATCTTATTGTTGGAAAAGAAGCTACGTTTGGTATAAAATATGACAAGATTAACTTATTTTCCAGTTCTGGCGAGAGAATTCAAATGTAATGTAGTTCTTAATCGTTATTTCCACTTCACTACAACTACAACTGAAGTTTAAATTTTTGATATTTTTTGTTACTAAAATAAGAAATTCTTAAATGACAGATGAATGCGTATAATAATCTGTTAACTTCTATGAACGTCTATAAAATTTCCGCAGTTACGTTATTAATTAAAGATATGCATAGATCTTGTAATTTTTATTCTAGGATTCCTGGCTTTAAACTGATTTACGGTGGATCTCATGATGAACCCTTTACCACGTACGAAATCGGAAAAAATTCCAATGTTTATCTTAATCTGGAACAATACAAACTGACTAATATCCAAGGATATGTAAAAAATGACGCAAAAATTATTCTTCATACGGATGACGTTGATAAACTGTATTCTTATTTTAAAAATGATCAGAACATATCAAAACTAATATTATTTGAAAATGAGCCAATAGATGCGTCTTGGGGTGAGAGGTATTTCCACATACGGGATCCAGATGGTCACCTGCTTTCATTCGCAAAGACCATAAAAAAATCGAGAATAAAAAATTCAGAAACTTGACACAATATGAGCGTTACTAATTTACCATACTACTTGTTTTAGATCAATTTTCTGTCTTGGTTCAGTGCGTATAGTTTTTGTCAAACATATGTGAAATTAATACAAGCAACGATGCGTACTAATTAACATGACTTTTTCTATACGGCCCTCGAGTTCTCTTTCGTGCCTTTTCAGCCTCTAATTTTCTTTTAATCAATTCGCTCTCCTCATCAAGCGAGTTTATATTTGAAGTTCCTTTTTGATTTTTCTTTGTATTAATTTCGTGATTTAGGTCTTGAGCTCTATTGAGCTTACCCTTACTTGTCACATTAGTGTATGTGTAAAATAGAATAATAGTGTTTCCAATTTGTGGCAATAAAAATGATGGACACTGCACTTGTCAGTTGGTTACGTATGATTACGTAAATACTAACATTATTCTTTCTATGATGACATAAAAAAAAATATTGGTAACTAGGTCATTAGTACATAGAACAGAGTCATTGCAACGGCATTACCACTGCCAATTGAAGCATACTTTATTTTTTCCGAATTCTTGGATAGCTTTTCTCTGATTTTTTTAAATTTTGTTACCACAACTTAACTTTGAAAAATGTATTAAAAAGGATTTTTCCAAATTCAATCCAAATTAGTAGCATGATATAGTAGCCATGAATTCAGATTGAATCATTGCGTAAACAATGAGGCAATCTCCCCTCATATTGTAACTGCCCCTCTTGAAATCACCTCTGAAAGTGCCGGATGTATGTGAACTGTTTTTGAGATATTATCGATACTTCCGTCACCGCTTTTCATTGCCACAAGAACTTCATGAATGAGTATGGAAGCTTGACTTCCGATTATATGACATCCGAGAATTTTTCTGTTTTCTTTGCTGACCAAAAATTTTACGAATCCCTCACTTTCTTCTATTGCCTTCCCCATCGCAGTATCGATATAGCGGTAGATTGATTTATCGTATCCCTTTTTACTTGTCTTTTTCAAGTCTTGTTCTGTATAGCCAACTCCTGCAACCTGAGGAGAGCTAAAAATTGCATGCGGCATTGCGCTATAATCTACTTGAATTTTTTTCTTTTGATTGAATATATTGTAAAATGCGTATTGAGCCTCCAAATTTGCGCTATGCCTGAATTGGTACCTGCCGATTATATCGCCCAATGCAAAGATACCTTCTACGTTGGTTGCAAGAGTTTTGTCAACTTTAATGAATCCATTTTCATCGACACCAACTCCTGTCATTGTTAAATCAAGGGTATCGGAATTTGGAACACGCCCTGTTGCTAATAATAGTTGATCAGATTCAATTTCCAAAGTTTTATTAGATCCTGAACTCTTTGCAAGTACAACAAATTTGTCACCTTTCTTAGTTACTAGTTCGGCTGTACACTCCAAATGTACGTTGTATTTCGTAGAGAAGATTTCAGTGAATTTTTTTGATATTTCCTCATCCTCATTTGGTATTAAAGATTTTCTTTTCTGGAGGATGTTGATTACTGTTCCAAGAGATCCAAAGTAGTGCCCAAGCTCAGCCGCTATAAATCCCCCTCCTATGATGGTGAGGACCTGAGGCTGTCTGTCAAGACGAAGAGCTTGATCACTGGTAAGGTAATTTGTTGTTTCCAAGCCCTTAATCTGTGGTATGAATGGCCGGGTTCCTGCGGCAATTAGTATTTTGTTTGAATAAATTTTCTCATTGCCTATCAATAAGGTTTTTTCAGCAACAAACTTGCACTCAGAAGTAAATAATTTTGGATTTTCAGAATTATCAAAAGAGTTTCTTATATCGCTTGAATCTGAATCTATAAGATTATTTACTCTTTGGACTATTTTCTGAAAATCAATGGAATACTTTTCAACATGTATGCCGAACAGATGAGCTGTCTTTATTATCTCTACTATGTCTGCACTGTGTATTAGAAGCTTGGATGGAATACAACCTCTATTTAGACAAGTTCCGCCCATTTTGCTTTTTTCTACAATTGCAACTTTCAAGCCACTTTGTGCTGCTGCATGTGCAACTTCAAGCCCGGCCCCACTTCCAATAACTATAAGATCATATTTCTTGATATTATTTGATTCGGAACTGGATTTCAATCACAAGCTGTACGACAAGATTGTATATATGATTTGAAAATTTTTGTTACTTGCTGGAGCCAATTAACATCATGAGATCATATTTTGACCTAGGGACATAATCATGGAAGATCGAAATTTACTTACAAAAATGAGAATAAGAAATAAAAAAAAGGGTGCTGGAAAAAAAAATAAAAAATTTATGGTAATACGACGAGTTGTCCTTCCATGACAGGTAGATGATATTTGCAATAGAATGGAAATACACCTACATTGTCTGCTGTAAATGTAGCATTACCACTTTCAGCAAATCCGACGTCAATGTTTACCGCATATGGATCGCCTACTGTGAATGAATGTCTTTCCTCTTTGACCGGGTCTACATTGTAGAAATGAACGGTCACTTTGTCGCCCTTGTTTGCAACAAGCGTATTTACCGAGAACGCATCTCCTGCAACTTTAAGTTTCTCCTCATCAACACCTTCAATTTCACTAGTAAATACATAGAATGCTTTCTCTCCTGGTGTTGACAGTGACGGTATCTTGCCTCCACTGGACATATTTGCATTCATCATAGCCATAGACGAAGTTTCATTTTTCGGGGCAGTTGCATTGTCCTGCCCAAATGCGACCATCTGATTTGATGTTGTGTAGAGCCCGAATATCAATAATGATAATGTAGCTGCTACAGTACAAACTAACGCCAATCTTGAATTCATTAAACTAGAATGCTTAGGCCCACCTACTTATATGATCTTGTATACAGAACCAAATGTCTTATTGAAATACAATACAATATTCAAATTATGGAACTAGTGAAAGGGATAAACATTTTTCAAACCGATTTAATTATCCTGAAGGGGAAAATTTCTGTTATCGTGCAAATTAGATTGTCATCATGATAAAGTGAGTAATTTTTGAATATGTGTACTCTTGGGACATATCCTATTTCAGTAATATTCTTGAAAATATCTACCTTATGGTATAGAAGTATCTTACCGATACCTATCTTACATTCACGAATTTGTGATAGTATTTTAGATGGTAGATATTTACAATATATTTTAGAATTAGCATATGCTAGAATTTTATTTGTTGAAGAATGTATAGTTGACTTGCGCACAATAACACCTTTTTTTTCGATCTGCGAAATTACCCTCACTCTTGTTTCTGTATTATTTATTATCTCTAAGAGTTGTTGAGTATTTCCTAAATCAACTAACAGTATTCTTTGAACAAGATTAAATTTCTTATTTGCAATAGTTTCAAGCCTTGAAACATCCTTACTTGTTAAAGACTGAAGACTGCTTATTCGATACACACGATGCATGATGTTTTGGTAAGGAATTGGAAAATTAAAAAGTGATCTGAAGGGCTCTGAGAATTAAGAATGCAACCGTAAATATTATTGTAGATGTACTGATGATTATTAATCGGAATTCCATGCTTTTCGATTCAGATGGATGAGTTTGCTTAAGCACTTTATATTTTTGTGATAATTTTATCTCGGTATAGGATATGAGAAAAGGCACTGCGGATATCAATAATACTGTATACGACAGAGAATTTGTTTGCATGATATATCCAGCCAAAAGTGGCAAACTGCCCCACGATATTGCAAACCACATGTTATTATGAAAAAATCCATTCCAAAATTCATAGTTATAAGCAAATAGGAAGAATCCTTCCAAAATTGCTATCGGTAGTAATAATGGAACAAAAAAAATAATGTAATATATACCAATGCCATAGGCTATTACTAATCCGCTAATGAGCAAAATTAGCAATTCCAGATTAGAAAAATAATTTCCCCATGGTTTATTTTTTTTAGAACCTATACTATCTGCAGCATGTGCGGAAATACCTAAAGCAGTAAAGTAAATCAGGATTATTGCGACTATTCTATCCCAATATATTGTTCCTGGTGAAAGCAAAGATCCGATTATTGAAAAAGAAATGCACATTCCAGTATATGGAAGAAATAGCATTCCAATAAAAATTCTGAATTTCAGAGGACCAAATTTTGGAACATACCATTCGTTAAGACGGGGAACGTGTTCTTTCACTACTTTATCGCCCTGACTATAGCAGCAGTACCATGAGTGTAATAATTTTTTGATATAGATCTAAACCCAATCATATCAAGCTCTCTAACAAGATTGTTTACCCAAGGGTTTAGCTGAATTAATTTGTCGAGATTGGAAAACACCTCCTGCCAGGAAGTAATTACTTTTCCAAGTTGATTCAAGATGTGGAAATATACATGCCACAATATTCTTAGCAGATTAGAATTAGGATATGTAAAGTCATGGACTATGATGATACCATCCTTTCTTAAAACTCGCCAATGTTCCTTTACCATTGCGGCTAAATTTGTGTATTTAGCCAAATATGACGAGATTATGACATCAAAACTATTGTCTTTGTAAGGAAGAAATTCTGCCAGAGAATTGGTCAACAACACGTAGCTTTGCCTCTTTTTCGCTAGTCTTAGGTAGTCAAATGTTAGATCGGATCCAATAATTTTTGAATTAGCTGTTCCATTTGGGATGAATGTTGAAAGAATACCTGTACCGCAAGCTAAATCAAGAATAATCTTATTTTTCCCGCCAATAAAGCGGACCATCTCTTTCTTCCAAGCTGAATCTTTATAGAACGTCGTAAATCGAACGATACTATCATAGCTTGACGCGTTCTTTGAAGAAAAAAATTTCCTTGCAATTAAGTGCCCATTTGTCTCCAATATTGCATAGATTTTGCATACCGTTGAATATTAAATCTACGCATTCTCAATATTCTCAATGCATACAAAGGACTAATTCTTTCGATTCTCTTTGGTGTGGACGATAACGATATTTGACAGGATTAACGGTGTGCACAGAATTTTTCCTGAATATGAGGAATAAAGAATACGGCCATCAACTAAAAAACTAAAAATTACTCATCTTGAGGAAAAATAATCTATTTCTATTGCATTGCATGATGTGATGCGTTCATACTATTTTGTGCAAACTATATCTCCAGGTTGGTTGTAGTTTAAAAGATCTTTGAAATGGACTCCATGTCAATTTAGCATATGCCGCAAAACTCAATGATATCCCTATTAGTAATAATGGTACTTTATTGTTCTTGAATGTTATTCTTTACACTTGTCATGGCTATTCTGGATGTTGACATTATAATAGATGATGTCTTTGTCCCTCTACGAAACATTGGGGATAAAATAATAATATATTATATAACCCTTGATACAAATATTATTCATTCTTTTGACTCGAAATAATTTTCCCATGAAAGATTGGCATATTAAACATATGGAAAACACAGTCATTAAGCATGTCAAGGGTCTGTCTCCTGACGCAACTAGATATCAAAAAAAGATGCATTACAAATATGGAGGAATTGTAAAGATATTACGATACATCCAATACGATAAAAAACATGGAGTAACCAACGACGATATTATTGCGATTTTAGAAAAACTCCGTTCAGATTCATCGTATGAAGAGTTACGTAGTAATGATGGATTCCTGGATAGATTAAAGGAAATAGAATCGTCAGTTGCGAATACTCCTGCAACAAAAATTCTAACTAAATAGTCAATCAAGGCGCTTAGTATGAGTGATTTTCGACTTTATGCTCATGCAAAGCTTTCCATGTAGTAAATGAAGTGTTGCACTTTTCACAACTATATTTAATTTTTCTGCCATAGACGAACTTGTTTATGTCGATTGACTCGTGGCCTTCCTTATAGTCGTGTGACAAATTAAAGCGAAGAATTCTTCTGGATACTCTAACCAAAGGCAACCGTTAATTGTTCATAAAAACAAACTAATTTAAACTGATCACACAAGAATATCGCTTTAGCTTTCTTTAAAAAAAATTCATATTTTGATCAATGATTAGTTATCGACAATAAAAAGATAGCATGAGCTAATGTAACAGGTGCAATAAAAAATCAGAATCCCTTAATACCTTGTGCAACAAGTACGGAATAACAGCCAAGTCCGCATTGTTCGCATATTGGCTTTAATCCTTTTGCTTCAGAACTTCCTATGCAACAGGGTTGCTTAATTCTGCCTTTGTGGTCCAAGGAAAGTATTGCCCATGTAGGACACTGGACTGGCACGGTGCCATTGCCGCCC
>Ga0184637_10002282_pt1 | contig 12383 bp, 11 predicted proteins | sample PLM3_127_b2_FD_133143 | JGI IMG/M metagenome (GOLD analysis project Ga0184637, IMG submission 133143) | Groundwater sediment microbial communities from an aquifer in East River, Colorado, USA - PLM3_127_b2 | ecosystem: Environmental > Terrestrial > Soil > Riparian zone | place: USA: East River...
GTCGTGCGCAATTCACAGGGACACTGGAGCAACCCAGTGTTCGTGACACTCACCGGGGGCAGCATCGGCTGGCAGGCCGGGGTGCAGTCGAGCGACGTGATCCTGATGTTCACCAGCGCCGCCGGCGTCGAAGGAATCAACGATGGCAAGGTGACACTCGGTGCCGATGCATCAGTGGCAGCCGGGCCGGTGGGCCGGCAGACATCGGCGGCCACCGACGCCAACCTGTCCGCCGAGGTGTATTCCTATTCGCGCGCCATGGGCCTGTTTGCCGGCGTCGCGATCGATGGCAGTGCCATCACGATCGATCGCAAGGCGAACGCCGCGTTCTACCAGAAGCCGGACGTCAGCGCGGGTGAAATCATGGCCGAAAACGCACCGGCGCCACCGCCCGCTGCGCAGCGCTATATCGACATGCTCGATCGGAGCACCCGCACCGCATCCGCCCCGGCCGCGGATCCGGCGGCACCCGGCACTGCAGAGCAATCACATCCCGCCGCGGCGCCGGCGACGGAAACGGGTTCGGGCGCACAGACCTTTCCGATGGAAGACCCCAATCCGGGGCAAGAACCGCCGGGCTGAGCGTTATCCGGCGCGATCGACGAGCCAGGTGAGTGCCAGCAGCCCCACTACGATCGAGGTGGCTGGAACCACGCGCCGACGATAGGCGACCGAGCCGCGGAATGCGTAGAGGAGTGGCAATAGCGCGGCAACGATGGCGAGCTGGCCTGCCTCGACGCCCAGATTGAATCCCAGCAACGACACCAGCAACGGCGTCGATTCGAGCCCGAGCTCGCCGAGAACCGCCGCGAACCCGAAGCCGTGGATGAGACCGAACCCGAACGCGATCCACGCACCGTAGCGCGCGGCTGCCGGAACCAGATTGAGCAGGCCTGCAACCACCACCGAGGCGGCGATCAGCATTTCGACCGGGCGCTCTGGCGGGCGCAGGATCCCGAGTGCCGCGAGCGACAGGGTCAGCGAATGTGCCAGCGTGAATGCGGTAACGATCCGAATCGCCGACCACAGGACTTCGCGCCAACCCTCGGCTGCCTGCCACCTGCCACGCTCGGGGCGCAGAACGACCGGCAACAGCAACAACAGCAGGAATGCAATGTGGTCGTAACCGATCCAGATGTGCCATACGCCTTCGCGGACAAATCCCGCGAATGCATGCCACCCGTCCGCGTGCGTGCTCGAGTCCGCGCGCCAGGCGGGCTGATCGGGCGTCAACACCGCCGAAGATTGCCGGGCGCCCTCGCGCACCGCCAGCACGGCGCGATGCGACCGATCGCGCTCGAATAACAGACGTTCTGCGATCTGCAATTCGCCCGCGGCCTTGCACTTCGCGATGAAATCGAGCACCAGATAGAAACCGTCGCTGCGCTCGTTGAGCAGCCCACCGGTGACGCGCGGAGCGCAGGACTCGTCGGCGCGTCGCAGATCAAGTCCCGACAGCGCGACGGCCGCGATTCGATCCATTTGTAATCGGGTTTCACCCCACGTCAGGATGCCATCTGCATTCGCATCCAGGTCGACGACACCGTTGAGGTCGACGAGCGCGATTTCCCAACGCCCGGACAGATCCTGGGAGTCCGCGGTGTCTTGCACGGCGAGATAGCTGGCGCCGAGGGAATGCGCGTGCACGGGCGGTGCAACGCAAGTGAGAAAGATCACGAAGAGAATCGCGGCGCGCCACTTCACGACTGCTTCCTTGCTGAGCGCAGCAGCCGGTCGAGCGTGTGGTCTTCGTACCGGGTTTCGTGGCGCCATTCCTCGAGGGCTTCGATGCTCGCCGCATCTTCGGCAGCCAGGGCTGCTTGGGCGAGCAAGCGCGCATCGGCGGGCTCGCGCTGTTCCTTCCAGTTCTCGCGTGCCAGTGCGAGCGCGGTCTGCTGGTCGCCAGGCACGCGCAAGTGCAATCGCGCCAGGTCGCGCAGGTGCAGCCGCTCACCGCGCAGTTGAGCTTCCTTGTAGCGCGCTTTGAGTGCGGTTACGTCCTCGACCTGCGCCGGATTTTCCGGCTGTCCGACCTCTGCGAGTCTGAGTAATGCACCTTCCGAGCGCGGCATTTGCGCCAGCAGTCCGGCCACTTCGTTCTCCCGCCCGGTTTCGAGCAGCAGATCGGCCAACGCGAGCCGCGCGTAATGGTCCTGCGGATCGATCGCGAGCGCTTCCTCGAGGCTCGCTGCCGCGATTTCGGCGCGGCCAAGCCGGTCATTCATGTCCGCGAGCGCGGTCAGCATCCAGGCACGCTGACTGGCGGGGAGATCGCCCGAGCGCTCGACCAGTGCCGTCATCAACCGTTCGGCCTTGGTCAACGATCCCGTCATCCCGATGACCTGTGCGAGACACACCGTACCCAACGTCGTTTCGCCATGCCCCAGCAGCCACCGGCAATCGGCGTGCGCGGCAATGAATTGCCCTTGCGTCTGCAGGATGGAAGCGCGCATCAACCGGCCCTGGACGAGACCGGGTTCGCTCTCGATCACGCGATCGAGAAGCGACAACGCGCGCTCGTATTCGTGACGATACTGGCGGATGTCAGCCATCTGCAGCATCAGCGCTGCGGACGGCTGTGGCTGTTCGAGCCAGGGCGTGAGCAACGCCTCGGCACGACCGAAGTAGCGCGGCTCCGCCGTCAGGCGTCCCCGATCGAGATAGGCGTCGACGAGACTATGCACCGCGACGACATCTGCACCGTCCGCCGCCACCCGCCGCTCGAGCGCGGCGATCGCTGACTGTTCACGCGTGACTTCGATGCGCAGAACAACGAGCGAATCGTCACGTGGCACGAACGGCTCTGCCTGGGCGTTGACACCCAGGCAGAGCGCCATCAGGACGATGTGAGACCGGTGCCACATTCGCCCGCGACTCACTGCAACAGCGAATCGAATGCGTCAGGGCGATCCTCGGCGTCATTTTGCAGCGTAAAGCCGACCATCGAACGCATATCCGAGTCTTCGGCCGCGGCAAACGTATCGAGTGCAAACGGCGTGAAGGCAACGTTCACGGCATTCACCGTGACGACAAAGCTGCGCGTGGCGCTGAGTCCCGCCGAGTCCGCCACCGTCAAGGTCACGGTTGCCGAACCCACCGCAGCTTCGGCCGGCGTCACTGTGACAGTCCGCATCGCGCCGCTTCCCGCCAACGTGATTCCTGCATCGGGAATAAGGCCGGTGTTCGACGAGGTCGCAGTCACTGTCAGGCTCGAGGCCGCCGTCTCCTGGTCGTTGACGCCGAAGCCCAGCGCCGCAGAAGACGTGTCCTGATTGATGGTCTGGTCCGCAATCGCCGCCATCGTCGGCGGCGTGTTGGGGGCCGGCGCATTGTCCATGCGCCGGCCGCCACCGCAGGCGGCCACGGCGAGAGCCGTGGCCGCGAGCGCGGCAATGGAACGAATTGAAGTACGCATGTTGAGGTTCCTTCTGCTCAATTGGTCGCGCCGGGGAGCGGCGTACGCAGATACGGGAAGCGCGTGTCGAAATCGGCCGAGGTCACCGGCGCGCCATCCGTGAACGCGACGTTGCCCACCACCGCATCGGCCGGGGCGCAGATCCCGAGATTGGTCGGCTGGCCATTGATCGGAATGGGATGGCACAACGCGCCCATGACGACACGCAGCGCGATGTCGACGACGTCGTCGCCCGGACGCCGGCCGTTCGGGAATCCCGCCAGGTCGCCGCCCGCAACACCGAACGTGCTCTGCTGGGCTGCGGGCGTGGGGGCAATCGCGGTGTTGAGCCGCGTCATTTCCGACGGCGTCACTGTCGCGAGCTGATTCACTCCCGAGAACCCGGTGAGAAACGCCGTGACCAGGTCGCTACGAGGAAAGTTGGTCGGGGCCAGGTTGGCAATGTTGGTGCCGAGCGTCTGGTTAACCGCGTCGCGGAACAGGATGTCGAGCAGCGCCGGCAACGTCGGATTGGTGACGTACGTGGCGAACTGACCGTCATCCTTAGGCTCGCTGGCGCTGAAACGGTCCTTGTCCGGAATGCCGATCACCAGTTCATTCACCAACGGCATCCCCAAACGGGACACCTGCGTGAACGCACCGCCATCGACTTCCGGCCGGCTGAAGGTCGGTCGGGGATTGAGGATGCGCGCCTGCCGCAGGCTCGCCGAGGTCCACGCACCGATCACGCCGTTGCCGTTGCCGGTCACGCAGGCCTTCGGCAATTCGAGCGCGAAGGTGGTGATGTTGGCGTCGCTGATGATGTCGTTGGCACGGTCCTGCGTGATGCCGCCGGGGAAGCCGGCACCGTCGCCTGCGCCCGGCGCGCTATCGCCCTCGATCGGCACCAGGTTCACGAGGTCGAAAACCTGGCCGAGATTCACGGCGAAGGATTCATCGCGCTGACCGACGAACACACGGCCCTGTCCCTCGCATCCGGGAATGCTCACGTCGTAGAGGAACGAGCGCGCGTACGCCTCATAAGCATTGGCGTCGCCGAAGGTCTTGGTGCCGATGTAGTCGTAGGGCTTGCCTAAGGCGGTGCTGCCCGTCGCAGCATCGGTCACGGCCGCCGACTGGCCACGGCGGCGGTCGCCGCGCACGATCTTGAGCGAGTAGGACTCGCGGAAGTTGAGCGCCGCGCTGTTGCCGGCCGAAATCATGCCGACGTTTTTGAGCGGCACGGCCACGGCCTTCTGATTGCCGGCGGGGCCGACATTCAGCTTGATGCCCTGGTTATTGTTGGCGAGCGTGTTTTTGAAACGGAACTGGAAGGTCAGGTCTTCCTTCGCGTCACCGGAGTTGTCGATGTGAATTTCGTAGAGCGCGAAGGGGTCGAGCGCGAAGTAGTTCGGTCCGCCGTAAGGGTCCTGCAGCGGCACATAGTTGGCGATGAGCGTGACATAGCCGTCGCGTCCCGGCTCGTAGCTCGTGAACATGTAGAAGTCGGTGGAATCCACCGTGGGGAAGCGTGTGATATTGGGCGCCTCGCGATGGCTCGAGGCCATCACGAATAGTGGCAGCGTGGCAGCTGTAAGCGCCACGGCCAAGCGTGAAGCATTCTTGCGCATGATCCTCTCCTGCTGGCTCGAAGTGAAAGACTCGGTGCTTATGTTCGAGCGGCGGGGGAAACTGGATTCAGGATGGCCGGCGGCTGACAGCCCGGGGATGGCCGACTATAGTGACCGCGGCAATCAAGGGCGCCGGCGTGAAAATACTCAAGCGCATCATCATCGGCCTCATTGCACTGATCGTCCTGGCGGCCCTGGTCGGGCTCATCCTGCCGGGCGAGGTGCACGTCGAACGCTCGACATCGATCGCGGCGCCGTCCGAAACGGTGTTCGGCCTCGTCAACAGCCTCAAGCGTTTCAACGAATGGTCGCCGTGGTACGAAATCGATCCGGACACCCGGTTCAGCTATTCAGGGCCCGACCAGGGCGTCGGGTCGCGGCTGGAGTGGTCGAGCCAGAGCGCGGAGCTCGGTTCCGGCGCACAGGAGATCGTGGCGTCGGAGCCGGTCACTCGCGTGCGTACGCGGCTCGAGTTCGAAGACGAGAGCGCTGCGTTCAGTGAGCTCCGGCTGACGCCTGATGCATCCGCCACGCGGGTCACCTGGGCATTCGATATCGACTTCGGCTTCAACCTGCCGGGCCGCTACTTCGGCCTTTTCCTCGATCGCGTTCTCGGCCCCTACTACGAGAAGGGTCTGGCCAATCTGAAGGTCGTGGCCGAGGCGGAAGCGACCGAAACGGAATCATCGCCGCCTGTGCAGGTGAGCGAAACTCAGGTCGCCGCGATCGACATCGCCTACGTGGAAGGCATGACGGCGCCCGGTCCCGCGGAAATCGCCAAGGCACTCGGCACGGCATACCCGAGGATCACGGCGTTTCTCAAGGCCAACGGGCTCCAGCAGAGCGGCGCGACGCTGGCCATCAATCGCTTCATCGATGAAAGCGGCTGGGGATTTGAAGCCGCCATTCCTTTCAGCGGCTCCGAGGCCGCGCGCTCGAAGGCTGCGGCTTCGAACGGACCGGTCAGGATTGGCAAGACCTATGGTGGACGCGTGCTCAAGGGGGTGCACATCGGGCCCTATTCGTCGCTCCCCGACACCTACCGCCAACTCGAAGACCACATGGCGCAGCAGCACCTCGAGTCGAATGGCCGCTCGTGGGAACAGTATGTCGGCGATCCCGAAACGACTCCGCCGGAAAAACTCGAGACCCACGTGTTCATGCCGATCAAATCGGGCCCGTGAGGGATGCGGCGAACGATCGCGCCAAGCGTTGTGGTGCTTGCAGCCCTGGCGTTGCCCGTGGAGCTGTTCGGCTCCGCAGCGGACTCCGCTGACCCGCAGAGCTGGCCACGTCAGGCCTTGATCGAAGCCCGCCGAACTGCCATCGCGGTTGAGGATCCCTATCGCCGGGCGCAGGCGCTCGAGCAGACAGCGGTGGTGACGACACGGCTCGGCGATCGCGCGACCGCGTGCGGCGTGCTCATCGATGCACTGCACGCCGCACGAGCCATTGGCGACCGCTCGCTTCGTGACCTCGCATTGCGCGGAATTGCGATCAACCAGACTCGCTGCGATGACCTTGCTGGCGCGCTGCGCACGCTCGATGAGATCGCCGATCAAGAAACACGCGATACGGTCCTGGCCGCGATCGTCGAGGCGCAGGTCAACTCCGGACAACTCGCCGCTGCTTCGACGAGCGCACGAGGCATCGATGCTCCCGCGACCATGAGTCAGGCGCTCCGCAAGATTGCGGTCGCACATGCCCGAGAGGGGCACTTCGCCACTGCGCGTTCGGTCGCCGCGGACATTCCGGACAACGTCGCGCGGGCGCTGACCGTCGCGGATATCGGCGCGCTGCATGCCGATGTGGGAAATGCGCAGGCGATCGAGTCGGCGCGCGTGATTGCACGCGGCGTGCGGCCAACTGCTCAGCGCGAGGCTGTGCTCGGCTACATCGCCGCAATCCAGGCGCGGTCTGGCGACGTGCAGGGTGCGCTGTCGACTGCGGCCAGCATCAAGGGCCCGGCGACCAGGGCCCATGCATTGGCACGCATCGTCGATGCGCGCTTGCGCGCCGATGACCCCACGGGAAGCGATGAGCTCCTGCATCGAGCCGTGACATTGGCGCGCAGCGCCAGGCCCGGCGTGACCAAAGCGATCGTGCTGTGCGAAATCGCCGAGGCGTACATCCTGGCGGACAACAAGCCCGAGGCGAGGGCAGCGCTCGAGGCGGCATTCGCGAGCGCGAGTTCCGGCCGCAAGCTGCCGCAGGAATCAGCCATCTTCGAGACCATCGCACGCACGCAAGCGCGGGCCGGCGACATGGCGCACGCGCTGACGACAACTGAGCGTGCTGCCGAAAGTGTGCGGGCGCTTCTCGTCCACGACATCCTGGCGGCCCAGGCGGAAGCAGGTGACGCCGCCCAGGCGACGACGACGGCCCGCTCCTTCCGCGATCCGCAGCTCAGGATCGCGGGCCTCATCGGAATCGTCGGTGCACAGACGGCTAGCGGCAATGTAGTGGATGCCAACGAGACGCTCGGACTTATCATCGACGCCGCGCGCACGCTGCCGGATACGGACTTTCGCGCGCATTCACTCGGCGCCGTCGCGGCGGCGCAGGTGCGGCTGGGGAATGCCGGCGACGGATGGCCGATCTTCCAGGAGGCGCTGACCGAGGCGGAATCGGTCCTCGATCCCTATGCGCGCGCCATCGCCTACGTCAATCTCTCCGATCCGTTCACCCAGCGATGATCGATTCCGTCGGCTCACGAGGCCTCAGCGCATTTGAGTTCCTGCTCGGCGCAGGCGTCGTCATCGGCCACAATGTTTTTCACGTCCTGCCGAACGAAGTTCCAATCCTGGTTATCCTGGGCTTGCTGTCGATGCGATTACGCAACGGCGGTTGGGCGGCGATGGGATTCAAGCGGCCGAGCTCGTGGACTTTCATCCTCGTGGTCGCGCTGACTGCGGCCGCCATCAGGATCGTGCTGGGCGATTTCGTCATCCTCCCGCTCACCGGGCAGTTCTGGCCCGAGCCGATCGACCCCGCCGGCTCGGACGACATCGCCGGCAACATTCAGCAGGCGCTGCTTTGGTTATTGATCGTCTGGGGCTTCGCGGCATTCGGCGAAGAGATCGCGTATCGAGGCTATCTGCTCAACCGTGTCGCGGATGTCGGTGGCCGAACCACCGCGGCATTCTGGATCGGAATGATCGCGGTGTCGGTGCTGTTCGGCTATGGGCACTTTTACAAAGGTCCGGCCGGTATCATCGATTCGGGGATTGCGGGATTGATTCTCGGAACCGCGTACCTCGTGACCGGTCGCAACCTGTGGACGTGCATTCTTGCTCACGGATTCATCGACACGGTGCGTGTGATGGCCGAATTCCTCGGTTTTGACAACTGAATGAGGAGAAGAAGGAATGTTCGGAAGACGGATTCGGCGGCTGGCACTCATGACACTCGCAGCGTCCCTCACGCTGATGGCGCCCATTGCAGTCCCGGCTGAAACGGCTGGCGAACGGGCGCCCGTGCGGTTGATCACGCTGGATCCCGGGCACTTTCATGCCGCGCTGGTCCAGAAGTTCATGTACGCGGATGTCGATCCGGTGGTGCACGTCTACGCCCCGGGCGGCGATGACGTGGTCGAGCATCTGAAACGCATCGAACGATTCAACGCGCGGGCTGATCAGCCCACGCACTGGCGGGAAAAGATCTACACCGGTCCCGACTACCTCGAAAGAATGTTGACGGAGAAAGCCGGCAATCTGGTCGTGATCTCCGGCAACAACGCTCGCAAAACGGATTATCTGTTCCGCGCGGTGGCAGCCGGGATGAACGTGCTGGCCGACAAGCCGATGGTCATCGCGCCCGCCGACCTCGAGCGCTTGCAGCAGGCATTCGCCCTGGCGGAAAAGAACGGTGTGCTGCTCTACGACATCATGACCGAGCGCTTCGAGGTCGCGACTGCGCTGCAGCGTGCGCTGTCACAGCAATCGGAGTTGTTCGGCGAGCTGGTGCCTGGCACTCCTGAGAACCCCGCCATCACCAAGGTCAGCGTGCATCACTTCTCCAAGATCGTTGCCGGCGCGCCGCTCAAGCGCCCGCAATGGTTTGTCGATGTCCGCCAGCAAGGTGAAGGAATCGTCGACGTCAGCACGCATTTGGTCGACCTGGTGCAATGGGAGACATTTCCGGAACAGATCCTGAAGCCCGCAGATGTCACGATGTTGCACGCGCGCCGCTGGACCACCCCGCTCACCCGTGCGCAGTTCGAAGCGGTCACCGGCGCGAAGGATTTTCCTGACTACTTGCGTGGCGATGTCCGGGATGGCGTGCTGCATGTCTCGTCGAATGGCGAAATGACCTACCGCCTGCGCGACGTGCACGCACGAGTGTCGGTAACCTGGGCTTACGAGGCGCCGCCGGGCGGCAACGACACGCACTACTCCGTCATGCGCGGCACGAAGGCGAACCTGGTCATCCGCCAGGGTGCGGAGCAGAAATTCAAGCCGACGCTATATGTGGAGAACGTAACCGGCGGCGAGCGCACCGCATTCGAGGCGGCGCTCGAGAAGGCCATCGTGAGTCTGCAAGGCCCATATCCCGGCATCGGCTGGCAGCGCGAGGGCGATGCCTGGCTCGTGACCGTGCCCGAGAAGTACAACGTCGGGCACGAGGCGCATTTCGCGCAGGTTACCGAGAACTTTCTCGGCTACGTTCGCGCCGGACGGCTACCCGAGTGGGAAGTGCCCAACATGCTCACCAAGTACGCGACGATCATGCAGGCGTATCAGATGAGTCGCCCAGGCACGCAGTGACTGCGACGCTGACCGGGCATGTTCTAATCCGCTGAGGCATACGGCACGCCGCAGCCACCGATGCCACAATATCCGCCGGGATTCTTCGCCAGGTACTGCTGGTGATAATCCTCGGCGTAGTAGAACTCGCCCAGCTCGCCGATCTCCGTCGTGATCTTGCCGCGCCCTGCCTTGGTCAGGGCCACCTGGTACGCGGCACGCGATGCCTCGGCCGCAGCACGCTGTTCGGCGTTCTTCACCAGGATCGCCGAACGGTATTGCGTGCCGACATCATTGCCCTGCCGCATGCCCTGTGTCGGATCGTGCGTTTCCCAGAACACCTTCAACAGGTCCGCGTAGCTCAGCTGCTTCGGATCGAAGATGACTCGAACCACTTCCGTGTGCCCGGTCAGACCCGAGCAAACCTCCTCGTAGGTCGGGTTCGGCGTGAAGCCGCCCGCGTATCCCGCCGCGGTCGCGTAGACGCCGGGCGTTTCCCAGAACCTGCGTTCAGCGCCCCAGAAACACCCCAGGGCGAACACCGCTTCCTCCAGGCCGGCGGGAAAGGGGGCCACGATGCGGTTTCCCGAGACGAAGTGACGCTCGGGAACTCGCATGGGAGTCGATCGGCCGCCAAGGGCAGTTTCGCGGGCGGGCATCGCGGTGCTTCTGTTTGCCATCGGTGATTCCTCTTGAACGGGGGTCGGGGATGCGTTATTTGCATCTCGCGCCAGGAATTCAAGCGAAATACCAATAACACAAAACTCGGCACGTCACGATACGGCTCGACGATCGCAGATGACCACCTCAGTCAGCACCCCGCGACTGCGAATCACACTCGCCTGGTACCTGATCGTGCTGCTGCTCATTGCGGTCAGCGAGCGCCCGTGGTCGCAGCATTGGAGCAGCGATCTGGCGAGCGTCGCGGGATTGTTGTTGATGGCCGGCGCCGCCCTCGGCCGCGTCTGGACGTCGGCGTTCATCGCCGGATCCAAGGACGAGCGGCTGGTCACCGTGGGCCCCTACTCGCTGTGCCGCCATCCGCTGTACGCGTGGTCGCTGGTGGGCGGTGTTGGAGTGGGTCTCGCATCGCGCAGCATCGTCCTGCTCGTGCTCACCGTGACGATACTGGCGGCATTGCATGCGCGCGCGATCCGCGATGAAGAACGGATGCTGGCGGACCGTTACCCGGATGCGTTTCGGCGTTACCGCGAGGAAGTGCCGTGCCTGATCCCGCGCACGCTGCGATCACAGCAACCGCCGGAGGTGCGTCTCGGCGTCGCCGTGTACTGGAAGGCGTTCCTGGACGCGGGCAGCTTCATCGCGCTCTATGCCGCGATCACCGTACTCGATGCGTTGCACGCGGCAGCGGTGCTGCCGGCGTGGTTCGTGCTGTGGTAACGCGCGGCTTCAGGAGTCGGACAGTGACGCTGCCGACACGACGATGGTCGCGAGCGGAGCATCGGGCTGCGCCGGAACGAGCGGCATCGTGTACGGATCATCCTGGCGGGGTGCTTGCGCTTCCTGCCGCTGGTGTTCGCGTTCGTCGCGGGCCCGACGCGCCTCGCGAGCTTTCTCAAAACGGGCGTCGACTGCCGCCTGCTTTTCGTCCGGCTGCGTAATCATTTCTTCCGCGGCGAGCCGATCGACCGCTTCACGCGCGTTGCGGCACTCGGGGTCGCGCAGCGCGGCGTTCTGCAATTGATTGCAACGGAACAGCACGCCTTGCAGCACGGCGGGATCGCTTACGAGAGTGGAAATCGAGCGCGGCGGCAGCTGCTGCGAGCACGCGGCAAGAAAGATGACGGCCGCAGCGACGGCCAGCCGGACGGTTGCCTTGCAACCGACGATGTGTGTAACGCTCAACATGATCTCGTCCTGGTGGGATGTCCGCAGATCGCCGGCATCATGCCGCGACCCGTACTCGACCAACCGGCGGCAATCTTAAGGATTTGAACTGCTTACGTGAATCGTCCGAGTGTGACTGTCGTCGCAGCTTTGCGTGATTTAGCGCTGCCCGCGGGCCACCTTCAGTAATGGCGGCGCGGCTGATACATTGCAGCGCCCGCTCGGATGACCCATGAATCATGGCGAATCTGGCTACAAACACCGTCCGTCGCACGTTATCGACCGCCTGTCGTGCCGCGCTCCTCGCCGCGATGTTGACTGCGACGCCCGTCACAGCGGAGACGGAACCGTCGACCAGCACCACCATTATTGGGGGCAACGAGATGCTGCAGGCCGGCGCGGATGCCCTGCGCGAAGGAGATTTCCAACGCGGCATCGAACTGACCCTCGAAGGTCTCAAACGTCCGAACGCGGCGCGAGACGTCGCTGCGGCACTCTCCAATCTGTGCGCCGGATTTGTCGGCGTGCATCAATACGACACCGCGCTGGAGAAGTGCAACGAGGCGCTCAAGATCGAAGCGACCAACTGGCGCACCTGGAACAATCGTGCCGCCGCCTATCTCGGCAAGGGCATGTATGATGCGGCGCTGCACGACGTTGCATCGGGCCTCGAGCAGGCGCCCGAATCGTCGACGCTGAAGAAGACACGACGGATCGTGCTCGAACGCCAGCGCGCCCACGAAGAGCTGAAACGCGACGCGCTCA
>Ga0184637_10002283_pt1 | contig 12380 bp, 5 predicted proteins | sample PLM3_127_b2_FD_133143 | JGI IMG/M metagenome (GOLD analysis project Ga0184637, IMG submission 133143) | Groundwater sediment microbial communities from an aquifer in East River, Colorado, USA - PLM3_127_b2 | ecosystem: Environmental > Terrestrial > Soil > Riparian zone | place: USA: East River...
CCGAGCTCGACGTCGAAGTCGACCTGTCTGCGTGTCGGCTCGGCGACCCCGGCGCATCGGACGGCCGCATCCACCTGGAGGGACGCCTGACCCTCGACTCGGTGCCGGTGCGCTGCGTGGCCGAGGTCGATCGCGTCACACTCACGGGAAGCGGTCGCCTCGTTCGCGAATCCCTCTAACCGGAGGGCTGGAAGAAGAGAGCGCCGGAGCCGCCTTGACGCATGCGGGACCTCGGGATCGTCTACCGCGAGCTCGCGGAACAGCCGTTGCACGCGACGTCGCAGGTTCCGCATCCCGCGCCGCTGGTGGCCGGCTGCGCCCTGCTCGGGCCGGAGGCACTCCTCTTCAGCGAGCGCTCCGGCAACCGAGCCCTGCTCGTTTCGACCCGCTTCCACGCCGTATCGCGCGAGATCCCGGACCTGCTGGATCCATGCGGCGTGTCTGCACTCCCCGGCGGAGGCGCGGTGATCGCGGAGCCGCGGCGAAGCCGGCTGACACTCGTCAGCGCGCAGGGGGAGGTCCGCGCGCGGATCGCGACGCCAGGTATCGAGCCGTGGCACGCTGCCTTCTTCGCGGGCGGCTGGCTGGTCGTCGACGGGAGACTTGAGTCGCCGGCGGTCCGGATCCTCGACGATCGCGGCCGCGTGCTCTTCACTCCCGCCCTTCCGTATGACCCGGTCTGCCTCCGCGCCGCGGTCCCGACGGCGTCCGACCGCTACCTCCTCTGCGACCGCTACGCTCAACGGGTGCTCGAGCTCTCGCTGAGCGGCGAGGTCGTCTGGTCGTACGGACGCCTCGGGGGGAGCCCGGGCGCGTCCGGCTGCCTCACCGATCCGGAGCATGCGACTCCACACCCCGATGGAGGGTTCGTGATCTGCGACACGGGGAACAGCCGCGTACTGCTCGTCGATCGGGACGGATCGCAGCGGATGAGCTGGGGGGGCAGCCACCGCGTCGGCGGTGCCCCGGGCTGCCTGTGGCGCCCCGTCGCGGCGTCGGTGTCGGCGCAGGGCGAGATCTTCGTCGCCGACGCCCGCAACGGCCGCATCGTCAAGCTGGCCGGAGCGACGCCGGAGCGGACCCTCTGGGGCCGCTCGGTCGCGTACCGCTGCCTGCTCCAGAATCCGCGCTGCGCCGAGCCGGACGGCGACGGCTACTGGGTGGCGGACTCCTTCCACCATAGGGTCGTCCACATCGACGGCTCGAACCGGATCACCCGGGAGTACACACAGGCCGAGGGTCGCCGCCTCTCGCTGCCGCGCTTCGCGACCAAGCTCGGACCCGACCTGCTGGTGGCGGACAGCGGCAACCGCCGACTCGTGCGCTTCCGCGCCTCGGGCGAAGGGGCCGAGCTGCCGCTCGGACACGACGGCCGCCGATTCGAGTTGGGCGACCTTCACAGCATCCGACTCTGCCGTGACGGGATGGTGCTTTGCGACTCCGCCGCGCGTCGGGTAGCCCTGGTCCGGCCCGATGGTCGGTTGCTGCGGGTTTGGGGTGCGCCGGTGACCGGCTGCGAGTCGCGCGACGTGCCACTCGCCGATCCCCACGACGCCGTCCTCGTCGCCGACGGAGGGATGTGGATCGCGGACACGGGGAATGATCGCGTCGTACGCATCGACCGCTCCGGCGGCGCGCACGAGATCCGGCGGCTGAGGCGGGCCGATGGCCGCGACTTCGGCGCGCTGGCGGGGCCGCGCAGCGTCGACCCCGTGGCTTCCGGACGGCTGCTCGTCTGCGACACCGGAAACGACCGCGTGCTCGTGGTGACCCACGCGGGCGTCGTCGAGGGTTGCTACGGAGGAGAGCCCGGCATTGCCCCCGGCCACCTCCGCGACCCGCGCTTCGCGCGCGCCGACGGCGATCGGATCGTCATCGTGGACTTCGGCAACAACCGGATCGTCCTGCTCGACATGGAGGAGATCCTCCTCGATGCACCGCCCAGCCGGGATGCGCTGGGTTCCAGAGCGCGGGTGCAAAGGAGTCGGTGACGTGGAGAGCCGCTCCGCGCGGAACCGCTCGCCGCTCGCGTCGTCGCCGAGCGGAGCGCTCCACGTTCGCGCCGACGACCTGGTGCGGATCGGGCGCCTGCGTGAGGACGCGGAGATTCCCGTGGTCGTCGAGCCGGCGGTCGACGATGCCGACCCTGTGAGCTGGCTGGCTTCCCGCCGCGAGATCGTCAAAGACGAGCTCGGGCTCCGCGGCGCGCTCCTGCTCCGCGGCTTCGAGGGCGTCGATCGCGGAGTGTTCGAAGCCATCGCGCGAACGCTCTCCCCGGAGCTCATGCCCTACCTCGACCAGCACACGCCGCGCACGGCCCTCGGCGGCGGGATCTACACCTCCACCGAATACCCTCCCGAAGGTACCGTTCCCTTCCACAGCGAGAACTCCAAGAACCGGCGCTGGCCGATGCTGCTGATGTTCTGCTGCGTGCGACCCGCTCCACTCGGCGGAGAGACCCCGATCGCGGACAACCGGCGGGTCTACGAACGGATCCCGAGGCCGATCCGCGAGCGCTTTGCGGAGAGCGGTGTGACGTACGTGCGAAACTACGGCCACGGGATCGGCGTTCCTTGGCAGACGGCGTTCGAATCCGAAGATCCGGAGGCGGTCGAGCGGCGTTGCCGCGAGCTCTCCCTGCACTGCGAATGGCTGGGCAGTGGACGCCTCCGGGTCCGCCACGTCGCCCAGGGAGTGGCACGGCATCCCCGCTCGGGAGAGATGCTCTGGTTCAATCAGGCGCACCTCTTCCATTCCTCCCAGATCACCCCCGACCTGCGCGCCGCTCTGCTCCAGACGGTGGGGGCTGATGCGACACCCTCGGAGGCGCTGTACGGAGACGGCTCGCCCATCGAGGACGCCACGATCGAGGTCATCGCCGAGGCCTACCGGTCCGCCGCCGTCCGCTTCCCGTGGAAGGCGGGAGACGTCCTCGTCCTCGACAACATGCTCGTCTCTCACGGTCGGCTCCCGTACCGCGGGGACCGACTCGTGCTGGTCGCGATGGCGCAACCGTGCGAAGCCGGCGCGTCGGACCGCTAGGCATGTCCGCCAAGGATGCGGGCTCGGGAGCACACGGGCGTCGCCGACGGCCGCTGCCCGAGCGCTCCCCCGCGGAGAGGATCACCGGCGATCGCCTCGTGCGCGCGATCATCCCGGACGAGGGGCCGCTGCCCGTCGCCGTGGAGGCACGCAGCGCCGACTTGGACCTCGGCGATTGGCTCGATGCCCACCGCGAGCGGGTCGATTCGACTCTCCTCAGTGTTGGCGCCGTCTTGTTCCGCGGCTTTGCGGTCCGCACGGCGGCAGAGTTCGAGCGGACGGTCCGGACCTACACGCCGCTGCTCAGCGACTATGTCGATCCCCACACTCCCCGCTCGCGGGTCTCGGGCGCCGTCTACACCTCGACCGAGTATTCTTCTCGGCACCCCATCGAACTTCACAGCGAGAACTCCTACTCGGAGCAGTGGCCGCTGCATGCATGGTTCTGGTGCGAGCACCCCGCCGCTCGCGGCGGCCAAACCCCCCTGGCCGACAACCGAAGCGTGCTGGCGCGGGTGCCCGCCGACCTCCGGGAGCACTTCGTCGCAAGGAAGGTGATGTACGTGCGCAACTACGGCCACGGTGTGAGCCTCCCCTGGCAACGCGTCTTCGGAACCTCGGATCGGAAGGCTGTCGAGCGCCGCTGCCGTGCGCTCCGACTCGACTTCGAGTGGATCGGCGACGATCGGCTGCGGACCCGCTACGTCGCCGACGCGCTGGCCGTCCATCCGCAGACGGGCGACGCGGTGTGGTTCAACCAGGCACACGCCTTCCATCCCTCGAGCCTGAGCGCGGAGGTTCGTGCTTCGCTGCTCGAGGCGTTCGACCACGCAGATCTCCCTAACGACGCGCGCTTCGGCGACGGGAGCGAGATCGAATCCGAAGCGATCGAGGCCGTGCGACACGCCTACGCGTGCGAGTCGGTACGCTTTTCCTGGCGCGTCGGCGATGTCCTTCTTCTGGACAACATGCTCATCGCGCACGGGCGCGAGCCGTACGAGGGTTCACGCGCGATCCGGGTGGCGCTGGCCGACCCGGTCCGGCGTAGGTTGCCGGCGTGAAGGCGCAGCCGCCCGCGCCGCGGCGCATTTTTCTTCCAGTGCGGGACGGCGAGCATGTTAGGATCGAGAGCGACAGAGCGACTCGTCAGGGTCGGCCCGGCACGGCGCGGGGGCTCCCACCCGCATCGAGACGAACAGATGGAAGGCGTCGGACGGGGATCTGCTGACAGCGAGCGTACGGTGCCGCCGTCCGTGGAAGGTCATCCTCTCTCCAGCCAGCAGCGCATCGCCTGGGAGCTGGCCGGCGGCGGCGCCGCGTTCCGCGAGGGGCTGTGCCTCGAACTTTCGGGACGCCTCGACACGCACCTCCTGCGGCGTGCCGCACAGGAGGTCGTGCGGCGAACGGAGATCCTCCAGACGACCTTCGCTCGGCTGCCCGGAATGCGCTTTCCCCTGCAGCGGCGCTCGGACCTGTTGTCAGCAAGCTGGCGCGAGGTCGACCTCGGCGGGCTCGCGCCTGGCGAGCGTGACGCGCGCGTCGACCGACTGATCGCCGAGAGAATGCGGGGCGTGTTCGACCCGGAGGTCGACCCGGCGCTGCACGTGCTGCTCGCGAGGTGCTCTGCGCACTCCCACCAGGTGATGGTCGACATCGACCCGCTGCGGGGCGACGCACGCAGCCTGGAGCTCGTCGCCGAGCGGATCCTGAGGGAGTGCGGGCGGCTCGCCGGTGACGACGCGGTGGTCGACGAAGACGTCCCCTTCGTCCGCTTCGTCGCGTGGGAGCGGGCCGAGCTCGAGGGTCCCGATGCGGAGGCGGGACGCGCGTTCTGGGGCGGCCTCGAGCCTTCGCCGCCGCGCGCCTGGTACCTGCAAGGAGGCCGGGAATCCGCTCGAGGGCAGCGCCCGACGCGCTTCGCGGCCGATCTTTCGACGACACCGGCCGAGCTGGCGGCGGCCAGCGACGAGCTCGGAGCGAGCCCGGAGCGCGTCGCCCTGGCGATCTGGCACGCGCTCGTCGGCCGGCTCTCGCGCGGTCGGCAGAAGGTCGTGCACGCGCTTCTCAATGGACGCGAGCTGCCGGAGCTCGAATCGGCGATCGGTCCGTATGCCCGCCTCGTTCCCGTCGCCGGCGCTGCGGAGGATGTGCGATCGTTCCACGACGCCGTCCGCTGCGTCGACGCGGCCGCGAACCAGGCCTGGAACTGGCAGCTCTACTACGACGGACGCGCGTCGGCGGCACCGGGCTCGGCCGTGCTCGCCTTCCAGTGGGACGCCTGGCAGCCGCCGGCGCTGCTGTGGGGCAGGCGCTCGCCGCCGCTTCGCGTCGGTTTCCGGCGGCGCTACCCGTACGGCCAACGCTGCGACCTGAAGCTCGTCGTCCGACAGGACTCGCGACGGCTCGAGGCCGAGCTACTGGCCCCCGGTGCCTGTTCCCGGGATCGGCTGGCCCAGCTGCACGGCGGCTTCGACCGTTTGCTGCGCGCCGCGAGCCTCGACCCGGACACCAGCATCGATCGCGTGGGGATCCTCGCCCCCGAACAGCGGCGCGCCCTCGTCGATCTGGGAGGCGCTCAGGCGTGCGAGAGCGCGCGGAGCTGCTTCACCCGATCCTTCGAGGAGTGCGCGGCCCGCAACCCGGACGCCATCGCCGTGGTCTACGGCGGCGAGCACCTGAGCTACGCCGCCTTGGATCGCCGAGCCCGTGCGCTCGCCGCGAGCCTGCAGGCGTTGGGCGTCGGGCGCGAGGATGCGGTCGGTATCTTCCTGGAGCGCTCAGTCGACCTCGTCGTCGCCATCCTCGGCGTCCTCGAGGCCGGCGCCGCCTACGTGCCCCTCGATCCCGCCCATCCCACGGCCTATCTCGAGCAGATCGCGCAGGAGTCCGGCGTACAGCTGGTCGTCGCGTCCGCCACCGAGGGTTGCCCGATCCGGGGCGCGCGTCCGGTGCCGCTCCGGGACTGCGGTCGAGACGAACCCCCGGTTCTCCGCAGGTCCGCGGCCGGATACCGCGATCTCGCGTACGTGATCTTCACGTCCGGGACCAGCGGGAGGCCCAACGGGGTGCAGGTCGAGCAGCGCGCCCTCGTCGATCTCTGGCACCGCCTTCGCGAGCGCATCTATGCCGGCACGACCGGACGCCTCCACGCCAGCCTCAATGCCTCCTTCGCCTTCGACGCCTCCGTCAAGCAGCTGGTGCTGCTGCTCGGCGGCCACACCTTGCACGTACTCCCCCGCGAGATCCGCGCCGACGGCGCGGAATTCGTCGCGCGGCTCGCGTGCCAGCCGCTCGACGTTCTCGACTCCACCCCGTCCCAGCTGCGCGAACTGGTCGAATCGGGACTGCTCGAGAGCGAGGCCGCGGCGCCCCAGCTCGGTCTGGTGGGCGGCGAGCCCATCGAACCCGCACTCTGGTCGCGCCTCGGCGACGGCGCGACCCGCTGGTTCAACGTCTACGGGCCGACCGAATGCACCGTCGACGCGACAGCGGCGCGCATCGAGCCGACGGCCGAGGGTCCCGGGATCGGCAGCGCCCTGCAGGGCGTCGAGGCGCACGTGCTCGACTCCCGGCTCGACCCCGTTCCGCTCGGCGCGGTGGGCGAGCTCCACCTGGCCGGGACGGGCGTCGCGCGCGGCTACGCGTCGAACCCCGCCCTGACGGCGGAGCGCTTCCTGCCGTGCCCGTTCGCGAGTCGTCCAGGGGAGAGGATGTACGCGACAGGCGACTTCGCGCGCCGCCGCGAGGACGGGTCGCTCGAGCTGTTGGATCGGCCCGACCGCCAGCTCAAGGTCCGCGGCCACCGAGTGGAGGCCGGACACATCGAGGCGGTCCTGACCCAGCACCCCGGCGTCGAGTCTGCCCACGTGGTGCTGCGCGAGCGCAAAGACGGCGGGCGGGTACTCGTCGCCTACGTCGTGCCCGTCGAGCGCGGGTCCGTGGCACTGGCCGGCATGCGCCACGCGCGCCTCCCGGACGGGCGCCCGATCGCCCACCTCAACAAGCACGAGACGGACTACCTGATCGACGAGATCTTCCGTTCCCGGACCTATCAGCGTCACGGCTTCGAGCTGCGCGACGGCGACTGCGTCTTCGACGTGGGTGCGAACATCGGCCTCGCCAGTCTCTTCTTCCACCTCCAGGCGCGCGACGTCCGCATCTACGCCTTCGAGCCCGTGCCGGAGCTCTGCGAGATCGCCCGCGCGAACTTCGCCGCGCACGGGATCCGCGGCAAGGTGTTCGAGTGCGCGCTCGGCGCTCGCTCCGGCGCCTCGGAGATCTCCTACTACCCGACCTATTCGATCATGTCGAGCCTGCACGCGGACCCGGTCGACGAGGAGAATACGGTCCGCACGTACATTCGCAATCAACGCCGACTCGGCGGACTCTCCGACGCGTCCGACGGACTGCTGGAACAGTTGGATGAGTTCCTCGAGGGTCGCTTCGCCCCGGAGCCGGTCTCGATCCGCTTGCAGACACTGTCCGACGCGATCGCGAGCGAGTCTGTCGAGGTCATCGACCTGCTCAAGATCGATGTCCAGAAGAGCGAGCTCGACGTGCTCGCCGGTGTGCGTCCGGAGGACTGGCCGCGCATCCGCCGGATCGCCATGGAGGTGCACGACCTGGGATCCGCGCTGTCCGAAGCCGTCGAGAGGCTGCGGCGCGCCGGCTTCGAGGTCCGGGTCGAACAGGACGACGTGCTGGAGGGAACCAATCGCTTCCACGTGTACGCGGCCCGCGAGCCCTTCGGGCCGGCGCCGGTCCGGGCGTCCGCGGCCCGAGCGTCGCCGGCCGGACGCATCGGCCTACCTCCGCTCCTCGTCGCAAGCGAGCTGCGCGAGCTCGCAGCGACCCGGCTTCCGGAGTTCATGCGTCCCGGCAGGTACGAGTTGATCGAATCGGTTCCGCTGAACGCCAACGGAAAGATCGATCTCGCCGCGCTTCCCGAGCCCAGCCGGCGCGGCGCGGATGCGGAGGCTCCCGAGACCCAGCTCGAGCGGATCCTGGCGTCCCTCTGGGCGCAGATACTGTCTCTTGAAAGTGTCGCTGCCGACGATAACTTCTTCGAGCTCGGAGGAGACTCGATGCTCCAGATTCGCGTGGTGGCGCGGGCGAACGAGCTCGGGGTCGCGATCCGCCCGCTCCATCTCGTGCGGTTCCCCACCCCGCGGAGTCTCGCGCGGGCGGCCGAGCGCGAGGGGCTCGTGCGCGGCGCCGGCGCGGGGAACGGCGAAGCGGGTGGACCGCCGTCGGTGTCGATCGAGCTCCCGCCGGAGGAGCTGGCGGACCTCCTCCAGCGGGTGCGGGGCGACGCGCGGAGCGGATGACATGGACCGCAGCGAGATCGAGGAGATCCTCCCCCTCTCTCCGATGCAGGTGGGCCTGCTGTACCAGACCCTCGCGGGCGAGGGGACCGGGGCGTACGTCCAGCAGCTCACCTGCACGGCGCGCGGACGGTTGGAGCCTGGCGCATTCCGGGAGGCCTGGAAGCGGGTCGTCGAACGCCACGCCGTGCTGCGCACCCTGATCGAAGCCAGGCGCGACGGCGAGCCCCTCCAGGTCGTTCGCCGGAGTGCTCCGCTCCCCTTCGTCGAGGAGGACTGGCGTGCGCTTCCGGAGGAGCGTCAGTGCGAGCGAGCGCAAGCTCTTCTCGCTGCGGACCGGGAGCGCGGTTTCGATCTCTCGGCGGCGCCGCTCATGCGGGTCGCGCTGTTTCGGCTCCGAGACGACTGCTTTCGGCTCCAATGGACGGTCTCCCACATCGTTCTCGACGGCTGGTCCACGGCGGAGCTGCTCGGCGAGGTCCTCACCCTCCACCGCGCGATCCGCGACGGTGTCGAGCCGCGCCTGCCGCCGCGTCGCCCGTTCCGCGACTACCTCGCCTGGCTGCGCGAGCAGCCGCTCGGCGAGAGCAAGGCCTACTGGAGCCAGCTCGCTCGCAGCCTTCCCGAGCGTCTGGACACACTGGAGGCCCGGCTGGGAGACGAGCGCGCCGACGGGCCGTCCCACGGCGAGCAGGAGTTCGAACTCGATGCGGGGGTTGCGGCCGTTCTCCGCCGCGAAGCCCGCCGGGGCGCGGTCCCGCTGGCCACCGTGATCCAGGCAGCCTGGGCGCTCGTTCTCGCGCGTCGGACGGGGCGCTCCGACTGCCTCTACGGGCTGACCGTCTCCGGGCGTGCGGCAGAGCTGCCCGGCGTCGAGCGGATGGTCGGCGCCTTCATCAACACGCTCCCGATCCGGACCGGTGCGCACCCGGGCGAGTCGCTCCGCGGCTGGCTCGGGCGGCTGCATCGGAGCACCGGAGAGGCCCAGCAGCACCAGATGGTCTCGCTCGCGGAGATCCAGAAGATGAGCGGCGGAGGAACCCTCTTCGACAGCGTCCTGGTCTTCGAGGACTACCCCGGCACCCGCGATTGGGAGCGCATCGACCCGGAGCTCGAGATCGCGGACAGCCGCTTCTTCGGCCGAACGGAATACCCCCTCACTCTCGTCGTCGAGCCGGGACGGACCCTGCTCGTGCGGCTCCTCCACGACGCGCGCCGATGCCCGCCGGCCGCCGCCGCGGGGCTGCTCTCGAGCCTGTCGCGCTTCCTGCGCGAGATGGGTCGTGGCTTCGACCGACGCGCGGACGAGATCCCGCTGCTCACGCCCGATGAGTTCGAGCGTACCGTCGTGCAGTGGAACCGCACGAGCACGTCCTATCCGCGCGACACCCGCGTCCACGAGCTCTTCGCCGAGCAGGTCGTTCGCTGGCCCGATCGCATCGCCGTGCAGGACGGGAGCGCGCAGCTCTCGTACGCAGCCCTCGCCGAGCGCGCCCACCAGCTCGCGAACCATCTCGTGGAGTGCGGCGTCACGCCGGGGATCCGGATTGCCGTGTGTGTCGACCGCTCCGTCGAACTCGTGGTCGCGCTGTTGGCGGTTCTCGAGGCCGGAGCCGCCTACGTCCCGCTGGACCCCTCGTATCCCGAAGACCGACTCGCCTTCATGCTCGCCGACTCGGGAGCACCGCTTCTGCTGACGGTCGAGGCGCTCCTGGACCGGCTGCCGGTGTCGCACGCGCTGCCGCTCTGCCTCGACCGCGACGCGGCCTGCATCGCGATGCACGAGAACGACCCGCCAAACGCCGCGGGCGATCCGCGCTCCCTCGCCTACGTCATGTACACCTCGGGATCGACCGGACAACCGAAGGGCATCGCGGTGCCGCACCGCGCGATCGTGCGCCTCGTGCGGAATACCGACTACATCTCGCTCGATGAGTCCGACGTCGTCGCGCAGTGCTCGAACGCATCCTTCGACGCCTCGACCTTCGAGATCTGGGGCGCGCTCCTGCACGGTGCCCGGCTCGTCCTGATCCAGAAGGAGTGTGCCCTCTCGCCGCGCGACTTCGTGCGCGAGCTCTCCGATCGCGGCGCGACCACGCTGTTCCTGACGACCGCCCTGTTCAACCACGTCGCGGAGGAAGCGCCCGGGTTCCTCGCCTCCCTCAGGCATCTTCTCTTCGGCGGCGAGGCCGTAGACTGCCGCTGGGTGCGCCGCGTTCTCGACCGGGGCCGGCCGGGACGCCTGCTCCACGTGTACGGTCCCACGGAGAGCACGACCTTCGCCAGCTGGCACCCCGTCCGCGAGGTGGGGGCCGAGGCGACGACGATCCCGATCGGTCGTCCGATCGCGAACACGCGCATTCATCTGCTGGAGGCGGATCGGATGCGGCCGGTCCCCGTCGGAGTGCCCGGAGAGCTCTGCATCGGGGGCGACGGGCTCGCGTGGGGCTACCTCGACCGGCCGGAGCTCACCGGCGCTTGCTTCGTGCCCGACCCGTGGAGCGGGGAGCCGGGAGCGCGCCTCTATCGGACGGGTGACCTGGGGCGCTACCGGCCGGACGGGAGCATCGAGTTTCTCGGGAGACGCGACCACCAGATCAAGCTCCGCGGCAACCGCATCGAACTCGAGGAGATCGAGTCGGTGCTCCGCAGCTCGCATGCGATCCATGACGCGGCCGTCGTGCACCGAGGCGATGGCGGCGGCGGACGGCTCGTCGCCTACGTCGCCGCGAAGAACCGCGATGAGATGGACGCGAGCGCCGTCCGGACGCACCTGCGCACACGGCTGCCGGAGTACATGCTCCCAGCCGAGATCGTCTTCGTCGCGGACCTCCCGCTCACGGTCAACGGCAAGGTCGATCGCGCCGCGCTGGCCGCCCTCGGCGCGCCAGCTGCGGGCCGCGGGCCGGACCCGGCGCTGCCGGAATCCGAGCTGCAGCGCCAGCTCGCCGCCGTCTGGAGCAACGTGCTAGGAGCCGAGCATGTGGGCCTGCACGAGAACTTCTTCGATCTCGGCGGTCATTCGCTCCTGGTAGTAAGGATCCTCAATCGTCTGCGCCTCGAGCTCGGGCGGAGCGTCACGGTCGCGGAGTTCTTCAAGCATCCGACGGTCGCAGGACTGGCGGATTTCCTTGAGGGACGAGAGCGGGAGCTCCGGATCGACGACATCCGCGGTCGCGCCAGCCGCCAGCTCGCATCTCTGTCCGCGCAGCGGAACCGCAAGGCGACGGAGACGGGCAGGTGAGCGGCAAGGAGAGCGGAGGCACCGTCGAGCGCATCGCCGTGATCGGATTGGCCGGACGCTTCCCCGGCGCCCCAGACGTTGAGACCTTCTGGCGCAACGTGGTCGCGGGCCGGGACTCGATCAGGCGCTTCGGGGCGCAGGAGCTCCTCGACGCCGCGATAGCGTCCGACGTCGTCGCCGACCCGGACTACGTGCCGGCCGCGGGCTGGATCGAGGATGCCGACGCCTTCGACTCCGACTTCTTCGCCTACGGCAACCGCGAAGCCTCTCTCATCGACCCACAGCAACGCCTGCTGCTCGAATGCGCCTGGCACGCGCTGGAGAACGCCGGCTACGACCCACGGCGTCATGCCGGCCCCATCGGAATCTTCGCGGGCAGCTCGCGCAACGCCTACCAGCAGCACACCATCTGGGGCTCGGAGGCCGCGCGCTCGGCCGGAGATCTCGCGCTCGAGCTGTGCGGCGAGAAGGATCACCTGACGACGCGCGTCTCCTACAAGCTGGGACTCACCGGGCCGAGCGTCGACGTCCAGACGGCCTGCTCGACCTCGCTCGTCGCTGTCCACCTGGCGCGCATGAGCCTGCTGATGCACGAGTGTGACCTGGCGCTGGCCGGCGGCTCTTCTCTGAAGGTCCCGCTCGTGTCCGGCTACCGCTTCGAGCGCGGTGGGATCGCGTCTCCGGACGGCCGCTGCCGGCCCTTCGACGCGCGCGCGGCCGGCACCGTGCGCGGAAGCGGCGTTGGTCTCGTCGTGCTGAAGCGGCTGTCC
>Ga0184637_10002284_pt1 | contig 12372 bp, 21 predicted proteins | sample PLM3_127_b2_FD_133143 | JGI IMG/M metagenome (GOLD analysis project Ga0184637, IMG submission 133143) | Groundwater sediment microbial communities from an aquifer in East River, Colorado, USA - PLM3_127_b2 | ecosystem: Environmental > Terrestrial > Soil > Riparian zone | place: USA: East River...
CGCACGAGCAGGTCATCCAGTCGCAGGCGGGGCGCGCGCTGAGCCATCGCGCGGAAGTATACCGGTGTTGAACGGCCCAACCCGCTCGCCTATAGTGGAGAGGCGGTTTCGCAAAAGGCAGGACATCGCAGGCAAGGAGGCCGCGTGGCGCTGCAACCGCCCTCCCCATCCAGCTACGCTCTCATTCCCGAGCGTAGTCTCAAAGGGGGAGAGCTCGTGCTTGCCGTCATCCTCGAGCTCCGCCCCAAGCAGTGGCTCAAGAATGGGCTGATCTTCTTCGGGCTCGTCTACTCGCTCCAGCTCTTTAACGCATCGCTAGCCACCCGAACTCTGCTGGCTTTCGTGGCTTTCTGCGCCATTTCGAGCGCCGGATATGTGTTCAACGACCTCCGGGACGCAGACCTCGATCGCCGGCACCCGACCAAGCGCCTTCGCCCGATAGCCGCCGGCCAGCTGTCCAGCAGGACGGCGATTGCTCTCGCTGGGGCCCTGCTCGCCGCGGGCTCCGTCCTTGCCACGAGCATCGGCCTCGCCTTCGCCGGCGTCTGCGCGGCCTACATTGGGGTCACTCTGTCCTACTCGCTGTGGTGGAAGAACGTCGTCCTCATCGACATCTTCTGTATCGCCTCAGGCTTCGTCCTCCGAGCGATCGCGGGGGCCGTGGTCATCGACGTCCCAATCTCTCCCTGGCTCTACTTCTGCACGCTGCTTGGCTCGCTGGTGATCGCCCTTGGGAAACGCCGCTCCGAGATGCAGGATGCCACGGCCGAGTCGTTCCGACCGGCCCTCGAGCACTACACCACCGGGTTCCTCGACCAGCTCATCCTGCTGACGGCGACCGCCAGCGTCATTGCGTACTCGCTCTATACGTTCTTCGCCGAGAACGCGCCCAGGAATCACCTAATGATGTTGACGATCCCCGTCGTCCTCTACGGAGTCTTCCGATATCTGTTCCTGGTGCAGGTGCGAGGCCAGGGCGGTAGCCCGGAAGACCTGCTGCTCGCGGACAGAAGCCTGGCAGCCTCGGTGGTGGTCTTCCTCGCCATGAGCACCGCGATCCTCTACTTCCAGCTGTCCACGGGGTGACCGCCGGGCGCATCTCACCGCTGGCCCTGCGGCTCCGGAGGTCTGACACCTGGGGGCGAGAGGCAGCCACGGCTTCCGTCATCAACCGCGCCCCGACCGGCAGGCGCGGCGGCCCCGAATCGCTAACGCTTGGTGTACTGCGGCGCCTTGCGGGCCCGCTTGAGGCCAGGTTTCTTGCGTTCCTTGGCGCGTGAGTCGCGCGTCAGGAGCCCTGCCTGGCGGAGCGCCTGTCGGTGCTCCTCGTCGATCTTGACCAGCGCGCGAGCGATGCCGTGCGTAATGGCGCCTGCCTGCCCCGAAACACCGCCACCGGCGACCTTAGCCAGGACGTTGTAGGAGCGATGCGTGTTGGTGATGCGGAGCGGCAAGGTGATGAGGCTTTGCCACGTGAGCCGCGGGAATCGCTCTTCCATGGGGACGCCATCCACGATGACGTTTCCCGTGCCCGGTTGGAGCAGAACACGAGCCACGGCCGTCTTCCGGCCTCCTACCGCCGTTGTCCCGGTGCGGGGCGCGCGCGATCTAGCCATCTGTTTCGGACCTCTCCTGGCCGCCCATCTGGGCGGCATGGGGGTGTGTGGGGCCAGCATAAACACGTAGTTTGCGAAACATGGCGCGCCCAAGCGCATTCTTGGGCAGCATTCCCCGGACGGCATGCTCAACGACCCGCTCAGGCCGCGTCACCATCATCTTCGCCAGGCTCACCTCGCGAAGGTTCCCCAGGTAACCCGAGTGCCGGTAGTACGTCTTCTGCTGCGCTTTGTTCTTTCCGGTGATCCCGACGCGCGCCGCGTTCACCACTACCACGTAGTCACCCAGATCCATGTGCGGCGCGTAGAGGACTTTGTGCTTGCCGCGGAGCAGTTGAGCCACGTAGCTGGCTAGGCGCCCGAGCGGCCGGCTGGACGCATCCACAACTACCCAGTTGCGCGCCACATCGGCTGCGCGCGGGCTGTAGGTCCGTTCTGTTTTCACTGTCTGCGCCCTCCGACGCCTTCAGTAGGTCACGGCGAGAAGCGTGAGGCCCTGAGCCGGGGCGGTTGGGCCCGCCGAGGCCCGCTCGCCACGGGCAAGCATCTCGCCCATCGCGCCAATCGGCAGTTTTTGCTCACCCACCAGCGCGGCCGAACCGACGATCGCCCGGACCATGTGGCGCAGAAAACCGTCGGCCTCTATCTCGAAGCGTATTATCGCCGGAACGTCCTCGTCGCGGCGCCACGTTGCCCCTAGCACCCGGCGCACGGTCGTCCGGTTCGGATCATCTTGTGACCGGTGTGTGCGAAACGCGGCGAAATCATACATCCCGACTAGCGGCTGGCACGCCGCCTCCATCGCTGGGACATCCAGTGGCGCTTCCACATGCCATGTACACCGCCGGTGCCACACTGTGCGCTCTGGCGCGTTCCAGATGGCGTACGCATATCGCCGACTCCGTGCTGCTCGTCGCGCATCGAAACCAGGCGCAGCCTCCCCAGCGCCGAGGACGGACACGTCCTTTCCCAGCAACGCATTGAGAGCGCGCCGGATCTCCTGCGCGGGGGTTTCCGACCGGGTCTCGAAACTTACCACCTGCCCGCGAGCGTGCACTCCTGCATCGGTCCTGGCTCCGGGCACCGCACGGATCGATTCGCCGAGCACGCGGGCTAACACACCCTCGATCTCGCCTCCGACGGTTCGCAGGCCCGGTTGCGGGGCATACCCATGAAAGTCCGTGCCCTCGTACTCGACGTCGAGCCGAATCACCCGCATGCACGAGCTAGAAGGCTAGCTCGACCTGGGCCATAGGCGCGCTGTCTCCGCGCCGGGGTCCAAGCCGCGACAGACGCACGTATCCTCCTGGCCGTCCGGCGAAGCGGGGGGCGAGCTCATCCACGAGCTTGTGTGCGATCTGAACGTCGAAGAGTGTGGCGATGATCTGGCGCCTCGCGTGCAGGTCGCCCCGTTTAGCGAGAGTGACGAGCTTCTCGGCAATCGCGCGCAGCTCTTTCGCCTTGGGCTCGGTCGTACGAATCTTTTCGTAGCGGAATAGATCGGTCGCCTGGTTGCGGAGCAATGCGGAACGATGGCCCGACGGCCGACCCAGCTTCCGCTTCCCTAACCTATGCCTCACGACAGTTTCCTTTGACCGTGTTGTGGATCACCCGACCTCGTCACTCGTCGTCACCACCCCGGCCGCGGCCGTATCCTCGGGCGCGATGGCCCCGCGGACGGACGAGCGGTTCTTCATCCTCTTCATACTGCCCCTCTTCCTCAGGTACCTCCTCAAAGATGGGGGGCGGGCCGGAGGGTCGCCCTGGCCAGGCGCCCAGGCGTTCCTCCTCCTCCTCGCCCTCTTCACCGGACCGGGGGAGAGCTCCCTCCTCAGTGAGGCGAATCCCGCGCTCGGCTAGCTTTTCACGCAACTCCTCCAGCGACTTCTGTCCAAAGTTGCGCAGCGCGAGCAGGTCATCATCGCTCATCAGCAGCAGCTGACCAACGGTCGTGATCTGAGAGCGCTTGAGGCAATTGTAGGTTCGAGACGACAGCTCCAGGAATTCGATAGGCATCTCGGTCATCGATGGCGGGACGTGCGGGCTAATACGATCCCTACCCTTCGGTGGTGGCTGGATCGAGAGATCGGCGAAGGTCTGGAACTGCTCGATGAGGATCCGTGCGGCCTGACCCAGCGCCTCCTTCGGGCCGAGCGTCCCGTCCGTCTGGATCTCCAACAAAAGCTTGTCGTAGTCAGTCCGCGCCCCGACGCGGGTCTTCTCGACTCGATAGTTCACCCGACGAACGGGCGTGAAAACGGCATCGATGGGAATCACGCCGATGCTCGGGGACTCCCTACCCTCGGCGGTGAGGTACCCACGGCCTTTCTCGATCGTGAGTCGCAGGTCGAGGTGTGATCCGCGGTTATCGAGCGTGGCGATGGGCAGCCCGGTGTTTACGACTTCGACATCGGGTGACACCTGGATGTCTCCCGCTGTGACCACCCCAGGACCCGTCACGTCGAGCCTTGCATACACCGTCTCGTTTACATACGACTTCAAGCGGACCTGCTTGAGGTTCAGGATCAACTCCGTCGTGTCCTCGCGTACGCCCTGCACGGCGGAGAACTCGTGGACGACGGCACGACCCCTGTCATCCTGGCTGTCCATCAAATGGATTTCGGTGATCGCAGCCCCAGTCAGGGAGGACAGGAGCACCCGCCGCAGCGCATTGCCAAGAGTGAGCCCGAATCCGCTGGTGAGGGGCTCGATCTCAAACTGTCCCAGCTCGCTCGAGAGATAGACCGTTTCCACTTCCGGGCTAGTGGAGGTAATCTCTTCCTGCTGCAACCTTGCATTCTCCTTCGTGGGTTCAACTGCGCCGCTCTTCGACGCCAAGAGGGAAACCGCCGGAGTCGCCTCGCTTCTCATGGGACTCGCTGCGATCACCGATCGGGCGGTCAGACCCGTCGCTTCTTCGGTGGCCGGCACCCGTTGTGGGGAATCGGCGTGACGTCGATGATTGCGCTTATGGCGAGTCCGGTAGCCTGTAGGGAGCGGATCGCCGCCTCACGACCGGAGCCAGGACCCTTCACGTAGACGTCTACGGTCCGCAGGCCATGCTCCATGGCCTTCTTCGCTGCGTCCTCAGCGGCCTGGCTTGCAGCGAATGGGGTGCTCTTGCGCGAGCCCTTGAAGCCGACCGCGCCGGAGCTGCTCCATGAGAGGACATTGCCCACCGGGTCCGTCAGAGTGACGAGCGTATTGTTAAACGTTGACTGAACGTACGCGTTTCCCCGTGGGACTTGCTTCCGCTCACGCCTTCGAGGTCGCGCCGCTCTCCGTCGATCAGCCACCGATACCTCCAGCCCGCGGCGCTACTTCTTAGCCGCCACTCGCCGCCGTCCTGCTACGGTCCGCCGTGGGCCGCGCCGGGTGCGAGCATTGGTGCGCGTGCGCTGCCCGCGCACCGGGAGCCCACGCCGATGGCGTAGGCCCCGATAGCACCCGATTTCCATCAGGCGTTTGATGTTGAGGTTGACTTCTCGCCTCAGATCCCCCTCGACGATGAAGTGCCGATCGATGTAGTCGCGCAGGCGAGAGACTTCGTCCTCGGTCAGCTGCCTCACTCGCGTCGCAGGGCTCACCCCAACTGCCGCCACAGCTTCGCGGCTCTTTGTGCGCCCGATCCCGTGGATGTACGTTAGTGCGATCTCCACACCCTTGTCGTTGGGTATGTCCACCCCTGCGATTCTTGCCAACGCGACCCTCCTGCACCCCTTTCCACTCCATATCGGGAAAGGAGAAGCGAACTCGCCCTATCCCTGCCGCTGCTTGTGGCGCGGGTTCTCACAGATCACGCGGACGACACCATGGCGCCGAATGATCTTGCATTTCTCACAGCGTGGCTTGACTGACGCATGAACTTTCATGGCCGTGCTCGGCTCCCGACAGCTGGAACTAGCATTTTATCAGATAGTGATCGTCCGGCGGCGAATGGCGGCGAGCATCCCCTCGTGGACGTCGAGGATGCTCTGTTCTCCATCGACCTCATCCAGAATGCCTTGCCGACGGTAGTAGTTGATCAATGGCGCTGTCTGTTCAAAATAGACACCCAGTCGATGACCGGCTGTCGCTCGCGAGTCGTCATCCCTCTGGTAAAGCTCACCCCCGCAGACATCGCAACGCCCGGTCTGCGCCGGCGGGCTGAACACCTCGTGATAGGACGCCTGACAGGTACGGCATAGCCAGCGCCCCGAAAGCCGTCGCAGCAGTTCTTCACGGGACACCGCCAGATAGAGCGCCTCGTCGACTCGTGTCCCATGATTCCGCAGCGCGAAGTCCAGGGCCTCGGCCTGCGGAATATTTCGTGGGAAGCCGTCGAGAATCCAGCCTTTTTCCTTGGCGTCATCCTCTGCCAACCGATCCATCACCATTCCAACAGTGATCTCGTCAGGTACGAGTTCTCCGCGCTCAACGAATGCCTTGGCATCCATACCTCGGCGCGTACCAAGGGCCATCGCGTCGCGAAACATATCCCCACTCGCGATGTGCGCTAGTCCCAGCTCCCGGGCCATCGTCGCAGCCTGGGTCCCCTTACCCGCGCCAGGCGCCCCAATGAGAACGATATGCACAGCCCCCTCGCGCCTTAGCGAATGAACCCGCGATAGTTGCGCATCAGGAGCTGGGCTTCCAGTTGCTTGATGGTGTCGAGCACGACGCCGACGACGATCAGCAGTCCCGTGCTGGAAAGCGTCAGCGCCTGCACACTGGTGAACTGCTGAAGCAGGAATGGCGCAACGGCCACGAGTCCCAGGAACACTGCGCCAACGCAGGTGATGCGAATCAACACACGATACAGGTACTCGCCCGTGGGGCGCCCGGGCCGGATGCCTGGGATAAATGCACCGTTCTTCTGGAGATTCTCGCCGATGTTCTGTTGCTGGAAGATGACGAGGGTGTAGAAGAACGTGAACCCCACGACCATGATGAAGTACAGCGCCCAGTAGAACCAGCTGGACCCAACGTAGAAGCTGTCATAGACGAGCTGAGCGACATTCTTGACGAGCTCGTTGTCCACCGCGGTGAAGTAGCTGGCCAGCGTGCCCGGGAAGATCATCAGCGACGAAGCAAAGATCAACGGGATCATGCCCGCAGAGTTGACGCGCATGGGAATGTGGGTGCTGCCCCCGCCGTACCAGCGAGTCCCGCGGAGGCGGCGTGCATACTGGACGGGGATGCGCCGCTGCCCCTCGTACACCAGGATGATGCTGACGACGATGCCAAGCGCTACGAGTCCGAACACCAACATGACGAGCACGTTGAGCTGGCCGGCGAAAGCCTGCGCGATCACCTGCGGCAGCGAGGCTACGATGCCCGCGAAGATGATGATCGACACTCCGTTACCCACGCCATTCTGCGTGATGAGCTCACCCATCCACACGAGGAGCATCGAGCCGGCCACCATCGACGCGATGATGGCCAACGTCTCAACGGGATAGGCGCCCAGATCGAAATTCCGGATGATCACCCCCGACCCCGTGTTGTTGATGAACTGCACCGTGCCGAAGGCCTGCAACGCGGCCAGTGGAACAGTTGCGAAGTGCATATACTGGTTGATCTTGGCACGCCCGGACTCTCCCTCTTTGGACAGCGCCTCCAGCTGCGGGATCACCGGGATCAGTAGCTGCATGATGATCGTGGCGGTGATGTAGGGATACACACCCATGGCGACGATCGAGAAGTCGGCCAGACCGCCGCCTGAAAACAGGTTGAGCATCCCGAGCAGTTGGTTGTTAGCGAAAAGTTCGCGCAGCGCCTGGAAATCAACCCCGGGCACCGGGACGTGGGCCAGAAAGCGAAAGATAACGAGCATGGAGAGCGTGAAGATTAGCTTGGCGCGGAGATCAGGGATACGAAACGCATTGACCAGCGAGTCAAGCACGGCCGATCTCCTCGGCAGAGCCTCCCGCGGCATCGATCGCCTGCCGTGCGGCTGCCGAAAAGGCGTGCGCCCGAACCGTTAATGATTTCGTCAGAGTCCCTCGCGCGAGGATCTTCACGCGGTCGTTCCCGCGGCGGATGAGACCGGTCGCGCGCAGGGAGTCGGGTGTCACCTCGGAGCCCCCGGGCAGCGTCTCGAGCTGGTCGAGGTTGACAACCTCGTACTCGACGCGAAAGGCATTGGTGAAGCCCCGGCGATAAGGGAGCTTCCGTACAAGCGGAAGCTGACCACCCTCGAAATACGGGGGCACGCCTCCACCGGACCGGGCCTTCTGGCCCTTCATGCCGCGTCCGGCTGTCTTTCCCCGCCCTGATCCGAGCCCTCGGCCAAGTCGTCGCCGGCGTGGCCTGGCCCCCGCTGGCGCCATGAGATCATGAAGCTTCATTGCGGTCCTCGCTGTAGTCCACGCTTACCAGGTGCCGGACCTTTCGGATCATCCCCCGGACCACGGCCGTATCCGGAAGCGCCGCCTGTGAGTTGATTCGTCGCAGCCCCAGGCTGCGGACGGTAGCCCGCTGCTGTGCCGGATAACCGACGACACTCTTGATGAGTTTGACTGAGAGGGTTCCGGCCATGCTACGCATCCGCCGGGGGCTGACTCACGCCATTCTCCACCACGGCCTCTGGACGTGGTTCTCGCCCCAGGGCCGCCGGCTCGGTGCGCCCCGCCCCTCGCCGCTCGCGGCGCGCCTCCCGAGGGTCGCGCAGCTCAGAGAGGCCTCGCACGGTCGCCTTCACGATGTTGATCGGATTCGCGCTCCCGAGCGATTTCGTCAGGATGTCCTTGATCCCGGCAGCCTCGATCACCGCGCGGACTGCGCCCCCGGCGATGACTCCCGTTCCGGCGGAAGCGGGCTTCATCAACACACGTGCAGCTCCAAAGGTGGCCAGCGTTTCGTGAGGAATGGTCGAACCTCTCATCGGCACGCGGATCAGGTTCTTCTTCGCGTTCTCAACGCCTTTTCGGATGGAGTCCGGCACTTCGTTAGCCTTGCCCAGCCCATACCCAACCGTGCCGCGGCCATCGCCCACCACGACCACCGCGCTGAAGCTGAAGCGCCGCCCGCCCTTCACGACCTTAGCGACACGATTGACCCGAACGACTTTCTCCTCGAGCACGAGGCCCGCGGTATCAAACTTCTCCATTTACTCTCCAGGTGTCGGGGGTGTGCGCCGGGCGCCGAATCCCTTGGTCAAAACTCCAGGCCGCCTTCACGTGCAGCCTCCGCCAGGGTGCGCACCCGACCATGGTACTGGTAGCCACCCCGGTCGAAGACGACCCGGGTGATCCCCGCTGCCCTTGCCCGCTCCGCAATGGCGGCTCCTACTGCTTTCGCCCGCTCCGCCTTGTCACCCGATTGCCCCCGCAAGGGAGCGTCAAGCGTCGAGGCCGCGACGAGGGTCTGGCCCTTGGTATCGTCGATCACCTGCGCGTAGATGTGCTGCAGGCTGCGGAACACGCACAGCCGCGGCCGAGCGCTGGTGCCCCTCAGGCGCTTCCTGAGACGCAGGTGCCGGCGTCGTCGCGCCGCCCGAGCATCCGCGGGCTTGAACAAGGGCGCTGCTCCTTCCTGTTACCGTTTCTTACTGCCGGCTTTGCCGGCCTTCCGACGCACCACTTCGCCCAGGTAGCGTATCCCCTTCCCCTTGTAGGGCTCGGGCGGTCGGATGCGCCGGATCTGGGCGGCCACTTCGCCCACGGCCTGTTTGTCGATCCCGCCAACCACGACGCGTGGACCCTCCATGGTGAGGGTGATGCCTTCGGGTGCGTCGAAGGGTACCGGATGCGAATAGCCCACGGAGATGGTGAGCCCGCGGCTGGCCGGTTGCGCCCGGTAGCCGGTCCCGACGATCTCCAGCCGCTTCTCGAAGCCATCGGTGACACCGACCACCATGTTGTTGACAAGCGTGCGGGTCAACCCATGGAGGGACCGGAGCCGACGGTCGTCGGACTCACGCTCGACGATCAGCATGTCTCCCTCAGCATGAAGACTGATGCCCGATGGTACGGAGTGCGACAGCTTCCCCCTCGGACCGGTGACGATGACTTCAGCATCTGCGATCTCAACTTTTACCGTTGCCGGCACGGTAACCGGTGTGCGTCCCACGCGTGACACGCCTCAACTGCCTCCTTTACCAGACGTATGCCAGCAGCTCGCCGCCCACGTTCTCACGGCGTGCACGCTCGCCTGTCATCACCCCGTGGGGCGTGGATACTACTGCGATTCCGGAACCGCCGTACACGCGCGGAATCTCGTTCTTCTGAACGTACACGCGCAACCCCGGCTTACTGATCCGCTTCAGCCCGAGCAGACGAGGCTCTTTCCTGGGCGAATACGACAGAAGAATGCGAAGCTTCTTCTTGGGCCCGGCGCCGACAATATCGAACCCGCGGATGAACGCTTCCTCCCGCAAGACCTCAGCGATGGCGACCTTCATCCGAGATGAGGGCATTTCCACAATAGGATGCTTCGCACGTGCCGCATTGCGGACGCGCGTTAGCATGTCGGCGATAGGATCTGTCAACACCGAACCGCCACCTACCAGCTGGACTTGGTGATCCCGGGAATCTCGCCTTGCAAGGCAAGCTCCCGGAAGCAGATGCGACAGAGACCGAACTTCCGCATAAAGGCTCTGGGCCGCCCGCAGCGGCCGCAGCGGTTGTGGCGCTGCACCGGCCATTTGGGTGGACGCATGGACTTGGCGATCTTGGACTTTTTAGCCAACGATCCTCCGGGCGTTTCTCTACGCGGCAACGCGCTGGAACGGCATTCCCAACAGCTCGAGCAGTCGGCGGGCTTCCGGGTCGGTTCGCGCGCTCGTCACAAGGGTCACTTCCATGCCACGGACGCGGTCGATCTTGTCGTAGTCGACCTCCGGGAATATGAGCTGCTCGCGCAGGCCTATGGTGTAGTTGCCGCGCCCGTCGAAACCCCGCTCGGATACACCACGGAAGTCACGCACTCGCGGCAAAGCGATCGTGATGAGCCGATCGAGGAACTCGTACATCCGGTCGCCCCGCAGGGTCACAGTCACCCCGATGGGCATCCCCTCGCGGAGGCGGAACCCGGCGATGGACTTCTTGGCCCGCGTGATGACGGGGTGTTGACCGGTGATCAATCCTACGTCGCGTACCGCTGCGTCCAGCGCCTTGCCGTCTCGGATAGCTTCACCCATCCCGACATTCAGCACCAGCTTGTGGAGCCTGGGCACCTCCATCACGTTCTGGTATTCGAGCTCCCGCCTCAAGGCAGGGAGAATATCGTTCAGATAACGCTCTCGCAGGCGCGGCACCATCGCGCAGACTCCTCCTACGTCAGCTCACCGCACTTCTTGCAGTAGCGCGCCTTGGAACCATCATCCAGAAACCGGAACCCTGATTTGGTCGGTTTGCCGCACTTGCCGCAGACAAGCGCGAGGTTCGCGAGTCGGACCGGGGCCTCGATGTCAATGATCCCGGCTTGCCTCGCACGCTGCCCTGGTTTGACGTGCTTCTTCAGAATGTTGACGTCCGCGACAATGGCGCGGTCTTCATCTGGGATGACGCGGCGGACCTTGCCGCGCTTGCCGCGATCCCGCCCCTTTCGGACCTCAACGGTATCGTCGCGCCTGATGCGGAACACTAAATCACCTCGGGTGCCAGCGACACGATTTTCATGTAGTTTTTCTCTCGCAGCTCACGGGCCACGGGCCCAAAAATGCGCGTCCCCTTCGGATTGAGTCGATCGGACAGGATCACGACCGCGTTATCATCGAAGCGAATCGTCGACCCGTCCGGGCGGCCGAACTCCTTTGCAGTGCGCACGACGACGGCCTTTACTACCTCGCTTTTCTTCACCGAGCCGCCCGGTACCGCCTGTTTCACGGACCCCACGATCACGTCGCCGATCTCCGCGTATTCTTTGTTTCCCTCCAGCACGCGGATGCACAGCACCTCGCGCGCGCCAGTGTTGTCCGCCACTCGGCACCGCGTATAGGGCCGGATCATGTCGACGCCTGCGGGGGGACCGTCTGGTCGATAATGGGGATCTCCTCGTGGCCACTCTTGATGAGGCGGGCCACCACCCAGCGCTTCTCCCGACTCAGCGGGCGGCTCTCTCGGATCTCCACCCGATCGCCCGGATGGCAGGTGTTCGCCGCGTCGTGCGCCTTGAACTTATGCGTGCGTCGAATCGGGCGCCCGTAGAGACGATGCTTATGCACCACCTCGACCGCCACGACAACGGTCTTGTCCATCTTGGCGCTCGTCACGCGTCCGACGAGAGTCCGGCGGCGGCCTCGTGATTGGGCCATACTACGTCCTCACTCCTGCCAGCTCGCGCTGGCGCAGGACGGTCTGAATACGAGCGATGTCACGGCGCACTACGCGCATGCGAGCGTGGTTGGTGAGCTGCCGCGTGGCGTACTGGAAACGCAGGTTGAACAACTCCTCGCGCAGGTCATCCACGCGCTGGTGCAGGTCGGCATCATCGAGAGTGCGAACCTCGGTCGCCTTCACAGCGTCGTCACCGCTGCCTCGCGCTCCACCAGACGGGTCTGGATCGGAAGCTTATGGGCGGCGAGGCGCAGGGCTTCCGTCGCTAACTGCGGGGGGACGCCACCTACCTCAAAGAGCATGCGGCCCGGGCGCACCACCGCCACCCAGTGGTCGGGCGCACCTTTGCCGCCACCCATGCGGGTCTCGGCGGGTTTTGAAGTCGCCGATTTGTCGGGAAAGACCCGAATCCAGACTTTGCCACCCCGCTTCAGATGATGGGTGATGGTCCGGCGCGCAGCCTCGATTTGCCGAGCCGTGATCCAGGCCGGCTCCAG
>Ga0184637_10002285_pt1 | contig 12371 bp, 11 predicted proteins | sample PLM3_127_b2_FD_133143 | JGI IMG/M metagenome (GOLD analysis project Ga0184637, IMG submission 133143) | Groundwater sediment microbial communities from an aquifer in East River, Colorado, USA - PLM3_127_b2 | ecosystem: Environmental > Terrestrial > Soil > Riparian zone | place: USA: East River...
CCTTGTCCGTCCGCCCATCGGACGAACAGGTCCGCGATGACCGGCCAGTCGGAGGGAGCGGCCACGACGTCCAGGTCTCCCTCGCCCCCCAGAGTTCGGCTGGCGTTCTTCCACACGACCAGGCTTGGAGCGTCCTGCGTCAGCTGGCGGAGCAGTGGAAGCCAGCGACTGCCCTCTCTCGACCCCTCTCCGCTCATACGTGGCGGTTTACTCGGGCTGGCACGCCGTACTGTCGAGACGGGGGTGAGCAACTCGACTGGAGGCAGCCACGACAACTCCTGCGCCGCCGCCCGGAACACTTCCTCGGCCGATCGGGACGCATCGATATACGTGCGGTGTTGGCGCGCGCTCAGGACGCTTCTCCACGCCCGCGCCTGCCGAACGATCTCGGACTCCGTCAGCTGCGCTTTGCGGGATCGGATCACGCCGGGCGCCGCCTCCAGGATCAGGATCACGTCTGCGCGCGGAGCCAAACGGCTCAATGCCCGGGTCAGCACGGGCGCAGGACGGAGGCGGTACCTCCTTGGATCCACCAGCGTGTCCCACCATCCCCGCTCGATCACGACCCAGCCGCCACGGGCGACGACGGGCCTAACCCGTGAGAACCAAGTCAGAAGGAAGTCCGCGAACAGATACACGGTCTTGGCGACCGAGACGGGTGCGGCGTACGGGGGGTGACGGTGAGGGCTGGTCGTTGGGCCCCGCACGCGGCGGCGCGGCAACAGACGCGCGGGTGTTGCCCCACGCCGGTTGGCGAGGAGCAGTGTGTGCGTATTCTCGGGTGCCCTGCGGATGACAGCTTCTGCGAGGGTCGACTTGCCGGCTCCGTCGGGACCGACAACCACGACGACACCGCCGCGCTCACGACCCGCGAGGGAGCGATCGATCGCTTTCATGGCGCAACCTGCTGGCCGACGTCGCGGACCACATGGCTCTTGCGGACATTCGCAAGCCACCCCTCGACGTCCGCGGGAAGCTGTCGGTCGTCGTAGAAGATGGCTCGGAGCACAGGGCAGCGCTTCTTGCTCAAGAGTCGGAACTTTGCCCGCTGTAGGAACGTGCCGGGATCTCCCACAGCCTTGAGCAAGGCCCACGCTTCCAAGAGCAACAGGGACCCACGATCCCACCCTCCCCGCGAAACGGCCGCGGCGACCCGTCTCACCAACGAAACGGGAAGCCCAAAACGTCTGGCGGCGAGGTCAACACCCTCCCGATCCTCCGATAGCAGCTCGGCGACGCGCCGTCGTCTGAGCCCGTCCGGGTTGGGGCGTCCGCCCCACCGAATCCCGTTGCCAAGCAGGAGGATCAATCCCTGAGCACCCGGGCGCAGGACTCGAAATCCCCGAGAATCCATCCGCGACAGCGGAACGAGACCCTCCGCGGTGAAGAGGGTTCCCCCGCGGAAATACTTTCGCTCCAAGACATCCAGCTCAACCAACTCGTGCTGCTCGCGGACGGCCACCAGGAACATCGTCCGCGGAGGATGTCTGCATTCGATGACCGGCCCGAAATCGTTGTCGGATGCCCATACCTGGAACGTCTGGCTGATCTCCGGCCAGTCCGAGGACGAGGCGGCGGAGTCGACGTCCCCGGAACCAGCGAACGCCGCCTCTGCGTTCTTCCAGATCACCCATCCGGGGACGAGCTCCGTGAGCTGCCGCACCAAAGGGAGCCAGGGGGCGGGGCGCAGTTCCTGCAGTGGCGACGTCATAGCAGCGCCTCCACCTGCTGGAGCCAGGATCGGGCGACGGCTTCCCAGGGCAATTCGTCACCGACGACTTTGGCGCCGATCCGTCCCACCTCGTCGGCGCGGTCCGATCCCAGCCGCCGAAGGGCAGCTGCTAACCCGTCGACGGTCGCGTCGACCAGGAACGCTCCACCCCGAGATGCGAGGTATACGCCGAGCGGATAAGGGGTCGCGACGCTGGGAATCCCCATTGCGGCGGCCTCCAGCAGCGCGTTCGGGCACGCATCCCATCGCGATGGGTACACGAAGCCCATGGTCATCGCCAGAAGGTTGGCCTTTCCCTCTCCGTACACGGCGTCGCCGATCGTCACCCACTCACCCAGCCCGAGATCCTCCACCATCGAGACGACCTGCTGTTTCCGTCCCCGCCAGTCGGGACCCTGGATTCGCAGGTGCGGCCGTTGAGCCGGAGGTAGCTCGTGGAGACCACGAACCAGAAGATCCAAGCCCTTGTGTTCCGGATCGAACCTCCCCAGCCACAAGATGTAGCCGCCCGTGCCCCCATCCCAGCTTCGCGCTGGCCGGGGCGCTCCGTTGGGCGCGACCACTACCGGCCCGCGATAGCCTATTGCCTTCAGGTGCGATCGTTCCGGCTCGAAGAAGACGTGGATGGCTCGAGCGCCGTCCACGAGCCTCCGCTCGGCGGCAAGCCACCACGTCTGCTTCACCCGTCGTTTTCGTGCGACGATGTGCGGGTCGTAGGCGCCTCGCGGCTCGAGGAGATAAGGCACCTTCAGCTTCCGGGCCACCGCCGCGGCGCGGACGTTGTGAAGCGACCAGGCCGAGTGCAGCACGAGCAGATCCGCGCCGCGGAGAGCATCTTCGAGCCGAAGGGGGATCCGCGTGCGTCCCGGGCCCCCGTGACGGACCGGGATCCAGCGGACGCCGTTGCCCTCCGGAGGTTCCGATCCCTTCTCGAAAGCAACGCTCACGTCCGCGCCCAGGGAGGCAACGCTCTCGGACCATCGCCGGATGGCGCCCGTCATGCCCCCATCCCCCACAGCGGCCCGAGGGTGGTACCGAACGATTCTCATCCCCTCGTCCCCCACGCCGTCCGAGCCCACGCGATGGTCTTCTCCAGACCCTCACGAAGCGTGATGGTCGGCTCCCAACCGAGCTCCCTCCGGGCGAGCGAGATGTCCGGGCACCGGACTTCGGGATCGTCCTCGGGCCGGGGCATGAAGACGATCTCCGACCGACTCCCCAGAAAGGAGAGCACCAGTTGCGCAAGCTCGAGGATCTTCACTTCCTCTGGGTTTCCGAGGTTCATCGGTCCGACGAAATCCGAATTCACCAGGCGCCATATCCCCTCGACGAGGTCGTCTACATAGCAGAGCGACCGGGTCTGCCGTCCTTCGCCATGGACGGTGATGGGCTCGTCACGCAGCCCTTGAGCGATGAAGCTGGGGACGGCCCGGCCATCGCTCCTTCGCATTCTCGGGCCGAAGGTGTTGAAGATCCGGGCGATCCTAACCGGGAGGTTATGGGCGCGATGGTAGGCCATCGCCATCGCCTCCGCGTAGCGTTTGGCCTCGTCATACACGCCTCTGGGCCCAATAGGGTTCACGTTTCCCCAATAGTTCTCGGGCTGCGGATGGACCAGAGGATCGCCATACACCTCCGAGGTCGACGCGAGCAGGAACCCGGCCGCCTTGGCTTTCGCAAGGCCCAGCGTTCGGAGCGTCCCCAAGGCCCCCACCTTCAGGGTATGGATCGGATGATCGAGGTAGTCGCGAGGAGATGCGGGAGACGCGAAGTGCAGGACCCAATCCACATGTCCATCGACGACCAGATGGTTGGTCACGTCGTACTGCTCGAGGCGAAAACGATCGGACCGAAGAGCTCCGGTAAGATTGCCGGGATCGCCGGTCAGAAAGGAGTCGAAGCAGACGACGTCCCAACCTTCTGTCAGCAGCCTTTCGCACAGATGGGAACCAACGAAGCCCCCCCCTCCCGTCACGACCGCGCGGCTCATCTGGCCGGAACCGCCTGTTGGCCGATCTCCGCCCTGAACCATTCGACCGTCCGCCTCAGTCCTTCACGAAGTCCGACGCGTGGGCGAAATCCCAGCAGCTCGGTGGCGAGCGAGATGTCCGCTTCGGTCATCCGGACGTCGCCAGGACGCGGCGACCCATGGATCGGTTCGGGCCGTGTGGACGTCAGCTCTCCAACTAATGCCAAGAGGCTATTGATCGAGGTTGGCGCGGCTCCTCCACCCACATTGATAGCCCGTCCCCATGCCGGACCAGGTGCGCGTGCCGCCAGGATATTAGCCTCCACCGCATCATCGATGAAGGTGAAGTCTCTGGCTTGATCTCCGTCTCCGTGTACGACCGGGGTGTGCCCCGTTAGGCAGGCAACGATGAACTTCGGGACGACCACGGCATACTCGCTGCTCGAGTCTTGTCCAGGACCGTAGACGTTGAAGTAACGCAGCGAGACTGTAGGAATCCCGAATGCTCGGGTCCAAGTCCCACAGTAGGCCTCCCCCGCCACCTTGCTCGCGGCGTACGGGGACTGCGGTCGCGGCGTCAGCGTTTCGTTCAGAGGCAATTCGCTTTGATCTCCGTATACCGATGAAGACGAGGCGAAGACGACTCTCGCTCCCCAGCGGTGCGCAGCCAACAGGACGTTCAGCGTTCCCCGAACATTGACGTCGGTGACGTCTCCTGGCACCTCCATCGAACGGGGAACCGAGCGGATAGCCCCTTGATGAAAGATGACGTCGCATCCGCGGGCGACCGTCTCAACGAGCTCCTCGTTGCGGAGGTCACCCTCGACCAGCTCGACCTCAGGAGCCGAAGAGAGATTCTCCGGGATTCCCGCCGACAAGTTGTCCAGGCCCACGACATCGTTTCCATCGGCCACAAGCTGGATCGATAGTCGGGATCCGATGAAGCCAGCGGCCCCCGTGACTAGGCACCGCATCAGGTCGCCCTGCCCTGGGGCACGATCTGCTCGCCTTCTGCCTCGGCCGAGGCAATCTCGAATTGATAGTCCTGAACCACCGGCCGTCCCGTTGAGTAGTACGTAAATCCAGCCGCCCGCATCTGTTCGGGGTCGAGGAGATTCCTGCCATCCACGAAGACCGGATAGGCCATGATGTTTCGGAGCCTCCAGAGATCGATAGCGCGGAACTCCGGCCAGTCTGTACACAGCACCACGCAGTCAGCCCCTTCAGCGGCGGCATACAGGTCATGTGCTTGCTCCAAGCCAGGAACCTGGGACGTGGCATCGGGAACTTGCGGGTCGTAGCCCACGACGTGGCTCTTCTTCTCGATCAGCCGACGAGCGAGTATAAGAGCGGGGGAGAATCGCGTATCGTTCGTGCCAGGCTTGAACGCCAGACCAAGAAGAGTCACACGCTTGTTCTCCAGGTTCCACAGCGCATCCTCGACCTTCTGGACTACCGCCTCGACGGCTTCGTCATTGATCCTGGCAACTTCCTCCAGGAGCGGAAAGTCGTAGCCGAGACCGGCTGCGAGGCGGTGGAACGCCTGAAGGTCCTTGGGGAAACAGTAGCCTCCATAACCCAGCCCGGCGGCCAGGAACATGTGACCGATTCGCGCGTCGGCGCCCATGACCCGCGTGACTGCCGTCACATCCGCACCGGCACGCTCGCAGATACGGGCCAGAGCATTGGCGAAGGAGATCTTCATCGCCAAGAAGGCATTGCACGCGTGTTTTGAGAGCTCCGCTGTCTCGATATCGGTCTCGATGAGCTGATAGCCCTCCGAGAGGAGCGGCGCGTACAGCTGCCGCATCTTCTCGAAAGCGGCGAGGCTATCGGCACCCACCAGAATTCGGTCCGGGTGGAGGGAATCCTCGATGGCCTGACCCTCTCTGAGGAACTCAGGATTAGAAACCACCTGGAATCGGATGTCCGGGCGCTCCTGGGCGAGGGCTCGCCTGACCCAGTGAGCCGTGCCTGCTGGAACGGTGGACTTCTCTACCACCACGACGGGTCCGGTGGCGAACCGAGCAACGGTTCGGGCCGCCGTTTCGACTGCGAGGAGGTTAGCGCTGCCGTCTTCGCGTGCGGGGGTGCCCACGCAGATGAAGACGACGTCTTTTCCCGGCAGCGCTGTCTCAGCATCGACAGAGAACGTGAGTCTTCCTTGGGAGATTCCTTGGCACAGGAGCTCCTCTAACCCCGGCTCGAAGAAAGGGACAGAGCCAGCTTGAAGAAGCTCGATCTTCTGGGCGTCCTCGTCGAGTCCAGTGACGGTATGACCCAACGCGCCAAGCGTCACGCACGTTGGCAGCCCGACGTGTCCCGTCCCGATCACGGCAATATCCATCCCCTCCGTGGTAGGACGTTGACCATTGAGGGGAAGCACCCTCTTTACCTTGCCATTGCCGTACATTCGTTCACCCCCACATCAACTCACGCTGCGGAACCCGGACATTGGTTGGATCAGGTCTCCAAAGACGGAGAGCCTGGAACATGAGCAGCATCACGTAGAGGGGATTCAGGAACAGATACCTTCTCCACAACCGATGGGGTTCCTGCATCAACCGATGAATCCACTGCAGGCCCATTCGTTGAACGAGGAGAGGCGGCTCAGCCCGGATCCCTGCGAGGTAGTCGAAGGCAGCCCCCACCGCGATCACGGGCATCCTCAGGGCGTCTCGGTACTCATGCGCGAATATCTCTTGCCGCGGACACCCGAGACCTACGAACGTGATCTGGGCCCCGGACGACCGGATGCGCTCGACGATCTCGCGCTTCTCCTCCGGCGTCGTCCGGCGGAACTTGGAGGCCTCGATCCCAGCGATGACCAGTCCTGGGAAGCGACGGCGACAGGCTTCGGCGAGCCGATCAAGGATCTCTGGAGTAGTGCCATAGAAGTACACCGAGAAGCCCTTTTGAGCCGCTTCCCCACATACCATCTCCGCGATGTGAGGCCCATAGACACGATCTTGAAGCTGCGTACCATACAGACGGTTGAGTGCCCAACGAACCGGTTGCCCATCGGGCGTGACGATGTCCAGCGCGTTCAACCGGTATCGATGCTCGACGTCCATGACCCCCGTCATGACGCCGTGCACCGCCAGAGCGCTGACTGCAAGGGATCGCCCTTCTTCTGCCGCCAACATCACTGCATTCACCACATACTCGTAATCGACGGCATCCACGAGGATGCCCAGCACATTGCGCTTGCCAAGGGATTTCACCGGGACCACCGTTCGAGGTTCAGTTCGTGGATCTCCTTAAGGATGTGTTCCACGTCATACTCGAGCCGCCACTCTGGATAATGGGACTGGAATCGCCCGTTGTCTCCGATCCACCAGATGTGGTCTCCGATTCGGTTTTGGTCGAAGTAGGACCAGGTCATCTCTCGACCCACGATGCTCTGGCTCATCTCGATCGCTTCAAGCACCGAGCAGTTGCTAAAACGACTGCCCCCGATGTTGTAGACCTCGGCGACCCGGGGTCGGGCAAAGAAGGCGTGAAAGGCCCGGATCAGATCCTGGCTATGGATCGCGTCCCGCACCTGCTTCCCTCGGTAGCCGAATATCGTGTACGGCTCACCCGTGATGGCGCAGCGCATCACGTAGCCAAGAAATCCGTGGAGCCGAGTCGCCGAGTGACGAGGCCCCGTCAGAGTGCCTCCTCGAAAACAAGCCGTAGGGAGGCCGAAGTACCGTCCGTACTCCTGGACCAACACGTCCGCAGCGACCTTGGAGGCACCGAAAAGGCTGTGGAGGCAGTAGTCAATCGGCATGTCCTCGCGGATGCCAGTGTGGTAGGTGTGCTGCGGCTGGATCTCGAATCGTGTGTTCAGCTCAACGAGAGGAAGCAGGTTTGGCCGGTCGCCGTATACCTTGTTCGTGGAGGTAAAGATGAACACAGCCTCCGGCGAGCACTGGCGGGTCGCTTCGAGTACATTGAGGGTGCCGGTTGCATTCACGTCGAAATCCGTAACCGGATCCCGGGCAGCCCAGTCGTGAGACGGCTGCGCGGCCGTGTGGACCACGAGACGAAGAGACTTCCCGAGACGGCGGAAGAGAGCCATGACGCTGTCGCGGTCCCGGATGTCCAAGGCGTGGTGCTCGTACCGACTCCCGAGCGTCCTCTTGAGCTCCTTCACGCTCCACTGAGTGGAGGCTTCGGCTCCGAAGAAGTACGACCGCAAGTCGTTGTCGATACCAACGACGTCCATCCCCAGCGAGCCGAAATAGGCAGCCGACTCCGAACCTATGAGCCCACCTGAACCGGTAACCAATGCGACGGTCATTGCACACCGTCCGGACTTAGCCTCCAAGAGACTGACCGAACCTCGGCGAGAGCGAAGGCCGACATCGGAGGAATCAGTAGGCCCCGTGCCGTGTGAGGATGGCCCTAGGAGTCTTCAGCAGAATGCGTAGATCGAGGGCGAGTGACCAGTTCTCGATGTAGAACCTATCCAGGGCCAGTGCTTGGTCCGCGGTCAAGTTGCTCCTTCCATTCACCTGCCACCATCCTGTGATACCTGCTCGCACGTCGTGCCGAGCTGTTAGCAATTCTCGGTTGGCTTCAACCTGCTCAAGGGGGAGAGGGCGCGGCCCCACGAGGCTTATGTCTCCGCGGAGGACGTTCAGCAACTGGGGCAGCTCGTCCAGACTGAACCTCCGAAGGAAGGCTCCGATCTTCGTGAGCCGGGGATCGCCCTCTACCTTGAAGAAGGGGACGGTTTGATCAGTGTGCGCTCCTGAGAGCAAACGATTCGCGTTCGTCCGCATCGTCCGGAACTTCAGCATGGTGAAAGGGCGGCCCCCCTTCGTGACCCGCTTCTGTTTGAAGAGAACAGGGAGACCAGAGCTGAAGGCAATGATGGCAGCGATTGTTACCGAGATGGGAAATGTCGCGATCAGCAAGAGCGATGCGAGAACGAGGTCCAGCCCGCGTTTAATCACAAACTGGAGCCGAATAAGCTTCGGAGGCGAGACCCTGAGGAGAACCTTGCTGCCGAGCCACAGGGCGGAGAGGCGCGCGCCCAACTCCGCGACGCGGGTTCCGGATCCATCCGTTCCCGCGATGGGGGAACGGTCCAATGGCAACCCGGTCAGATCTCCCTCCACTGGTTTCCCGAACACGCGAGTTGGCAAATCGAATCCGAGGACCATGATCCATGTGGTAAGCAGCCACGCCATGGACCGACCAGGGAGCCACCAAAAGGTGGCTATGCCAAGCACGAGTACGCCCACAGCGCTCGCCACCTGCGCCTGGTAAAGGCTCGTTTCGTCCCCCCAAGAAGTCGACAGTGAAGTCAAATGTGCCAGCGTGAAGGGCAGGGGCTTCGCCCTGGTCGGGTGTCGTGATGCGATCGTAGGTCCCGACGTAGGCGAGCCACCACTGCCCCGGGCGGCAATGCCGTGCCTGTTATTGCGGTGGAGATAACGACAGGCCGGACCGAAGGTTGCGCTTGTCGGCGGGGCCGCGGGGAGCCGCCTAGACTTCGGACTCAAGGATCGAGCGCTCACGATCCCCTCAAGCTGCACAAACATGGAGCGGAGTCGGGTGGAGTAGAGACGAACGGCAGCAAATACGGACACCCAAAGGAGAGGGGCGGCAAGAGAGACAAGGGCGTATGGAGCGTCGATTGGCTGCCCGGAAAGCGCCAAATGGTTCGCCAGAAGCAGGGCAGAGACGAGGCACAGAGCGTCCGCGATCGCCAGCCCTCCAAATAGTCTGGCTCTTCCCGGGACGATGACCGAACGGCTGTGGTCGGTCTTGAGCCCTAAGCCAGCGTCGAACCTCTGGACGACTTTAGGATCGCCTGAGCCGGCCTCCAGTGTCTGGACGACCTGGAGATCGCCTAGCCTAGATACGAGCTTCAGGTCTTCCACCTCCTTTGGATACCGCCGAGCACCCGCGCCCTAGTCTGAGATCCCTCTGGCGAGGCATGCCGCCACCCGATCCGTCCCCGAGGGCAGCCTGCATCCAGCCGTCCACCGACCCGACCACATCGTGGAGGTCCGTGACCGCGGCAAAGGGCGTGACTTGCCCGGGGAAGTAACAATCTGTCGAGACCGATAGGGTCATGGAACCCCCTCCCAAAGATTGCGTGCCGGCAAAACAGGGTCACAGGATAGAACGCGGAGCGCGCTCCTGCAAATGAGGGAGGCCGAATGGGGTAATCACGGAGGCCGAATGGGGTGATCACAGAGGCCGAACGGAGTACAACATGGCCGAACGCGGAGCGCGCTCGAGCCGGAGGCGGATAGGTGGCGCGGGCCTGCTCGACATGGGTTGACCAGGAATCGATCCGCGACATAGGACAGTTACCCCGAAAACCTCGCCGGATGCGCTAGTGAGTGGGTGCGTCCGCCCCTAGACTGTGCTGACCCGTCGGATCGAGTTGTCGTCATAATGCCCGGTACTCCTCCCTCGTCGTTGCGTGACGAGCCAATCGGAGAGAGGAAGGCATGGAGCGTCTTGCCGCAGAAATCGGTCGAGCCCTGCGGCGGGCTCGTCGGGAGCGAGGGCTCACGCTTCGGCAAGTCGCGCAGCGATCGCGCGACCGGTTCAAGCCCACATCCATAGCGGGATATGAGCGTGGTGAACGCAGCGTCTCGGTCCAGCGATTCAGCGAGCTGTCGGCCATGTACGGCATCCCTCCGGATCGACTGCTGGCGGACGCGCTGCGCCGATGGGGAGGGCGCCCCGAAGTCGCTATCGATCCGACTCGCGTCGAAGGTCTCCGCGGACCCGAGGCACGTCTCATCGCGGACTTCGTGTCAGAGATCCTGGAGCTCCGCGGCGAGCCTCGGCCGGAGTCGATCACGCTTCGCGCCGGGGACCTGGAGATCCTCGCGACGGCTTCAGGGCGACCACCCCAAGAGCTCCTTGAGGAGATCCACGATGCGCTGCTGCAGGCCTCGGGCCCTCAGACGCCTTTCAGATAGGCCACCGTCTCCGACAAGCCATCGACCAGGTGGGTCCAGGGGTGCCACCCCAGGATCTCCGAAGCCAGCTGAACGTCGAGCGCGATCCGTCGTACCTCCCCCGGGGGCAGCGGGCCGCTCGCGGGCTGACCGGCGAACCCGATGATCTCGGCGAGCATCCGGTATAGCCCGTTTACGGAGGTCTCGAGCCCCGTCCCGACGTTGACGAGCCGTCCGCTCCCCCGATCGGCGGCGAGCGCCAGGGCATGCACGACGTCGTCGATGAACACGAAGTCCCGGGTCTGGTTCCCGTCACCGAAGATCGTGGGCGTCTCGCCGGACAGCATCTTGGAGGAAAAGATGGAGACCACTCCGGCTTCTCCCAACGGGTCCTGCCGCGGGCCGTACACGTTGGCCAGGGCAAGAGCGGTGTAGTCGATCCCGCGGAACTTCTCGAAGTACTCGAGGTAATCCACCCCGACCTTCTTGCTGATCCCATAGGGCGACCCGGGGCGCGACCCCGCAGCAGACGACTCCTTCGCCGGAAGGCGGCGGGCCTCGCCGTAGATCGTGCCGCCGGACGCCGCGTACACGACCTTGCGCACGCCGATCTTGACCGAGCACTCCATCACGTTCAGCAGGCCCATCACGTTCACGCTGGCGTCGAAGGTCGGATCCTCGAGCGAGCGGCGGACGCCGGCCTGGGCCCCGAGGTGCATGACCACCTCGGGCTGGTGCCGTTCGAACAGCTGGAGCAGGCCGTCGGAGCGCAGGTCCATGTTGAAGAAGGTGAACTCCGAGCCGTAGCTCCGGGCCTCCGCCAGGTTGGCTATCCGCCCGGTCGACAGATCGTCCACGGCGAGCACGCGATGCCCCTCGGCCAGGAGCCGGTCCGACAGGTGCGACCCGATGAACCCGGCCCCCCCCGTGATGAGGTAGGCGATCACGCGAGCTCCAGCCCGGGATCGGCGGCGACGTCGAACGGCGTGCGCTCCCCTCGGGCCAGGCGCGAGGCCCCGGCCACGGCGATCATCGCCGCATTGTCGGTGCACAGCTCGAGGGAGGGGAACAGCACCCCGATGCCGGCCTCGGCCCCGGCCTTCTCCATCCGCTCCCGGAGCCTGGTGTTCGCCACCACGCCGCCGCCAAGGAGCACGGCCTTCACGCCGTGCTCCTTGGCGGCGGCGATGGTCTTCGACACCTGGACGTCGACGATGGCCTCCTGGAACGATGCGGCCAGATCCGCAGGGTCGACATTCCGCCCGGCAGCCTTCTCGGCCTTCACGTGCCGAAGCACCGCGGTCTTCAGCCCGGACAGCGAGAAGGCGTAGTCGCCCGTGTCGATCATGGCCCGGGGAAAGGCGATGGCGGCGGGATCGCCCCTCTTCGCCAGCCTGTCGAGAGCCGGTCCGCCGGGGAAGCCCAGGCCCATGAACCGGGCGATCTTGTCGAACGCCTCGCCGGCCGCATCGTCCACGGTCTGGCCCAGGACCCGGTAGCGGTGCTCCTCGGGCATGTGCACGAGCATGGTGTGCCCGCCCGACACCACGAGGCAGACGTAGGGTGGCTCCGGCGGGCCGTGTTCGATGAAGTTCGCGTAGATGTGGCCCTCGAGGTGATTCACGCCGATGAGGTCGGCCCCGGTCGCCAGCGCGACGGCCTTGGCAGCCGCGATCCCCACCAGCAGTGCGCCGACCAGTCCGGGGCCGACGGTCACCGCCACGCCGTCGAGGTCGGCGAACCGGCATCCCGC
>Ga0184637_10002286_pt1 | contig 12370 bp, 6 predicted proteins | sample PLM3_127_b2_FD_133143 | JGI IMG/M metagenome (GOLD analysis project Ga0184637, IMG submission 133143) | Groundwater sediment microbial communities from an aquifer in East River, Colorado, USA - PLM3_127_b2 | ecosystem: Environmental > Terrestrial > Soil > Riparian zone | place: USA: East River...
ATTTTTTCGCCGGTTGCGGCTCATCTGGCTAATGGCGTTTCATTAACTGACTTAGGGAGACCCTTTATCGATCCTGTCCGTCTTGAATTGCCGAAGCCTGAAAAGACAACAGATGGCTGGCGCGGCGAAGTGACTCACATTGACCATTTCGGGAACATCTCAACCAATATCCGTGTTGAAGATCTTGGCGATGCAATGAAACAGAAGGAAAATATTATTGTGCGTCTAAGCGGGATCGAGATCAACGGTCTGGTCAACACATTTGGCGAGCGCCCCGTCGGTGAATTAATCGCACTGATCGGAAGCACGGGCAATCTGGGAGTTGCCCAGGTAAATGGCGACGCCTCAGCAAAATTGGGTGTTAAGCAAGGTAATGAAATCCTGGTGACGACATGAGTCGTCACTTTATTTAGGTGATGTGATGCCCGAAGCCTCTCTGGTAATTGAAAACCTGTCATTCCAATATCGAACCCGTCCAGAACCTGCCATCGAAAATATCTCATTCGAACTCAAGCCAGGGGAAATACTTCTGATCGCGGGCTCCAGTGGCTGCGGCAAAACGACACTTGCACGCTGTATCAATGGGCTAATTCCGCGTTCGTATCGTGGCAAGCGTGAAGGAAAAGTGTTGTTGCAAGGAAAAGATGTCGCGGATATGCAGATCGCGGATGTGTCTCAAGTCGTGGGAACCTTGCTGCAAGACCCCGAACGTCAGATCGTTGCAAGCAATGTGTATAACGAGATCGCCTTTGGGCCCGAGAATTTGGGCCTGCCACGTGAAGAAATTCTGCAGCGTGTGGAAGGCGCGCTGAAACGCTTGAAGATCGAATATCTGCGTGAGCGCGAAACGTTCAACTTATCAGGCGGCGAAAAGCAGAAAGTCGCTCTGGCAGGCTTGCTTGCCATGAATGCGTCCATTTTATTATTGGATGAACCGCTCGCTTCGCTTGACCCTGCGTCTGCCTATGAAGCTTTGGAAGTATTCCGCAGTCTGGCAGATGAGGGCAAGGCGGTTGTATTGATTGAGCATCGTGTGGAGGACGCGATCTTTGCCAAACCAGACCGCATGCTTTACATGGAGGCTGGGCGTGTAAAATATCTTGGCTCAATTGATGATCTCCCCACTGAGATAGATCACCGTGAGGTCAAGCTCCCAGCAGAGTGGGTTGTTAAGCGAGTGCGGCAGATGGGCGGGAAAATTGAAAAAACGGAATCCGCTCAGAGCGTCGAAAGCGATGCATTGACTGGCGAAGCCGTGTCGAAACGAGGCGAGCCACTTGTCGTCTTTGAAAATGTGGATTTTCGCTACAGTGATGAGACTCCCCTCATCCTGCAAAATGTCAATCTTGGGATCCATCGCGGTGATCTGGTCGGAATCCTTGGCCCGAACGGCGCAGGTAAATCCACACTGGTAAAACATGCCATTGGGCTGTTAAAGCCAACCAGAGGGCGGGTGCTGGTGGAAGGCAGGGACACACGCAGTATGAGTGTGGCGCAAATTGCGCGCGTGCTTGGTTATGTATTTCAAAGCCCGACGCATATGCTCTTTGCGCCGACTGTGCGCGAAGAGCTGGAATTCGGACCAAAGAATCTGGAGTTTAAAGCAGATGTAATACAGAAGGTAGTGACCGAAAGTGTGACGACTGTGAATTTGAATGGGCTTGAAGAATACCCTCCGCTTGGGCTTTCGTTTGGTCAGCAAAAACGCACAACCATTGCGGCTGTGCTGGCGATGCAATCGAGGATCATGATCATGGACGAGCCCACCGCTGGGCAGGATTATGCAAATTACACCCATTTCATGGATGCGATGTGCCGGCCTATGAACGGTGCGCAATCGCTGGTAGCCGCCAATTTTGCGGCAACGCTTTTTATTACACATGATCTCGATCTGGCCGTGACATATGCGAATCGCGTTTTGTTGTTCGGTGATAAACATGTCGTTGCGGATGGACGCCCCGAGGATGTGCTCAAGGATTTCGATTTGCTGACGCGTTATCGGGTGCGGCCAACGTCGCTTCTGCGCATGAACATGGACCTGCTCCCGCGTACGGGGCAGTTCCTGACCGCTGAGGCTTTGGCTGCGTATTCGTGAGGCATGTCATTGCGAGGAGGGCTTTAGCCCAACGTGGCAATCTCCGTGTCAATTGGGAGATTGCTTCTCGAAGACTCGCAATGACAAATGATTGCGATTTCCCCTGCAACCATTAAACATTTGCAGGGTTATCAAGAATGGGTCAGCTCGTATATTCACCTTATTCAAAAGGAGAAGTAGAAATGAACAACAATTCGACATGGGAGTTCGGTACACGGCAGGTTGTGTATGGCGCCATCGGCGCGGCGCTTTACGGCGCGTTGTCGTGGGCAACAAATTTCTTCCCCCTCCCCGCGGCGGGTAATATCACCTTCCGCCCGGCTGTTGCCGTATTGATTTTCTTCGGCGTTGCGTATGGTCCGATCGTCGGTTTGCTCGCAGGATTCATCGGCAACACTCTCGGAGATATGATTTCAGGCTTTGGCTTCTATTGGAACTGGAGCTTGGGCAACGGCTTGATGGGCATGGTTCCCGGTCTGGTCATGGCAGCAATCACCGATTTCAAGGACCGATCCCAAATCATCAAGGCGGTGGGTTGGGGTGCGCTCGGTATTGCAGTGGGCATGTTATTTGCTTCGCTCACTGAAATGTTCGTCGGTGGCATCGACTTGAGTACCGCGCTTGTCGGTTATTTCACGCCCGCCTTCATCGGCAACCTGGTTGTGACCGCCATCCTCCTGCCGATTCTGATGATTGCCTTTGCTGGGGTTGCCGCACGCAGAGGCAGATAGCACAAATGCTTGTCACCTGGAAGTACCGTCCGCGCAACACCTTCATCCAAAGTTTGGATCCTCGCACCAGATTCATCTTACTGGCGTGCATTATCTTTGCACTGACCATTCCCGAAATCTGGGATTACCGCATTCTCATTTCGCTCTTTCTGTTTTCGCTGACCCAGTTTTTGATGGCGCGGATTGAGTGGAAGGATATACGGCGACCCCTGTTCTTTATTTCCATTCTGGTGTTTTTCATCATTGGGTTGAATGGCTTACTTTCTGGGCGCGGCGGTCCTTCCTCGGTGGCTGACCCGAATTCCCCGATTCTTTTTCAAGCACTGATCCCAGGCACCACCTGGGGGTTGACAGTGACCATTTCGAAGTTATGGTTCGCGATGAACCAGGTCATACGTATTCTTTCCATGGCGCTCCCGGCAATACTCATCCCATACACCATAGACCCGAATATTTACGGCACTGCTTTCAAACAGTTGAGGGCATCAGATCAGGTCGCGTTCACTATGGATTTGGCGTTCCGCTTCCTGCCGACCTTTGCGCGTGACCTCACCATCACGATGGATGCCCAACGCGCCCGCGGCTACGAAATGGACAAACTCAAAGGTGGTCTCATCGCGAAAATCCGCAAGCTTGCGCCGTTGATCATTCCAGTCACGATGCAGTCAACGGTTACAGGTGAGGAAGTGATCGATGCGATGGATTTGCGCGCCTTTGGCACGGCCCCACGCACCTGGTTGAAAAACCTGAAGTACGCGCCGCGTGATTACTTTGTGATCGGGCTGGGTGTGGCAATTTTCATTACTTGTTGTGTATTGAAGTGGGGATTTGGTATCGGCGGTTTTTTTGTGCCAGATTTCTTCACAAACGCTCTGGTAGGGTAATTCTTTCGGTAATTAAAAAATCAAAAGCGGACTGCTTGATGAGTCGGCTTAGCTTATATTGTTACCTGGCCATTTTAAATCATCCCCGGTATATCTCCCCCGCCTCCACACGGAATGGCAGGGCGTTTTGTGGCGGTGCAAAGAGGCAGGTCGCATATTCCGTGAAGGCGCACGGAGGGCTGTAGGCGTAGTTAAAATCCAGAGTCACTTTACCGCCATCCACTGCAGTCGTATAGAAATATCTGCTGGGCGGGTATGTTTCCTTTCCGCTGGTTCCATCTCGGAATTTTATGAAGAGTCTATGGTCATCCATTTCGGTTGCATCAAGTTTATAGGTCTTGCCTTCAAACCTGAAAGTGACAAAGCCATCCATTCGATCCTCAAGCGTGTCCCCGAAGGAATCCTTCTGCCCTGATTGCCTGGGGCTGGGATAGCGCTTAAACTGTGCCGTCATGCGGAAGTGTGTATTAATTGGGAACCACTTTAATGCTGGCAGCGAGAATCGCTCTTCCCGCTTGTTATCCCAAATACGGATTCCGTAGCGCTCCCCATGTTCGTGCAGCACCATCCGGATGCTGTCCCACGTGATGAAACTGGGCTTCGCCTCTTTACTGGACTTGAGGATGGCTTTCTGCACCAGTCGGCCATTGATGTGCACTGGTACGCCTTCTGCCACTTGCAGACGGGTAACCTTATCTCTTAATTCTGCGATCCCGATGAAGGTCGGCGCGCGTTCTGGCAGGACAATTTCACAGACAGGGTTCGAACCGATCAGATTCCTCCCCTCGTTCAGCCAGAATAAGCCAGCCAGCGCTAGCCAGCCGTTCTCACGTACGCGTTCCTCATATTTTCTTGCGTGCCATTGCAAGACTTCATTCTCGTAGGCCTTGTTTGTCATGGGAGGATATTATACTTCCATAAAATTTTTGGAAGGGCAAATTATTTAAGTGAAAACTGTTGGTAGTTTCCATCTGCGGTTCTGACAGGATTGCCACTGGAAATAAAACAAGAGACGCTATACGTCTCTTGTTTTATGATATCAGCCTTACTTGCTGAATCTGAATCGAATTACCTGATTTATGGGCTGGAAGTCGCGTTGGGGGCTGCAGTGGGATTCTGGGGTATCCCCAAAAGCCGGGCAACTTCAAGTGTGTAAAGATCGTGTTCCTGGCTGGCGCGGTTTATCCCATCCGTGAGTGCTTCTGATTGAGCACCCCCAATAAAAGCGATAAGCGTATCGATGACAATATTCATATGGGTAATTTGATGAACTTTCAAGGTAGACAGGCAGGATGGAGTCTCGTGATCTTCAGCCGCACGGCGAATGCGCTGCATTTCTGAGATCAGCTCCGGGACTTTCTCGCGTGCGACGCTCGCGGCCAGCTTGGAGATATCATCAAACTCGCGCATCAGATCATTTACTTCCTTGATGGAGGTGCTCAAGTTTTCCACTGAGCACGGGTCAGGTGTAAATGTTGGCATGATAGTTGGTTCACTTGTTGGGCTCGGCTGAGTGATGGAGGTATTTTGATTCGCGCAAGCACTAAGAAATAAGAAGAATATTGTAAATAATGAGATGTATTGGGATTTCATGAGTATCTACCTGAAATAAAGTTGAGGGACGGTGATCACCGTCCCTCAACTAATGGGTGACTCGCCGGGCTTATTTTTTGACCAGGACGAAGGTTCCTGTCTTTTCGGTGGTTATGACCCGGTAGAAAGCTTCAAGAGTTTTTGTTGGTACGAGCTCATACAGTTCGTCGTTGGGATCGGCAGATAGGATTTTGGAAAGTTCCTGATCTTTTATTAGCTGAGTTACATTCAGCCATTCGCCTTTTCCGTCTCCGTCTTGATCATCCCACAGAAGGACTGTGAACTGATCCTGGGTATTGGCAGGGACGGGGAAATCCAGTTGGACGCCAGCCCCAGTCGGCAGGTCTTTGACAACCTGCTGCTCGAACAGAACGAGAACGTTCAGTCCCTGGACGAAGGAGTATTCACTGGATAGAGGTGCCGGCAGGGTATCTGCCTGCACATCCGCGATAGCCGCTTGATAATCGCACAAATTATGGAAAGTAACCTTAATTCCAAAGGAATCGACGATCGTTAAGCAATCCAGGTCCAACAGACCACCTGTGACTGGGACGCTCAAGTCAATTCCCTGAGTGGGTGGTGTTGAAGATACCGGTGTTGGAGTTATTACCACGGCCTGGTATTCGACATGCACGTTGAATGTGATAGGTTGCGCGGCGTTGCCCTGGGTATCGGTTGCATTGCAAGTAACCAGGGTATCTCCAACTGGGAAGAAGCTGCCTGAGGCTGGTGAACAGGATGCAGTTCCGGGTCCATCCACAGCGTCAGAGGTAGCTGGAGATGAATATGTCACGATCAAGCCAAGATTATCGTTTGTAATAACAGCTACATCGGCGTGGGCCGCAATGACTGGAGCCGTGGTGTCCACCACATGGACTACAAAGGTGGATGGAGTGGATGTGTTGTTGTTCGCGTCGGCGGCATTACATGTAACAGTGGTGTTACCGAGGGCGAAGGTGCTGCCGGAAGCAGGTGAGCAGGAGGCGACGCCTGAACCATCCACAGCATCGGAGGTGGCTGGGCTGGAGTAAGTGATGGCGGCTCCGGAAGACGATGTGGCTTCAGCGGTCACATCGGCGTGGACTGCAATAACTGGTGCGGTGGTATCAACCACACGAACAACGAAGCTGGTCGGAGTGGCGGCATTTCCATTTGAATCAGTGGCATTGCAGGTGACCGTGGTGTTACCAAAAGCGAAGAATGTACCGGAAGCTGGTGCGCAGGTGGCGACGCCTGCACCATCGACTGCATCGGAAGTTGTTGGGCTGGTATAGGTTACTATTGCACCAGCAGGGGATGTTGCTTCAACAGTTTCATCTAAATGACCATCAATTACTGGAGCAGCGGTATCTATGACATGAACGACGAATGAGGTTGGGATGGCTATATTTGCATTTGCGTCGGTGGCCGTGCAGGTGACGATGGTATTACCAAGAGCGAATTGAGTATTTGAAGCAGGATCGCAGGTGGCAAATCCAGGGCCATCCACGGCATCAGAGGTGGCTGGGCTGGTGTAATTTACTACCGCACCTGAAGCGGATGTGGCCACAACGTTTACATCTGCATGAGGAGCGATCACTGGAGCAGTGGTATCAACGACATGGACAACGAAGGAGGTTGGGATGGCTGCATTTCCATTTGCGTCAGTGGCGGTGCAGTTGACAGGAGTATTTCCAAGAGCAAAGGTCGTTCCTGAAAGAGGCGAACAAGTTGCAGTCCCTGCACCATCAACAATATCAGAGGTAGCCGGGCTGGAGTAATTAACAACGGCGCCTGATGCTGAGGTTGCTTCCGCGGTGACATCAGCATGAGCGGTGATGACCGGTGCAGTGGTATCGACCACATGAATGACGAATGTAGTTGGGATAGCTATGTTGTTATGTGCATCCATGGCGGTGCAGGTGACATCGGTATTACCAAGAGCGAATGTAGTGCCAGAAGCTGGCAAGCAGGATGTAATGCCGGGGCCATCCACAGCATCGGAGGTAGCGGGGCTGGTGTAAGTCACGATCGCACCTGAAGCTGAGGTTGCTTCTACGGTGATATCCAGATGTGCAGCAATGACTGGACTGGTAGTGTCCAGCACCTGAATAACAAAAGTAGTTGGTGTGGCGAGGTTTCCTCTGGAGTCCATGGCGGTGCATGTGACTGTAGTGTCACCAAGGATATAGTTCTCACCTGAAGATGGAGAGCAGGATACACTCACAGGACCATCAACAGCATCTAATGCGGTTGGGCTGGTGTAAGTCACTACCGCGCCTAATGCGGATGTTGCTTCGGCGGTGATATCTGCGTGGGCAGAGATCACCGGTCCAGTTGTATCTTGTATGGTAACGTTAAAGTTGCCAAAAGAGACGTTATCAGCATGATCTGTCGCTGTGCAGTTCACCATCGTGGTGCCCATTACAAAGTCGCTTCCAGATGCAGGCGTGCAACTGAAACTTGGCGCGGCATCCAGATTGTCGCTGGCGGATGCCGAGTAGTTAACGATTGCACCAGATGAACTGGTCGCTTCCACGGTCATGTCCGCCGGCAGATTGAGTGCTGGGGCGGTTTTATCGATATTGAATCCCGATTGCGTATTTGAAGCAGAGTTTCCGGCCATGTCCTGGCAGGTTCCTGTCGCTAATTGATTGGCACCCTCTGTTGAAATCGTCTGGCTAACTGATGGGCTGACTGGACCGGAAAGACCGTCTGTGCAAGACCAATTTACAGTAACATCACTATTGTTCCACCCGTTGACGTTTGGTGAGGGCGTACTGTTTGTGAACGTAATGACTGGTGAAGTCTTGTCAATATTGATACCACTTATTGAAGCTGGTGCACTTAAGTTTCCGGCTAAGTCTGTGCATGTGCCTGATGGTGAGGTCTGACCTGCGCCCACAGTGGATATTGTGACGGCTGCACTGCAGGATGCAATTCCTGATCCTGCATCATTCCCTGTAAAGGTCACGGTTACATCTGTGTTATTCCATCCATTCGCATTTGGTGGCGGAATGGCATTTGCAATCGCTGCTGGTGCGGTCTTATCAATATTGATACCAGATTGTGTATTAGATGCAACATTACCAGCCAAATCCTGGCAGGTTCCTGTCGCAGATTGATTGGCTCCTTCTGTTGAAATCGTCTGGCTGACCGATGCACTCGCTTGACCCGATAGACCGTCTGTGCAGGACCAGTTGACCGTAACATCGCTATTGTTCCACCCATTGACATTTGGTGAGGGTGTGCTGTTTACAAATGAGATCACTGGATTCGTTTTATCCAGTTTGATAGTTAAAGGTGTGGCGTTTGTAGTTAGCCCGGCGTTATTGGTGCAGGAACCATTGAAAACTGTTCCGGCGGTTTCAATGGTTTGGAACTGGTCGGCTGTGCACGTGACTGGATTGCTAGCCGACTCTGTGCCAGTGGTTTGAATGGTCACATCGCTGCGGTACCAGCCGTTATTTCCGGCTGTGCCTGCAATGACGGTGAGAGTTGTAAGAGGACCAGTCTTATCAACTTTTATAGTCAGCGGTGAGGCATTGGTGGTTAGTCCAGCGTCATTGGTACAGGATCCATTGAAAACTGCCGCGGCCGTATCCGTGGTCTGGAATTGGTTTGCCGTACATGTAACCGGCCCGCTGATGGTATCGGTGCCGCTGGTCTGGATGGTAACATCGCTTGTATACCATCCGCTGCTGCCAAGTATCCCTGCGATGATTGCAAGAGTTGCAGTCGGACCGGTCTTGTCAATCTTGATCGTAACGGAAGCTGAGCTTGAGAGGCCCGCGTTATTCGTTGCTGAGCAGATAAGAGTCGTGCCTGTTGTCTCTGAAGTCAAATTGGATCCAGTACAGCCAGTTGAATTTTTGATGCCGGATTCGCCATCGGTCACAGTCCAGCTTACTGTCACATCGCTGGTATACCAGCCATTCGATCCCGCTGTCCCAGAGATGGAAGGGGTTATCACAGGTGCTGTATTGTCGAAGATGGTTGTGTCATTGTAGCAACTGGATGTGGGGGCAGCATTGCTGTCATTACCAGTGCAGGTAGGGTTGGATTGAATGTAGACAGTTGTATTGGCAGGGCTCGCAACCTCGACCCCATATTCCTGATTACCGGTAAATGTGCCACCGTTAATGATTACACTGGAACCAACATTTCCATTAATAAAGACGCCAGATCCATCATTGCCAGACAAGCCGCCGGGACCACTTTCGGTGCCGTTACTGGTCGCAGTAACGTTATTTAGAGTCACCACGTTTGCATTGTTAATCGTAATTCCATCCCCGTCATTATTTGAGGAAGTTACATTTGTCAGGGTAACAGTAGGGGCGCTTAATGTTGCGCCATCATAAGTTGGGTTGCCGTTCCTTATGGAGTCTGAGAAGCTCGTATCGCTGATTGTGATTGATCCGGACCCGGTAGTGGCTGAAAACCCCTGGCTTTGATTGCCGCTATTGCCATCAAATGAACTGCCATTCTGAACGGTAATGTTACCTGAAGTTGAAGTGAGAGAGGCAGTAGATGTATTATTTGTCTGGCCACTCACGTCAACGTTGTCCAAAGTGATGCTACCAGTCGTGGTATAGACCGTAACTGCGCTGGCGCTGGAGACGCCGCTAAAAGTAAAGTTATTCAGTGTGATGTTGCCAACCCATGGGTTCCCAAGGCTACCAACGGTAAGAGTGTTGGCTGCGAAATTCGTTTGACTAGTGAAAGTGGCCAGGGCGCCATTCGAGCCATTCCAGCCGCCTTGAAGAGTCAAATTAAAGCTACTAAGAGTAGTGAAGTCGGCGGCTCCCAAGCTGGTCGTTGTCAATGAGAAAGAGGCGCCAGGATTCGTTGTGAAATAAATGATGCCATTTTCATCATACGTGGTGGTATTGTCCATCATGTCAGTCATCAACAAGCCAATGTTGGCGAAATTGGTCGTACAACCCACGCCGCCAGGCAACACACCAGCAGGGCACCACATTGGGTCGGTATCAAGAATGGTGTCCAAAGCCTCTTGTGAGGTCAGTGAAAGCGCCTGCCCGTTTTCATCAAGTACCACTAATTCGGTGTTTTCGGGTGCCTGGGATAGCAATTCAGTAATTGGGGCCTGCTCAACGGGCTCAGGGTTTTCGTCGACTACTGGTGCTTCTGTTGCGACCTGCGTAGCAACAACAGGCGGCTCTGTAGGTAATTCGGATGACTCTGTTGGTTCAACGGTTGGCTGAATTGGCGGTTCAGTGGGTTCAACAGGCGGCTCAGTTGGCTCAACGGGTGGTTGTGTCGGTTCAGCGGTCAGGGCGGGTTCAGGCGTTGGACCCTCATCCGCAAAAGCGACATTCACATTCGTCAGAGTGATGCTGAAAATCAAAATAACAGATAAAAACGAGCTCAAAAAACGATTCTTGCGTGGCATATAATCAATACCTTCCTTTTCACTGCTTAACCTTATTGACAATTATGGCCACATGACGAATTTAATAGGGGTATGTTACAAAATGTACAATTCCGGCAATCTTCCGGCAATAAATCCCCATTTTGTTGAAATCACCCCTATTCTGAATGCATTCTTCTAGAACTCGGAACAAACCTCTAGTTGTTTTGGCCAGCTTGCGAATCTCAGTTGGGTCTGCCCATATAGCGCTATTTTACATGTGGGAGTTTGGCTTTTGCAATGCGAATTCAATCGCCTGCTCCATCATCATTGCGCGGCCCTCTGCCCAGAGCGCGTTGAATTCCGTTTCAGCGAGCATGGACCGCAGGCGAGTCACAAACTGGTCATATTCTATCTCTTCGTGCTCGTCCATCAGCGACTGGATTCTTTCGCGCAAGGCTTCCGCCGCGCTAAACAGTTTTATAGCGCGCTGAGGCTCCTCATCGGCGATGGCGAGAAACCCAAAACATTCCAACTGGTGTGCAATGGCGGCGCGGTTGCCCAAATCCTGCCAGTTTGCAAGGGTTTCTTTGTAGATCTTCTTTGCCTGAGTTACGTCGCCAGTATGCCGGGCGATGTGACCTAACTCACTCGAAAATATTGTTTGAAAATTTCGGTTTCGCAGGCACCTGAAAATATTCTGCCCGTTCTCAAAAATTTGTTTCGCAGTTTCGTAATTGCCATTAACACTCTCGTCCAACCCAATGCCCAGGAAAAATATTCCAGACTGAAACGAAGTGGGCGCATCCCGCATCAATTCCTTAAGCTTTCCAAAATATTTTTCCTTTTCGCCTAGATCGCCTTTTTGTGCGGCAATACTCACCATGTTTTGATAAGCCATACCAAGCCCCCAATGATCGTTGATCTCATCGGTAAAAATGCTTAATCCTTCCTGTGCAGCCTCCACTGCACCCGGCGCATCGTTGAACCTCGAGGCAGTGAAGTACATTTCCAAACTATAGCCTAAAATAAGTCTGTCACCCGTGAAGCGCGATATGGAGATCGCTTCCTGCAAAGCCATCACGGACGCAATTCCCGATCCCATGCCTACCATCCCTAGCGCAAATAAAGCCCTGGCGATAAATTTTTGGCGATGAATATGGGCCTCTCCCTCCACAGGCGGCAAAGATTTGATTCGCTCGACGGCTGATTTAACCAATGCCAGATCATCGGTCAGATTGCTTATCCAGCCTGAAACGATGCAGAAGTTTGCAGCTAAATGGACGGCATCTTCAATTTTGTTTTCCAATCCCCATTCCAGCGCAGTGCGGAGATTTTCAAGCTCATCATCCACTTTGTCTCGCCAGGCAAGTTGATCTTTGGGCGAACGGAATGCCTGCCACATCTTTTCTGAAAGATCATCAAAATAGATGAAGTGCCGATCACGCACCGCCGACGATTGCTTCGCTTCGAATAGCTTATCCCTTGCGTATTGTCGAATCGTTTCGAGCATGAAATAGCGCATTTCGTTTTCGCGTTCTTCGGTCACCACCAATGATTTATTGACAAGTTGTTCCAAATGCTCAATTGTATTGGGATCATCAGTGACTGCTTCGAGCGCATCCAACGTCCAGCCGCCGACGAACACCGACGCGGTGCGCAACAGTTGCTTCTCTTCTTCTGAGAGCAGATCATAGCTCCAGTCAATCAGTGCGCG
>Ga0184637_10002287_pt1 | contig 12369 bp, 14 predicted proteins | sample PLM3_127_b2_FD_133143 | JGI IMG/M metagenome (GOLD analysis project Ga0184637, IMG submission 133143) | Groundwater sediment microbial communities from an aquifer in East River, Colorado, USA - PLM3_127_b2 | ecosystem: Environmental > Terrestrial > Soil > Riparian zone | place: USA: East River...
CAAGGCAGTTAAGTATAACAATATCTATATTGTTTCAAGTTATGATTTATTACACCCAAGTCAAAGAATAATAGAAGGACTGGGAATTCTGGCTCGTATACTACATCCAGAGATCTTTGACAAATAGTATTGAGCCACAAAGTCACCAAGGCACAGAGAATGAATACAAGAAGCCAGAATATAGAAGCAAAAATAATAGACTTCTGAATTCTGACTACTGGCTTCTGGCTACTTAATACTTATACCTGACTTAGTGTCTTCGTTGCAAACATCTATATGAAAAATATAATTGAAGGGAAGGGAATATCTTTTTCCTATGATGGATCAGAGGTAATAAAAAATGTTGATATTTCAATCAGCGATGGACGCTTTATAGGGCTACTAGGAGCAAATGGATCGGGAAAATCTACCCTCTTAAAAATTCTTTCTGGAATTTTGAATATAAAAAACGGAAAAATCTTTTATGAAAATAAAGAACTCAGACACATTTCTAAACGTGAAGTAGCAAGGAGAATTTCATACGTTCCTCAAAATTCAACATTTGGTTTTCCTTTTACAGTTAGCGAAGTAATACAGATGGGAAGGGCTCCATATATTGGCAGATTCGAATTCGAAGGTGAAAGAGACCGTGAGATAGTTTCCAATGTCATGGAAACCCTAGGGCTATTTCATCTCCAAGATCGCTTAGTTACTGAAATATCGGGTGGAGAAAGACAGCTCACTTCCCTTGCACGGGCACTGGCACAAGAACCGGAGATAATGATTCTTGATGAACCTGCTACCTTCCTTGATTTTAAGCATAAAACTGAGCTTTTTAAGATACTGTGGAAGCTGAAAGAAGAAAGACAAATTTCAATACTGGCAGCAACACACGATATATTTTCATCATTATCTTTCTTTGATGAAATCATAATCCTAAAGGATGGAGAAATCTTTGCAAAGGGAAACCTTGAAGAAGTACTAACGGGAGAAATTCTAAGCGAAGCATATGGAACAGAGGTTAGGGTTAAAAATGATAACGGAAGGATATTCGTATATCCGGCGTAGATTTAAAATCAAATTCTTTAGGTTCAATTATAGGTCAATTCAAATCTGTAACAACAAAGCGAATTCAAGCAATTGGTCATAATAACTTTGCTTGGCAATCAAGGTTCTATGAACACATTATCCGAAGTGAAGATTCTCTCAAAAAAATTAGAGAATACATACACCATAATCCTCTAAAATGGGAACTGGATGAATACAACCCCGACAAAAAATAACATGAAACCAAAAAAGAAACTTTTAATTTCGTTAACTGTATTGATTTTAATTTGGGTTATTATATCGATAATAAGTGTATTTGCAGGCACCTATGACGTAAACCCAATTAGAGCCTTACTCTCAGGAGATGAACTTTCAAAAACTATCTACCTTAAGATTAGAGTCCCAAGGATTATTATGGCGACAATTGCTGGGGGTACACTTGCTATTGCAGGAGCAGGCCTACAGGCACTATTTAGAAACCCCCTCGCCTCCCCTTTCACTCTTGGAATATCAGGTGGAGCATCCCTTGGAGCCCTGATAGCAATACGGGCAGGTTTAAATCATAGCTATTTGGGCTTTTCAGTAAGTTCTTTTATCGCATTTATATTTTCAATCATCACTATCTTTATCGTATATTCAATCTCAAGGATAAGAGGAGTGGTTGCAACAGGAAGACTGCTATTAGCCGGGGTTGTGCTTAATTTTCTTTACTCAGCAATCATACTCTTTATACAATTCTTTTCAGATTTCACTCAATCACTCCAAAACATGAGATGGATAATGGGCAGTTTAGACATAGTAGGTTTCGAATCAGTCTGGAAGACTCTTGTTTTCGTTATCCCCGGATGCCTGATTCTTCTATCGATGACAAAGGATATGAATCTCTTTACCCTAGGTGATGATGTCGCAAGTTCTTTAGGTGTGAACGTAAACAGATTGGAAAAGAAAATATACTTCGCGACCTCTCTAATTGCAGGCGCTGTGATTTCTGTTACCGGACCCATTGGCTTTATAGGACTAATAATTCCCCACATATTAAGAATGATTCTAGGAGTTGATAACCGTATTATAATTCCCTGTTCAATACTTCTGGGTGCATCTTTCCTGACAGCTGCTGATACAATTTCGAGAACAATAATTTCACCAGTAGAAATACCAGTGGGGATAATCACGGCATCAGTGGGGGGAGTTTTTTTCCTTTGGCTTCTTATGAAAACAAATAAGGAAATTATATTATGATTTAAATACCAGGCGAGTATCGCAAAAATCTATTAAAAAAGCTTTATCTCTATAAAACAATCTATACTTCTGGAAACACCTTAGACTTAAGAACCAGGAGGGACAGCCGATTTAAATGGATCGACTTCACTTTTTGTTTCAGAGGGCTTCGGGGGTTCATCCATGGTGGTTTGGGATTTAGGGGCCTCGGATGGTGCTTGAGATGTACTAGATGAAAAATAGAGTATTAAAAATACTATTATAAGAATAATTACACCTATAATAAAACCAGTCGGCATTTCACATTTCCTCCCTATTTCAAATTTAAATGCAATAACCTTTAAGGGTTACCTCTACGATTAAATGATATTAATAAATTTTCTATGGAAATGTCAAGGATTATTATAACGACGAAATTAATAATGTCATACCTAAAAGCCTCAATTTTAAACCATGGGTGACAAGTCTTGTTAGGAGACCAATTCATTTTTTCTGGATTCCCGCTTACTTTCTATGGGAATGACAACTATGGTATCGGATTCCCATTATTTGTATTTGTTCTTCGGATTTCCTACATTCAGTATAATAGACTGACGATTAATTTTCGGAGTTTACCATGATCACCTTAGACCCTGAACTTGAATTGACACTTTCACTCATAGAATCAGGCTGTCTGGCAACCACATTGGAAAATAAAACCTCTTTCATCTTTAAGGGGGATCAAAGATTAATAGACTCATTAAAAGACACCGAGACCGAGAAAATAAGGTTTGATCTCGAATGTATAAAAAGAAAGGAATTCCCCTCTGTGGTCATCCATTTCGATTTGTTAAGCAAAGCAAGACTACTATATCGTTTCGAGTACTTCTTCGGAATCGAATCGAGTGAAGAAATTAAGCTGCTTAAAAATTTGAAAGAACAAGATCACTTCGACATATATTTTTTAGACTCAAAAATCGAGTTCTCAAAAAGGGTAAGCATAACCACTGAAGAAAAAGAGAAGATAGGGACTGTATTAGAGGAAGCCCTAAGTTAGGTTGACAAACCCCATACTTACCCTGATAATAATGCCTTCAAAGGATTCAACGGAGATAATACATTTTGAGTTTTGTTAGGATCATTGGAACTGGGTCCTCAGTTCCGGATAGGGTGCTTTCGAATTCCGATTTCGAAAAGATGGTCGATACTTCGGATGAGTGGATCAGAGAAAGAACTGGAATACTCGAAAGAAGAATCGCCGATCCCGATGTTGCATCTTCAGATATGGGCTATGAAGCCTCTGTTAAAGCCCTTGAAACCGCTTCAATTGACCCCCTGGATATTGATGGAATCATAGTAGGAACAGTAACACCCGATTATTTGTTCCCATCGACCTCATGTCTTATTCAGAGGCTCCTAGGGGCTAAGAATGCCTTTGCCTTTGACGTTCTTGCTGGATGCTCTGGATTTATATACGCGCTTCAAGCTGGTAAAGGAATCATAGAATCTGGAGATGCTGAAAACATTCTAGTCATAGGTGCTGAAACCCTAACAAGAATCACTGATTACTCAGACAGGTCAACTTGCATACTTTTTGGAGATGGAGCAGGTGCCGCACTCATTTCAAAATCCGATTCACCTGGGGTTTTATCAGTTTATATTGGTGCAAATGGAGACGAATGGGATACCATTATCCAACCATCTGGTGGTTCACGCCTCCCTGCATCTGAGGAGACCGTTAAAAAGGGTCTACATTATCTAAAGATGAAAGGAAATGATGTCTTCAAAGAGGGTGTAAAGGGACTCGAATATGCATCACTCGAAGCCATAAAAAAAGCAGACGTAACTACGGACCAAATCGAATTATTTATCCCACACCAGGCAAATTTCAGAATTATGGATGCCGTAAGAAAACGCCTGAATCTTTCTCCGGAAAAGCTCTTTGTAAATATAGATAAATATGGAAACACCTCCTCCGCCTCTGTTCCAATTGCCCTCGACGAAGCAGTGAGAAGCGGTAGGGTCAAAAAGGATGACCATATCCTGTTCGCAGTGATAGGAGCGGGGTTCACATGGGCTTCAGCCGTTATAAGATGGTAATATTCAGGATTCAGGACGCACGATGCAGGATACATTAGGTATGAAGAATTCGAAATGCATTAGTTATGATTTCACTTTTCCGAATTCACCCTTGTAGTATTACGTTACTTCTTCACAGAGATTAAACCAAGACAAAAAGGTTACACATCCATTGATAGAAAAGGGGAAAATCCCCACTATCTCCACCTTTACAAATGGAAAATATCCTCCCTAACCCTCCTTTTATAAAAGGAGGGGAGGTTTATGGGGAGCCGTAATCCCCTCTGACTCCCGATTGAAATAGGACTGGCAGGGAAGGTATTTGTTACCGTTGTCTTATTAACCGGATTCTGTGCCCTTATAGGGTATTTCATAATAAAATACGTCAACCTACCAGTTAAGGTGTATCTTCCACCCTTAATCTTGGCAGGAACTCTGCTCTCCATAATCACCACGCCAATCATAATTGGGTATCTCATAAAATAGGATCGCTCCAAATTTCATCCACGGTTGCCACCCCCCAATGTCATGCCCGGATTATTTTATAGGGCATACACGATGCCGCAATGCAGAGTACAATAAAAAGGAATAACTCGATCGAAATGAAACTTGTTCTATTAACCTACAAATGGTAATTTATGAATTCATGTCTAAAGCTATCATCAAAGGGGGGGCTCCTTTAAGGGGTGACTTGACCCCACCCGGCGATAAATCTATTTCTCATAGGGCAGCAATTATAGGTTCATTATCAAATGGTCCCACCACTGTAAGGGGATTCCTCTTCTCCAATGATACCCTTTCCAGCATCAACGCAATGATGAGCCTAGGAATCCCAATAGAGTCCAATCCCGAATTTATAAGGATCAATGGAAAGGGACTCTTCGGTCTATCCGAGCCTGAAGATGTCATTGATGCTGGTAATTCCGGAACTACTGCAAGGCTTTTAACGGGTTTATTGAGTGCGCAGAATTTTTTCTCCACAATTTCAGGGGATAAATATTTAAGAGTCCGTCCGATGGATAGGGTGGTAGAACCATTAAGACTCATGGGAGCCAGAATTTCAGGGAGAGCTGGTGGCAAGAGGCTCCCCTTGGCTATTGAAGGCAATAAATTATCAGGGGTTAAGTACCACCCTCCCGTAGCAAGCTCTCAGATAAAATCAGCCATCCTTCTGGCAGGCCTGTTTGCGGAGGGGGAAACCGAAGTCATTGAACTAAAGCCCACGAGAGACCATACAGAGAGAATGTTTTCTTTTTTTGGAGTTAAGGTTGAAAGGGATGGTTTGAGCATTAAAATCGGGGGGCACCAGGAATTGGAAGATGTAAGTGAAATTACAGTACCAGGTGATATATCATCGGCAACATTTTTTATCGTCGCAGCCCTGGTCAATCCGAATTCTGAGATTCTGATAAAGAATGTTGGAGTAAATAATGAAAGATTAGGTGCGGTCGAGGTTCTTAAAAGGATGGGCGGATACATAGAGATAATAAGGAGAATCGAGGAAAGTGGGGAGATAATTGGGGACATCCTTGTCAAGTCTAGCAAATTAAGAGGAATAGAGATAAAGGGTGATATCATATCAAAGACTATTGACGAGCTCCCAGTTATAGCAGTTGCCGCATGTTTAGCAGAGGGTGAAACCATAATAAAGGACGCAAAAGAACTAAGGGTAAAGGAATCAGATCGAATCAAAACCGTGGTCACAGAGCTCTCAAAATTCGGAGCAGAGATAGTTGAGCTTGAAGATGGGATGATCATTAATGGTAAAGAGACATTGATAGGCGCAAATTGCTCAAGCTGGGGGGATCACAGGGTAGCAATGGCATTGGCAGTAGCCGGTACAAGGGCTACGGGTGAAACCGAAATCGATGATTCAGGGTGTGTTTCTGTTTCCTTCCCAGCCTTCTTCGATGTGATGAAAAGGTTAAGAGGTTGATCAAAATAAATATTCTACCACTAAAGCACGTGGGTGCTGAGTCGCGAACTTAGAATTCAGAAGTCAGGAGTCAGAAATTATTCTTTGTGCTTCTGTATTCTGAATTCTATATTCTGGCTTCCTGTATTTGTTCTATGTGTCTTTGTGGCTGAAAATTTGGCATGAAAAAAGGTATTATCATAACGATCGACGGTCCATCGGGAGCCGGAAAGGGAACTGTAGCAAGAATCGTGGCTAGTAAACTCGGACTCAACTACATGGATACAGGAGCAATGTATAGAGCAGTCGCCCTCCTGGTTAAGAGGAGTCTCATAGATTACGATGACGAGGATGAACTTAGAAAACTTCTACTTGAAATCCATATCGCATTTGAAAATAATTCAGATAATAATCTAAGAATACTTCTGAACAAGGAAGATGTTACAGACAAGTTAAGGGATCCAGAGATGTCGACTCTCTCATCCAATCTGGCTACCAAAAGCTCTGTAAGAACCACACTGAAAGGAATACAGAGGAGGATGGGCATTAATAGCAATATTATCGCCGAAGGGAGAGACATGGGAACGTATGTCTTTCCAGATGCCGACTTTAAGTTTTACCTAGATGCAAGGCTTAACGAAAGGGCTAAGAGGAGATGGCAGCAATTGAGGGAGAGTGCAATCGAGGTTAAACTTGAAGACGTAAAAAATGAAATTCAAAAAAGGGACAGACAGGATAGAGAACGCCAAGATTCGCCCTTGCATCCTGCTTCGAATGCGGTAATAATAGATACGACAAATCTCAAAATCGAAGAAGTTGTTGAAAAAATTACATCTATAGTTAGGATTTGAAACCTATATGGAAGAACTTACTAAATTTGCGGATCTAATAAAAGAAAATCTGAATGTTCCAAATAAAGGAGAGGTCTTCAAAGGAAGAGTTGTTAGAGTCGACGAAGACGATGTTTTTATTGATTTTGGCTTTAAATCCGAAGGAATTGCTTCAAAAGACGAATTTTACGGTAAAAACGGGGACATACACATTAATATTGGAGACGAGGTCGAGGTTATTCTAGAGGCATGGCATGATAATTTCGGCCTTCCAAAGCTATCCAAGAAAAGAGCAGACCTCATAAAGGAAAAGCAAAGAATTGAGAATAGTTATAAGAAAGGCAACTTGATTAATGGGAGAATTAAGGAAAAGGTTAAAGGTGGTTTGATATTAGACATTGGCCACGGAATCGAGATAAAAGGGTTTCTCCCATCCTCACAGATTGACCTAAGACCCCAAGGTGACCTAGATAAATTTATTGGCAGAGATTTTGAAGTTAAGATAATAAAACTTTCAGACGACGGAATAGTGCTCTCAAGAAGGGCTTATTTGGAAGAGCAGAGGGAGATACAGAGGAATAAAACCCTGTCAACACTTAATGAAGGAAATGTAATAGGGGGAAAAGTCGTAAAAATTATTGATCAAGGTGCAATTATAGATCTAGGTGGTATCGAGGGTTTCTTACCTATAAGTGAATTGTCATGGGGGCGTGTACGACATCCAAGCGATATCCTCTCTCTAGATGATGAGATAAGGGTTAAGGTATTAAGAGTAGAAGAAGATTATAGGATAAGCCTCGGACTTAAACAGACCAAACCTAATCCCTGGACCCTCGTCAACGGGAAATACAATCCAGGCAAAACGATAAGGGGTAAGGTAGTTTCTGTCGTAGACTTTGGCATATTCATAGAGATTGAACCTGGGATCGAAGGATTAGTCCACATCTCTGAAATAGCATGGATAAAGAGGTTTAGACACCCAAAAGAGATTATAAACCTAGGTAGGCGCGTGGAAGCGATGATAATTGATGTAGACGTTGATAGAAGAAGGATTGCACTCAGCCTAAGGAGAATAGAGCCCAGCCCCTGGGAGTTATTGAAAGAAAAAAACCCTAAGGGGTCAAGGATAAAGGGAATCATTAAAAACGTAACAGATAAAGGAATATTTGTAGATCTAGGTGAAGATCTCGTTGGGCTTGTAAGACCAAACGAAATTTCCTGGAATCGAAAGTCTAGTACGAAAGAGCTTTATAAGGTCGGGGATGAGATCGAGGTGATGATTTTAAATGTAGATGAAAAGAATCAAAGAATTGGACTTGGGATAAAACAACTCCAAGAAGACCCCTGGGAATTAGCACTTCAACAATATAAACCTGGAGAGACAGTTTTAACAGTAGGAGTTATTGATATTAAGGAACGAGGCATAGTAGTTGAGCTAGAAAATGATGTTGAGGGTTATATTAGAAGCTCAGAGTTTAACCAAACTGAAAATAAGGACTTAAATAATACTGCAAAGATTGGCGATCAGATTACGGCACAAGTAACTGGATTCGAAAGATCAAAAAAACAGGTAATCCTAAGTGTGAAGAGATACGAAGAATGGCTCGAGAATCAAAGGATGTCTAGCTTCTTATCCTCTCAGGGAAACCCCAATGTTACCCTCGGGGACTTACTAAGAGATAAGCTTAAGTCTATATAAAAATGAATGAGGTCGAGGAAGTTTGCGTGGCATATTCATCACGGTAGCGTCTCTCGTTTTTTTATTCTTTGCCTTTATAATAGGGGTAGCCGTAGGCATTGCTATATTTGGAGATGAAGGTTTTATTCCAGGAGACAAGGTAGCGGTTCTTAGAATCGATGACGTAATACTAGATTCACAAATTTATCTAGAAAGCCTTTCAAAAATTAAGAAAGACAACAGTATCAAGGCCCTGGTCCTTAGTATAAACTCTCCGGGGGGAGCCGTCGGGCCATCTCAAGAAATTTACAGCGAGGCCTTGTTATTAAGGAAAACGAAACCCGTGATAGCCAGTTTAGGATCAGTTGCTGCCTCTGGTGGCTATTACATCGCCTGCGGTGCACAGAAGATCCTTTCTAACCCGGGTACTATTACAGGAAGCATTGGTGTCGTCGCGCAATTCGTAAGTTTTAAACAGCTTCTAAAATGGGCTAAGGTTGACGTCGAGGTAATAAAAAGCGGAAGGTTTAAAGACGTTGGTTCACCTTTCAGGCAGATGACTGAGGCTGACAAAGAATATATGCAGAATATAATTGACAATGTCCATTCCCAGTTTAAAGAAGCGGTTTCGGTATCAAGGGATATTAAACCGAAGGAAATTGATAAAATTTCAGACGGAAGAATCTTTACCGGTCAACAGGCATTGGAGCTAAAGCTTGTAGACCAACTGGGAACTATAAACGATGCGATTCGCCTTGCTGGTTCTCTCGGTGGGATCAAAGAGGAACCAAACATCGTATACTTTCCTAAAAAAAGGAGTACCTTTTTTGACCTTCTTCTTTCAAAATTTGATTACCCCGGACTTACAGGTTACTCATTAAACGATCAATTTGGTCTTTTTTATCTTCTTAATATAGCGCACTAATTATGAAAATAGTATGGGCACCCTGGAGAATAGAGTATATCTCTGGGGAAAAAGAAGAAGGGTGTATTTTCTGCAATAAACCCAAAGAAATACAGGATAGAAAGAATCTCATATTATATAGAGGCTCAGCCGGGTTCATAATAATGAATCGGTACCCCTATGCAAACGGGCATCTTATGACAGTGCCCTATAGACATACAAACAACATTTTAAGTCTCAATGAAGCGGAAAGGCTTGATATTATGAATCTCACTATAATCTGCACAGAGATCTTAAAGATATTGAAACCCGAGGGATTCAACATAGGCATGAATCTTGGTAGAATAGCAGGAGCTGGAATTGATGACCATATACACTTTCACGTTGTTCCCAGATGGAACGGAGATACAAACTTCATGCCAGTTATAGCAGAGACTAAGGTGATACCAGAGTATATAGATCAAACCTATTTAAGGCTTTACGATGAATTAAAAAATATAGGGAGGTAAACAATGAGATTCCTTAAGATCATACTGTTAGCAATCTTCGTTGTTATTGTAATAGTCCTATTCATTCAAAATCAGGAGGTATTTACCCAGACTTTTGAACTTAAACTAGATCTGAAGTTTTATCGTATAGGTCCTTACCTAACTACTAATATAGCCATAATCCTTGTGACCTTTGTTATAGGTGTTTTATTTGCTGTTGTGTGGGGTGCCTTTTATTCGGTCTCCTTAAAATCACGCCTAAAGGAACAGCAAAAGAGAATAAAGGAGCTCGAAGCCCAACATCAAGAGAATAGATCATCCCTTTTCGGTGGTTCAACCATCAGTGGCTCGTCGTCCGACTCAATCGCAGGAGAATCGCATAATTGAAGATTGAAATCCTCATATCCGTAAAACATTGTGCTTATAAACTATCAACGAACAAGTTGCCATTTTAATCATGAATCATTCGACAACTAAACCAAGATGGATTAAGGCAAAACTCCCTGCCGGTGGAAATTATCACCACCTAAAGAAACTCGTAAGAGATCTAAACCTCCATACAGTTTGCGAAGAGGCGATGTGTCCGAACATCGGAGAATGCTGGGAAGCCGGAACTCTAACCTTTATGCTACTCGGGGATACCTGCACAAGAAGTTGCGGCTTTTGTCATGTAAAGACAGGAAATGGAGGAGAATTAGACAGGGAAGAGCCTGAAAGGGTTGCATTGGCGGTAGGTAAATTAATCGAGAAGAATGCCTTCATAAGTCACATAGTAATCACATCTGTTAATAGAGACGACAAGAATTTTGAAAGCGCCTGTATATTTGCAGAGGCTATAACAAGGGTAAGAGAATTAAACCCTGGAATAAAGATCGAAGTATTGATCCCGGATTTTAAAGGCGACGTAGAAGCCTTGAGCGAGGTCCTTGAGGCTAACCCGGACATATTAAACCACAATATCGAAACTGTACCAAGGCTTTACCACCTTCCCCAGGTAACTCAATCTGGGAAGAAAAGAGCAGTTCGTCCACAGGCTAGATACGAGTGGTCACTGAGGGTATTGGAGGAAAGCAAGAAACTTGGACATATTGGGATATTAACAAAATCAGGAATAATGGTTGGCCTGGGTGAAGAGACGGAGGAGATAATCGATACCCTTTGGGACCTGAAAGAGGTAGGTTGTGACATTGTCACAATCGGCCAGTACCTGCAACCTACGGTAGATCATCTGCCTGTTTCACGATACTATCATCCAGTTGAATTCGAATCCCTCAAACAATATGGTGAAACTGTAATTGGCATCCCCCACGTTGAATCCGGACCCCTTGTAAGAAGCTCCTATCATGCAGAAAAACAGGTGGTTAAAATGACAGAGCTACGAAGAGAGAATTAATAAACAATCAGTTTATCTTTCCATAAAATGCCAGGCTACCCTTTGTTATCATCTCATATTTCCAGCCCTGTTCCTTGCAAAATTTTTCTGACGTTTTACCTTTAATCCTTGTCGAAAGCCATATGCTCATCATATCCCAGAGGCGGTCGTGTAGGGTCGGGAAGATTATGGACACGGCGGCGAAGCTTTTCTGGAACAGAGAAGACCCGCTTCTGTTCAGGTAACGCATGTTTCTGCGACTCCTCTTGAATCTTCAATAACTCTTCTTGGGTATGTATCCCTTTATCGTTTTTCATAGTGGATATACTTCAATCACAATAGGTTTTTGTGTCTAGAAAATACTTATCTCTCATTCATCTCATCTCGTATAAAGGTTCTACTGGAATTGACATAATTAAGAGATATCATAAGAGAGTCAAAATCAACTGTTCGTTGATCAATACCAGCATATTGCTTGAGCCACTCACGAAATAAAGCATTTAATGTGATATTTTCCCTTCTTGCCTTTTCTCGTGCTTTACGGATAAGTTCTTCATCGGCACTAAGGGTTATTTCTTTAACTTTAAATTTTATACCTTTTGTTTTTATTAATATATTTGATGTACACTAAATTCTTTTTATCTCCCTAATAATCACTGTAAAATATTCTATACTTACTGAAAATCAATAGTTTTGATTTAAGTAATCTGATAAATTAGAATTGGATTTTATATTTTAAAAGTATAAACTTGAAAATAATAGTAAAATACAATAATGAAAGCGACAGCCAAAGATTTAAGATTCCATACCAAAGAAATATTAGAAAGTGTTTTTAGAGGTGAGGAAGTAATTATTACCTATCGTGGGAAGCCCCATGCTA
>Ga0184637_10002289_pt1 | contig 12367 bp, 8 predicted proteins | sample PLM3_127_b2_FD_133143 | JGI IMG/M metagenome (GOLD analysis project Ga0184637, IMG submission 133143) | Groundwater sediment microbial communities from an aquifer in East River, Colorado, USA - PLM3_127_b2 | ecosystem: Environmental > Terrestrial > Soil > Riparian zone | place: USA: East River...
GGACGAAAGACATCGCGGGCCGCCGCCAGCTCGCGCTCGACTCGCCCCTCGTCCCAACCCAACTCGTCGGTCATGATGGCCGCACATGCGCGAAGGCCGTCCTCACCGGGGTCGCCGATCGTGCCGAGCCCCGTGCGGCGGAAGACGACGTCGGTGAGCCGCAGCGCCATCTCGTGCTGCACTGCATGGCGGATCATGGCGCTGATGATCGGACGCTCCTTCGCCACCCGCCGGCCCGCCCCCGAGTCCTCCTCAACCTGCTTGAGGACGGCCGCATACTCGGAGCCGTAGCACAGGACCAGCTCGCGGATAACGTCGGGCCCCAGACCCGGACCCGGCGACGAATCGGCGCGCACGGCTTCGGCGAGGAAGTCGTCGAAGCGCTCGATCCGCCCGCCATGCACGGGGGTCGTGGCGGTCTGCGCGCCGGGCGGGGTCTGGCCGAGCTGGCGAAACACCCGGTCGATCGCCTGCCGGGCCAGGTTCCGCGCCGTGGTGTACTTGGCCCCAATGACGGTGATCAGCCCCTCGACCCCGTCTCTGGCGTGGTCATGGATCTCGTACTGACCGGCGCCCTGATAGACCTCGGCGCGGACCTCCTTGTCCACCAGCGGGTAGAGGCCGCCGAAGAAGAAGCTCACGTCGTCCCGGCGGAGGGATGCTGCGGGATAGGCGGCGTTGATCTCGGCCAGAAAGTCCGCGATGTCCTTCTCAGTCACCCCCACATCGGCGGGGTCGCCGGAGAAGGGCACGTTCGTCGTCCCGATGAGGGAGCGCCCGCGCCACGGAATGATGAAGAAATGCCGGCCCCCCCGGCTCAGGAGCGCCTCGCTCCGGTGGCGCGTCGCCAGAGCGACAGCGCCGCTCCGGGTGAGCGGGCGAGTCACAATGTGGACGCCCTTCGACAGACCGAATCGCCTCTCGGGGCGGCGGTCGAGCCGATCGATCAAGTGTAAAGCCCAGGGGCCGGTCATGTTGGCCACCATCCGTGCCCGCAACTCGAGCTCTACCACCGGATGGCCGCCCTCGGCCGCCAGCGCGTCGCCCGCCAGCGCGTCGCGCGCCCGCACTCCGATGACACGCTCGCCATCCCTGAGGAAACCGGTGGCCTCGACATAGTTGGCCACCACCGCTCCGGCCTCCACCGCAGCGAGAATGACGGCGAGGGTGGTGCGCTCGGAGCTATGCATGTGGCACTCGTGATAACGCACGCCGCCGGTCAAGCCTGAGGTGGGCAGTGACGGCTCGAGCGCCATGACTTCGCCCCGCGAGAGCACCCGATGACGCGGAATCCGCTTCTCCGGGTCACGCACGCCGCGGTTCTGGCCGAGGCCGAGCAGCTCGTAGACCGCCATCCCCGCGGCAAGGACCTCCTTACCGCGCATCCCATGGCCGTAGGTCGGGATCAGGAAGGGAACGGGATGGACAAGGTGGGGAGCGATCCGCTGGAACACCGCGCGCTCCCGGATCGACTCGCGCACGCGATGGAGCTCGCCCTTTTGAAGGTGGCGAATGCCGCCGTGGATGACCTTGGAGGAGGCGGCGGAGGTTGCGCAGCCGAAGTCACTCCGCTCGATAAGAGCCACCGAGAGTCCGCGGAGTGCGGCGTCCCAGGCAGCGAAGGCGCCGGTGATCCCGCCGCCGATCACCGCGAGGTCGAAGACACGATTGGTGAGCTGGGCAAGATCCCGAGTCAACTCAGAAACTGGTTTCGCTGGTGAAATCCCAGTCCGCGACTTTGAGCGCCGGGACGAGCATCGGGCTGCTCTCAACGTCGGCGGCCGCGACCGGGGCTGTCATGCCCTCCAGATTCGTGAGCATGTCGAGGGTGCTCATGTTCCAGCGAAAGTTCTTGAGTCCCCCGGTGATCTTCCCCTCCTCGATGGCGAAGAGCCCGTCCCGGGTCATGCCAGTAAGGAGCATTTTCATCGGATCCACGAAGCGGATGTACCAGAAGTGGGTGACCAGGATCCCCTTGTCGGTGGAGGCGATGAGTTGATCGAGCGCATCGGTGCCGCCCGAGAGAACGAGGTGTCTGGGGAGAGGGGTGGGCTCGACCCCATGCTGCTTAGCGGTGTAGCGGTCATAGTGCATATTGACGAAGGTGCCGCGCTCGATCCACGTCACCTTGCGGGAAGGGATTCCATCCGAGAACCATGGCCGGCCGAAGAGTCGCGCCTCGAAGGGATCGGTGATCAGGGTGACGCGTTCGCTCACCAGCTTCTTGTCCACTTTCCCGGACAGGAAGGTGCGGCCCTCGAAGGTCTCCTTGGCGTCCATTCCCCAGGCCATCGGGCCCAGGAGACCGGTGACCGCGGCTGGCTCGAGGATGGTCACGTAGCGGCCGGGCGGCCAGGTCACGGCGCCAGCAGCTTGCTTCGCCTTGTCGATGGCGATGCGCGCCGTCTCGGCCACCGCCAGCTGGCCCACATCTCCATGGCTGCGCTGCGCCCAGCCGCTCGCCCCCTGGGAATCGGCGGTCACCGAGAACACGGCATCGGTGGCCGGGTGATAGCCGAAGAGGCCGCGATCGTTGCCGATTGCAGCCACGTTCGCCCTGGTGGAGACCGCCCCGGCCATGGTCAATCCATCGCGGTCTCCCGGCTGGATGGCGGCGAGAGCCAACCGCGCCCGCGCCTCGGGACTGGCGGCGGCGGTCGCCTCGATGTAGCGGTCCAAGGGCGGGAAATCGGCCGGCTCAGGCGGCGGCATGTACTCCGGGTCTTCGGGCGCCAAGCGAGCGGCGGCTTCGGCGCGCGCGACCACCTCGGCGAGGGAAGCGTCGTCAGTCGCATTCACCGTCGCCGTCCCTTTCTTCTGTCCGAAGGCCACATCGGCGCTGATCGTACGGTCGCCGGTAGCGACATTTTGGGTGATCGCGTTGTTGGCAAAGCGGGTGACAGCGTTCCGCTCCTCGCCGACGCGGACGGTGATATGTTCGGCGGTCGCGCGAGCGAGTACCTTCTCGATGATCTCCCTGGCCTCGGATTCACTCAGCATGTTCGCCCTTATGTGCCTTCAAGTGCGCTTGGCTCCCAGCACCTTCATGCCGCGGAACCGGGCCGGCGAGGCGCAGTGAGTCATGTGCCCCGCCTGACCTGGCTGCCCCTTGCCGCAGGTAAGGAAACCATGATCCCGCCAGTGGTTCCGGTCGCAGATCGCGTCGCAAGCCCCCCAGAACTCAGGGGTGATCGATTGGTAGATCACGTTCTTCAACATGCGCGTCCGCTTCCCGTCCACGATCTCCCAGAAGGCGTCGCCGCCGAACTGCATGTTCCAACGCCGCTGATCGATCGACCATGAGCCATGGCCTTCGATGTAGATCCCACGCTTGGTGTCGGCGATGAGATCCTCGAGACGAGCATTCCCCGGCTCGAGCCCGACATTGGCGATGCGCACGATCGGGATCGACTCCCAGGAGTCCGCCCGGCAGGAGCCGTGCGAGCGCGGTGCGCCGCCCCGTGGCGCCACCTCGCGATTGTCGGAATAGCCGACGAATGTCCCCTCGCGCACGATGTCCCAGCGCTGGCACTCGACCCCGTCATCGTCGTAGCCGACCGAGGCCAGGCTCTCCGGACGGACGTTATCGGCGACCAGGTTCACGATCGGCGACCCAAAGCGGAAGCTACCCAGCTTGTCGGTGGTGAGGAAGCTCGTGCCCGCATAGTTGGCTTCGTAGCCGAGGGCGCGATCGAGCTCGGACGCATGCCCACAACTCTCGTGAATGACGAGGGACAGATGCTCGGAGTCAAGAATGAGATCGTAGGTTCCCTCGGGCGAATCGACCGCCTTGAGCTTCTCCTCCGCCTGTGCCGCCACTCGCTCCGCGTTCCCAAGCAAGTCACCCGCCACGATGTGTTCGTAGCCGGCGTTGAGCGCCGGAATGGCATAGCCGCGGTCCTGACTATCGGACTCGTCCACTGCCGAGGCGCCCTCATTGGCCGCCGAGCGGACGATGACTGTCTCGATCAGCGAACCCTCGCTGGACGCAAAGAGCTGCTGCCGGCGCCAGAAGTACATCCACGACTGCGCCACCTTGACGGTGGGATTCCGCTTGAGGGCGGCATTGGTCTGCAAGAGAAGCGCGATCTTGTCATCGACCGACACCTGAAAGGGATCTTGGACGCAGGGGGAAACGTAGCGAACGTCCTTGTGAACCGGCTCCGGAACCAGAATCACCGGCTGTTTGATGGCGAGCGCCGAGGCGCGAGCCACCGCCACCGCCTCGCGAGTGACGCGATCGATCTCTTCCGGGGTGAGCAGGTTGGAAGCGGCGAACCCCCAGGCACCGCGGTCGAGAACCCGGACGCCGAAGCCGATGCTCTCCGAGTCCTGGATCGATTCGAGGCGGTCGTCGCGGGCGGAGAGCGACTGCGTGCGGTAGTGGCCAATGCGAATGTCCCCGTAGCCAGCCCCCAGCCGCTCGAGTGTGTCGAGGCAGGCGGCGGCCAGGGCGCGGGGTCCAGCGGGCGAATCGAAGGCGGGGGGAGCAGCGTGGAGCACACGAGGGATGGTGTGATAAGTCACGGCTAGTCCTGCCAGCTTGAGGAAAGTGCGCCGATCGAATGAACCTGAGTCCAAGAACCTGAGGCGCATGGCCCGCTATGATCCCCAATCCCCAAGGCAAGGTCCAGTGGAAAGGCGTCGCGGCGCCGCCCGCGCCTCTGCAAGAGACCTCTTTCCCCGTTTACCGAGCGGCGCTACGATGACCGCCTGCTTGGAAGTGGGGCATCCCACGCGCGCTCGAACTCATGGGGATGAACCAAGGAGGATGACGTGCGGCTCAGCGATGCGACTCGGTGGACAATCGAACTGACAATCGGCAGGACCTTCCTCCCGGCGCTTCTCGCCCTCGCCTGCGCCTGCGGGGGCGGCGGCGGAGCCGGACGGGAAGAGCAGTCAGGCCCAGGCTCAGCCGGCGGCGACAAGACCCCCACTGCGGCCGGCCGCTCCTGGCAAGCCCCAGCCGGCTTCGAGGAGGTTCCCATCCCCGACGACAATCCCATGACCCCGGAGAAGGTCGCTCTCGGCGGGCAGCTCTTCTTCGACCAGCGACTCTCGGGGGACGGCACCCGCTCCTGCTACTCCTGTCACGTCTGCGAGCAAGGGCTCACCGACGGACTGCCGACCTCAGTGGGGGCGTTCGGCAAGAAGCTCCCGCGCTCGAGCCCCAGCCTTTGGAACATCGGCTACCACACCGAATTCTATTGGGACGGGCGCTCGCCATCGCTCGAGGCTCAAGCCCTCGCCGCCTGGAAAGGCGCGAACATGGGCGCCAACCCGGACTCGATCGCTCAAGTGCTCAACCAGATCGCGGGCTACCGCGAGCAGTTCCAGCAGGTCTTCGGCACCGAGGCCACCGCCGACGCCATCGTGAAAGCGATCTCTGCTTACGAACGCACGATCCTGTGCGGGAACACCGCCTTCGACCGCTGGCAACAAGGGGATGAGAATGCAGTTTCAGCGCGAGCCAAACAAGGATGGGAGGTCTTTCGCGGCAAGGCGGCCTGTGGCACCTGCCACGCCGGCATCCTCTTCACCGATCTCCAATATCACAATGTAGGGATCGGCATGGACAAGGAGACGCCAGACATCGGGCGCAACAAGGTGTCCAACGAGGACAAGCATCTCGGAGCGTTCAAGACTCCGTCGTTGCGCGACGTGACCCGCTCGGCGCCGTACTTCCATGACGGCAGCGTCGCCACCCTCGAGGAGGCGGTGAAGCTCATAGCTGGCGGCGGCAGAGAGAATCCGCACCGCGATCCGTTGCTCAAGCCGGCCAATCTCACCGACGACGAGATGGGCGCCTTGCTCGATCTCCTCGCCACCCTCGAGTGCCCGTGCGACTTGAAGGCGCCGCCCCTGCCGTAAAATCGGCGACGCCGTGGGTCCAGAGTCGCACGATGACCCGGAGACGATGACCCCGGAGGTCGAGTTCAGGGAGCGGCGATCCGGACCACCCGCCAGCTCCCTGCCTCGAGCGCGAGAACGAGGTCCAGTTCACTTTTCGTCTCGCCGCTCGCCATCCGATGGACCCACTCGGCCCGCGCCTGCGGCGGGGCCTCGGCCTTCCACTCGAAAGCCACGACCTTGAAGTCCACCGTCTCGCCGTAGTGAAGGAGATCCCGGATCAGGAACTCAGCCTGGGTCCGGGCAAAGCGGCCACTGGGCGGACCGGTGCGGTCGAGGGCCAGCTCCACCGTATCGGACGAAATACATTCGAGCACCTCCTCGATGTCACCCGCCCGCCACGCTTGCTCGAGCGCGGCAAACACTGCCAGCGGGCTCGCCGGCGGCGCTTCCTGGAGCGGGACCGCGGCCGGGAGGCCGGCGATGGTTGTGCTGGCAGTCAAGAGAACAGCCGGCAGCGAAACCAAGAGCGCTGCGATGAACGAAAGCAAGAGTGCCCTCCGGTGACGAGCGTCCGCTTGTCCCATCGTGACCTCCGTCCTCGACCGTTCCTCGCGCGAGCGAGCCTAGTTCGGCGCTCGCTCCACCCGGCCTCGCTCACGCACTAGATCCACCTCGACCACCCAGAGCTCATTCCCGATCCGGCCCTCGCGGCGCCAGACCCCGGGCGCTGTCTGGACCGCCGGTCCGCTGGCCTTGAACCGCTGGAAGCCGCGACTCTGGATCTCGCGCGCCCAGGCGAGCGGCCGGCCTTCAGACTCGACCAGCAAGTAGCTCTCGTCGGCGAGCAGCCAGACCGCCAACGCCATCGTCTCGCCCGCCTGGATCTCCCACGATCTCAGCAGATGATGACCCACGTGCACAGCTGGGATCGTCCGGCGCGCCAGCGCCCGCTCCACCAGGCCTTGCCAGCTCGACCATCCACGGTTGTCATTCCAAACCTGGCTCTCGTACAGGACGGCTCCGGCGCGAAGCTCGATCGACCCGTTGATCATCACCGGAAAGGAGTCCTCGACCTGGTCGATGAGGGACTGCATGTTCCGGCGCCAGCGCTGATTGTAGCGCTCGTGCGCTTCCGGGGGCCATGGCCAGCGCTCCCCGGGCTGGATCATCCAGTCGGAGAGCTGGTCGAAGGTGACGTCGAGGAAAACCCGATCGGCGCCGATCACGCCAGCCCAGTGGTTGATGATCTCCGCGACCTCGGCGGTGACCTCGGGGCGAGTGTGATCGATGATGCGGTCCGGCTGGCGCGGGTCGGAGAAATAGCGATAGCTGACGCCCCGGATCCAGCCGCCGATGGCGCTCAGGATGGAGTGCAATTCCGCATAGCTCCCACCCCACTTCGGGTAGAGCGGATCGGTGTGAAAGACGTTGAAGTACCGAAGGCTCTCGAGACCCCGGGCCTCGAGGCGGCGCACTTCGTCCTCGAACGCCCCGGGATGCCCGTAAATGAAGGCGTCGAACCCGGCCACCAACCCGGGAAGCGCGCCGCTGTTCTCGAGTTGCGAGAGCGAAAGATGCACGATCATGTGGTGGGCCGAGCCGGTGGAAGGCCCCGGCGGCACCCCCAGGGAGGAACTCGGCGGGTCCGGCGCCACTGGGTCCGTGGGGCCCTGGCAACCGGAGAAGAGCGTGGCGGTTGCGAGCAGCAGGCAGAAGAGCCGGAACCGTCCCATGGTGTGTTGCCTCCCAGGTGAAAGACCCGAGGCCGCCGACAACCGAGGGCGAGCCCCGTGTTGGGATCGAGAAACGATCTGGACCAGCTTAGCACGGCTGGCGTGAGCTCTAGGCGCTCGTTCTAGGCGCTCCTCGCCGCCTCCGGGGTCGGCCGTCGCGCGCCGCGCCGGCGGCCCGGCTCACGCGACTGGCGCCAGTTCTCCCAGGACACCACCAGGGAGCTGGCCACGAAGACCGAGGAGTAGGTCCCCCACAGGATCCCGATCAGCATGGCCAGGGCAAAGTCGTGGATCACGGTGCCGCCGACGAAGTACAGCGCGCACACCGCCATGATGGTGGTCAGGCCGGTGAGCATGGTCCGACTGAGGGTGAGGTTGACGCTCCGGTTGATCACCTGCTCGAGCGGCTCCCGGCGATGCGCCTTGAGCTCTTCGCGGATCCGGTCGTAGACCACGATCGTGTCGTTGATCGAATACCCGGCGATGGTGAGCAGGGCGGCCAAAACGGTGAGCGAGACTTCTCGGTCGAGCAAGGAGAAGACGCCGAGGGTAAGAATCACATCGTGGAAGAGCGCCACCACCGCGCAGACGGCATAGCTCAGCCCCGGAAAGCGGAAACCGATGTAGATCAGCAAGAGGACCAAGGCGACGAGAACCGCCTTGATCGACTGATTGCGCAGCTCGCCCCCGATCTTGGGCCCCACGGTCTCCTGGCGCCGCAGGGAGACGCCGACCCCTGGCATCCGCTTGCCGACTGCGTGTTGAATGACGCCGAAGGGGTCGCTGATCTCCTTTCCGAGAGCCTCTCGGGAGAGCTTCGCCACCTCCTCCTCGTTCATCCGGACGATGTAGTCGTTCTCGGTTCCCACCTTCTGGATCTCGGCGCTCGGCAGCCTGACCTCCTCCATCGCCGAACGGAGATCGGCGATGTTGACCGGTTGATCGAAACGCACCTCGACGAACGAGCCGCCGGTGAAGTCGATCGAGAGCCGCGGGCCGCCGTGGAGAACAAGCGAACCGATCGAAATAAGCGTCGCCATCCCTGACACAAGGTACGCCCAGCGCCGCTTCCCCATGAAATCGAAGTTGGTATTGACCAGGATCTGCATTGATTCCCCTTGCTACTCCGAACTTAGATACTCAAGCGCTCCAGCCGCCGCCGGCTGGTGATCAAGTCGAAGATCATCCGGGTCACCAGCACCGCGCTCAACATATTGGCGATCAAACCGATCGACAGGGTTACCGCAAAGCCCTTGATCGGACCGGTCCCGTATTGAAAGAGCACCAAGGCCGCGATCAGGGTCGTGAGGTTCGAATCAAAGATGGTCATGAACGCCCGGGTGTAGCCGGCGTCGATCGCCGCCCGCACGGTCTTGCGATTGCGCAGTTCCTCGCGGATCCGCTCGAAGATGAGCACGTTGGCGTCAACCGCCATGCCGATGGTGAGAATGATGCCGGCGATCCCAGGGAGAGTGAGGGTGCCGCGCAGAGCCGCCAGGCCGGCCAAGAGCAGAAACATCTGGAGGGCCAGAGCGACGACCGCGATGACCCCCGATCCCTTGTACCAGAAGAGCATGAAGAGCACGGTTCCCACCGTGGCCAGGACGCCGGCCTTGAGCCCCATTTCGATCGAGTCCCGCCCCAGGGAAGGCCCGACCGTCCGCTCCTCGGCGATCTTCACGTCCAGGGGCAGGGCGCCGGCGCGCAGCACTGTGGCCAGGACCAGGGACTCCTGATCGGTGAAGCTGCCGGTGATCGAAGCTCGCCCGCCGCGGATCGCCTCCCGAATGACCGGGGCGGAGCGCACCACATTGTCGAGGACGATCGCCAGGTGATTGCCGACATTGGCCTTGGTCACCTGGGCGAACCGGGTCGCCCCGCGGTTCGAGAAGGTGATGCTCACCCCGGGAGCATTGGGACGCTCGTAGTCGAGATCGAAGCGCCGCTCGGCGTTCGCCACCTGGTCACCGGGGATCTCGATCGTCTTATCGACAAAGTGGAGGATCTTGCCCTTCACCTCACCGATCGTGTGGGTCTCGTGGTCCCAGAAGAGATCGGTGTCGCCGAAGAGGAGGCTGTCCGCGGCCAGGCTCTTGAGCAGCTCGTTGACCGCCGGGATGTCCGCCTCGGTCACGAAGGCGCCGGTCGGCACGCCGTATTGCGAGTTGTAGAAGAGAGCGAACTTGGACGACAGCGGGCGGGCCTGGGTGGTGTCGGGGGTGCGGGCGGCGAGCGCCCGATCGAGCCGATCGACGACCTGACTGGCGACGGTGGCCGGCTTGCACATGCGGAACTCGAGCCGAGCCGTCTTCCCGATCAGGTCCCGCACATCCTCTTCGCTGAGCACGCCGGCGAGGTCGACGAGAATGCGGTCTTCACCCTGTTTCTGAATGACGGGCTCGGAGACGCCGAACTGGTCCACCCGGTTGCGCAGGATCTCGACCACGCGGTCGAGAGCATCTTTGGCCTCCTCGGCCGGCACCTGACTCAGGTCGGCCTCCAGGATGACATGCATGCCGCCCTGGAGGTCGAGACCCAGGTGAATGATCTTGGAGCGAAGATCCCGGTCCGCGGCGCGTTCCTCCGGGCTCAACATGAAGTAGTAGCGATAGGTGGGGTAGAGGTAATACGCACCGAGCGCGAACACCGCGAGGACCAGGATGAGTTTCCAGCGAGCGATTCCGCCCATGGTTGGCTGACCTACCTAATGTTTGTGGGTTCCAGTCGACAAGAAGACACTCAAACTGCCCTCATGGCCCTCATGACCGGTATTGAGGGACAGCCGGCCGGGCGGCTCGCATGAGGCCGATCAACTCGCGCACCGCCTCCCCGATCCCGGCGAGCAGAGCCCGGGCCATCAGGGCGTGCCCTACCTCGAACGCCGCCACCGCTCCGATCCCGAACAGCGGCCCGCCATTGCGAAAGTCGGCCCCCTCCGCGATGCGCACCTTGAGCCCCAGCTTCTGCGCATACTCGGCGGCGTTCTCGATCGATTCGAACTCGCGCTCCTCGCCGGCGGTGCCGAAGCGCTCGGCGTAGGAGCCTGCATGCAGGTTCACTCCCTGCACTCCGAGTCCGGCGGCGAGCTTCACCAGGTCGAGATCCGGCTGCACCAGGAGCCCGACCCGAATGCCGGCCCGTTTGAGCATCTCCACCGCCTGACCCAACCCCTCTTCCCGTCCGGTCAGGTCCCGCCCGGTCGATCCGTGCGACCCATGCGAACCGTACGAACCATCGCCCGGGGTGCCGGGCGCGCCGGGTCCCGGCGAGCCTGGGGCGGCCCCCGACCCCACGGCGCGCGCAGTTCCCGACGAGCTTGCCCCTGGGGGGACCAGAGTCACCCAATCCGGCCTGAGCGCTTCGGCCACGAGTAGAAGCGGCTCGCTCGGGGCGATGGCCAGGGTGAAGCTTGTCTTCACGGTCTCCTTGAGCACCCGGATGTCGCGATCCTGCACGTGGCGCCGATCTTCCCGCAGATGCACCGAGATCCCCGCCGCACCCGCCGCCTCCGCCAGCGCCGCGACCTGCACCGGGTCCGGCTCGAACGTCCGGCGGACCTCACGCAGCATCGCCACGCTATCCAGATTGACGATCAGCTCAGCCATGTTCCTCCCGGAAGAGCGCCAAAGCCAGGCTCAAAGGAGCGCCGGCGCCTTCACCAGACTCGAGGCGGGAACCAGGACGAGCCCACGGGCCGTGAGTTTGGGCAGCGCCTCGGTGAGGGCCGCCAAAGTCTCCGGATAGCCATGAGCAACGACCACAATGGCTCCATTCTCCTCGGCGATCGCCGCTGCCTCGGCGAGGCGCGCCGCGATGGCCTTGGACTCCCGTTTCTGATCCAAGAAGAGGCGGTTGACGAGAAACGGCGTCCCCACTCGCCTGGCCACCTCCGGCACCACCGACCGGGCGGTAGTCCAGGTGTCGACAAAGAAAAGGCCCTGGCGCCGCGTCTCGTCGAGCACGGCTCGCATGAGGTCGGCGTCGGTCGTGGCCCTCGATCCCATGTGGCTCGAGATGCCTTCCACCTTGCCGACCGAGCGCAGCGCGCGCCGCATGCGAGCCCGCACCTCGGCCGGGTTCTGATCGACGAGGATCGCCTCGGGGCCGGGCTTAATCTGCGGATAATGCTCGGGCTCCATCGGCAGATGCAACAGCACCTCAAACCCATGCGCCCGGGCCGCATCGGCGATCCGTCGCGAGCTCCGATAACCGGGCAAGACTCCCACGGTGAGCGGAGCCGGAAAGCGCAGGAAAGCTTCCGCCGTCTCGTCCCATTCGAGACCGAAGTCGTCGATGACCACCGCGATCGAGCCGCCCCCGGCCGCCTGGCTGCGCACGAACTCGAGGCGATAGCGCTCGCTACGCGCCCGCCCGAGGCTCATGGTCAGCACCGGTGCACCCGGATCTGCGCCACCCGGATCCGCCCCACCGGGATCCGCGCCGCCGCGATCCACACCGTCGCGATCGACACCGTCGCGATCCGCGCCCTCCACTTCCCCCTCCCAGGCGTCGATCACTTCGAGCCCCAGGTCGCGCGCCGCGCGGGTGACCGCAAGGTTCGCGAGCACGAGCGAGACGCGCACGGGCAACCGCACGCTCCACCGCTCCGCCCGCCGCCGGCCGGTCCCGACCTCCGGCATCACCTCTCGCCGGATCTCGGACGCCTGGACGCCGAGCGACCTGAGAGCTGCCACCAGTCCCGGTGCTGCCGGGGAATCGTCGCGTCCCGAGGGCTCCGAAGAGACGTCGACGACCCGACCAAGCCATTGCCCCACCACGCC
>Ga0184637_10002290_pt1 | contig 12365 bp, 7 predicted proteins | sample PLM3_127_b2_FD_133143 | JGI IMG/M metagenome (GOLD analysis project Ga0184637, IMG submission 133143) | Groundwater sediment microbial communities from an aquifer in East River, Colorado, USA - PLM3_127_b2 | ecosystem: Environmental > Terrestrial > Soil > Riparian zone | place: USA: East River...
ACGACGCGGGTCATCTGCCCGGTGCGGCCTTCGTCGACCTCCTCACCGAGCTGTCCGACACCACGAGCCCCTTGCGCTTCACCATGCCGAAGCCGGAGCGTCTGGCCGCGGCGCTGGGGCGCGCCGGAGTGACACCGGGGGCGTTCGTCGTCATCTACTGCCGCTCGCACAACACCATGGCCGCGCGGCTCTGGTGGATGCTGCGCGCCATCGGCTTCGACGACGCCGCGGTGCTGAGCGGCGGCTGGAAGAAGTGGACGTCCGAGGGACGCCCCGTGAGTACCCAAGCCGCGCCCTATGCTCCCGCGACGCTCGTGGCCCGACCGCGCCCGGGGCTCTTCGTCGGCAAGGAGGCCGTGCTCGCCGCGATCCACGATCCGCGGACGCTTCTCGTCAACGCCCTCTCGCGCGAGCAGCACGAAGGGCGCGGCGGGATTCACTACGGGCGCGCCGGTCGTATCCCGGGAAGTCACTGCGTTCCCGCACGCGAGCTGACCGACCCGGCGACGCAGGCCTATCTGCCGCCGGCGCGACTGCAGGAGATGTTCGCTGCCGCCGGCGCGATCGGCGCGAAGAGTCCGCATCGCGTCATCACCTACTGCGGCGGAGGGATCGCCGCGAGCAGCGACGCGTTGATCCTCACCCTTCTCGGCGCGCCCGACGTCGCCGTGTACGACAACTCGCTCTCGGAGTGGGCCCGCGACCCGAGCCTGCCCATGGAGGCTTGAGGAGATCATGGCCGGCCGGACGATCTACGAAGCGCCTCGCGTGGCCGCTCGGCCCGGCGAGGAGATCATCACCAGCACCTGCGGCCACAACTGCGGCGGCCGATGCGCGGTCAACGCCCACGTGGTTGACGGCAAGATGGTCAAGATCAGCACCGATCCCCGAAAGTGGTCGTCCGAGCATCCCCCGCTCCACGCTTGCGTGCGGGGCTTCGGCATGGTGGAGCGGGTCTACCATCCGGACCGGCTCCTGCACCCGATGCGGCGCCGCGGTCCGCGCGGGGCCGGCCAGTGGGAGCGCATCTCGTGGGACGAGGCGCTCGACCAGGTGGCCGGCGAGATGCGACGCGTTCGCGACACCTACGGCGCCGCCGCCATCCTCGACTGCTCGCGCTCCGGCAACACCGCGCTGCTCCACAATCGCGGCATCGTGCAGCGGCTGCTGCACCTGTTCGGCGGCTGCACCGAGCTGTGGTCGAACCTCTCCGCCGAGGCCGAGGTCTTCTCCGTCCGCCATACGTTTGGCGCCAACGCCGACTACAAGTCGGCCGGCCGCGAGGGTCAGGACTATCGCAACTCGAAGCTCATGCTCATGTGGGGCTGGAGTCCGGGCGACGGACACTTCGGCACCAACGCGATGGAGTTCGTGAAGTGGGCCAAGCGCCACGGCACGCGCATCGTCTGCGTGGATCCTCGCGCGACGCGGAGCAGCCTCCAGGTCGCGGACGAGCACATCTTCATCCGCCCGTCGACGGACGCGGCCATGCTCATCGCCATGGCCTACGTCATCGTGAGCGAGGGGCGGCACGACGAGGCGTTCTGTGACCGCCTCGTGCTCGGCCTCGACGAGGCTCACCTGCCGCCGAGCGCGCCGCCCGGCTCGTCGTACCGCTCCTACCTCTACGGCCTCAGCGACGGCGTGCGCAAGACGCCCGAGTGGGCGGAGCCGATCACCGGGGTGCCGGCCGAGACCATCCGCCGCCTGGCGCGCGAGTTCGCCACGCAGAAGCCGGCGGCCATGCACTGCGGGTATGCGCCGGGTCGCACGCGCTACGGCGAGCAGTTCCACCGCGCCGCTTACACCTTGGCCGCCATCACCGGAAACATCGGCATTCCCGGCGGCAACTCCGGTTGCAGCGGCGGCGCCAAGCGGCGGATCGCGGGCGGGATCAAGTTCGGCCCGAATCCCACAGGGGCCAAGGTCGCGTCGAATCTGCTCGCCGACGTGCTGGCGCGCGGGAAGGCCGGCGGCTACCCGGCCGACATCAAGATGATCTACTCCGCGTTCGGCGACCTCCTGAACCAGTGCGCCAACGTCAACAAGACCGTGGCCGCCCTGGATTCGGTGGAGTTCATCGCGGTGCAGGATCAGTTCGAGACGCCGCTGGGGCGCTACGCGGACATCCTGCTCCCCGCCACCACGTTCTGGGAGCGGAACGACATGCAGGTGCCGTGGAGCGGCGCGGGCCACTACACGTTCTTCATGCGCCAGGCCATCGAGCCCGTGGGCGAGAGCCGCAACGACCTCGACATCTGCGCGGATCTGGCCCAGCGCCTGGGCCTCGAGCACTACAACGACAAGTCGGAGCTGGACTGGCTGCGCGAATTCTGCGACGGCACCGAGATCGACGACTTCGAGGCCTTTCGCACCCAGGGGCTCGCCCGGATGCCCGCGCCCGAGGACCTCGTGGCCTTCGCCAAGGAGGTCCGCGATCCCGAGAAGCACCCCTTCTCGACGCCGTCGGGGAAGATCGAGGTCTACTCGATGTCCATCGCGGCCAAGCCCGACATGTACGGGTTGGGCGCGGTCCCGGCCATCCCCACGTGGATCCCGCCGGCCGAGCCCGATCCGCGTCACCCGCTGATGCTGTGCAATGCCAAATCGCGCGCCCGGACCCATTCCATCCACGACAACCAGGAGATCCTCTCGCGTGCCGATCGGCGGGACGTGTGGATCCACTCGGAGGACGCCGCCGCGCGCGGCATCGTCGATGGCCAGCTCGTGCGCGTCTTCAACGACCGGGGCGCGACCATCCTCCCGGCGCGCGTCACCGACCGCATCGCCCGCGGGGTGGCGAGCATGAAGGAAGGCGTGTGGTTCACCCCCAACGCCGACGGCACCGATGTGCGCGGCTGCCCCAACGTGCTGACCGAGGACTCCTCCTCGCCCGCAGGGGCGAGCACCTACAACACCTGTCTGGTCGAGATCACGGTTGTTTGAAATCGGGGGGAGCGAACCGCCGAACTCTTCGAGCGAGGGGGGCTACGCCCCCCGCGGACTCCCCCGGCCGATGGCCCCCCAGCGGGTTCGAACGAGAGGATTGCGCGGGCCAAGCCCGCGCTCGAAACCGTGACTGCAATACGTCTCTTGAGAGGGAGTCGCTGATGCCGGAGCGACCGTTGCCCACCGACGCCGAAGTTCACTCCTGGATCCGCGACCGGCGGAACTGGGGGCGCTGGGGGAAGGACGACCAGCGCGGGGCCATCAACCTCATCACACAAGAAAAGCGCGCGAGGGCGGCGCGCCTGGTGCGCAGTGGGCGCAGCGTCTCGCTGAGCCGGGAGTTCCCCAAGGAGCCGGGGATGAACAACGCCTACCCGGCCCAGCACTGGATGCGCACGGTGGCGCGCGGCAAGGGTGGGTTTTCCGCGGACTACTACGGCATCTTCTATCACGGCGTGGCCTCCACCCACATCGACGCCCTCTGCCATACCTGGGACGAGGGCGGCATGTGGAACGGCCGCGATCCCAAGCAGGAAATCACCTTCGACGGGGCGACGTTCGGCTCGGTCGAGCACTGGAGCGAGGGCATCGTCACCCGCGGGGTGATGCTGGACGTCCCGCGCCATCGAGGCACCACCCACGTCACGCAGGACCGGCCCGTGCACGGCTGGGAGCTGGACGACATCGTCAGGAGTCGCGGCATTGCCCTGGAGCCGGGCGACGCCGTGTGCGTGTACAGCGGCCGCGATGCCTGGCAGGCGGCGAACCCCGACGCGACGTACGGCCGGCCCTTCGGGGGCGGCGTCAACGAACGCCCGGGCTTGCACGTGTCGTGCTTGCCCTTCCTGCGCGACCACGACGTGGCGGTGCTGGTGTGGGACATGCTCGACCATGTGCCGATCGGCTACGACATCCCGTGGGCGGTCCACGCGGCGATCTTCGCCTACGGCGTGGCGTTGCTCGACAACGCCCTGCTGGAGCCGGTGGCGAGCGCCTGTCGAGAAGAGGGGCGCGACGAGTTCATGCTGGTCATCGCGCCCCTGAGAGTGCGCGGGGGGACCGGCTCTCCCGCGAATCCCCTCGCCTTGTTCTGATGCGTGCCCCGCTGACGAGGGCGTTGGCGCGCTCATCGTCTGGTGTGCCACAGCGCGCCGGGCTCTCGCCCCGAACGTGCGCCTGCAGCGAGACGGCAGGATTGGCCGGGGAGTGTCAGCAGTGCCGCGCGCAGCGGTCCGCTCTCCAGCAGCAACCCTGGAATCCGACCACTTCCGCGGGGCATCTGCCCGCTGTGCAGGAGGCCCTGCGTTCCCGCGTGGCGCCCCTGGACCCGGCCCTACGCGCTCCCGTCGAATCCCGGTTCGGCCACGATTTCGGCCAGGTGCGGGTCCACACGGACTCCAGGGCCGCGGCGGCCTCGCGCACCCTGTCGGCGGAGGCGTTCACGGTGGGTGACGAGATCTTCTTCGACCACGGGCGCTTTGCCCCGCACACGAACGCTGGCCGTCATCTCCTGGCCCATGAACTCGCCCACACCGTGCAGCAATCGCGCGCCGCGACGTCCAGGGTCGTGGGCATCGACGCGAGCCCTGAACGCGAGGCGGAGGCCGACCGGGCCGCGCAGGCGATGACGGGGGAGCCGCCGACTCCGATGGCCATGCCCCTGTCGCGCGGCCTCGCCGCGATCCAGCGGAAAGTAGTCGTGGGCAACCCGACCGGCGTCCCCGCCGGCGCGCCGGCGACAGAGACGAACGAGAAGATCGCCAGGGACTACGTGACCACGCTCTGTCCAGACTTCACCGTCACGGCAGGCGAGGTCGTCCCCACCGGCGCCACGACCTGCCTGAGCACGTCGACCTCGGCTCCGGAATCGTGCGCCTGCCTCTGCACCATGGACGGCCTGACCGATCCCGACACGGGGTCGCCCATCACCTGGACCATCGACGTCAACGACAAAGATTGGCCACACACCGATCCGCTCACGCAGACGGTCACGGTGCACTCGCCGTTTTCCGGCCTCGAGTCCGGCGCGTGGGCCAAGGGACCCGTCGCGCATCGCATGAGCCAACCCAACTGGCTGGTGCTCGGGCACGAGCTGTGCGGGCACGCGCGGCTCTTCGAGGAGGGGACGCATCCGACGGGCCCGGCGCCACGGCATGGAGGGCGGCCCAGCCACGCCGTCACCGTCGGCATCGAGAACGCGATCGCCGCGGAACACGGAGTTCCGGCCACGGAGCTCCGCGGTCTCTTTGCCGACCCGCACCATGGCGAATCGTTCTCCCGGGTCACGGTCGGCCCGTTTGCCTTCGGCTCGGACGACCTCCCCGCGGCGGCCGCGCCGCAGCTCGATGCGGCCGAGGCGTTCATCAAGAGCGCCGCGGTCAACATGGACGTCATCGGTCACGCCGACCAGGAGGGGGGCTCCGACGCCGCGAATCTCGCCATCTCCCAGCGGCGCGCCTTCAGGGTCAGGAAGGCGCTCCAGGATCGGCAGATCGCCGAGAAGCGCTTCTTCGCTTCTCGAGGTGTCGGGGCGACCGAATGTCCGGCGCCCGGTCTCCAGCCGTCGTGCCGCACGGTGGAGATCTTCATGTTCATCATGAGAGGCGCCAGCATCACCCACGGTCGATGACGGGGCGCCATGCCGCGGATCGTCCTGAGAGTCCGTCCGGCCGAGGTCATGGACGATCTGCGCCTGGCCTTGATCCAGGAGCGAGCGCGACGCCTGCCCGACTGGGAGATAGAAGTCCACGACACGCGGCTGTCTGATGCGCCCTACATCAGTATCGCGGCCAGGATGCCAGCCATCACCGAGGAGACCGTCGCCCGCCTGAAGGCCGCGTTCGCGGACCTGCCCGGCATGCGCGTTCTGCTCTGGCAGCGTGTAGGAGTCGAAAGATCGCTGCAGGACGTCGACCCCGCCATCCTGAGCGGGGACGCGGACTGAGGCAACTCCACCGCGCGCTCCGCGCCCTCGGCGCGGCGCGCAGGTCAGCTCAGAGTCCGTGAACGAATCGCATTGTCGAGGGGCGCCACGGCTGCGCCGGGGGGCCCCGAGCGCCGGGGGGTTTGGGGGGCGCCCGGAGCCCCCTATGTACTCAGTCGCTTGCTCAGCTCCTCGAGGTCGCGCAGCAACTCGGGAAGGTTCTGGTCCTGGAAGGCCTTGAGCGCCTCCAGCTCCGCCAGGCGTGCCTTCGTCGCCTCGCCGATGGCCGGAAGGGCGTCGCGCACCGCCGGGATCTTCTCCGCCAGCGCTTTCACCTCGCGCGACTGGAGAAGCTCGACCGTCTGCTTGCCCTCCTCCGCGGCGCGCCGCCCGGCGGCCTCGAGCCGCTTCTGCAGCTCCCCCACCGCCCTCCTCGTGTCGTCGACCAGCTGTCGCCCGGGCATGGTGGTCGGCTCGACATCCCGGCCCGGGCGGGGGCGAGTTCCCGTCACGTCCGGCACGACGATCACCGCGGGGCCCAGCCGGGTTCCCAGCTCGCGCAGGTGAGGATTCGCCTTCAACAGGGCGGCTTCCGCCTCCCGCGACAGCCGCGCCGCCTGCGGTCCGCTGATGTCGTACAGAGCCCTGACCAGTTCCAACAGGTTCTGCTCCCCCGAGAGCCTGGCGATCCGCATGGTCTCCCCCGTTCCTATTTGACGTTGAGCGCGTCCCACGGAGCGCCGAGTGGTGCGACGTTGGCCGGGTCCGTGCCCACGCGGATGTTCTTCTGCGGTGTGTTGTTCCCGAGGGCCGTGAAGGCCCGCGGCTGGACGATCAGGATCAGGGCATCGTTGTCGTTGGGTCCCGCGATGAAGTTCGACGTCGCGTTGATCCGGGTCGCGCGGACGACGGCGACCGGCTGCGGCTGGGGCAGGACGTGCAGGAGCCGGTTGTCGCTGAGCACGACGGCCCCGCGGGCCACGACATCCACGGCCGGAACTCCCCCGTGGGCCTCCACGAAGTTTCCGCGCACGCCGACCGTGTCGAGAGACACGGCGAGCACGCGCACGCGGGTGCCGAGGAAGGCGAAGATGCCCGCCCGGCCCTGCGCCAAGGTGGCATCGGTGGCCACGGTGAGCGCGTCGCCCTCCACCGCTCGCACGCGAATGCCGAACCAGTTCGCCTTGTTGGGGTCGCTGGGCGGCGTCTGGCTGCGGCGCACGGCGTTGTCCACGACATCCGCGCGGCTGGCCGGCAGCACGACCTCTACTCCCGCGGCGTCTCCCGAGAACTCTCCGGTGGGGCCGACGTCCACGACCTCGTTCCCCGCGATCCGCACCGACGGGCAGGCAATGGCCTGGATGGCCACGCGGCTACGCGCCAGCGTGGCCTGGCGCGCGACGCCGGCGACGACGTTGCCGGTCACGTCGCCCCGCCGCGCGTGCACCAGCCGGATGCCCGCGAAGTCGCGGGCCCGTCCGGCCTCGGCAGAGACGGTGGCCACCTCGAGGATCTGATTGTTCTCGACGGCGAGACTCTCGGCACTGCTGGACGCCTCCATGAAGATGCCGGCCCCGCCCACCGCTTGGACGACGTTCTGCTTGATTATGGCCGACCGGAGCTGCCCGCGCACCGCGATGCCATGACCCGGCAGCCCGACCACGCGGTTGGAGAGGACCTGGCAGCGGTCGATCCCGGTGGGATCGAGGCCGTCGACGAGCGCGATGCCGTCGCCCGCGGTGGCTTGCGGCAGCGCGGAGACATCGTTGTCGCTGACGCGCGTCCCGTCCGTTCCCACCACGATGCCGTCGCCGCGGACGATCAGCTCGTTGCCCTCGACGTCCAGGCGCGAGGCGCCGAGCACGGCGCCCACCGCGGTGATGCCACCCTGCGCGCAACCGCTGATGATGTTCCGGGCCACCCGCGTGTCGAGTGTGTGGAGGCTGGTGCGCCCGAAGCTGATCCCACGTCGCGGGCAGAGCAGCAGGTTGTCCTCGATGGCGAGATCCGCCGTCAGGAGCGAGGTGGTCCGTCCCTCGACCCCCGCGACCGGCCCCGCCACTCCCGACGCGGCGACGATCATGTTCTCGCGGATGCGCGCGTCGAAGAGGTAGCCGCCCAGGGTGATGGCGGCGTTTCCCCTCTCGCGGTCGCCGATTTGCATGAGCTGGCACCGCTGGACGGTGACGCCGAAGTCGTTGCGCAGGGCGATGGCCGGGCCGCCTCCGATCTGGCGGTCTCCGAGGACCACCACGGGCGGGGTGAAGACCGCGAAGTCCTCCAGCACCACGCCGACCGAATTCTCGACGGTGATGGCGGGGCCATCGCCGGCATAGAACAGCATCGTCCGAAAGCCGTGGCCACGGAGGCGCACCGCGCCGGCCGCACTTATCATCGCGGGCGCCTGACCGAGCTGATAGAGGCCCGCGCCCAGACAGACGGTGCCGCCACTCGCGCGCACCTGGTCGATGGCGTGCTGGATGGTCAAGGTGCCGCCGTTGTGCGACTCCGCCGTCACGCACACGGAGCAGTCGCAGCCATGGTCACCGCCACCGACCTCCGGCGGCCACAAGGTCCGGCAGTCCTGGGGGACGGGCGAGGAGGTGCCGAGCCCGGTGACGGTGGCGAGGGCGCAGTAGTGATGGACGATCGCGCGCGGCGGCGCCTCGGTGAGGATCTCCACCGAGGCGTCGGCGGTGCGCGCGTGGAAGCTCCAGGAGTCACCCGCGTGAAACTGACCGCCCGCCGGATCCACGCTGAAGTGGATCTGGACGCCGTGCTCGAGGGCGATCGGCCCGGCGGCCACGGTGAGCAGGCCATTGGCGTCCACGCCCAGCCGCTGGTCCCAGCGGCGCGCGCGCGTGTGGCGTGACAGATCGGCGGGGTCGAAGCTCCCCGCGGGCAGGGCGCGGTCGAGGAGCAAGGTGCGGTTGGCCTCGTTCACGTCGGTGACGCGGGCCATCAGCCCCGGCTCGCCGCGCAGCTCGCGCGGATCGTCGAGGATCTCCACCCAGTCGTCGACCTGGAAGCGCAGGACGGGATCGCGGCCGATGCGCGAAACGGTCACGGTGGTGGCCGCCGCCGTGGCGATCTGCTCCACGCGCGACACGATCGACGCGTTCTCGCGCGACCACTTGAAGCGCGCGGTGCCGAGCGCTCCACCGGTGTGGATCTCCACCCGGTAGAGCTGGTTCTCCACGCCGCGATAGCCTCCGGACTCCGGCAGGATGCAGGGATCGGAGCTGGCAGGCGGCTGCACCGCCTCCGTGGTCAGGCGCCCCGCCGATGGCGGGAACAGCGCGTCGAGATCCGTGCTGCAGCTCAGCGGCGCGTTGTCCGTCCCGCCGGTCACGACGCGAACCTGCCAGACCGTCTGGATGCGCGTCGTCGTGTCCACGCCGCCCAGGGCCTGGTCCAGCAGGTCCGGGTCCTCGACGGCCGTCACCTCGCGATCCCACACATCGAGGACGACCAGGCCCGTCCCGCTCATGCCGGACAGCGGCGGCGGGCCCGGGAAGAACGGCTGGTTCAGATAGGTGGGCGCTTCTCCCGGAAAGACCTCGACGACGCGCCCGTCGACGTACGCCCGGCCCACGCCGATGGTGAGGTCGAGCTGGGGACTCGTCTGAACGCCGATGAGGAAGCCGCCCGGCGTGGTGGCCCGCGGCACCGCGCACGGGCCGAACGTGTCGAGGGCCTGCGTGCGGTCGCGCCGGGTGAGGATGTCCGCCAGCTCGTTCCAGTCGGCGTCCAGGAGCACGCGCCCCTGCTGCATGAGCACTTCGGTGAAGCGCTTGCGGGGCTTCTCGGTGAATCGGCTGTAGTCGCCGGGCATTGGCCGGTCCCTCCTAGGTGACGTAGATCAGGCCGGGCTCGAGCCCGAACGGCAGATATTCGCGGAGCCGGAGATGGAGGTTCGCCTCGCGCTGCGGCTGCTTGAGGTGGCAGAAGGCCCCCATCTCGGCGCCATCCTCGGCGCCCGTGCGGATCTGCGCCGGGCAGGCGAGGTGAAGCTGGGCGTAGGCCGGCTGGCCATAGCGCGTGGAGGTGAAGCTCGGCACGAGCCAGCGGCTGACCTCGTCGGCGATGACCGCGCGCTCGGGATCGCCGAGCGGCGTGCCGGTCGCGTTCTCGATCGCCTCGATCCTCGTGTCGATCTCGAGATCGGGCTGGCAGCGATAGCGTCGCGGCACGCGCGACTCGCGTAGGACGAAGCTGAAGCGCACGCAGCCGTCCTGGCGTCGGTCCACGTGCACCGGCGCGGTGAAGATGACCTCGCTGGCCAGCGTGAGCTGGCTCAGGGCGCTCGCCCCGAACACGGTGACGCGTTCCATCCACGCCGGCGGGCCTGGCCGATCGGGCGCGCCCGGCCCCGCGATCGCGGCCGAGCCGACGCCGTCGACGATGCTGTCGAGTACGGTGAGCCCCTTGGCGTGGGCGGGAATCCGCAGGGGACCGGTGATGCTGAAGGCGATCTCCACGTCGAGGCGCTCGTTGAGCGGGGCGCCGGGCACGCCTTCCGCGACGAGCAGGCTCGGCTCCGCGGTGGCCGGGAGACCCGCCGCCGTCAAGCTCCCGCCCGGCACGAGCGTCGTGTGGAGCAGGCGCAGGCGCCCGAGGGAGCCGGTCACGTGAACCACACCCTCGACGAGCAATCCCGACAAGGTGAGCGAGGCGTCGGGATGGCTTCCCGTCACCTCGAGCGGCGCGGTCAAGCGAAGGTGAGGACGCTTGCGGTCGGCGGCCTCGATGACGAGCCAGCGATCGTTCTCGGGCTCGATGGACACCGCTTCCTCGTACGTCCGGTTGTCGACGATCGACACGACGGCGTTGGGCTTGCCCGCGGCCTGCCACGCGGCGAGGGCGGCGCCCAGCGACGTGACCGAACCGGCCGTGGCGCCGCTCTGGTCGACGGCGATACGCAGGTCGGGGAGCGACGTGCGGACGAGCCAGGAGCGGCGCGGGTACGTGCCGCCGCCGAGGTCGGCGCTGAAGCCGTGGTGGTAGCAGACCTCCACGCCCTGGGTCGGCTCGAAGCCGAGGCCGAAGGCGAGACGCCCGAGGCGCACGTCGATGCCGACGACGGGATCCGCCGGCTGGGTCCACACACTCAGGTCCATGCAGCGGATGTCGTCGGGAGGCACCGGCACCCCGTCGCGGACGACGAGCAGGCTTCGATCAGGAGCGGGAGGCATCGACGGACTGGCGAAGCCGCCGAACAGACCGTAGAAGTCGGTGACACCAGGACGCGGCGCGGGGAGCGCGAGGTACGCGTGGAGGTCCTCGTAGAAGGCCGCGGCGCGAATGGGTCCGGGGACGTGCAGCTCGGTGGCCACCCCGGAGGCGTCGCCGTGCGGGCGCCAGCGCGAGAAGAGCGGGGCCGGATTGCCGAGCGGGCTCACGTGGAAGCGGAAGTCGCCCGCCCCGCCCACTCGCCGCGCCGTCACGGCCACCGTCTCGTAGCTGCGCAGCCGCCACAGGAAGAAGCCGACGTTGCGGATGTTGTACCAGCCGTCGAGCTGGCAGATGCGGCGGACGTCGACGGCGTGGCTCGCGGACTCGAACGGTCCGTCGATGCGCCCCAGCGGCTCCACGCGGCGCAGGTCAGGACACGCGTGGCTCGACAGCCGCAGGTGGTTGCGCACGCACTGGGCCCAGATCAACCGCTCGAAGAACTCCACCACATGCGCGGCCCAGCCCGTCACGTCCCGCGCCAGCTCCTCCAGCATGGGCCGCGTGGCCTTGCGCCGGCGATAGGAGATGGTCTTGGCCACATCGGCCCGCCCGCGCTGCGCGACCTCGGGCATGAGCTTCGGTCCCGTGAGGTCGCCGAAGCGCGCGGCCGCGGTCTCGGGCTGGCGGACGCGCCCGGCGTCGAAGAGCGGTGTGGTCCCGACGAGATCGCCGATGTACGCCACCACCCAGTTCGCGCACGTCTCGATGAAGTGGTCGTCGTAGCGCTGATCGAGGTCCTCGTGCAGGACGGCCACCTGCTCGGCCACCACCGCGAGAAGCGCGCGAAGCGGCCCGCCCTGCTCCTCGTCGCGGATGCGATAGATGGCGGGGAGCAGCCGGTAGAGCCGCTCGGAATCCGCAGTCACGCCATCACCGCCAGGAGGTCGAGTGGTTGGGGGGCGAGGGTCAGGAGCTCTGCGGCCAGGACCGACGATCCGGCGCCTGGCTCGGGCAGCGCGGCGGTGAGGCGCGTCTCGAGGCCCGGCCCGGCGTCGGCCCGGTAGAGCGACTCGACGTGCGTGGCCACTACACCGGGCACGCCCTGGATCACGGCGATGACCTCCGAGAGCACCACGGACTGTCCGAAATCGCGCGCGTCGAAGGAGAAGGCGGCGCGCAGGGCCTGCTCGACGGCGGCGAGGACCACGTCGGCAATGTGGTCGGGGTCGAGCTTGACGCGGATGCCGAGCCGGAAGGTGGCGGGACGATACGAAGCGACGCGCAGCCGGACGTTCGGGTCGCCGGCTCCCCGCAGGGC
>Ga0184637_10002291_pt1 | contig 12362 bp, 10 predicted proteins | sample PLM3_127_b2_FD_133143 | JGI IMG/M metagenome (GOLD analysis project Ga0184637, IMG submission 133143) | Groundwater sediment microbial communities from an aquifer in East River, Colorado, USA - PLM3_127_b2 | ecosystem: Environmental > Terrestrial > Soil > Riparian zone | place: USA: East River...
ACGACCTCCCGGAGGTTGTGAGGCGGGATGTTGGTCGCCATGCCCACGGCGATTCCCGTCGACCCGTTGACGAGGAGGTTGGGGAAGGCCGCCGGGAGAACGGTCGGCTCGTTGGTATTGCCGTCGAAGTTCGGGACGAAGTCTACGGTGTCCTTGTCGATGTCCCGCATCATGCTCTCGGCGAGAGAGGTGAGGCGGGCTTCCGTATAGCGGTAGGCCGCAGGAGGGTCGCCGTCGACCGACCCGAAGTTCCCCTGTCCGTCGATGAGCGGCATCCGCAGGTTGAAGTCCTGGGCCATGCGGACGAGGGTGTCGTAGACGGCGGCGTCTCCGTGCGGGTGGTACTTCTTGAGCACCTCGCCGACGATGCCGGCGCACTTCGAATAGGCCCGCGTCGAGAGGAGCCCCTCGCGGTACATGGCGTAGAGGACACGGCGGTGAACGGGCTTCAAGCCGTCGCGCACGTCCGGAAGCGCCCGCCCGATGATGACCGACATGGCGTAGTCCATGTAGGACCGCTTCATCTCGTCTTCGATGTTGACGGGCACGCGTTCGGAAGCGATGGCCATACTTCTGCCTTTCCTCTATGGCGTGGAGCCGAATGAGTCGCGGCCCAGGGGGCCTCAACCTACGGTTTCTAGATGTCGAGATTCACGACTTCGAGGGCGTTCTCTTCGATGAATTGGCGCCTGGGCTCGACCGCGTCTCCCATGAGCACGGTGAAGATCGCGTCGGCGTCGACTTGATCGTCAACGGTGACCTGGAGGAGGACTCGGGTCTCGGGATCCATGGTCGTGTCCCAGAGCTGCGTCGGGTTCATCTCGCCGAGCCCCTTGTAGCGCTGGATGTGGAGGCCTTTCTTGCCCGCGGCGAGCAGATAATCGATGAGCTCTTCCTTGCTCGCGAGCTCCCGGCTATCGGCGGGGGAGGCGACGTCATCGGCCGGAGCTTCGCCATCAGCGGTGGACGCGCCTTCGCTCACTACGATAGGGGGCCGCTCGAAGTCTTCGACCTCCTGGTAGAGCTCTCGAAGCGTCCGGTACTCGGCGGCAACCAGGAATTCGCGCCCGATGGGCTTGACCCAGCGGTAGCCGTTGGTGTTCTGCCCGGGGACGATCTTGTAGAGCTGATGCTCCTCATCGAGCATCACCGTCGCCTCGAACCCATGCTCTCGGGTGATGGGGGCGAGCGCATCTTCGAGCCACTCCTTGTTCGACAGGATCGTCTCGTCGGCGCCAGCGCTCAAGAACTCCTTCAGGATGACCGCGGGGTAGCCTCGCTTCGCCAGACGCTCGAGGTGCCTCCGGAAAGCGACCATCTTCTCCAGTCGATTCGCCAGGTCCTCGCCCGCGTACTCCTTCCCGAGCGCGGGAAGGCGCACCGTGCGGTTCTCGACCGCCCGAAGCAGCAGGTGGCGATCGAGCGCCCGGTCGTCCTTGAAGTAGACCTCCTTCTTGCCCCTTTTCACTTTGTAGAGCGGGGGCTGCGCAATGTAAAGGTACCCGGCGTTGATGACCTGGTTCATCTTCCGGAAGAAGAACGTGAGGAGAAGCGTCCGGATGTGCGATCCGTCCACGTCGGCGTCGGTCATGATGATCACCCGGTGGTAGCGGAGCTTCTTGAGGTCGAAGTCCTCCTCGATGCCGGTGCCGAGGGCCGCGATCATGACTTTGATCTCTTCGTTCTCGAGCATCTTGTCGAGACGGGCCTTCTCGACGTTCAGAATCTTTCCCTTGAGGGGCAGGATGGCCTGATAGTGCCGGTCCCGTCCCTGTTTCGCCGAGCCTCCCGCCGACTCCCCCTCGACGATGAAGAGTTCCGAGAGCGCGGGGTCGCGCTCCTGGCAGTCCGCGAGCTTTCCCGGAAGAGACGCGGAGTCGAGGGCGCCCTTCCGGCGCACGAGATCGCGGGCCTTGCGGGCGGCCTCGCGCGCCTTGGCAGCGTCCACCACCTTGTTGAGGATCCGGCGAGCGTCGCCCGGGTTCTCTTCGAGAAAACGAGCGATCTTCTCGGTGACCACGCTCTCGACGAAACCCTTGACCTCGGGGTTGCCGAGCTTGGTCTTGGTCTGTCCCTCGAACTGCGGCGATGGGACCTTGAGGCTGATGACCGCGGTCAAGCCTTCCCGGACGTCCTCGCCTTCGATCCCGCCCTCGAGGACCTTGGTGAGGTTGTTGGCGGCGCCGTATTGATTGATGGTCCGGGTGAGCGCGGAGCGCAGCCCCGAGAGATGGGTCCCGCCTTCGTAGGTGTTCACGGTGTTGACGAAGGAGAACAGAGCCTCCTGGTAGCCGTCGTTCCACTGCATCGCGATCTCGCACTCCATGCCGTCGGCGGCGGCCTGCACGTGGATGGCGCTCGGATGGAGGGCGACGCGGTTCTTGTTCAGGTACTCGACGAAGGAGACGATGCCGCCCTCGAAGTGGAACTCCTTGTCCTTCCCCTGGCGCTCGTCGTTGAGGCTGATGGTGATGCCGGGGTTGAGAAACGCGAGCTCGCGGAAGCGCTGCGACAGGCTGTCATAGCTGAAGTCGATGGTTTCGAAAATGGTGCTGTCGGGCCGGAAGGTGATGGTGGTGCCGGTCTTGTCGGTGGTCCCCACCTCTTCGAGCTGGGTCGCGACCTTCCCGCGCTCGAAGGCCTGGCGGTAGACCTTGCCGTCTCTCCGGATCTCGACCTCGAGCCTCTCCGAGAGACCGTTCACCACGGAGACACCGACACCGTGGAGTCCGGCGGAGAACTTGTACGTCTCGTTGTCGAACTTGCCCCCGGCGTGGAGCTGCGTCATGACGACCTCGGCGGCGGGCCTTCCGGTCTTCTTCTCGATGTCGACGGGAATGCCGCGGCCGTTGTCGACGACGGTCACGCTGTTGTCGACATGAAGCGTGACATCGACCCGGGTGCAGTAGCCGGCGATCGACTCGTCGACGCTGTTGTCGACGACCTCGAACACCAGGTGATTCAGGCCGGCGAGACCCGTCGACCCGATGTACATCGCCGGGCGCATCCGCACCCCCTCGAGTCCCTCGAGGACCCGGATCCTTTCGGCGGTGTATTCGCTTCCTGATTTCTCTCGTTCGTCTTTTTGCGGTTCTGTCATTGGTTTCGATGGGCGCGTTCTCTGACCCGTACGTCAGAGTGGCTCCGAAATTACTCGCCTTGGATGGGCTCCTCGCGTCAAAGTCTCATCGGCATGACGACGTAGCGGTAGTCCACGCCGTCGGCGCCGCTCGCGCCGTTCTCTGGGGCGGCGGGCCGCAGCAGGCCCTGGGAGGCGTCGTCCTTGAGCTCGAAGGTGACCTCCAGGGAACCGGTTACGTTCAGAAAATCGAGGAGGTATTGCCCGTTGAAGCCCACCGAAAGCGGTGGACCCTGGTACGCGGCTTCGATGGTCTCGCGCGCCTCGCCGAGCTCGGGGTTCTGCGAGGAGATCTCGATCCGGCCGGATTCGATCCCGAACTTGACCGCGCGCGAACGCTCGTTCGCGAGGAGCGACACCCGCCGGATGGCGCCGACGAGCTCCGCCGTGGCGCAGGTGACCCTCTTGTCGTTTCCCTGGGGAATGACTTTGTCGTACGAGGGAAACTGGTCGTCGACGCGTTTCGATACCAGGAGGCGCTCCCCGATCCGGAAGAACAAGTGGTTGTCGCCTTTGGCGAAGGCCACCTCGCTCTCTCCCTCGCTCAGGATCTTCAAGAGCTCCAGGAGCGTCTTTTTGGGAACGATAGCGCTCACGTTCCCGCTCGAGCTCGAGGGACGGGGAATGGAGATGAACGCGAGCCGGTGTCCATCGGTCGCCACCATCCGCATGTCGGCGTCGGCGAGCTCGAGCTTCGCGCCGTTCAAGAAATAACGGCTGTCGTCGCCGGTGATGGCGAAGCTCGTTTTGTGAATGAGACCGCTCAGGGCTGAGCCGGCGATGGTCGTGAAGCCCGACGCCGGTGGTTCTGGAAGTGAAGGGAATTCTGTTTTCGAAAGACCGACTATCTTGAAGTACGCCCCGCCCGAGGTGATTGACGCCCAGGAGTTCTCGAGCTCCTTGATCTCGACGTTCTGGTCGCCTGCGGCGCGCACGATCTCGAATAGCTTCTTGGCTGATAGCGTCAGAGCTCCCGACTTCCGCACCTCGGCCGGGAGCCGGCAGCGCAGGCCGACGTCGAGGTCGGTCGCCGCCATCTCAATGCCGCCGCCCCCCTGGGCCTCGATGAGAACGTTGGACAGGATCGGAATGGTGTTCTTTCGTTCGACGATTCCCTGGATGAGGCCGAGCTCTCGCACGAGGTCGTCTTTGCTGGCACTAAACTCCATCGATGTAATTCCTATGGATCTCTTCTTTCCAAAAAGGAGAGTCTCTATACCTTAATTATATCAAGAATCGCCTGTGAATAAAAACTAAGGTGATGTTTATCCCCTTTGATATCTTTTGTTTAGATAGGCATCCAGACTGTGCAAGGCCGGTGGAGGCACGTGAGTAATATTTGTTGAAAAGCCGGCCGTGTGGAACATCCACAGGGGGACACAGACGGATCCACAGTGTTGTTGCGCGGTGTCTGTGGAAAACGCGGGGGGTCGTCTTTGTCATCTAAGGAAGTCGGTCAAGCCCTGGATCACGCGGTCGAACTCGGGGTCCGAGCGCCTCAGAGCGTCGATCTTGCGGACGGAATGGATGACGGTGGAGTGGTGTTTGCCGAAGGCCTTGCCGATGTCGGGAAGGCTCGCGCGAGTGAGGGACTTCGAAAGGTACATCGCGATCTGACGGGGGAGGGCGACGGACTTGGCGTTGTTGCGAGCCTTGAGATCCGAGACTTTGAGCCGAAAGTGATCGGCGACGTACTTCTGGATGGAGTCCATGTTCAGCATCTTCCGATCTTCACTGGGAAGGAGATCTCTCAGAACCTCCTGAGTGAGAGAGAGGTCGATGGTTCGGCCGGTGAGAGAAGAGTAGGCGACGAGGCGGATTAGAGAGCCTTCGAGCTCGCGAATGTTGGATTTGATCCGGGACGCGATGAAAATGGCGACGTTGTCGGGGAGGGTGACGGCGTCGGCGTCAGCCTTCTTTCTGAGGATCGCGATCTTGGTCTCGAGATCGGGGGCCTGGATGTCCGCGGTCAGTCCCCACTCGAACCTGGAGCGAAGGCGCTCTTCGAGCGTGGGAATCTCGCGCGGAGGAGCGTCACAGCTGAGCACGATCTGTTTCTGCGCGTCGTAGAGCGCATTGAACGTGTGGAAGAACTCCTCCTGGGTTCGTTCCTTGCCGGCGATGAACTGGATGTCGTCGACGAGAAGCACGTCGAACGAGCGATGTTTGTTGCGAAACTCGATGATGCGATCGTATCGGATGGCGTTGATGAGCTCGTTCATGAACTTCTCCGCCGAGATGTAGAGCATCTTGACGGCAGGGTTCTGGTCGAGAACGTGGCGACCAATGGCATGGAGGAGATGGGTCTTGCCGAGGCCGACGCCGCCGTAGATGAAAAGCGGGTTGTAGGCGCGGGAGGGGGATTCGGCGACGGCGCGGGCGGCGGCGTGCGCGAACTGGTTGCTCGAGCCGACGACGAACGTGTCGAAGCGGTATTTCGAGTTGAGCGCCGGGGGCGGTGTGGTATCGAGCGGCGTGAACGCCTGCGGCTGAATGCTGGACGCTCGCGGCGACGGCGCGGTATCGGGGAGAGCGGCTTCGATCCGGGTAGTCTCGAAAACGACTTCGATCTCCGGCCGGTGGAGCTCGTCGAGCGACTCGAGGATTACCCCGGAGTAGTGCTTGTTCAGCCAGTCGCGGAAGTGCGCGTTCGGAACGAGAACGCTCACGCTTTGGCCGCGCTCAGCGAGCTGTCGAGTGGGGCGAAACCACGTGTTGAAGCTGTGGCGGTTGACCTTCGACTCGATCTTCTGGAGAATTTCTTCCCAAAGGTTCATGGACGTAAACACTGGAATTACAAGACTTACCTTAGGCCGCCGCCGACGATACCCCGGAAGGCGAGTGCCCGGGCGGAGGGGGATTTCCACAGAAATATCAACAGATGTGGAAAACCCGCATCGCGAGGGACCCCACCTCGTTGGAAAGCTTTTCGTCTTATGTCGACCGGACGAGGGGCGTAATCTAGCATATGGGGTTATGGCCGACAAGAAAAAATTCTCGGGGGCTCGAGCACCCGCGGCGAGAGGGGTGGGTTGACAGGGGGATCCCGGAGGAGTAGCATCACTGGTTTCGCTTCGACGAGGATCGAGAGCAAGGCGAGGGCCGCGTGACGCGGCCCCGCGCCGTCGAGAGCCGGGAGTCATAACGAAATGAAAAGAACGTTTCAGCCGAATCGACGTCGGCGCAGCCGTACCCATGGCTTTCGCGTGAGGATGCGATCCAAGGCCGGCCGTGCGGTTCTCGCCCGCCGCCGACGGAAGGGGCGGCATCGGCTTTCGGTTTGACGGAGAGCCGGTCCCGAGGAGCTCGCGGACGAGGAGCGACCCTGCGCCGCAGGGCGGACTTCGAGCGCGTCTATCGGGAGGGACGACGATGGGTGAGCCCCCTCTTCGTAGCCTTCGTTTTCGCGAGCACGGGAAAGGGGCTCCGGGTGGGCTTCGTCGCTAGCCGGAAGGTCGGGGGCGCCGTTTCTCGAAACCGCGCGAAGCGGCTGCTGAGGGAGGTCTTCCGGAAGAGGGGACCCGCCCTCGAGACCTCGGCCGACGTGGTGTTGGTAGCGAGAGGGGCGATCCTTGACGCGGGTTACGCCGAGGTCGAGGCTCAGTACGTCCGCGGCGTGGGACGATGGTTTGAGAAGAACACTCGAGTTCCTGGATAGACTGGATAGGGAGGTCCTGAGCTGGATTCTGAGGGCGGGCATCTGGGTTTATCAGGTCAGCGTGGGACTGTTGTTTCGGGGCGCTTGCCGCTTTTACCCGTCCTGTTCTCGCTACTCCGCGGAGGCCGTTCAAAAGCATGGTGCCCTCCGCGGGACGAAACTTACGGTCTCGCGAATTTTGCGTTGCCATCCTTTTCATCCTGGTGGATTCGATCCCGTGCCCTGAGCGACGTGAAATCGCGCTGCGGGCATTAAATGAAGAGAAGCTCTAATGGAAAAACGATTGTTGTTCTTCTTCGCGGTGACGTTTCTTCTAGTTTCACTGTGGCCGCGCCTCTTTCCGCCCCCGTCGCCGCCCCTTCCGTTGGAAAGCCCGGTGACGACGGTCGATCCGTCGATACCGCGAGAGCCACGAGAGGATGTAGCGGCGGAGGGGGGCGTGACCGGAGGGGATTCCGCCCCCATCGTGGAGAGCACCCCGGCGGCCGGCGCGGGAGAGCTTCCGGCGCGAGCCGCCGAGCCAGCGCGAGCCGCGGAGAAAGAGGAGATCGTCGTCCTCGATACGGACGTCTACCGGCTCACGTTCTCGAATCGCGGCGCGCATCTTCTGAGCGCCCGTCTCAAGGTATTCGAGGACGAGTCTGGAGAGCCCTACGAGCTCGTGAGTGTGGAGGCCTCGGAGCACGTCGGCCGTTACCCCCTGGACCTGAGGGTTCAGGACGTCGCGAAGACGGAGGAGTTGCGGAAGGCGCTTTTCGAAGTCCGCCGCTCCGGACCCGCAGCGATTTCAGCGAATGAAACGGCGGAGATCGCGTTCGTCTGGGCGAACGGGAAGGGACTCGAAGTCACGAAAGAGCTCCGCTTCGAGGGGTCGAGCTATGGAATCGACGTCGAGGTCTCGGTGCGCGAAAAAGGACAGGAGGTCCCGAAGGAGGTCCTGTACGGACCGGGGATCGGGCGGGAGATCGCCTCAGGGCAATACGTGGGGGTGGAGAAAGGGGTCCTCGCCTCGCGCGGGGAGGTAGAGCTCTTTTCGGCGTCGGACGTCGAAGACGAGGGAGCCGCGGTCAGTGTCGAGGCCGCAGGCGTAGCCTCCCACTATTTCGCCGCCCTCATGCTCCCCGAGCCCGGAGGGCTCTACGGCTCCCGGCTTTCGAAAGCGACCATTCCCTCGGCGGCCGGAGGAGACGGAAAGGCACGAAAGGAGCACGACGTGATTACGGCCGCGCTCGAGGCTCCGGGGAGCCCCGCTCGGTTTCATCTCTATCTCGGACCGAAGCAGCTGGAGCTTCTCGAAGAGCTGCGTCCCGGGCTTTCGCGGATCATCGAGCTTGGCGACTGGATGTGGTATCCCGCGACCCTGCTGCGGAAGGCTCTCTTCGCCTTGCACCAGCGCGTCGGGAACTGGGGATGGGCGATCGTGCTCCTTACGGTGGTCATCAACCTGTTTCTCGTGCCCCTGAAGCACTACAGCTTCGTCTCGATGCGAAAGATGCAGAAGCTGTCTCCTCAGATCCAGCGCATCCGGGACCGCCACAAGAAGGTGAAAGCGACCGACCCCCGGGCCCAGCAGATGAACCAGGAGATCATGAATCTCTACAAGGAGCATAAGGTCTCGCCCGTCTCGGGTTGTCTCCCGATGCTCCTGATGATTCCCTTCTTTTTCGCGTTCTACCGGCTGTTGATGTCGTCGATCGAGCTGCGCCACGCTCCGTTCTTTTTATGGATTCACGATCTTTCGCAGTTCGACCCTTACTTCGTTCTGCCAATCCTCATGGGCACGACGCAAGTCGCCATCCAGAAGATGACGCCGCAAACCACGGTGGATCCGGTTCAGGCGAAGATCATGCAGTTCATGCCCATCATGTTCACGTTCATTCTGGCGTGGGCGCCGGCAGGCCTGGTTCTGTACTGGTTTTCGAACAACCTCGTTTCCATGGTTCAGCAAGTGGTGACGAACCGGTGGCTCGGAAAGGGAGAGGGCGACGGGGGCCAGCAAGAGGCGAAGGCGAAGAAGGCCGCGAAGCACGCACAGGCGCACGGCTGAGCCGGTCAAAGCGGGTCCGAGGAGGGATGGAGTGAGCGAGGAAAAGAAGCCGCGCGAGGCAATCGAGGAGTTCGTTCGTCTTATGATTGACCATCTGGGGTGGGACCTCGCGGTTTCTGTGGAGGAAGTCGAGGGCGAGACGGGCGAGACGGTTAGGGTCGACCTGTCGGGCGGGGATCGCGACATCGTTCTCTCCAACCGGGCCGAGGTGCTGGAATCGCTCCAATACCTGTTGAACCGGAGCTTCGGCCGCGAGAACCGGGAGAGCCCGCGAATCCTCGTCGACTGCGACGGCTATCGGGCGCAGAAGGATGCGGAGCTTCGCGAGATTGCCTTTCGCGTTTCAGATCGAGTGCGACGCACGGGGGCGCGCGAGGAGCTTGGCTTGATGAACCCCTACGAGCGGCGGATCGTCCACCTCGCAGTCGCCGAGACCGAGGGGGTGACGACGGTGAGCGCCGGCGATGGGGTCATGAAGCGGATCATCATCCTCCCAGCGTGAGCTTCGAAGAGGACCTGCGCCTCACTCTGGGAGACGCTGTACCCACGGACCTCGCTCTGGAAACGTTCTCGAAGCTCGGGATCCTCGATCGACTCCTCCTTTATTGGTCGGCCAAGCTCAATCTCATCGGATTCAAGAAGGAGCGCGAGAGAATCCATCGGTACTTCGCGGAGCCGATCGCGGCCTCGAAGTGGCTTCCCCACGAGGGCCAGGCCCTCGACATCGGGTCGGGCGGCGGGAGCCCGGGGCTTCCGTTCGCGATCGTGAGGCCCAAGCTTTCGTGGACGTTTCTCGAGCCCCGGCTCAAAAGGCGCCTCTTTCTGGAGGAGGCGGTGCGGGAGCTTCGGCTCGAGAACGTGCTCGTTTCCGGGGAGCGCTTCGCCGGTTCCATGCGAGGAAGGGACCTCGCCGCGATCTCGACCCGGGGAGTGAAGCTGACCTGGTCCGATCTCGACGAGGTGGGGAAGGCGCTTTCGGCAGGGGGCCGGTTTCTTTGGCTGAGCGGGGAACACCGCTTGCGCGAAGCGGGGGACTGGCTCGCAGCACGGCGGGGGTTTTCGGGAGACGGGCCGCACCTCCTCCTCCCCGATTCCGGCGCGCGGCTTCTGGTCATCGAGCGACAAGGGTAAGCGTCGAGATGTTTCACGTGAAACACTCGGCGAAAGGGGTCCGCTTCCACCCGGGATCGCTGTGCTATGCTCGGACGCTTTCGAGCCCCAGCAGAGGAGTGTCCGGTTCCACCCGCTAACCCATATGACCCGTATCGTCGCCATCGCCAATCAAAAAGGAGGAGTGGGGAAGACGACCACGGCCATCAACGTCAGCTCCTCGGTCGCGGCGGCGGAAAAGAGGGCGCTGGTCGTCGACATGGACCCCCAGGCGAACTTGACAAGTGGCCTCGGGATAGACGCGTCCGGGCTTTCGAGCACGATCTACCGGGGCCTGGTGGAAGGGGTCCCCGCGGAGTCCCTCATCCAGGACACGAGCCTCGCCACGCTCAAGGTGATCCCCTCGGAAAGGAACCTGACGGGCGCGGAAATCGAGCTCGTCGACCAGCCGCGCCGGGAGTTCCGATTGCGGGAGTTCCTCGCGCCGATCGCAAGCGCGTACGACTACATCTTCATCGACTGTCCGCCGTCGCTCGGCCTTCTTACACTCAACGCCCTCGTCGCCGCCGATTCCGTCCTGATCCCGCTGCAGTGCGAGTTCTTCGCGCTCGCCGGAGTGAGCGAGCTCCTGTCGACGGTGAGCCGGGTGCGCGCGAGCTTCAATCCGAAGCTCGAGATCGAGGGAATCGTCTTCACCATGGTGGACGAGCGCACGAACTTGACGACTCAGGTGATGGAGGACGTGCGCCAGAACTTTCCCGGGATCGTCTACCGGAGCATCATCCCGCGAAACGTGCGTCTCGCGGAGGCGCCCTCGTTCGGCAAGCCCATCCTGCTGTACGACGTGCGCTCGCGGGGCGCTGAAGCCTACCTCTCGCTCACGAAGGAGATTCTCGGGCATGAAGCGCAAAGTGCTCGGTAAGGGGCTCGCGGCACTCCTCCCCGATTCTCCGGCGGGAGGCGAGGGGGAGAAGCTCCTCGAGCTCTCTCCGGATCGCATCGACCCCAACCCGGAGCAGCCGCGGCAGCACATCGATCCGGGGAAGCTCTCCGAGCTCGCGAAGTCCATGATCGAGCAAGGGGTCGTCCAGCCGCTGGTCGTGCGGCGCGTGGGCTCGCGGTATCAGATCATTGCCGGCGAGAGACGATGGCGGGCGGCGCGCGAGGCCGGCCTCGCGAAAGTGCCGGTCATCGTCCGGCAAGCGGGCGACCGGGAGCTCCTCGAGATCGCCCTCGTCGAGAACATCCAACGGGAAGAGCTCAACCCCATCGAAGAGGCGGGGGCTTACCGAAGGCTCATCGCGGAGCTCGGTTACTCGCAGGAGCAAGTGGCGGCGCGCGTCGGGAAGGATCGCTCGACCGTCGCGAACCTTCTCCGGCTACTCCGCCTCCCGCGGGAGATTCGCGGTCTCGTCGCCGAGCAGAAGCTCTCCCCAGGTCATGCCCGTCCGCTCCTGACGCTCGACGCTCCCGACGCGCAGGTCGCGATCGCCCGCGAGATCGTGGAGAAAGAGTTGAGCGTCCGAGACGTCGAGCGGCGTGTCCAATCGGCGAATCGTCCGGTCAAAGAGACCAAAGCGGCGAGGCCGGACGCGAACACCAAGGACGCGGAGAGCCACCTGGAACAGGCTCTTGGCACGCGCGTGCGGATACGTCGGCAGGGGCGCAAACGGTCGCGCGGACGGCTGGAGATCGAATTTCACTCCGAGGACGAGCTTCACGGAATCTACGAGACGGTTCTTCGCGGCGCGCGGACTTCGAAGCCTCGCGCCCCAGAGTCATGAGGGAAAGAAAGGGGAGGGCATCGTGAGGGGCAAAATCACGGCGAGCGGGGACCTGTCGGGATTCCTCGACGTCGGCACCGAGTTCCACGGCGAGCTTTCGTTTCAGGACACCCTACGCATCGACGGCAAGTTCGAAGGCGCCATCCGAGACGGGAGCCTCCTTATCATCGGCGAGTCCGCGGAAGTGAACGCGGAGATTCACGTCGCGACCGTTAGTGTGAGCGGCCGGCTGCGCGGCAACGTGCATGCCAAGGAGCGGGTGGAGCTCCACGCGACCGCGCGCTGTCAGTGCAACGTCGATACCCGTGTCCTCGTGGTGGAGGAAGGCGCGACGTTCGAGGGGGCCTGCGCCATGGGCGGGTTGGGTGCGTCACGGGAGCACGCTCCTTTGAGCCCGGCGGCCTCGTCCGACAAAGTGAAGAGGTTCGCGGCTTCGGAGTGAAGCGGCGCGCCCGGCGGCGCGAGCCCGCACCGGCCCGGTGCCGAGCTCTTCGCGGGATGCGCATCGGGGCGCACGTCAGGATTGTGAGATGAGGGGCGGTCATGCGGCCAGCCGACGCTCAGCGCGGCGCTCCCAGAAGTCTTCGAAGCGGCCGCTGAGCTTGCAGCAGCGTAGCGCGATGA
>Ga0184637_10002292_pt1 | contig 12361 bp, 9 predicted proteins | sample PLM3_127_b2_FD_133143 | JGI IMG/M metagenome (GOLD analysis project Ga0184637, IMG submission 133143) | Groundwater sediment microbial communities from an aquifer in East River, Colorado, USA - PLM3_127_b2 | ecosystem: Environmental > Terrestrial > Soil > Riparian zone | place: USA: East River...
CCGCGCCCGAGGTCAAGTTGGGAATGGAAAGAGTTACCAGGCCAGGTACGGTGGCGAATTGACCGCTCAAGGTCTCCGTGTGGCATTCCTTGCAGATGCGGATGGTGGCAATGTGCTCGCCGCGCGCAATCGCGGCTTCATCCGTAGGGATGGTGATCGTTTCGACTGGCACATCATACTTCCCGTGAAGCTTATTCCACTTGACCGTGCCGATAGTATACAGAACGAGGAAGGCCAGCACGAGCAGTCCGATCAGGCTGCCCAAGACAATTCCAATCCACTTAAGGATTTTACGTATCATATTGTTCACCTGAATAGCACGAAGTGGCTTTCACGGCCTTTTCCACATAGAGAAGCCAATCCAAGCCAGAGCTAGCCCTAGAGGGATGTTCGTGATTACGCCAACAACCTGACCAGCCAAGCGAGGCAGCCACTCCGCGATGAAGAAACTGAAGAAGAAACCGGCTGTTCCAATGAGCAGTAAAATGCCTGCCCATCTCGGAAACACGCCAGCCCGAACAGTGGCGATCGCGGTCAGGAGCAATCCCAGACTTAGCGCGATGCCGAGCAGGAAGGCTGTAAGGCTATTTTCGAAGGGTCGGTCGAATGATGAGTACAGAAGAGGAGGAGCAGACACTACGACGAACAGGAGTACTCCGGTCTGCAGCAGCGCGTGGCCTATGAGACCTAGCCAGCCTGCCGCATCGGCTTGCCTGGCATACATCGCTGGAAGCGATAACAGAAGCGATATGGATGCGAGGAACAGGAGCACGTTAGCGAGCCGTGGTAATTGCTGGGTCATTTCCGGCGCGAACGACGCCGTCACGAGTCCAGCTCCTAAAAACACTGCGCCAACGATTAGCAACAGCCCACTCCATTGAATTGCTATGGTTTTCATTGGTTATTCTCCTGAATGTAAAGAATTAATCGGGCACCGCGACAGCTCAGTAGCTTGGGGCTCTTCGGGTGACGACCGTCACCGCGGTGGCGGAACCAAACCCAATTGTTGCAATTATTCGTGCGCGGAGCGCGAGTCAACTGCACACGGCGTTAGTTTGCGCCTATGTTCTATGTGGCTGTGCCCGCTTCGGGATATATTTGCTCCAACCTGGCTTTGAGGCGTTCCAGAGACTTGACGTGTTCAGAGCGTATGAAGAAAGCGGTCAATATCGGGGCAAGCAACTTTTGTAAAAGTGAGACCGTCGCCAGCGCTGTGCGCATTACCAGTGTTCCGCTAACTTTCGGTTGGAACATGAATTCGTGCGTGAGCTCTTCTCCAAATAAACTTTTCACCAAGAAGGCGAAACGGACAGGGAGTTGATATTCCGTTACACATAGCTCATCATGGATCTCCCAGCCCATGATGTGACCAACAGACTGAAAGCGACTACCGACAGTAATCGAGCCGTCGGAAATAGCCGTGACCCTTAGTCCGGGATTCCATTCGCCATGCCGTGTTAGGTCAGCGACATAGGCAAACGCCACTTCTAGTGGTACATTGACATGAATACTGGACGAAATGGAGAAGGTAGCCATTGTTGTTCTCCTGCTGGGTGTTACTAAGCGTCGGACGCTTGCGAAGTATGATAGTTGTGACAAGCGCATCAGTAGAGATAAGGTATAAAGCGCCAGGACTGTTGACAGTACGTTTCCCACTCCGATCCGAACTCTTTGTGTAATGCAGCCTCTTCATCCCTGATCCGAAACAGGAGGCCACCCACAATTGGAATCATCACAGCCAGACCTATCCATGAACGAAACAAGAAAGATAAGCCTAATGCACTACAGAGCATACCAAGATAGATGGGATGACGGATATAGCGGTATAGCCCTGTCTTGATCAACTGATGGCTCTTCTGAATCGTGACCTCCCCGCTGTACATTCTTCCCAAAGCATCCCGTGACCAGGATATTAGAGCAAGTCCGAGTCCATATAGGAAGAGACCCAGCCAACGAAGTCCCTGACCAGCCATCATCACGCCAATACTGCGACGATCAGCAAAGGGCAGAAAAAAAAGAGTCCCAAACAGGAGGGGAGCGATCATGAGGAGTACAATGCTTTGACGGCGGACAAGTTTGCTTTCCTCTCCCTTGCTAAGATTATTCCTTTCTCCTACCTTAATGACGTAATAAGCTTCGGCGAGGCCCGGGACTGCCGCAGCCAATACAAACACTAGCCTCGGATAGATAGAGAGGAACCCTCGAAGATCATCAATTCCCCAGCCCAGCAATGGTAACCCAACAAGAACGATCACTGGAATGAGGAAATACCGGAATGCTCGTAAGTACTTCATGCTATTCTCCTCACAATACTGCGGTTGAACGCGGCGGGGGAACCAGTCCAAGCTGTTGCAGTATTCCCATCTGGTCTACCATGATCCAGCTTTCAATAACCTGTTCGCTTTCGATGCGCGCATATACAAGCCCCTGAACTGCTATTGGCTTGTTAGTGGGTAGGTTGCCTAGAAACTGTCCTTTGTGGGTGCCGCGCATCATCCAGTGCGCCGCAACTTTGTCACCCTGGCTGATTTCATCCTCGATGGTGCAGTGAAGGTCAGGGAATGCCGTTCGGAATATGGCGATCAGTTGCTTGAGTCCCATCCGGTTGGCGGGCATTCCCCAACTCATATGATGGCTGATGCTATCGGGCGCGACGAGTTCATCCACGACAGCCAAGTTGCCTTGAGTGAAGGCTTCGTCAAGAACGCGGTGGATGATGGACTTGCCCTGAACAGTTGACACCGGTACCCTCACGCGCTCACAAAGCGTGAGCTTCCATGAGGTCTTTTAGGTTGGCGAGATCACCTTCGCTATTTCTTTTGGCCATCTTGGCGACGAGCGGCTCCGCCACCTTGAAGAATCCGCCAGGCTCCGCATCTAACCTCACGTTGACTCGTGTGCCCCCTTCAACCAGCTCGAAGGTCCAACGGACTTCAGTCGGAAAAGGCCTCGATTTGCTTTTCTGCGTAGATTTCCGGTCCGGCTCGTATTCGGTGACCTCGATTTCGGTTTCGATCCGTTGGCTGAGAAACTTCCCCACGCCTCGCCAGGTTGTGCCCACGCCAATGGGTCCCTCCGAAGTTTTCATGACTTCAAGAAACGCGGAGGACCACTTCGGGTTATTCTCTACATTGCTCAGGACTGCAAAGACCTCCTCGACGGGTCGGTTGATCATAATACTGGTTTCGATTTTCATCTGACTCACTCCTTGTAAAAACGATAGATTGGGTTTACTTACCAAGACATCACCATTATGACAAAATCGAAAGGAACTGTCATGCGTGCGTGCACGTATCTGCACACGTATTTTGGACGCGCACAAATAAAAACGGCCACGCTTGGGGCGTGACCGCTATCTCATACAATGACTGTATAGCTAAGAGGATGTACTTGTCAGGTGATGTTCCATCGCCCAACGTATGATTTGGGCGCGGCTGGTCAACTCCAATTTAGATAGGATGTTGGCAACGTGTTTCTCCACAGTGCGTTTGCTTAAAACTAATTCAGTGGCAATCTCCCCGTTGGTCTTGCCCTGCCCAATCAGCGCTACGATCTCGCGTTCACGCTCAGTCAGTCCACCAAACTCATCTTGCTCTTTGGATGCTGACCCCACTGGACCTAATGGCAATGAGAGTGCATATTCGATGCCTTGTTCCAGTGTCTGGATGCGACCTTGCTCTTGTGCTTGCTCAAACTCTTGCTCGGTCAATTGGGAGCGAGCCGCTGCCAGATAACGCTCGTACTCCCGCCCCTCGGCGAGTAGCAAGGACACGTAAACTGACCGTCCGTGGGTAGCGCCCGTAGTCAGCAGGCGAACAGCCTCAGCCTGCATGCCGCGTTCGGATGCCAGGACGCCAAAACCGATCAGGCATTCACCCATTGCTTTCAGGTCTCCTTGGCTCCTATACCGCGCGACACTCTCGCAGATGAGGGCGTAGGCCTGGTCGAGGTCGCCTTGTTGCAGACGGCTATGTGCCAAGCTTTGCAATACGCGCGGCTCCTCGCGCGTTGCTCCCTGTTCGCGTAAAGCCGTAAGTGCCTCTTCATAGAGGGCTTGCGCCCGCTCGTAGTTTTGCTCGCAGTGCTCTATGTAGCCAAGATAGGAAACCATCAAAGCCGCGGCGAACAGATTGCCTGATTTATGCGCGGCCTTCAGACTCTCCTCAGCCAGGGAACGGGCAATCTGATACCTACCCAGCCCACTCGCCGCCACAGCTTGTGTACCCAACGACATGGTCAGTTCTTGCTTATCATCCATCTCCCGCAACAGCTGTACAGTGCGCTCAACGGTGTTGTATACGGTGAGGAAATCACGGTCCATGATAGCCGCCACAAGGATGGGTGCCTGAGCCGAAGCAAGCAACTGCACGCCTTCCTCGCCGGCTGCCTCGCACAAGGCTACCGTCATCCTTTCGTGTGCTCTTGCGGCGGTCGCGTCGCCCATGAATCCTGCGGTCATTCCGGCGTTGAAGTTTGCGCGGGCACGTAACATGATTGGTATCTGCTCATCTGCTTGCGCCAACAGTCGTTCATACCAGTTGCGGCCCTCGGATATCGAGCCATGGCTTATCCAGAAGTCGAACAAGGTGATCACGATCCGCAACCCCAATTCAATCTGACGGCTTTCCAACGCCCACTCCAGCGCCGATCGTATATTGTCGAGTTCGCTATCAAGCCAGTTAAGCCAAAGGCTTGGATAGGAAGAGGATTGCAGCTTAGATACGATTTCTTCGGTGCGGACGACGAAGAAATCAAGATGATGGTCGCGCAGCTGTTTGAATTCGCCAGCCTCCTTCAACTTTTCGAGCGCGTATTCGCGGATGGTTTCAAGGAGCCGATAACGGGCTTCAGCGCGCCCGGTCGTCTCTGCGATGACAAGTGACTTGTCTACCAGGGAGGAAAGCAGATCGAGTGTGTGATCGGAGGTGATACCATCTCCTGTGCCGACGCCCTCAGCTGTATCTAGGCTGAATCCAGCGTCAAACACGGCCAAGCGGCGCAGCAGAGTCTGCTCTTCTGCTCTGAGCAAATTATGACTCCAGTTAATCGCTGCTCGCAGGGTTTGGTGATGTGTCATCACCGCAATAAGCTGATCTGATATGAGTAAGGCAAACCGGTCGTCGAGACGAGTTGCAATTTGCTGCGGAGTCAATATATTGAGTCGGGCACTTGCCAGTTCTAGAGCTAATGGAATGCCATCTAGTCGGCGGCAGATTTCAACAATAGCGGTTGTGTTCTCGGGTGTTATCGTGAAGTGGGGAGAGATGGCTCGCGCTCGCTCCACGAACAGATGAACTGCATCATACTGCGTGAAGTCTTGAGGATCGAAAGCTGTCGCTGAGTCAAGAGAGGGCAATTCTAGGCCCTGCACCTGATAAAGGATTTCCCCCGATATAGTAAGAGGCTGGCGGCTAGTCGCCAGAATATGCAGCGCAGTTGCCGCAGTCAGCAGTTGTTGGACGAGCCGGGCAATTGCGGCGATCAAATGCTCACAGTTATCCAGGATCAACAACATCTGTTTGGATCGTGCAAAATTCAGGAGCAACTCATTGAAAGATTGATTGGATGAAGGGTGCAAATTGAAAGTCTGGATGACGTGCTGCGGGACAAGTTCTGGCTCGCGCAGCGGAACAAAGTCTACCAGCCAGATGCCATCCGCGAATGCATCGCTGATCATGTTCCCAATTTGGATTGCAAGTCGCGTCTTGCCGCATCCCCCTGCGCCCGTGAGCGTGACGAGGCGGGAAGTGGAAACCAGAAGTTTGACTTCATCTAGTTCGCGCTCACGACCGATAAAACTCGTCAACTGTACCGGTAAATTGGTGAGTGTCATCTTGTTCTTACAGTGTTATACCTCAATTAAAATAACGAGGAAAGGCTTTCGGTAATTGGTGATGATCAAACATTCCGAGAATTCCTTGGAATCGGTTTGTCTCTCAGGAAAAAGACACAAGAAAGTGTTTCTTATTTGAATAAAAAAGAGCCATCAGTGCGATGACTCTCTTGTGCCCCCAAGGGGACCTGTTCCGAACCACCTTCCCTAGCATTAGGGGAAATACAGTGCAAAAGGATTAATTATTGAAGAATCTAATTCAACTTGGACGAATCGTCAAGAAACTCGAATGTCTTCAAACCAAAATCCGATAAGAGATTCCTCAGTTTACTATGAAAATCTCTATTTGCAGAAGCAGAAAATTAGGTGTTTGCTTTAGGCCTTGAATTCGATAATTGAGTAAGGAAACCTCCCGTGCGATTCAAATTGCCATAACCATCTCCTAAGAAGATTTCCTAATAATCGGGAAATCTTTCTCTTTTTGTTGGGATATTCCATCCGCTAGACTGAGTGCAAACAATCAAATTCACAAAGATCAGAGCGATGGAGAGCTTATTCGCGGCGTGCTATCTGAAGTAGAAAGGTAAAAGATGTCAAGATGATACGCGAAATTCTGAAATGGATCGGCATTGTGCTGGGCAGCCTGATTGGACTGCTTGTGTTAGCCTTCATCGTTTTGTACGCCATCGGCAGCGCGAAGTGGAACCGCATCCGTGGGAACTTTCATGATGTACCAGTAGAAATGATCGCAATCCCGATAGACAGGCCTCCAACCCAGGGTTGTGTCCCACTACAAGCACGCGCGCATGTTTTTCGTCCACTTAGCGCAATACTTCGATGTAAGTCTGTGGCTCGGCCAGATAGAGCTTGCGTATTCGCTTGATTTCCCCCGCATAGGCGCGAGCCTTAGCCACGAGGAGGGCGGTGGTGTACGCACGCACTGCGGAGGAACAGAGAATGAGATCTGCGATCAGGTCCTCATCTTGCAATAACGCGCCTATGAGTGGTGCTGTCCGTTTGCCGCGCTTGTTGAGGGGGCGGTCGTGGTCGGCCAGTTCTGGATGTTTCCAACTCGATTTGGCGTGGCGGAGAAGAAGCAAGGTTTTCATCGCGTCCAGAAATATAGCGACGCCTGCGCGCATGCATTTGCTACTATACAGCAGAAGCCTCTACATGTAGAAGCACAGCCGTCACCCTCCGGGCCGGTACGTTCAAAGTCACGGTTCCGTTCTGAACCTCTATAGACCCTTGAGTCTTTTCGAGCAGATCACACCACTGCGCACTGAGGATACGCAGAAACCCTGAACCGATTTCCGCTGGTTGGGCCTGGTCGCTGGCGTTGAACAAGCGAACAATCACACCGGGCTGGTGCTCTGCGGCCTTGATGTGCAAAGTGAGGACGGGTGATTCTGGCGAGACATTCTGCGGCAATCGGAGCAAGGTACCCGCCTCAGGAAGCAGGGGTGGATGACGTTCTGGCTCACCCAGATGTTGGAACACTGGCTGAGCGTAGGCCGCCTCCAGCCCAAAGCGGTGTGCCTGAAGCTCATTGAAACCCCCGCGATGTGGCAGGATGCGATAACGTGCGTGCACTCGGCCCGGTTGATGTGCGCGGAAATTCGTTTCCCAGTAGTTGTTGGTCACCCATCCCAACAACATCGCCCGCTCCAAGGTGCATTCCGCCTGGTTGTGAGCAAAATGGAAATCTCCCATCTGGACCATCGGGTTTTCCGGCATGGCCACCGTGATGCCCAGCTCCTCATTTGAGAAATCTACCCACCCTTGTACGGTGAAGTAGTCCAGGCAAACACCCGGTAACTGATCCGAACCCATCACCATCGATTGACCTCCCAAGTCCAGGCGGGCAGTTGGGTTGGGCACATTGAGTGGATAAAGAATGTACGTCGCCTCCGGGTGCACATTGAGGCCCATGTCCCACCACGACTCGCATTCGATGTAATCTGTGGAATCCGACAAAAACACACTTTGTTTCAATGGACCCGCACAGCCCGGCGCCTCGAGGGATTGGATGACGTAATAGCCCAGCGGTGTCCGATAGACGCGATGCTGGAGGACTCGGGTGGGTCGGCGTCTTTCAACGGACCAATCTGGCTTCCACCCGCGAGACCGTTCCACCTCGCTGGACTGCCATTCCATGTAGAACATCAGGTTCCGGGGCCAGGGATGAGCAGAGTCGGCTACCTGTTCATGGACGAATCCGTTGAAGGGATATCCCGCGCTTCGGTCAACCCATTCGCGATTCAACCGTTTGTCGTGCCAGGACAGGATACCGCCTCGCTCCTGGTCAAAGATGAGGCGGAACAAATCGTTCTCGACCACGGCCTCTTCACCAAATTCGGCCGTCTGCTCCCATTCAACTAATTCAGCCCGAGGGATGACGTTGTAGCCAAAACCGGACACCTCTATGGGTTTCAGCCATAGCTGTTTTTGACTTGTCGCGGCCTCCACGCTGGCGGCTAGTTGGGACTGCTCATACATCATCCGATCCTGAAAGTGCCGGCCTGCGGTGACGTCCTCGGGCACGCCCCTGGGTGAGGCGACTTCCTGTGGCACCGCGCCAGCGATCAGGCGCGGCCATGGCAACGGATTAAACACGAGCAAATCGTCGGGCTTTGTCCGCTTCACGTGTTGGCCCATTTCTGCCAGGGCATCGCGCTGAAGGAGCAGGCTCAAGCTCCTCGCCATGTAGGCGTAGCTGGCCTTGTGATGCCACTGCGCCGCCGTATCTTCACTTCCGGGGGCGCGGATGGAACAATCCGCGCCCCAGGTGTGTTCATCCCACAAGTGCAAGGAATGCCAGGCCAAATCTCGATACCGCGCGTACGACCGAGCCAGCGTGCTCTCAGCAGGGGCATCGGAACGCCCCAATACAGCGGCGGCCAGGGCATCTGCAGCCCGTAAACGCGCTCGGCTGGTGCGGTTCAACGCCTGTTCCCGCGCGCTACTGATACAGCCGAAGTTCCAGTAGTCCGTCCAATCCCCTCGATAGGTGGGCAAAAGATGGCCGTGGGCCTTCACGGCGGCCCACCAATCTTTCGGAGTGGCCATCACCAGGCGCGGTGATTTGCCCTGCTCATTCCACGCGTCAACGAAGCGAGAGAAGGGATCGTAGGCGGAGCCGTTATCCCCGAACGGATGAAAACTCTGCACCATTAGCACCGGCAGCGGGTAGTCAATCTCAGCCAGCCGGCGCTCGACCCGCGGCCACCAGGTCTCTTCGAACTCAACTGCATCGTGTCCGATCCCGAAGCGCCAGCCTGTGTCGTATGGCCAGCCGTTATAGGCCAGGATTTTGCGGCCGCTCGGGCCTTCCCACCAAAACACATTCGGGCGCTGCATGGGCGCTCCACCGAAGTGCGTGTTGATGGCCATGCTGAGGCCTTCGATCCCGAGGTCGAGCAATAGATCCACCAGCGGCCAGTTCTCGCCGTTGACGTCGCAATTCATTGCATGCCGAATGGTGAAACCAAAGTCGTCTCGCAAAGGACGCAGCAATTGGAAGGTTTCCACCAATTGATCGGTATCGAACAGAGGCGTCAGGTTGGCGAACATCCCAGTGACTTCGATGCGGCCCGCCCCCTCCAAGGTTTTGAAGCGTTCGATTTGTTGCGGAGAGGCCTGTTGCAGCCAGCGATACAGCACGAAGGTAGTTTCCACCGTCCAACGAAAGGCGCCGTCGCTGTCGCGGCCGGAGTATTTGTCGGCCAGGCTGACGGCCTCATCCAGAAACCGTTGGTGCAAGTCGAAGACGATGGGTTGATCGTGAGTGTAGCCGATATCGGTGTGGCTGTGGTGGATAAAGTAAAGGGTATGAACTTTGGTCATGAGCTTCTCCTGTCGGGTGAGTGGAAGAACAGTAAGTCTGCCGCTCCCAATAGCGCTGCGGCAGGGCCTCGCTCGCCGGGCAGCGCTGGTACACATAAAGCCTGGCGCAAGGGCGGACCGAAGAGATCAATTGCACTTGCAATCCGACCGAGTACCAGCACCGCTTCGGCGGCGAAGGCCACGGCAAATGAGTTGAGAAACGTTCCCAAATCAGCACCGAATGCCTCGAAGACCTGGCGGGCAGTGACATCTCCAGCGCGGGCTGCCCCCATTGCCTCTTTTACCTTGAGCTCAGTGATACTGGCCGCCCGCAGGCGGGCCGCCAGCCCTCGCCGTGAGAAAACGTCATCAGCTCTCATGCCTCGGAAGAGTACCGGATATAGCCATCCGTTAGGTGGGACGCCCGGCCCAGAGGTCACAGGCATGCCATCCACCAGAAAGGCGGAGCCGCAACCCGTGCCTAAGGTCACGCCAATTAACCGCCGATAGTTGCTGCCCGCCCCATAGCGGGCTTCTCCTACGGCTGCCGCTTCAGCATCGTTGCGAAAAAGGATTGGAAGGTCTCCTAGATCAAGTTTGGCGCGGAGGGCATCGCGCATGTTGACGCCGTAGATAGCCCCATATTTCTCAACGCCCTCGATGAGACAGATCCCGGCCCCGTAATCAAAAGGTCCAGGGAATCCTAAAGCCACGCCGATGGCGTTCGAGGTTTGAGCCTGGCCGAGATGGGTGCTCAGGATCTGGGCGAAGGTCCCCAGAATGCCTTCGGACTCCCCAGAACTATCAATCGGTGTGATGGCCGGCTCTCCGATGACACGCCCACCAGGTGCGACCCAGGCGCTTTTGACCGACGTTCCACCCACATCGAGGGCGATCACCCGCGCGCTTAGGGATAGCTTAGCATCATGAGCGCACATAAGCCTTGACCACTTTCACTTCAGCCTCGCCAAGCGGCTCAAGCCGGTAGGGGCCACACGCGCCGGGGACGACGACCGTCTCGGCATAGCTCAACTCGAGAGCGGCGCCATCCGCCTCGCGCACCACGCGGACGCCTTGACCCTCCACCACGCAGAGCATATGCACCCCATCAAACTCCGTTGTATCGGCATAGGATGCCGTCATCTCAATCCGCTCGACAGAGTGAAACACTAATTCGGAGTCTGTCATTAGCAGCCTGCGCCAGCCCCTGCCCTCGGCCAGACGCCTGGGTCTGGCCAACAGATGCTCGCGAACCCAGCCGGTTTTCCGGTGGAAATCAATCACCTCGAAGGCTCGCTGATAGCTGATCGGGCGTGGCTGCCCGTCCAGGTCCGGGCGCAGGTAATCGTAGATCTTGAACGTGTAAATGTAGGGTGTGGCCGAGATCTCCAACACCAGGTTATTCGCGCCGGAGCAGTGTACAGTGCCCGCGGGGATGACGAACAGATCGCCCTGAGCCGCGTCCCAGGCATTGACGTGTTTGGTGATCTCGAACGGTACATGTTCAGACTGGGCGCGAGCCACGTCGTTCAGGAAGGCCTCCCGGCTCGTCGTCTCTTGCAAGCCTAAATAGACCTTCGCGTCGGGATGGGTTTCCAAGAGGTAGTACATCTCGTGTTGGGCGAAGGGCTCTCGAAAGTGGGCGTTGATGTAGGCATCCGGCGGATGAACCTGGAGCGAGAGGTTGGTCCCTTCAATTGTATCGAGGAAGTCGAAGCGGATGGGAAAGAAATCGCCGAAGCGACGGTGGTTATCGCGACCTAGAATGCGCGCCGCTTGAAAATGCATGAAGAGATTGAAGGGCACGCGCATGGAGACATCGCCCAATTCAAAGGTCACGCTATTCTCTGGGGCGACCACTTCAAAACCCCAGGCGCAGTTCGGCCACTCCGGGGGCAGATCCGGGATGAGATATTGCAGCCGATGCCCACCCCAGACACCCGGCATGAAGATCGAGCGGACGCGAAAGGGCTGCTGAGCGACGAAGGCTAGGCCTTCCAGAAAGATTTGAACATCCACAAAGGCCGGCATCGCCGTGTCATGCATGTCAATCAGAAAATCGCAAGCAGGGAGCACTGCAAAGAAGTGCCGATCCTGAACGGGCCAATCGATGTAGAAGCTCCGCTTGTAGCGCGGCCACTTGCCCCGATCCTGATCGTCGCCCAGGTTGCGGCCGATGCCAGCCTCCGAGGTGAGAAAAATGGTCTCGCGGGGGACCGCCGCGTATAGCGCGACATTGCTGTAAAGCCGCAGCGGGGAGAGCAAAGCGCCGGGACCCATGATAAAGAGTGGGCCAACGTCGGCAGACCGCGATGCAGCCTCGACCCTTTTTACGAGCGTTTGCCAGCGGCCGGGATCAAAGAAGAGGGTCAGATCGCGATCGGAGGCTCGTCCGAACACCGGGTCTTCGGTCAAGAATTCCTGTAACTCTCGGGCCAGGACATCCGGCTCTTTCAACGCCGTGCGCGTGTCGATCCAGGTGGCTGGACCGTAGGCTGTCTCCCAGGCCGCGCGGAATTGGGCCAGAAACACATCGATGTCAGGGGAATAATAAAGATCAAAACAGACAACGCGTCGGGGCTGTCTGGTGGGTGCCCGTTGCCCCAGTCGATTCGCCACTGCGGCCGCGAGTGCCTTATATCCACTCCCGGCCTGATTTGTGGTCACCCCCTGGATACCCGTCGCCGTACGGGGGTCGGGATC
>Ga0184637_10002293_pt1 | contig 12356 bp, 13 predicted proteins | sample PLM3_127_b2_FD_133143 | JGI IMG/M metagenome (GOLD analysis project Ga0184637, IMG submission 133143) | Groundwater sediment microbial communities from an aquifer in East River, Colorado, USA - PLM3_127_b2 | ecosystem: Environmental > Terrestrial > Soil > Riparian zone | place: USA: East River...
AGTTTGAAATACGGTTATTAAATGCAATCAAAGAGATCACTGATGAACTAATCGCCTGGATGGTTTTGCCAAACCATTATCACGTTTTGCTAAGAGTTCAATCATTGGACGATATATCTGCTACTCTCAAACATCTACATGGCACAATATCGCGTGAATGGAATATCGAAGACAACCTAACAGGAAAGCGGCGTGTCTGGTATAAGTTTGCGGATACATACATAAGAAACGATGCTCATCTGCATGTGGCGTTCAACTACATCCATTACAATCCAGTAAAGCATGGATATGTGAGCGATCCGTATGAATGGCCATGGTCAAGTCTGGCAATCTATTATGAAGAAAAAGGCAAAGACTGGCTTCAAGAACATTGGCTGGCATATATACCACCTGTCGATTTCGATAAAGGTTGGGATGATTTTGTCAAAAACGACTGAAATCGTTACTACAGGAACGTGATCCATGTTCGAATCGCTTTATCCTTACGCAGATAAACTTCGATTTCCAAGAGAGATCGAAAAACTATTCCGTGAAGAATATCACACCAACACGGTTTCCACCACGCGGCTGGCGCTGGTGTTGGGTCTTATTTTATTCTCCCTGTTTGGCATCCTGGATATTTACGCAGTGCCCATTTCCAGAAACACTGTCTGGTTCATTCGCTATGCAATTGTGGCACCGTTCATTATCTTTGCGCTGATCATGACCTACACGGTCTCATTTCAGAAATATACACAGTTGTTGATGTGTATGGTGATCGCAGTCTCTGGCATTGGGATCGCCGCCATCATTGCAATTACACAGGATGCAGAGTTCGCCAGCAGATTTTATTTCACAGGGCTCATCCTCGTTTCCATGTGGGCTTATGGCCTGTCCCGCCTGCGGTTCTGGTACGCGATCATCGCCAACCTGATCATCATGGCAGGCTATGAATATGCCAGTATTGAAGTAAAACAATTACTAGCCTCCGAGACGGGCATTGTCATTTTTACCATGCACAACTTTTTCTTTCTGGGTGCGAATATTATTGGCATCTTCACGAGTTATAACCTTGAACGCTACACCCGCAGGGATTTCCTGCAAAAGTACGCGATCCAGGCGCAACGCGACCAGTCCGACAAGCTTCTCTATAATGTGCTGCCTGAAAGGATCGCTGAAAAGCTAAAGCTCAGCAGTGAGACCATTGCAGAGGAATTCAGTTCTGCCAGCGTTCTGTTTGCAGACATCGTAAACTTCACGCCCATTTCTGCGAGCTTTGGTCCGCTTGAAGTTGTAGATATGCTCAACGAATTATTTTCCCACTTCGATGAACTCGTGGACAAACACAGCGTGGAAAAAATTCAGGTAGCCGGCGATGGTTATATGGTGGCGGCGGGCGTGCCAGCGCCCAGGAAAAACCATGCCATTGTCCTTGCTCACCTGGCACTGGAAATGTTGGAATATGTCAAAATGCAGGAATTTCTGGGTGGCAGGCATTCCATCGAGATCCGCATCGGTTTGAACTCGGGTCCGCTCATCGCGGGCGTGATCGGTCGCAAAAAATTTGTCTACGCTTTGTGGGGGGACATGGTCAACATAGCCAGCCGCATGGAAAGCCATGGCGCGAGCGGTAAAATTCAGATCACGCGCGCAACGTATGAACTGGTAAAAGATAATTTCGAATGCGAATATATTGGCGAGATCGCGGTCAAAGGAAAAGGCAAGATGGAAGCCTGGTATTTGATCAAGGAAAAAGAAAAATCTCGAACCACGCGTCGGAATATTGCAAAGATGCTTGACCGCGACGTGTGATTGAAGATGAATAATATGAATCGGAGGTCATATGTGTAGAAGTATTAAACAATTACGAAACGCGGAAATCCCTGCGACGGAAGAGGAAATCCGTGCCGCGGCGTTGCAGTTCGTGAGAAAAGTGAGCGGGTACCGGAAGCCATCAAAGGTCAATCAGGAGGCGTTCGATCAGGCTGTTGAGGAGATCACTCAAGTGACACAGCATCTGTTAGGTCACCTCAGTGTGCAGTCCAAAATGATTTCGCTCGAGCCCACAAGAGCATAAATGTTGCTAAAGATATAGCGTAGGGGCGACCCTTCAACGCCCGCAAGCATTTTTGTTCACAATGAGCCTTTGCCCGAAGTCTTAAGTGTTACGCCCTGGTGGGTCGCCCCTGCTGGGTTTACGAAAACAAAGGAGTCAATATGGCAGAATCATCTCTTGCAAAAAAGATGAAGCTCAAACCTGGGCTCAAAGCGGCCGTCATCAACGCGCCCGATAATTACTTCAAAGAATTGAAATACGATGATGACATTTCGCAGACTCTCAGCGGCAGGTTCGATTGGGTTCAACTCTTCGTAAAGACCATTGCAGAAGTAGATTCGCTCGCGCCAAAAGCTGCGAAAACATTAAAGCCCCAGGCCATGTTGTGGATCTCCTTCCCGAAAGGGACTTCCAAAATCCAGACCAATCTGACCCGCGACAAGGGCTGGGAAAGTTTACAGAAGCTAAACTTGAAATGGGTTAATCTCGTATCAGTGAATGACACCTGGTCTGCATTTGCGCTCAGGCCTTATAAAGAAGGCGAGAAGAAACAGTCATTTCGATAACAGGCATGTCATTGCGAGGAGCGTTCGTCGCGACGAAGCAATCTCCTCATTGCGGCGATAAAAGGGAAACCCTATGGAATCCAATTCAGTAGACAAGAAAAATGTTCTACAGGGCGTCTTTACCCGCTCGGCTTCGACCTATGAGCGCATCCGTTACTTTCCCATCTTCGGTCAGTGGCTGGTGGAGACGGCGCAAATCCCCGAAGGGTCGAAAGTTCTGGATGTAGCCTGCGGCCGCGGTGCAGTGCTATTCCCCGCCGCGCAACGCGTGGGGCCAAGCGGACAGGTTATCGGCATTGACCTGGCAGATGGCATGGCGCGTGAGACGGATATGGAAATTCAGCAACGCGGACTCAAACAAGCGGAGGCGCGTCAGATGGACGCGGAACATCTGATGTTTCCCGATTCTTCCTTTGACTTTGTCGTGTGTGGTTTTTCCCTCCAGTTTTTCCCGCGTCTTGAACAGGCATTGTCTGAATTTCGCCGCGTGCTTAAACCCAACGGGCATATCGCGGTAACAACCTGGGCTGAGGACGACGAATGCTGGAACTGGTTCGACGAGTTACGCAACACATATGGAGCCGTCGTCAAGTTGGGCTCGCAAAGCCTCGATAAACCTGATGAGATCCAAAGATGGTTCTCTCAAGCTGGTTTTGTGGATATCCAGATCACATCAAAAGAACTGGATATGGTCTATCTTGACGAGGAAGAATGGTGGAACGTGGAATGGTCCATCTCAGGGCGCGCAGGGTTGGAAAAGTTGAGCCCCGAAACTTTGGAACAGTTTAAGGCACAAGCATTCGATAAGTTGCAGGCGCAGAAACAGGTGGATGGATTCCATTATCGCCTTGAAGCGTTTTGCACGATTGCGAGGAAAGAATAAATCCATAATGGAGGCTACTAGGAAGATCGTGGAGATTCTTGTTTCCAGAGATATTAATTGATCAATATTCTATGAAGCGGACCAAGCCTGCCAATCCCCTTTTATATGACAACCAAAAAATCGATCCTTGGGTGGTGACTATCATAGGCACAGCCTTACTGATACGATTGGTTTGGATTGTTTACACAAACTACACCGAAGAAGATGCTTTTATTACATTTCGATTTGCTCGGCAACTGGCTAAAGGCCATGGTTTTGTTTTTAATGTGGGGGAACCCATCTATGGAACGACTACACCTCTTCTTACACTTTTACTGTCAGTCTGGTACAAACTTGCGCCGGGAAATATAGTACTGGGCGCCAGGTTATTCGACCTTTTAGCGGCAGGTGGTGCAATGCTCTTTTTGTGGAAGGCTTTGCACGCCACAGGGCAAACACGCACTAATCAACTTTTTACACTAGCCATCATTGCCCTCTCGTCAAAGCTCTGGCTAATGGACACACAAGGTATGGAAACACCTCTTGTCCTTTTCTTCATGGCATCCTCTTGGTACATGTGGATTAAGCGAAGGGTCGGCTGGACGGGTCTGCTGACTGGTCTGCTATTATGGACACGCATTGATTTAATCCCCTGGGTGGTCATAATGGTTTTCGCTGAACTAATATCCAACCCAAAAGAGGCAGTTCGACTCACTCTCGTAGTAAGTATTGTCTATCTTCCCTGGCTCATTTTTTCGACACTTCATTTTGGTTCTCCCATTCCTTACACTATTTTAGCCAAGTGGGTGGCCTATTCAAAATTCAATGCTTCCCCTGTGGTAGCGCATTTGGCGTTGATGACTCAGTATTTATCCATCTTCGAGATACCTCGTGGAAACGACCGGCCACAATTGATAGTGTTTATATCAAATCTCTTTGTCTTGATAACTCTCGGATTGGCAATCTGGCAAACTTCGCGCAAATGGCATGACCACCGACTAGTAATTTTGCCGACCTTCGCTATTCTGGAGATAATTCGCCTGACTCTGACACGGGAAACATTTTTTAATCGCTACTTCGCCCCTACCTTATGGGTCATTTTAATTCTGGCAGGACTGGCATTGGGTACAATCTGGGATCTTCTTGAATCGTCAAGGCTCAAAAAAATATTTATGATTCTCATCACTGTCGGGGTTATTTCTATGTTTTTGTTCGGAGTCCAGCGCGCTCAAGAATTCAGAGTTAGACAGGTATATCGTCACGAAGCTAGTTTAAAGGCTATCGGAATATGGTTGCACGAAAATACTTCTCCACAGGCCATCATCCAGTTAGAGCCACTCGGATATATCGGCTATTATTCCGATAGAGCCATTATTGATGAGGTCGGTCTAGTAACACCGCGCGTCATAAAACTAAAACAAGAAAGAATCGATCCAAATTTGTACTTTTCCATTTTTCAGCCCAATTATCTTGTCATTCACTGCGATGATTCATTGAGATTGCAGGGACAGCTTGGCAATCAGGATACAGGGTTAACTAATCAATATCGGTTGGTGAAAACCTTCAATCCATTGAACTTTGACCCGCTTGCAGTCAAAACCAAACTTGTACATGGGTATCATCCTCGCACTTCTTGTTACGATATCTGGCAACGAATTAGAGAATAATTGCCAGCTTTCCAATCGCTTCTCTCAATTTCCTCCCAGTTTCCCAAAATGCGCGGTATGGCGCATTGTTTTTTTCACATAGCATACAAGGCTTTGATAGGATGAGCATTGAATGTAAAATTGAGTGGATTATTAATACAAATCAAGTATGGAGGTATTTATGATGCAAGAGCAAATTACCACATCATGGCGTTTCTGGTTGTTTTGGATGTTGGCGTTCATCGCTTTCCCAATTGGCGGGCTATTCGCCACTGTCATGGTTGGCCCCGTAACAACTGCGATTCGGGCAATCCTGGCTGGAGCAATTACAGGAATCGTTCTTGGCTTGATTCAATGGTTTGTCCTTAAGGGATCAATCTCTCTGTCAATGATTGGATGGATCCTTGCTACAGGCGCAGGCATGGCTGTTGGTCTGGGATTAAGCGTCGGGTTGTTGGGGAGCGAAATGAGCGACAACAATCTATTGTGGCGCGCCGCCATTACGGGCATGTGCATTGGCATTGCACAATGGTTCCTCTTTCGCAACATTTTCCCTCAATCGGTTATCTGGATTGCAGTCATTGCTCTTGGATGGGCGGCCGGATGGTTTGTCACTCGCAGTGCGGGCGTTGACCTCAGCCCCAAATGGTCTGTATTCGGTGCGACAGGTGCATTAACCTTTCAGTTGATCACAGGGCTTGCTCTTTATTTTCTGATGCGTTTGTCACAGGGATTGAAGTAAATGAGTCCCATGTTTGATCCTCGCTAAAACAACTTGCAGACTTAGATATGGCTTACTAACTTCCGTTCGATAATTAAGAGCCTCCCTCAGCGTCCTCGCCAACATCCCGAATGCGCTTCACTGCGCATTTTGTTCTCACGCAGGAACCTCCCACTACACAGCGGTGTATAAGGTGTGAATCCGAAAGGAGACACTTATGCACAGACTATATTCCACGCTCTCAATCCTCGTTCTCACGTCGCTTTTGGCGGGATGTGCTCCCAGTGCAAATGCTCAAGCACAAGAAGTCAAAGCAGTGGAAAATAGTGCACCCACAGACCTGCCTAAACAATCTCAACGTGCCGACTCTGCAAAATCTGAAACTGTACCCTATGATCCGCCTGCCAGTTGCCCGGTGACGGTTCCACAGGATCCGCCATTCACTGCGCCAGAGCCATATTCACCAAATAGCCCGTTCGCGGAGTGGTTTTGGTATGGCTCTAATTCTCTTTGGACTGCGATACCGCATAATGGAATCTGGGCTGGTCTGCCGAATAACCCGGAAGGATTTACACAAAAAATATTCTGGTGGAGCAGCTTGTTTTCGTTGAAGGATGAACTTGAACCTGCACTGGTGGTGTTCGGCGAAAGATTGGATGCAAAGGCACCGCCCCTGAAAGTTTCAAGAGCAACAAATGCATCTGCAGGTGATATTGGCTCCGCCATGCTCGTCGGCGTGGACTTTCCCACACTAGGCTGCTGGAAAATTACTGGGCAATATAAAAAGACAGAACTCAGTTTTGTAATATGGATTGCGCCATAAAATTTTGGGGCGATAGTTTTCTATCGCCCCAATTATTTCACTTTATCGTCTATTCCAAATAAGTATTGCAGGCGTCGGAGAATCCGACGCCTGCAATACTTCCGGGTAGATCTGAATCACAGTTTATTCCGTCATGAAGAAACTAACGGTAATGGTCTGGTTACCGCTTTCCTCCAGCGCCAACACCTCAAGTTCGTACTCTGTGCCCGGCTCAAGAAACTCGACAGGTACAGACAGAGTGTTCCGATCGGGGGGGACATGGACATCGAATACCGGCCGGGAAAACCCATGCGGGTCCGTGTGTTCGACCTTCGTGATAATGACCTGATACCCAGTGATCGTAACCGGCCCGCCGTCGACGGTTTCAGTTACATCCTCCCATTCAATCACCAGGCCGGTGGTGGAAACCACGTCACCTTCCAGTGGAGAAGTAATGGTCGGTGCTGCCGGGACATCATGCGTGAAGGTGGCAGAGCCAGTTAATCTCTTCCCATCAAACGTAGTTCCGCGGACCTGGTACTGGCCCTCCGGGAACTTTGCCTTGAGGTCTTCAAAGGGGAACTCCTCGGCTGGTGGTTCCCTCGATTCGAAGAATATCCCGGCCATCGTGAGGTCTTTTAACTGCGACTGCGGCTTGACCGCCAGCACTTGCTTGCCATTCGGATCGTAGACACAAAGTTCCGACCAACCGTGATCATCAAAAGCGCCATGAACGCCAATGTCGTTATCGGTGGAGTTGTACTCGATAATCAGCTTGGCTGTGGCGATGGTGACCTTTTTTCCCTTCACCGGTTTGCAGGCGACCTCGCCGTCGTCAGCGGCACCCTTTGCAGAAGTGCTGCCGACACCTAATGTGGCGACAATGAGCAAGGCCATGACAGTCAGAATAAAAAAGTGTTTGATTTTCATTTCATTTTCTCCTTTTCCATTGTTGAAATTACTTCAAGTGAAGTTACCGCTGGTCTTATTAATCACTAAACTTTTTGAAATAACTTGAAGGTTTATATTCAAACTTCCAGTTTAGATTTATGCGGCACTCTGTAATTCAATTTTAGGAAGGAGAACTAAGAAAAGAGTAATAATCGTTTAGGAATGTTCTTAGGATATGGCGCATTGAGAAAAGAGGCGTGGCGCCCAGGCGCCACGCCTCAAGAACTGAATGTCCTGCGAGAGAATCAACTGTCGGACCCGGCGCCTGTTTCCGCTTCGGCGGGAAGGACAGTGCCTGTGTTGGCGTCCACCTCTACCTCTGCGCCATTGTCCTGCGATTCGGACGCGTCATTGCCGCCAGTGCCTAGAGCAAAGGTGGTGTAAGTGATCGCACCCAGCGCGGCTATCACCAGCAAATCGATCGCAGCCAGGGCAATCCATTTATTGATCTTCATTTTTAGACTCCTTCTAAAAGATATGGCTATTCAATACTCACTGAATATAAATTTATTCTAACGGGCAAGGCTAAGAAAACAGTAAGAAATGATTATGAATCGGATAACGGCAGGCGCACGGAAACCGTCACACCCTGTTCCGGCCCGCTTTGCGCTTCAATTTCTCCCCCGTGCATGTTCACAATCTCGTGGGCAATAGCCAGCCCCAAACCGCTTCCCCCTGTCTGACTGGAGCGATCCGCATCCACACGATAAAAACGTTCGAATAGATGTTGCAGATGTTCCTGTGGAATACCCGGCCCGCTGTTATGGATGACAACCTGAGACTCATCAAACTCTTTCATGGCTGTTACAGTGATCTCTCCACCCGCTGGCGTATACTTCAAAGCATTTTCAAACAAGTTCATAAACAGACTGATTAAGTGGTCGCTATCGCCATATACCGAGAGTTCCTCTGCGATTTTCGTGGTCACCTTCACTTCCTTCTCATGAGCCAGAGGCCGGATTTGCTCGATGAGAACCTCCAGCAATTCACACAAATTGATAACGGCAGGTTCAAACGAGAATTGGTGTTGGTCGGAGCGCGAGAGAAACAGAAGTCCATTACTCAAACGGATCAATCGCTCTACCTGTAGAGAGAGTTCCTGCAATTTCTTTTCGTATTCGGCAGGCCCGCGGCGACGATTTAATGTGACTTCGATCTGCCCTTTGAGCACGGTCAGTGGCGTGCGCAACTCGTGAGCCGCGTCGCCGGTAAATCGCCGCTCCCGCTCGAAGGCGGACTGTAACCGTTCAAGCATTTGATCGAAGGTCATAGCCAGTGAGCCGACTTCGTCCATGGCTCCCTGGTAGGCAAGCCTTCTTGATAAATCCCGGGCTCTGATTTCTTGCGCGGTTTCTGTAATTTGCTGAATCGGGCGCAGGGCGCGGTTAGCCAGGAAATAGCCACCAAATCCGGCAAAGAGTAATATGAGAGGGATCCCCAAAAACAACTGCTCGCGCAGATCCTCCACCGTCTCGTTTACAGGGCGCAGCGATTGCGCCGCCTGTACCCAGCCGATGGTTTCTCCCATTGAATCTAAGATCGGTTGGCTGAAGACCCGCCATTTATCTTCATTTTCTATCCCCGTTTGTGTCGTATATCCCGTTTCCGCCTGACCCCAAAATATTTTTTGAGCATCGCTAGTGGTATCCCAAACCTCACTTTGAGTAGAGAGGAGGCGCATAACGAAATCGGGATTTCCAACCTGTGATTGCTCGGTAGGATTGAATGTCAACCTGTTCATATCGCGGTAATCCTCCATGTCCAATGAGGCAATCGTATTGGAAACCGTGATTTGAAGTGATGTATCAATCGTGCTTCTCAAACTAGATTGGAAACGAAAGATCAAATAGACAGCGAAAGCGGTAAACGTGACGGCAAGGAGCAGGACGTACCACAGCGTCAACCTCACTCGAATGGGAATCCGATATTGCAGGAAATCAATCATCTTGTGTCTCACTTAGCCGGTAACCGACCCCTCGAACAGTTTGGATAAGTGGGGAGGCAAAACCTCGATCAATTTTGCGCCGCAGGTAGCCTATGTATACATCCACCACATTTGTGTCGCTGTAGAAGTCAAAATTCCAGACATGCTCGACGATCTGAGTCCGTGTGAGCACGTGATTTGGATGGCGGAGAAGCAACTCAAGCAGTGAAAACTCGCGCGGGCTCAGTTCAATACTCTTCCCGGCACGGCGCACTTCGCGTTGTGAAATGTCCATTTCCAGGTCACTCATCTGAAGCAGGTTTCCAGCCTGTAATGGTGGGCGGCGCAATAACGCGCGGATGCGCGCCAGCAATTCAGGAAAAGCAAAGGGCTTAACCAGATAATCATCCGCGCCGACATCCAGACCCCGAACGCGGTCATCCACACCATCACGGGCAGTGAGTAACAGCACAGGAGTTTTAACACGTTTCTCGCGCATCTCGCGCAATACATTCAATCCGTTCATTTTGGGAAGCATAATGTCCAGAACCACCACATCATATTCAAAGGCGAGCGCGTATTCCAGCCCATCGGAGCCATCACGAGCAACGTCCACCGCGTAACCTGCTTCGGTCAGCCCCTGCTCCATGAAACCTGCGACACCTGCTTCATCCTCAACAATTAGAATTCGCATGTTTCCATTATGGCATGATTTTCTAAGAAATGAATAAGACCACTTGATAGAAAATAATTCCCTCAGGCAAAATCCGTCCGACAGAACGTTTATCTCATTCAATCGCCTCGCGCAACTTCCGCGCCAATTTTCCAAAATGCGGTGTGTAGCGTATATCATCGTTGCGCGGACGCGGCAGGTCAACAGGTAAATCCAATTTCACTTTGCCTGGGCGTTGAGTCAGCACCAAAACTCTATCTGCCAAAAACAATGACTCATTTATAGAATGCGTCACCATGATGACCGTCTTCTGGCGCGCCTGCCAGATGCGCGATAACTCGTTCCACATGCGTTCGCGTGTCATTGCATCCAGTGAAGCAAATGGCTCATCGAGCAGGAGCAGGTCGGGGTCATGAATGAGCGCACGAGCAATTGCCACGCGTTGTGCCATCCCGCCTGATAAGTCGCGCGGCAGTGAGTCTTCGAATCCGTTTAATCCAACCAGTTCGATCATTTCCTGCGTTTTGAGGCGCGCGCTGTGTGGGTCAACATTTAAGACTTCAAGCGGAAGTTTGATGTTATCCAACACGGTACGCCACGGCATCAGGTTCGACTGTTGAAAGACCATGCCGATGCTGGGCTGTTCTCCGTCACGGAATAGGAATGAACCAGATGTCTGAGGGATCAAGCCAGCAAGGATGCGCAGGAGAGTCGTCTTGCCTGAACCTGATGGCCCAAGCACGCAAACAAACTCGCGCGGATGCACATCGAAAGAGACATCCTCCAGTGCGCGCAATCCGCCGTTGTTATCGGGGAAGACGGCGCTCAAGTTGCGGATTGTGAGAATGGGAATTTGAGACATCTCTTCTTTCATGTCATTGCGAGGAGGGCCTTAGCCCGACGAAGCAATCTCCGTAAAAGTTGGAGATTGCTTCGGGCAAAGACTACCTCGCAATGACATCAGGGAACGAACTCATTCGTAAACGCCTTGGTCAAATCCATCTCTTCAGTGATCAAAGCCATATCGAGCAAAACATTTTGCATATTCTCCCAGGCTTGCGGGTCGGAATAACCGAGCCGCTCTGCCTTCCACTGTTCAATGGATGTATCAAGCACCTGCTTTTGTACATCCGAATCCAGATCGGCAAAGTTCGGGATGGATGATCCGCTCATTGAAAAAGCTTCATCGGGATCCGTAATCGTATCTGCGAGTCCTTTCAGGAATGCGCCCACGAAGAGGCGCACCAGCTCAGGATCCTCTGCGATCACTTTTTCGCTCGCCAGAATTCCATTCGACGCTAGTTGCACATAATCCGCCACGCGCATTTCGGTTACTGCAATTCCTTGCGCGCGCAATTGGATGGGTTCATTCGCCGCGTACCCAACCACAATATCCTGCTGTCCGGCTGCCACGAGTTCCACTTGATTGAAGCCAATTGCATCGAGAGTCACATCACTTTCGCTCATATCCGCCTCAAACAGCAAGGCGCGCAAGCCCACATAATTCGCGCCGAACAAACCAGGCAGGCCGATCTTTTTCCCTTTCAGATCCTGCGGAACCAAGACGCCCAACTCGCTTTTTGCAACGACCGAAACCGGATACTGCTGATACCAGGCAGCAACATACGTAACGGGCAATCCCTGTGCGCGCGCCAGCAGGACCTGTTCACCAGAAACGACCGCGAACGGAAGTTCACCCGCGCCCACCAACTCAACACCTTTCGTCTCAAATTTGTAATCGAACTCAAGCTCAATGCCTGCGTCGCGAAAATATCCCTTTTCGACTGCCACATAAAACGGCGCGAACTGGATATTTGGGATGTACCCCATCGGCAATCGGATGCGAGTCAACTGGGCCGCTTCATTCGTGGGCTGTGAGTTGGCACAGGCAGAAAGAACGAGTGCCATCCCAAGCATGATCAAAACTAACTTGCGAAACATAGTAATTCTCCTTTTTGATATGTCATTGCGAGGGCGGCGCCTTTCCGCCCGAAGCAATCTCCTCGTCGAGTTGGGGATTGCTCACCTGCACTACGTGCGGCGCAAGTGTCGTCGGGAAGAACATCCTCCTCCATTAGACTTGAGGTAGTATAGGTATTGCCAAACAAGGGCTGAAAAAGTCTAGCGCTCCTCAAGAGCCAAGCTGAGTCAAACTCAAATTGCGAAACAGACCCAG
>Ga0184637_10002294_pt1 | contig 12341 bp, 15 predicted proteins | sample PLM3_127_b2_FD_133143 | JGI IMG/M metagenome (GOLD analysis project Ga0184637, IMG submission 133143) | Groundwater sediment microbial communities from an aquifer in East River, Colorado, USA - PLM3_127_b2 | ecosystem: Environmental > Terrestrial > Soil > Riparian zone | place: USA: East River...
GTATGCTGAGATCGTGCTCATGACCCACGAGGCGATCGAGGAGCCCATGCAGCGCGCGGTTCGCGCGATCGCCGCGTTGCCCGCGGTACACGAGGTGGGAAGCCTGATTCGGGTCGAGGGCTAAATCACCGACTCGTATCGGCACCGGGACTCATGATGGAGACGATGCTGGTCAGTGTCCCGCACCCCGGGGTCCTCGCGAAATATCGCGAGTTTCTCCCGGTTACCGACCGCACCCCGATGCTCACTCTAGGGGAGGGCGACACTCCGCTGGTTCGCTCGAGCGCGTTAGAGGGCGAGCTGGGCGCTGGCGCGATCTACTTCAAGATGGAGGGTGCCAACCCGACCGGGTCATTCAAGGATCGCGGCATGGTCCTCACGATGGCCAAGGCCATCGAAGAGGGGAGCCGAGCCGTCATCTGCGCCTCAACAGGCAATACTTCGGCCTCCGCGGCAGCTTATGCCGCTCGCGCGGGCGTCACCGCGGTGGTGATCGTGCCGGATGGCTACGTGGCGCTAGGAAAGCTCGCTCAAGCGATGATCTACGGGGCGCGGGTGGTCATGGTGCGGGGTAACTTCGACGAGGCCCTGTCACTGGTTCGCAGGCTGAGCGAGGCCCATCCCGTCACGGTGGTCAACTCGATCAACCGCTATCGCATCGAAGGTCAAAAGAGCGGCGCCTTCGAAATCTGTGATCTGCTCGGGGACGCGCCGGATTTCCTCGCGATTCCGGTGGGCAACGCCGGCAACATCTCCGCGTACTGGGCAGGGTTTCTTCAGTACCGAGCTGTCGGCCGCGCGACACGAACGCCCCGGATGCTGGGGTTTGAAGCCGCCGGCGCTGCTCCGATCGTGAAGAACGAGGTGGTTCCCAACCCCGAAACGGTCGCGACGGCGATCCGCATCGGCAATCCGGCGAGCTGGGAGCTTGCGGTCGAGGCGCGCGACGACTCGGGCGGCACGATTGACAGCGTGACGGACGAGGAGATCCTGGACGCATACCAGGCGCTCGCCCAGCGGGAGGGTCTCTTCGTGGAGCCGGCATCGGCGGCCTCGGTCGCCGGCCTGCGCAAGCTGGTCAAGAGTGGCGTCCTCGATCTCTCCGGGCGGACCGCCGTGTGCGTGCTCACCGGCAACGGCCTGAAGGACCCCGACCGCGCTGTCATGCTGTCCGGCGACGCGGCGCGCGTGGACCCAGAGCTGGTGGCCATCGAGCGCGCGCTTGGATGGACCTAGACGTTCTCGCCCTTTAGCGTCGAGGTTCCAGGAACAAGTGCCAATCTGGGTCCGGGCTTTGACACGCTCGGTGTCGCCCTAGACCTGGTGAATTCGGTCCGGGTGGAGCCGGCCGATCGGTGGGAAATGCTCGTCGAGGGCGAAGGGGCGGACCGGTTGACGCTCGGCGACCGCAACCTCCTGTATCGGTCGATGACGACTGCAGCGCGCCGCTGGGGTATCGAATTGCCTCCGGCGCGCCTCCTGTGCTCGAATGCCGTTCCTCTATCGCGGGGGCTGGGCAGCAGCAGCGCCGCTATTGTCGCGGGTCTCCTCATAGCCGCACGCGTGGGCCGCCAGGAGCGGCCGCTGGACGAGCTACTCCATCTCGCGTCCGAGATCGAGGGCCACCCGGATAATGTCGCCCCGGCGCTGCTCGGCGGGCTCCAGGTGTGCGCTCTCGCGGATGGCAAGGTCGCGCACGTCCGCGTACCGCTGGCGCGCCCGATCACAGTCGCGCTCTTCGTCCCCGATGTGCCGATGCCGACGCGCGAGGCGCGAGGGGTGATCCCGCGCCGCATCGACCTTCATGACGCTGTGTACAATATCAGCCGCGCCTGCCTGCTCGTGGCGGCTCTCGCGACCGGCGATTTCGCTGCCATCCGCGTTGGCACGCAGGACATGCTCCATCAGCCACCCCGTATGCGGCTCTTCCCCACGATGCCGGTGCTGTTCCACGCGGCGCTCGAAGCGGGCGCCCTTGGTGTTTACCTCAGCGGGGCTGGCTCGACCGTTGCCGCGTTCGTCGGCGGTGACGGCTGGCCGGTGGCAAACGCTATGGCAGAGGCAGCAGCTCGCGACGACGTAACCGGGCGCCCACTCGTCACCGCGGTGCGGGACCTGGGAGCCACGATCGCGGATGAGCAAAAATTCTTCGCAGACTCTGATTAGCCAGGAGGCGGGGGACCGGTGGGGCTCGTCGTTCAGAAATACGGAGGCTCTTCCCTTGCCAACGCCGACCGGATCCTCGCGGTCGCGGATCGCATCCGTCGTGCCCGGGAGGCGGGGAACGAGGTGGTGGTCGTGGTCAGCGCGATGGGTGACACCACCGATGAGCTCATTCGACTGGCTCGCTCGGTGAGCGAGGACCCGAACAAACGAGAGCTGGACCTTTTGCTCTCTACGGGAGAGACCGTGGCGGCGACTCTCGTCGCCATGGCGCTTGAAGCTATGGACTGTCCAGTCGTCTCGCTGACCGGTGCACAGCTCGGGATCAGAACGGACCGCTTCTACTCGCGGGCGCGCATCGTCGACGTGCAAACGGATCGCGTGCGGGCGGAGCTAAGCAGCGGCCGCTGCGTCATCGTGACCGGCTTTCAGGGCGTCACGGAGGAGGGAGACATCACGACGCTGGGTCGTGGCGGGTCGGATACGTCGGCGGTTGCCCTGGGGTGCGCGCTTGGAGCGCCACGGTGCGAAATCTACACGGACGTCGACGGCGTGTACACGGCGGACCCGCGAGTCGTGCCGGAGGCAAGGCTCCTACCATCCATCTCGTATGAGGAGATGCTCGAGATGGCGCAGATGGGGGCCCGGGTGATGCACCCGCGAGCTGTGGAGCTGGGGGAGGTGTATTCACTGCCGATAGAGGTCCGTTCCAGCTTCCACGAGCGGCCGGGTACCTTGATCCAGGGAGGTGACAGGGTGGAGGTCCGCAAGCGCGTCCGGGGCATCGCGCACGACATCGATGTTGCGAAAATCACGATCGCTGGTGTGCCGGATCGCCCTGGCATCGCCTACGCTATCTTCGCGCCCCTCGCCGAAGCTGGCGTCAGCGTCGACGTCATCGTCCAGACCACTAACCTGGCGGGCAATGCGGAGATCTCGTTTACGGTCGCGCGCGCCGATCTCAGCCGGGCGTTGGACCTGAGCCAGACGGTGAGCCGCGAGCTGGGTGCCCAGGTTGAAAGCGCAGCGAATCTGGCGAAGGTCTCGATCGTGGGGACGGGGCTGCAGAGCGCGCCCGGCTACGCCGCGAAGATGTTTGGCACGCTCGCTGAGCACGGGATCAACATCGACACAATCACGACATCCGACATTCGCATCACCTGCATCATCGAGGAGCACGCTGTTCCCGAAGCGGTGCGAGCGCTGCACGCAGCCTTCGAGCTGGACCAAGAATAGAGACGCCTACGTGTCTATCACGGGGCAAGTGATCGTGTTCTCGACGCCGCCGACCTCGTGGACAAAGCGCATTACGACCGTGCCAATGGCGTTGAGGTCCTCAGCCTCGACGAGGGCGAGGATGTCATAGGGCCCGATGATGACGTCCGCGGTGCGGATGTTTTCATTCCGAACCAGCTTGTCGCGAACCGTTGAGGTTTCGCCCACGCGCGTCTTGATCAACACATACGCTCGTGCCATGCTGCCTCCGTCCCCCGTGATATACTCTGGGTCCCCCCGCCGGCGTAGCTCAGTGGTAGAGCAGCTGTTTCGTAAACAGCAGGCCGAGGGTTCGAATCCCCCCGCCGGCTCCCTCGACGCTTTCTCCCTCTGCTTGTCCCTTGCGGCTCTCTGCGAACCATCTTACAGGGGTTCGACTACTCCAATTTGGGGACTTGACGGGACTCGGCGTGTACTGCAAGGTGAGTAGACGCCGTTTCGGGAGGAGCAACCAGGTTGACGGGACCAGGACCCGCGCTGCCTCTGGCCGACCCGAGGATAGATCAGGGGACAGATGCGCTCCGAGGAGCACGAGGAAGCTGGAACCTCGCGCTGAAGAATCTCGTCGACGTGCGGCGTCCCGCAGCGATCGGGATCGATACGCGCTGGCTTACGATCTCGACGCGAAGCGGGTGGGCCGAAAACGGTCCGGCTATTCATCCTAAGGAACAGGGACAAAGCCGACAGGAACGGCGCCTGGACACCTGCCGAATCCTGGTTGTCGACGACGACGAGATCATCCTCGCGGCCGTCTCGGGGATCCTCCTCCAGGAAGGCTTCAACGTCGAAACGGCAACCAACGGGTCCGAGGCCCTGGACTGCGTCGAGCGTATCCATCCCGACGTTGTGCTGCTCGACATGCGAATGCCCATCCTGGACGGCTGGGCATTCGCGCGCGCTCTTCACGAACGAGACATCGAGCTCAGAATCGTGGTCATGACCGCGGCACAAGACGCCCGCCGCTGGGCGGAAGAGATCGGCGCACAGGCCTATCTGGCCAAGCCCTTCGATCTCGAGGACCTTATCGCCATCGTCGAGGGCTGCTGCACAGGGGACTAATAGTAGTCCTCCACCGTCACCGTCCACTGGTCGGCGCTACTGATATCCAGATAGAACGTGCCCCGTCGATAGACGTAGGTTGTGTCGTCCTGCCGGTAGCACCCACCGTCGACGTGGGTAGCCTCGGTGGTGCGGACGGCGATGCAGAGCCGAGGCGTATTGGAGCGCGGATCGCGGACGGTGTAGCTGATGCGCCATTGTGCGCCCTGGACCAGGAACGGCTCGGTGTTCTTGTCGCCATTGCCCTGCCAGCGTGCGACGCGTCGCCACTCTGGCTGACCGTCCACAGAGGCTGTGAGACGTGGCATGGCGGTGGCCGCGACGATGCCCTCAGCGGGCCGTTCTGACGTCAGAAGCGAGGGAATCTGGGCGCCGTAGGGGGCAGCCTCTGGCCAGCGCGCGAGCTCGTCGGCGGTTACCGCCTGGGGTGCGAGCGCGTGGCGCTCGCCATTCCGCACGAGCCAGAGCGACCCGTCGCCCGAAGTGACAAGGAGGTCCGACTGAACATCCTGTCTGGCAGAACCTGGACCCACCGCTCCGACGGCGAGGCAAAGCGAAAGCGCCGAAGCGAGCAACCAGCGCACGCCAGGACCTCCACGGAGCGCGTTAGCTTCCTCGCGTCTCCCCGGCCGGCCTGCCGAGGGCGCGCTTGACGGTCTCTTCCAGCTCGGTCGCGTCGAAAGGCTTCTGAAGCACGGCGGTGACGTTCTCGTCCGGCCTGGGCTCGTAGCGCCTGGCTGTCACCACGACCACCGGGACATGGGCAAGATCGGCGTCGACGTTGATCTGGCGGAGGACCTCCGTTCCGTCGATGTCGGGAAGCGCGAGGTCGAGCGTGATGAGATCGGGCTTGATTTCGTGTGCGAGGCGGACGGCTTCCTCGCCCATTTCGGCGACAACGATGCGGCAGCCGCTGTCTTCGAGGAATATCCGCAAGATCGCGGAGATCGTGGGGTCGTCTTCGACCACGAGAATCGTGCTCTGCGTCGGCTCCGCCATGCCCGTTAGCTCCATGTGGTCAGAGACAGGGTTCACCCAAGTGTACCAGGGCCGAGCAGGCGCATCGTCAGCGAGCTCGTGCTCCGCCCCACAGCGTGACCTGCAGTCGTGTGCTGAATGCGAAGCCGGCCGCGCGGCAGGTGGGGGCAAGCCAGCGAGCGCGCTCGGCCAGAGTTCGAACGTCCTGGGCTTCGGGCATGAGGATGACGCGGTCGGTTCGGATGTGGCAATCGGCCACGATCCTCCCGATCTCGTCGATGTCCTGAGGCTCGCACACAACGAACTTGAAGTACGCGTGGGGGCTGGCAGCGAACCAGCTAAGCGCCGCGGATGCTTCGCGAAGCCCGGTGGAGTTACCGGAGCTAGCGAGCTTCGGAGAGACGTTCCACTGATCGATAGCTGCAGCGAGCTCGGGCGTAGGCCGCAGAGTGCCGTTCGTCTCCACCTCGACCCGCCTCCTGAGCCGCTTCAACGCCTCGACGAGGGGCGCCATCGGTCGCTGCTGGAGCAATGGCTCGCCGCCAGTGATGACGACATTGCGGTGCCCGAGAGCCTCGACCTCTCCCGCCACAGCGTCCGAGTCGAGCTCAACGATCTCAGCTCGACGATCGTGGTGCTCCCAATCCCACGTGTACCTGGTGTCGCACCAGTCGCAATGGAGGTTGCACAGAGCGAGGCGGACAAACACGCTGGGGAGGCCCCGCGTGGGACCCTCGCCCTGGACCGAGGCGAAGATTTCGGGCCGGCCCGACGGCAGGCGGCTAAGCTTCAGCACGCGAAAACGTGAGGGCCGGATCGGGCAGCCCGGCCTCGCGGAATCCCTTGTCGCGCAACAGGCAGCTGTCGCAGCGGCCGCACGGCGCCGGCCCTGGGCCGTAGCAGCTCCATGTGTACTCGATCGGAGCCCCGAGGTCGGCTGCCAGGCGAACGATGTCTGCCTTCGACTTCTCGATCAGCGGCGTCGCGATAGAGATCGAGACCCCGTAGGCCGTGCCGAGCTTGCTGCCCAGGCGCAAGGTCTCGGCGGCAGCTCGGTAGTACTCGGGTCGACAGTCGGGATAACCGCTGTAATCGATAGCGTTGGCGCCGATGACCACGGCGGCGGACAGCTCGGCCGGATCGACTCCTTTCGATTCGATAGCGTCGAGCGCAACGCTTTCAAGGGCGGCGGCCGCCAGGGTGAGCAGATACGTGTTGCGGAGCGGCACGTATGTTGCCGGGATGTCTTTGCTCATCGCCATGGGAGTCCGATCGAGCGGTCGCACGTGCTGAGACGGCTGCGTGAGCGCAGAGTAGGACGCAACATCTCCGAAAAAAGGCGCGTCGACGATCCGGTGCGGGATGCGAAGGATCTCCGCGATGCGACGAGCTGACTCCAGCTCCCGGACGTGGGACTGGCCGTAATTCACCGTGAGCGCAGAAAGCTCGATCCCGTCGCGCTGAACGAGCGCCGCGGCCGTCGTCGAGTCGAGGCCGCCCGAAAGCAGAACGACGCCTATCCGGCGCATGTTTCACCCATCGCGCTATCCGCCCTCAGATCTCGGTCGAAGTCTATTCGGTCCGCCGGGTTTCGTCACAAGTTCGTGATGGCCCGTTGGCCTACGTCACGCACGCTACGCCGACCTTTCCACTCGCGGCTGGGCGAAACCTGTGGATTTCCACGCTCACAACCCGTGGATATCCGTGGTGCATCAAAGGCTGGCTTCTGCCCTACAAGGCCACCTCTCGTAAACTCAGAGTCCGTGAAGAATTGTGGCGTGGTGTTAACCCCAACCCACAATTCGCATTGGTTCGCTCAGCGAATGCCGGAAACAAGTAGCATTTCAGTACATGCGTTCTATAATGGGGCCGGCACCCTTTTCGCTTTGGATGACGCTTGGAGGTGAAAGCAGTGAAGGTCGTTTTGCGTCGAGACGTGCCCACGCTCGGAAAAGCCGGCGATGTCAAAGAGGTAGCCGACGGCTACGGCCGGAACTACCTGATTCCGCGGGGCCTCGCGGCGGCAGCCTCAAAGACAGCAATGGAGAACGTCGAAGCCCACAAATCCGCCGAGTCGCGGCAGCGGGCCCGACTCGATGAGGAGGCGCAGGCTCTCGCCAAGCGCATCGAGGAGACACCGCTCGTCCTCCATGCTCGAACGGGCGAGGGTGGCCGACTATACGGCTCAGTAACGTCGGCGGACATCGCGGAGGCGCTCTCGGCGGCCGTCGGGTCGACGGTCGACAAACGACACGTGGACCTCGCCGAGCCGATCCGCCACCTCGGCACGCACACAGCGCGAATACACGTCGCGCCGCGCGTCACCGTGCCGCTCAACGTGCAGGTCGAGCCCGAGTAAGTCGTCGCGTCCCGAAAGCCTGGAGTAAGGGCGTATGGCGGTTGACTCCCTGGCGATGGAGCGCGCGTTCGAGCCGCTCCCGCCCCACAACACTGAAGCAGAGGAATCAGTCCTCGGCAGCCTGATGATCGATCCCGAAGGGATCGAGGCGGTGGCATCCTTCCTTGCCGCCGGGGATTTCTACCACCCGCGCAACCGCGACGTGTACGCGGCGATGCTGCGACTCTTCGAGCGCCGCCAGCCGACGGACTTCGTGATGGTGTGCGACGAGCTCGAGCGAGCGGACCAGCTCGAAGCGCTCGGTGGCGCGGCGTACGTTTCCCGCCTGCTCACCGTCGTCCCGACATCGATCCATGTGGAGCACTACGGCCGGGTCGTGCAGCGCACGGCGGTCATGCGTCGGCTGATCGGCGCTGCCGGCCGCATCGCGGCGATTGGCTACGAGGACGAGTCCGATGTCCGGGCTGCCCTCGAGCGGGCCGAGCAGGAGCTGTTCCGCGTCACCCAGCTGAAAGTCGGCCGTGACTTCCAGCACATCCGCGAGGTGCTGGCGGAGTATTTGGAGCAGATCCAGTTCGCGGCTGGCGACCAGGCCGCCGGCAAGGCCGGGGTGCCGACCGGCTTCATTGACCTCGACCGTCTGCTGGGGGGCTTTCAGCGGTCGGACCTCATCGTGCTGGCGGCCCGGCCGAGCCTCGGCAAGACGGCGCTGGCGATGAACATCGCGCGCAACGCTGGCGTGCGCTTCAATCTCACCACCGCGATCTTTAGCGTGGAAATGAGCCGCTGGCAGATTGCCCAGCGCTTCCTATCGACGGAATCTGGCGTCGACTCCTCGCGCATCCGGGAGGGCCGGCTCTCCGAGACCGATCTGCGCCGCCTGGGTGAGAGCCTCGAAGTGCTGTCCGCGGCCCCAATCTACATCGACGACACCCCATCTATTGGCATCGGCGAGGTCCGGTCCAAGGCGCGGCGGCTGCATTCAGAGCACCCGCTCGACCTGATCATCGTCGACTACCTGCAGCTCGTCGGTGGCAGCGGTCCCGTTAACCGCGTTCAAGAAATCTCGGAGATCTCGCGGTCGCTAAAAGCGCTGGCGCGCGAGCTGAATGTTCCTGTCCTGGCGCTCTCCCAGCTATCTCGCGCGGTCGAAGGTCGTTCTCCTCACATCCCGATGCTTTCCGACCTACGCGACAGCGGCAGCATCGAACAGGACTCAGACGTTGTGATCTTCATCTACCGCGAGGATGTGTACGACCGAGAATCGGAACGGAAGGGCATCACGGACCTTTACATCGCCAAGCACCGGAACGGGCCGACGGGCATGGTCTCACTGCTGTTTCAGGAGCGGAGCACCCGGTTCGTTGATCTGGGCGAAGATCCGGAAAGAAGAAACTAGGAATGGAGCCACTCGGCGAGGTGTTGCAGCGCCTTGGACTCGGCGACGCCACGCTCGCAGACGATGAGCCCGAAGAAGCGCCTCAGTGTCCGATCTGCGGGGACTCTGGGTTCGTGCGGCGGCGAGTGCCGATCAGCCACGAGGATTTCGGAAAGGCGTTTCCTTGCCAGTGCCGCGCGGGCGAGCGCGCCGAGCGAGAGCGGGCAAAGCTGGAGCAGCTATCGAATCTGGGGCCGCTGCGCCGGCTTACTTTTGACAACCTGAATCCGCAGGGGCGGCATCCTGAGGAGCACAATCGTCGCCGGTTCCGCGGTGCATTCGAGGCTGCGAAGTCCTTCGCAGCCGAACCATCCGGCTGGCTTCTGCTCGTCGGCCCCCCCGGATCAGGAAAGACGCACCTGGCGGCTGCCATCGCCAACGCCCGGATAACGGTGGGCGAGCTCGCGCTGTTCGTCGTCGTTCCCGACCTGCTCGACCATCTGCGCACCGCGTACCATCCGGAGAGCGGAACGCAATACGACGAGCTGTTCGAGGGCGTGCGAACTGCGCCGCTCCTCATCCTGGACGACCTCGGGACGCAGAGCACCACGCCCTGGGCTGCCGAAAAGCTGTTCCAGCTGCTGAATGGCCGTTACAACGGTCGAATGCCGACGGTCGTGACAACAAACCGTTTGCTGCAAGACCTCGATGAACGGCTCCGAGTGCGTCTGGCGGATCCGGATCTCTCGCGAGTCTGCTATCTGCAGGCTTCGGAGTCGCGTGCGCTCGATCGGCTCGAGGCGACGCTCGATCTCTACCGCGAGCTGACGTTCGACACGTTCGATCCCCGCGGCGCCGCTCAAGATACTCGCAGGCAAGCCAGCGTAGGTGGCGCAGTGGGCGCGGCCCGCGCGTTCGCCGACAACCCAGAAGGATGGCTCGTCCTCGTTGGGCCGAATGGCTGCGGAAAAACGCACCTGGCGGCCGCGGTCGCCAACGCGCGCATGGTCGACAACGAGCGGGCAATCATCTGTCCCGTGCCCGACTTGCTGGATCACCTGCGGTCGACGTTCGCCCCCGACAGCCGCGTTACCTACGACGAGCTATTCGAGACGATCCGCACCGCTGCCGTCCTGATCCTCGATGACCTGGGCACGCAGAGCGCCACGGCGTGGGCCCAGGAGAAGCTGTACCAGTTGATTAACTACCGCTACACCGCGAAGCTGCCGACGGTTATCACCAGCAACCTGCCCCCGGAGAAGCTGGACCCTCGCATTGGCTCTCGGCTGCGGGACCGCTCGCTCAGCAAAGTCATCGAGATCGACGCGCCCGATTATCGTCGCTTCGATCCGCCGCGCAGCCGACGGGAGCAACTTTAACGCTCAGATAGCCCCCAGATGGCGAGAACGCCAATGGAGGTGAGCCTGGAATCCGTGACCATCTCCCCTGGCGGCGTTCCGATTCGGCTGACCGACGAGCGATGGCGGCACATCGTTGGCCGACATCCGGAGTTGGACGGGCTGAGAGAGTTGGTTTTGGAGACTGTCGCCCGGCCCGATATGATCCAACGTGGCGGAGTCGGTGAGCTTCTCGCCGTACGCTACTACCCTGAAACTTCGCTGGGCGGCAAGTTTCTTGTCGTTGCGTATCGCGAGGCTGGGCCAAGCGATGGCTTTATCTTGACTGCGTATCTCACGCGCGGACCGTCTGGGAGGCCAGTCATATGGACTCGATAACGATTGTTGAGGAATCTTCGGAGGTCAGCTGGCATTACGATAGTGATGCCGATGTTCTGTATCTTTCGCTCGGGGAGCCGCGGCCCGCGGTGGGGGTTGACATCGGCGATGGTGTGATCGCTCGATATGACGAGGGCGAAAGAGCGCTCGTCGGCCTGACACTCGTGGGTGTGAAGCACCGGCTCCTGAAAGAACTGGTCGCAAACTAGGCCGGTCTTCGGGGGATTGGTCGTGCGTATCGGCATCGACGCGCGTCTCTCCGACTACACGGTCGCCGGCATTGCCCGCTACACGGTTCAGCTCGCGCGCGCCTTGCACAACCTGAAAAACGGGCACGAGCTCGTCGTGCTGCGAAGCCACCGGCCGAAGGTCGATGCTCCCACGATTCCGGCCGACGAGGAGATAGCGCTCCATACGCCACCCCATCATCGGATCGAGCGCTTCTCGTTGGGCTTGGAGCTTCGGAGCGCACGCCTGGACATACTGCACAGCCCAGACTTCATCGCGCCGCGCGGCCCGTGGCGGAAGGTGATCACCGTCCACGACCTGGCGTATCTGCGCATGCCATGGCTCCTGACCCGGGAGAGCCGCCGTTACTACAACGGCATCCACAAGGCGGTGACGCAAGCTGATGCGATCATCGCGGTGTCCCAGGCCACCGCACACGACATTCGCGAGCTGCTCGGCGTACCGGAGGACAAGGTGCACGTCATCTACGAAGCCGCGGATGCAGAGCTGACACCGATGCCGAGGGACGAAGCGGCCAGCATCGTTCGAGATCGCTACGGCCTGCAGACTCCGTATGTGTTGTTCGTCGGGACCATCGAACCGCGCAAGAACCTCCCGACGCTGGTCGAAGCCATCGGACTCCTGCGGCGGGAGATGCCGGTTCGCCTCGTGGTCGCGGGTCGACGGGGTTGGCTCTCCGAGCCCGTCTTCGACCAGGTTCGTCGCCTGGCGGCTGAGGATGGCGTCGTCTTTCTCGGCGAAGTCAGCCCACGGGAGCTCCGACCCCTGTACAGCGCCGCGGAGGTTGTGACGCTGCCGTCGCTTTACGAAGGATTCGGCCTGCCGCCCCTCGAGGCGATGGCCTGTGGAACGCCGGTCGTCGTGTCGAACGCAGCGGCGCTCACCGAGATCGTAGGCGACGCTGGGGTGATCGTTCGGCCGGACGACCCCAACGATATCGCCAACGGCCTCGCCTGGGTGATCGGCAATGCCGCGTTCCGCTCGACGCTTGTCGAGCGGGGCCTGGCGCGGGCGGCGAGCTTCTCGTGGGATCGGGCGGCCCGAGAGACCCTCGCGGTCTACGAGCGAGTCGCCCAGGCGTGAGGATTCTTTTCCTCACGCCTGACGTTCCACTGCCTGCCGACCAGGGCGCCAAGCTCCGAAC
>Ga0184637_10002295_pt1 | contig 12340 bp, 7 predicted proteins | sample PLM3_127_b2_FD_133143 | JGI IMG/M metagenome (GOLD analysis project Ga0184637, IMG submission 133143) | Groundwater sediment microbial communities from an aquifer in East River, Colorado, USA - PLM3_127_b2 | ecosystem: Environmental > Terrestrial > Soil > Riparian zone | place: USA: East River...
CGGAGGTGGGCGATGTCGCGGCGGTGGATTCGCTTTGTGAGCGGGCTCTCGTCCTGGGCGGTGATGGCGCCGCTCGGCCTCGCGGCGGCGCTCCCCGCGGGCGCTCAGGCGCCCGTGCCCGAGGGCGCGCAGTTTCAGATCAACACCTATACGACGCACAACCAGAATTATTCCTCCGTGGCGACGGATGCTGACGGGTACTTCGTCGTGGTGTGGCAGAGCTACGGGTCATCCGGGACGGACACGAGCCGCTACAGCATCCAGGGCCAACGCTACGCCTCGGACGGATCGACGCAGGGAACGCAGCTTCAGGTCAACACCTACACGACCGACGACCAGACGTTTCCCTTCGTGGCGGTGGACGCCGACGGGGACTTCGTCGTGGTGTGGGAGAGCCGTGGGTCGCCCGGGATGGACACGAGCGCTTCTAGCATCCAGGGCCAGCGCTACGCATCGGACGGATCGACGCAGGGCGGGCAGTTCCAGATCAACACCTACTCGACGGACCGCCAGGTAGTTCCCGCCGTCGCGGTGGCGCCCGGTGGGGACTTCGTCGTCGTGTGGGCCAGCCAGGGCTCCTCCGGGACGGACACGTCCTCCTCGAGCATTCAGGGCCAGCGCTATGCCTCGGACGGATCGACTCAGGGCGGGGAGTTCCAGGTCAACACCTATACGACGAGCAACCAGGGGGGGGCCTTCGTGTCGGCGGGTGCCGACGGAGACTTCGTCGTGGTGTGGGTGAGCCTTGGGTCGCCCGGGACAGACTCGTTCAACGAGAGCATCCAGGGCCAGCGTTTCGCCTCGGATGGCGAGGCGCAGGGCGGGCAGTTTCAGGTCAACACCTACACGACGTTCATCCAGGCTGATTCCAGCGTGGCGTTGGCGGATGACGGGGACTTCGTCGTGGCGTGGTCTAGCGTCGGGTCGTCCGGGACCGACATGAGCGCCGAGAGCATCCACGGCCAGCGATTTGCGTCGGATGGATCGACTCAGGGCGCAGAATTTCAGGTCAACACCTACACGACGAGCCACCAGATTTCTCCCTCTATAGCGGTGGATCCCGATGGGGGCTTCGTCGTGGCGTGGTCGAACGACGGGCCGTTGCTGGACGACGACCAGAGCATCCAGGGCCAGCGCTACGCCTCCGACGGATCGGCGCAGGGCGGGGAGTTCCAGGTCAACACCGCGATTTCGCCCTACCAGTTCTTTCCCTCGGTGGCGGCGCGCGATGGGGGCTTCGTCGTCGCGTGGGCGAGCTTCGGGTCGTTTGGGACGGACACGAGCAGCCTCAGCATCCAGGGCCAGCGCTACCGACTGCCTCTCCTGGTGCCGGCGATGTCCCCCGCGACGAGATTCGCGCTCGGCGCGGCGCTGATGCTGCTCGGGGCTGGTTATGCGCTGCGGCGTCGCGCCTCACTCCAGAGGGCTGGGCGGACCGCTCAGTCTTGACAGACGTTCCGCCGAAGGGATACTCGATGGCTGTGCAAGCCCGGCGCATCGTCCCCGCGGTTCTCGTCCTGCTCGTGCTGCTTGCGAGCCAGGTCGGCTATGCGGCTGAGTTGATCTCGCGTCCGAGTGGGCACTGCGCAGGCACGGCGCCCCCCGAGGAGTCCTGCCCGCTTCCGCTCTGGCTCACCTGCTGCGACGACCAGGCGGCCGTGGGAACGGCCCTGAACGGGCCCGGCCCGGGCAGCCTGCTCGCGCTGCCGCTCGACTCCGCATGGGTTTCTCTCCTCACGGCGGCCCGATCGCCGGCCGCGAGGCGCGCGGAGATCCCACCCGACACGCCGCTGAGTCGATCCGTCGTCCTCCTGATCTGATCCCACCGACCGCTCTGCTCGTTCCAGAAGCCTGGCGGGAGGCGTACGCTCGCGCGCCGCTCCTCGCCCTCTGCGGTCGAGGGTTTCATGAAGCTAGCTGCCATCTCCGGCGGGCTTGCGCTCGCCTTCCTGCTCGCGGGCTGTGTCAGCCCGGGGCTCTCCGCCCGCGAGCGATCGCTTGCGCAGAGGCTCGAGGTCTCCGCACCCGTCGGGTTGCCGGATGCGGCCGACGATCCGTTTCGAGGCCATGAGACGCTCGAACGCGCGGCGCTGATCCGCGAGGCGCTGCGCCGCAACCCCGGCCTCGCGGCGGCGCGCAGCGTCTGGCGCGCCGCGCTCGCGCGCTATCCGCAGGAGACGGCGCTCGAAGATCCGATGCTCGACAGCGCGATCGGCCCGCGCTCGCTCGGGTCGGACGAGGTCGATCCGGCCTTTCGCGTGGGGCTCTCCCAGGCGCTGCCCTTCCCGGGCAAGCGCAGGCTGCGCGGCGAGGTGGCGCTCGCCGAGGCGGAGGCGAGCTCGCAGGAATTCGAGGAAGAGCGTTTGAAGCTCGCGGCGGCCGCGTCAATCCTCTTCGACGAGTACTACCTCGCGGCGCGCGCGCTCGAGCGCAACGCGAGCCACCTGTCCTTCGTCGAAGATCTCTCCCGGGCGACGCTCACGCGCTACGAATCCGGCAGCGCATCGCAGCAGGACGCGCTGCTCGCCGAGGCGGAGCTCGCGGAGCTGCTGCACCGGGGCGTTCTGCTCGAGACGGCGCAGCGCCGCGCCGCGGCTCGCATCAACACGCTGCTGCATCGTCTCCCCGAGCTGCCGCTCCCGCCGCCGCCGGCTGCCCTGGCGGCCCCGACCGAGCAGGCGGTCGACACCGCCGCGCTGACGGAGCGAGCGTTGGCGCAGCGCCCGGAGCTGCGCGCGGCGCGCGCGCGCGTCGCGGCGCGCGAGCAGGCGGTTGCACTCGCGCGCCGCGAGTACTTCCCCGACTTCACGCTCTCGGGCAGCTACGACCGCTTCTGGCAGGAGAAGCCGCTCCAGCCGATGCTCGGCCTCGCGGTGAACGTGCCGCTCCAGCTCGGGGCCCGCCGCGGCGCGCTCGAGCAAGCGCGCGCCGAGCTCGCCGGCGCGCGCAGCGACGCGCAGCGGGCCGAGGATGCGGTGCGCCTCGCGGTGGCGAGTGGCGTCGATCGCCTGCGCGAAGCCCATCACCTGCTCGAGCTCGCGCGCGACCGCATGCTGCCGGTGGCGCGCGACCGCCTGGCGGCCTCGCGCGCCGCGTTCGAGAGCGGCCAGGGGAGCTTCCTCGAGCTGATCGACGCCGAGCGCGGCCTGCGCAGCGCCGAGCTCCAGTACGAGGAAACCGTCACCACGCTCTGGCGCCGCCACGCCGAGCTCGACCGCGCGAGCGCCGATCTGGATGCGCTCGCATCAGGAGTTCGCCCATGAGGATCACGCCCTCTCGCTACACGATCGGTCTCGCCGCCCTCGTCCTGCTGCTCGCGCTGGGCGCGCTCGGCTGCGCGAGCCAGGAAGACAAATCCGCCGCTCCGTCCCCCGCCGTCGCCCCCGACGCCGGCGCGCCAGCAACGGAGTCGCCCGGCACCGAAGCCGGCGACGAGATCTCGCACTGGACCTGCCCGATGCACACATCTGTGCACGCGAACGAGCCCGGGAAGTGTCCGATCTGCGGCATGACGCTGGTGCCCGTGCTGCGCAAGGAGGTCGAGAGCGGCGAAATTCGAATCGACGCCGAGCAACGCCAGCGCGTCGGCATCCGGACGGAGCGCATCGAGCGCGGCACGCTCGAGCTCGGCCTGCGGGCCGTGGGGCGCGTCACCGCCGACGAGACGGCGCTGGTCGACGTCTCGGTCAAGGTGCGCGGCTGGATCGCGAAGCTCGAAATCGACTCGCTGGGTGCGCCGGTGCGCCGCGGAGACGTGCTCTTCCTGCTCTACAGCCCGGAGCTCTACGCGACGCAGCAGGAGCTGCTCCAGGCGCTCGAGAGTCAGGCCGCGGCGAGCGGCGGCGGCACTCCGGGCCGCTCCGACGCGCTGGTGCGTGCCGCGCGCAAGCGCCTCGCGCTCTGGAACGTCGCGAGCGCGGACATCGACGCGATCGTGCGGCGAGGCGAGCCGCAGGAGGATCTCCCGATCCGCTCCCCTGCGAGCGGCTACGTGATCCAGAAGAACGTCATCCAGGGCGCCGCGGTCGAGCCCGGTGTGCTGCTCTACCGGATCGCCCCGCTCGACAAAATTTGGATTGACGCGGCGGTCCAGGAGGCCGACCTCGCGCTGGTCTCCGTCGGGCAGCGCGCGAGCGTGAGCCTGCCTTCCCTCCCCGGCGCCAGCTTCGAGGGCAGCGTCGCCTACCTGTACCCGAGCCTCGATCGCGAGACGCGCACGGGTCGCATCCGCATCGAGCTCCCGAATCTCGAGCATCGCCTGCTGCCCGACATGTACGCGAACGTCGCACTGAGCGTGGAACGCGGCGAGCGCCTGCTGGTCCCTGCCTCCGCGGTGCTCTACGCCGGGCCGCGGCGCGTGGTGTTCGTCGACCTGGGCGAAGGGCGGCTGGCGCCCCGCACGATCGAGATTGGCGCCGGAAACGGCGACTTCTACGAGGTGCTCTCGGGGCTCGAGGCGGGCGAGCGGGTCGTCAGCTCCGGGAACTTCCTGGTGGCTTCGGAGAGCCGGCTCCGGTCGGCGCTCGCGCAGTGGTGAGCGCGCCGGCGCCGGAGCGGATCGGCCTGATCGCGCGCGTCGTCGCCGCCTGCGCCCGCCGGCGCGGGCTGACGCTGCTCGGCGTCGCCGCTGCCTTCGCCTGGGGCCTGCTCGCGCTCGCGCGCACGCCCCTCGACGCCATCCCGGATCTCTCGGACGTGCAGGTGATCGTCTTCACGGAGTGGCCGGGGCGCGGACCGACGCTGGTCGAGGACCAGATCACCTACCCGATCTCGACCACGCTGCTCTCGGCGCCGCGTGTGCGCTACGTGCGCGGGCAGTCCTTCTTCGGGCTCTCCTTCGTGAACGTGATCTTCGAAGACGGCACGGATCTCTACTGGGCCCGCAGCCGCGTGCTCGAGTACATGAGCACGGCTGCGGGGCGCCTGCCCGAAGGAGTCACGCCGACGCTCGGACCCGACGCCACCGGCGTGGGCTGGGTCTACGAATACGCGCTCGTCGACCGCAGCGGCCAACTCGACCTCTCCGAGCTGCGCAGCCTCCAGGACTGGAACCTGCGCTATGCGCTCGCGAGCGTGCCGGGCGTGGCGGAGGTGGCCTCGGTCGGCGGCTTCGTGCGCGAGTACCAGGTGCAAGTCGACCCGAACCGGCTGCGCACCTTCGGCATCCCGCTATCGCAAGTGGTGGCCGCCGTGCGCGCCGCGAACCAGGAAACCGGCGGCGGCGTGCTCGAGATCGCCGGACACGAGCAGGTGATTCGCGGCCGCGGGCTGGTCGCGAAGCCGGCGGATCTCGAGCGCGTGCCGCTGCGCACCAGCGCCGACGGAACCCCCGTCACGCTGCGTGACGTGGCGGTCGTCTCGCTCGGCCCCGAGCTGCGCCGCGGCCTGGTCGAGCTCGACGGCGAGGGCGAGGTGGTGGGCGGGATCGTGGTGATGCGCTGGGGGGAGAACGCGCTCGCCGTGATCGAGGCCGTGAAAGAAAGACTCGAGGAGGTGAAGCCGGGTCTGCCCGAGGGCGTCGAGATCGTGCCGACCTACGACCGCTCGCGGCTGATCCTGGATGCGGTCGGGACGCTGCGGCGCACGCTCGTCGAAGAGATGATCGTCGTCTCGCTCGTGATCTTCTTCTTCCTGCTGCACGCGCGCAGCGCGCTGATCCCCATCCTCACGATTCCCGTCGGCGTGATGCTCGCGTTCGTGCCGATGCTCTACCAAGGCCTGACGGCGAACATCATGTCGCTCGGCGGTATCGCCATCGCGATCGGCGCGATGGTCGACGCCGCGATCATCCTGGTGGAGAACGTCCACAAGCGGCTGGAGGCCTGGGAAGAGGCCGGGCGCGCGGGGCCGCGCGAGGCCGTGATCCTGGCGGCCATGCAGGAGGTGGCGCCGAGCGTCTTCTTCGCATTGCTCGTGATCACCGTCTCCTTCCTGCCGATCTTCACGCTGGAGGGCACCTCGGGAAGGCTCTTCAAACCACTCGCCTTCACCAAGACCTACGCGATGGGCTTTGCGGCCGTGCTCTCGGTGACGCTCACGCCGGCGCTGGCGGCGCTGCTGATCCGCGGACGGATCCGCGGGGAGCACGCGAACCCCGTGAATCGCTTCCTGGTGCGCGCCTATGCCCCGGTCGTGCGCGCGGTGGTGCGGCGGCGCCGCCTCGTGATCGCCGCGGCGCTGTTGGTCGTCGCGAGCGCAATTCCGCCCTTTCTCCTGCTCGGCTGCGAGTTCATGCCGCCCCTCAACGAGGGGACGCTGCTCTACATGCCCACCGGACCGCCCGGGATCTCGGTCGGCGAGGCGTCGCGCGTGCTCCAGCTGATGGACCGCGAGCTGAAGCGCTTCCCGGAGGTCGAGCGCGTCTTCGGCAAGATCGGGCGCGCCGAATCCGCCACGGATCCGGCGCCGCTCTCGATGGTGGAGACGGTCGTGACGCTCAAGCCACGCGATCAGTGGCGGGAGGGCCTCACCTGGGATGGGCTGCTCGAGGAGCTCGATCAGGCCCTCGTCTTCCCCGGCATGCCGAACCTTTGGTGGATGCCGATCCAGACGCGCACCGAGATGCTCGCTACGGGCGTGCGCAGCCCGCTCGGCATCAAGGTCTTTGGCGAGGACCTCGCGAGCGTCGAGTCGGCCGCCGTCGCGATCGCGAACGCGCTCGAGGACGTGCCCGGCACGCGCAACGTGTTCGCCGAGCGGACCACCGGGGCCTACTACCTCGACTTCCACGTCGACCGCGAGGCGGCGGCGCGCTTCGGCCTCTCGGTCGAGGACGTGAACGCGGTGATCGAGTCGGCGATCGGCGGCGTCACCGTGTCGCGCACGATCGAGGGCCGCGAGCGCTACGGCGTGCAGGTGCGTTACGCGCGCGAGTACCGCGAAGACCCCGCCGCGCTGGCCCAGGTGCTGGTCGCGACCCCCGGCGGCGCGCAGATCCCCCTCTCGCAGGTGGCGAAGATCGAGTTCACGACCGGGCCCGACATGGTGCGCAGCGAGGACGGGCGGCTGGTCGGACTGGTCGCGGTCGACGTCGCCGGGCGCGCCATCGTCGACTACGTCGAGGAGGCGAAGCGCGTGGTCGCCGAGCGGGTCACGCTCCCGCCCGGGACGCGCCTCGGCTGGGCGGGCCAGTACGAGTACTGGGAGCGCGCGAAGCAGCGCCTGTTGATCGTGCTGCCGATCACGCTGGCGCTGGTGATGCTGCTGCTCTACCTGAACACGGGATCCGGAGTCGAGACCGCGATCGTGATGCTCGCGGTCCCCTTCTCGCTGGTCGGCGCCGTCTGGCTCTTGTGGTTGCTCGACTACAACCTGAGCGTTGCCGTCTGGGTGGGGATCATCGCGCTCGCGGGTCTCGACGCGCAGACGGGCGTGGTGATGCTGCTCTATCTCACGCTCGCACACCGCGCGCGCGAAGCCAGCGGCAGGCTGCGGGACGACGCTGACCTCGAGGAGGCGATCGTCGAAGGCGCGGCGCGCCGGATCCGCCCCAAGCTGATGACGGTGGTCACCATGATCCTCGGGCTCACGCCGCTCCTGTGGAGCCAGGGCGCCGGCGCGGACGTGATGAAGCGGATCGCGGCTCCTATGGTGGGCGGGCTGGTGACCTCCTTCCTGCTCGAGCTGCTGGTCTACCCGGCGCTCTTCGCCGCGTGGAAGAGCCGCGCGCTCCGGGCCGGGCGCGGCTGACGCACGCGCTCCCCGGGTCGAAGTAGCGGTGCGGAATCTCGGACCCGCGCGTCAGCCCGATCCGCGCGCTCACCGCGATGCGCGCGCGCGGGGAGCTCGGGGCGGCGCGGTGCAGCACGAGCGCGCCGTGCAAGAGGGAGCACCCGTCGTGCGCGAGCGTGATCCCGAGCGCCTGCGCGAGGCGCCCCGGTCCGGTTGCAATCAAGCGCTCCGGCGCCCGCGCGGGCAGGCCGCGCAGCGCGCGCATGCGCGCGATCCCCAGGATCGGCTCGAGCGCGCGCAGCAGCACGGCCGCGCCCCGGCCGCGGGCCTCGCACACCACGTTGGCGCAGGTGTGCACGCCATAGCTCCGGTAGGCATAAAGATGACCGGGGGGCCCGAACATCGAGCGGTTGCGCGGCGTTTCCCCGCGGTGGGAGTGCGAGCCCGGGTCGCTTCCATCGCCGACGTAGGCTTCCACTTCGACGATCCGCCCGGCGAGCCGTGTGCCGTCGGCGAGCCGGTGCACCAGCAGCGCGCCCACCAGATCCCGCGCCACCTGGGGGCCGGGGCGGTCGAAGAACGCGCGCGGAAGGGGAGGGCCGAGGCGCATGCAGCTCCCGGGGTAGCCAAGGCCGCGTGGGCGGCCGGCACCGGGGCGTTATCATAAACGGCCCGCGCGCCGATGAGTTCCGGGCGCACGGGCAGGCACCCGAGACCCGAGGGAGTCCGAAACCCGAATATGGATCGCGAAGGCAAGCCAGCCCCGACCGACCGCGCGCCCGAAGCCGAAGCCGAGGAGCATCCGGTCTCCGAGAGCGTGTCGGGCTTCGGCGTGAACGCAGCCCTGGTCGAGGAGATCCGCCAGCGCTACGAGGTGGATCCCAGCTCGGTCCACGCGAGCTGGGCAGAGTTCTTCGAGAAGCCAGAGACGGTGGCGCCGGGGCTGCCGCCGCCCGCGGTGGAGCCCGCGCCCGCCGGGCCCCCGCGCGTCGAGATGGCGGCGCAGGTCGCCGACAAGCACGCGCGCGTGCTGCGGCTGATCCATTCCTATCGCGCCCGCGGACACCGGATCGCCGACACGGATCCCCTCGCCGGCCAGTCGCTCTACTTCCCGGAGCTGGATCCGGCCCATTACGGCTTCGGCAGCGACGATCTCGACCGGCCCTACATCGCCGGCGATCTCCCGGGCGGCTCGGTGCAGACGCTGCGCCAGATCCTCGAACGGCTGCGCGCCACCTATTGCCGCAAGGTCGGCGTCGAGTTCACCCACGTCCAGGACCCCGGGCGCAAGGCTTGGCTGCAACGACGGCTCGAGGACACCTCGAACCTGACGCCGTTCTCGACGGGCGAGCGCCTGCACGTGCTCGAGAGCGTCGCGGCAGCGGAGCTCTTCGAGCGCTTCCTGCACACCAAGTTCGTGGGACAGAAGCGCTTCTCGCTGGAGGGCGCGGAGTCGCTGATCCCGCTGCTCGACACGATCGTCGAGGACGCTCCCGCCCATGGCGCTCGCGAGATCGTGCTCGGCATGGCGCACCGCGGGCGCCTCAACGTGCTCTCGAACACCCTGCGCAAGTCGCTCGAGTCGATCTTCTCCGAGTTCGAAGACAACCCGCTGATCAACAGCCCCTTCGGCTCGGGCGACGTCAAGTACCACAAGGGCTACTCGAACGACCGCGTGGTGCGCACGGGCCAGCGCGTCCACCTTTCGCTCACGGCGAATCCCTCGCACCTGGAGGCCGTGGACCCGGTGGTCGAGGGGCGCGCCCGCGCGAAGCAGCGGCTCGCGGGCGATCTGCGCGGCGAGAGCGTGATCCCCGTCTTGATCCACGGCGACGCCGCCTTCGCGGGCCAGGGCATGGTGGCCGAGACGCTGAACCTCTCGAACCTGGCCGGCTACTCGACCGGCGGGACGATCCACGTGATCGTCAACAACCAGATCGGTTTCACCACCACGCCGGCCGAGGCGCGCTCGACGCTCTATGCGACCGACGTCGCGAAAATGATCCAGGTCCCGATCTTCCACGTGAACGGCGACGAGCCGGAGGCCGTCGTGCACTGCGTGAAGATCGCGATGGAGTGGCGCCAGCGCTTCGGGCAGGACGTCGTGATCGACATGATCTGCTACCGCCGGCACGGCCACAACGAGGGCGACGAGCCGAGCTTCACGCAGCCGCTGCTCTACGAGAAGATCCGGCGCAAGGAGTCGGTTCGGAAGCTCTACACCGACCAGCTGATCGCGCGCGGCATCCTCAAACTCGCCGATGTCGACCGCATCGAGGCCGATCTTTCGGCGCAGCTGCGCCAGGCACTCGACCGGATCGAGACGCGACCGCCCGGTCCCGACGAGCCCTACGAGCCGAGCGGTCCCTGGCGTGGCTTCTCGCGCACGGAGCCCGAGGCGGATCCCGCCACGGCGGTCGCGGTCGAGCAGCTCGCGCAGATCGCGGAGCGCCTGGCGACGACGCCGCCCGGTTTCGCCGTGCACCCGAAGCTATCCGCGATGCTCGAGCGGCGGCGCAAGGTGGTGGCGGAGGACGGGCCGATCGACTGGGGCCTGGCCGAGGCCCTCGCGTTCGGGTCGCTGCTGGTGGAGGGCTCATCGGTTCGCCTCTCGGGTCAGGACAGCGTCCGGGGCACGTTCAGCCACCGCCACGCCGCGCTGGTCGACCAGAAGACGGGCGAGGAGTACCTGCCGCTCGCGCATCTCTCGCCCCAGCAGGCGCGCTTCGAGGCCTACGACAGCCTGCTCTCGGAGGCCGCCGTGCTGGGCTTCGAGTACGGCTACAGCGGCGCGGACCCCGCGACACTCACGATCTGGGAGGCGCAGTTCGGCGACTTCGCGAACGGCGCGCAGCCGATCATCGACCAGTTCATCGTGTCGGCGCACGTGAAGTGGCAGCGCATGAGCGGCCTGGTGATGCTGCTGCCGCACGGCTACGAAGGGCAGGGCCCCGAGCACTCGAGCGCGCGGATCGAGCGCTGGCTCCAGTCCTGCGCGGACGACAATCTGCAGATCGTGAACTGCACCACGCCGGCGCAGTATTTCCACGTCCTGCGGCGCCAGATGCGCCGCAGCTACCGAACGCCGCTCGTGATCTTCACGCCAAAAAGTTTGTTGCGACTGCCCGAGTCGATGTCGACGCCGCGCGACCTCGCCAGCGGTGGATTCCAGCGCCTGATCGGAGACCCGCTCGCCGCGGCGTCTCCGGAGCGGGTCGAGCGTCTGATCCTGTGCAGCGGCAAGGTCTACTACGAGCTGCGCGCCGAGCGCGAGCGGCGCCTGCCCGGCGCAGCCGGCCGCGTGGCGATCGCGCGCCTGGAGCAGATGTATCCGTGGCCCGAGCAGGCGATCGCCGAGCTGGTGGAGCGCTTCCCGCGCGCCGGGCAGGTGGTATACGCGCAGGAAGAGCCGGCGAACATGGGGGCGTGGACCTTCGTGCGCGAGCGCCTCCAGGGCGCCCTGCTTCCGTCGCAGAAGCTCGCCTACGCCGGCCGTCGAGAGAGCGCCTCGCCGGCGGTCGGCTCCATGCGGATCCACAAGCAGGAGCAGGCCGCCCTGCTGGCGGCTGCGTTCCTGGGTCTGGACTGATTTTCTTCGCTCGCCTTTGGCTCGCTGCGCGCGCGCATTGCGCGCTTGCATTCCTCGCTTCGCTCATGCCGATGGCGGGACTGGCTGCGCCGGACGAAGCGGGCGTTTTGGTCGTGCAGGCGCGCGACGCGCTCGCGCGCGGCGACCTGCGCGGGGCTCGGCGCGATGCGGAGCACGCGCTCGCGCTGGATGCAGCGCGGCCGGCGGCGCACGCGCTGCTCGCCGAGCTGACGGGCCCGGCGCCGGCCGCGCCGGCGCGCACGGCTGAGCAGGCGCTGGAACGCGCTGCGGCACACCCGTATGACGCGGCGGCGCTGGTCCGGGCTGCCGATGCGCTCGCGCGTGCCGGGCGCAGCGCCGATGCGGCGGCGCTGCTCGAGAAGGTGCTCTGGCTGGCGGACACCAATCCCTCCGCAGCAGCCGCAGCCCTGGCACGGCTCCCCGCGCTCGACCCGGATTGGCGCGAGCGGCGCGCCGTCCCGGTGCACGTCTTCGCCGATGAGACGTTGGCGGCCGAGCCGGGCTGGGAGTTCCAGCTGCGCACCGCGCTGCTCTCCGCCTCGAATTCGCTCGACGGCGCGCTCGGCGTTCGCTTCCTGGCCGTTTCGCTGCGCCGCCAGGAGCTCGGCCCGCTGGACGGCGCGGCGCTCGAATCCGTGCATGCGGCCTTCGCGGAGCGCATCCGGCCGACGCCGCCCGACGGTATCCTGGCCGGCTTCACCGCGCGGCCGGCGCCCGCGGAGCCGGGTCCCTGGAAGCTGGGCCTGGCCGAGCTGCTCGGCCGCCGGCTGACGGTGAGGCTCCCCGCCGGAGCCGCCGAGAGCCGGCCGCTCGCGCACGAGCTCCTGCACCTCTTCGGCGCGGTGCACGTCTCGGGCGAGATCGACTCCCTGATGAATCCGGACGGCTCGGAGCTGAGGCTCGACGCGCTCAATCTCGAGATCGTGCGCGCGACGCGCGACCGGGCTTTTTCGCGCGGCGGAGCCGAGCGCAACCTGCTGCCGTTCGTCGATCGCCCCCGCCTGATCCAGGCCTACACCGCGGCGCTGCGCGCGAACCTCGCCCTGCGCGAGCTGGGAA
>Ga0184637_10002296_pt1 | contig 12338 bp, 10 predicted proteins | sample PLM3_127_b2_FD_133143 | JGI IMG/M metagenome (GOLD analysis project Ga0184637, IMG submission 133143) | Groundwater sediment microbial communities from an aquifer in East River, Colorado, USA - PLM3_127_b2 | ecosystem: Environmental > Terrestrial > Soil > Riparian zone | place: USA: East River...
AACGGGTGTTTGTGCTTTTTTAGCAGTTACACTATCAAGAGTTTCAAAGAGTGATGTCCCTTTGTCGAGGTAAATACCTTCGACATTGTTAAATGTTTCACCCAAAAACCCGTTGAGGGCGTTTGTAAAAAGGTCTTGTTTAATGTGTTGTGCCATAACTTCTCCAATTGCCGATGCTCGTGAGCTGCCTCACTTTGATTCTTTTAACTCACCATTTTCGTAATACTCTGCTTTAATCACATTGCCGCTTCTGTTGTATTGAATCCACATTCCTTCTCTTTTTCCGCCAACTTTTCTGCCAATAAAAATCGACGCATTGTTGTTGTACGTTGAAATTGAAGGTTCCAGTCGTTTGCACTCAAACCATAAATTGAGTTCATTATTATAGTTTAAACGTTGCGGACCGGACATACTGAAGTAACTTGTCGAGTCGTGAAGTTTCCATAGCTTGACAATCAGTTTCCCATCCAGATAATACGACTGTGAATCAATGATCAAATCAGGAGTATTATAAAATCCATTAATCATAATTCCAGGTTTGCCCCAGGTGCATAAGCCGTTAAGTGAATCATTTTTGTAGTACAAAAGTTTTCGGAATGTACCGTCCGGGTTCCATTCAATTTCCGTCCCGTTTTTAAGGCCATTGTCATACGAGGTTTCTGCCAGTAGAAAACCCGTACTATCCCAATTCACCCAACAACCGACTTTGTCATTCTCAGCATAATGTCCGCTCCATTCCATTTGGCCGTTTTCATACCAACTCCAATAGAATCCAAACTTTGCGGTCCTTCCAGAGCCTTCAAAAAAAGCAGTCTGAAACTGCTCTTTAAGTTGCCCACTTGGATATCGAACTTCGACAGTGTCGAGTGTTGTAGAAAACCAACCAAACGCATTAAACGTTGGAATTAGGATTGTCGTAACTACGATTGCAAATTGCCTCATATGAATCACTCTTTTTGAAAGTTTAAAGTAATCTACAATTTCACCTTCGTTTTCGACACCCACTTCGGCGCCGAATTAGTTTTCTGACGCAAGAGTAAATTCAACTGCGCCGTGTGATGTTGCACGTGCCGCGTATTGTAAATCATTAGTTCCGCGACAGTATAATCTTTTCTCTCAAATCCGCAGTGCCTAAACAATTTCTGATTGCTCATTGCTTTGAGTTTTCTGCGAGCTTTTCGCCGGCCAAATTCTAAATACTTCAGGAGCTCTTTTTTGGTGTACACTCGTTCAGGAAGAACTCCCGCCGGGTCAAGTTCACCTAGCGTGAACGGCTTCGGCGGTTTGAAACCCTTATCCGTGTCGGACAGATAATAGTCGAGAAAAAATAGAGTGTGGTAAGTTATATACCAGAATTCATGGTACCCGGCACGGTCACCCCAGACTTTGGCAGGACACAGTTTGATAGCCAGCTCCAGCGAATCAATCGCCGCCCCAAGTTGATTCCAGATAATTTGTTTCCAAGCGGTGTCCATAGAATGATCAATTATAAGCAGATTTGAATAAGAGTAAAATCACAAATTCGCAGGAACCCACCCGAAGGAAGGACTCCCAGCCTAATCAGAAAGACCTATTTTTTTAAGAAACACGGGCCAGCGCGGGTCGGAGTGCAGATTTTTGAGGCAGGGGTGAACTCTCGACAACGGAATGCCCGAATCCCGCAGTGTGACCGACCTTTCCAGCCACTCGAATGCTTTATCGTGTTCCTCGCGATATGCATAGACGCAGGCGATTTGGAACCCCCAGTATTCGCCGTTTGCAATTAGATCCTCAAGGGCATGGTCGGATTCTTGTTTCCTGCCCATGGCATGGTAAACTATGACCAGACCACAGTTCCGGTAACCCGCCAATTTTTCCATCTTCGCTTCCGTCAGTGCCTCATCCAATTTCCCCTGCAAGAGCCATACCCAGCTTAAGGTTAAGTGAGCACTAGTCATATCAGGGCTCAATTCAAGCGCCCTTTCGAGCATGTCACCTGCTTTTTCCAGATGTCCTGCCCAAAACAAAATCTTTCCGTAGTTAAGATGCGGTTCGGGATTGAGTGGATCGAGTTCAATGGCCAGCTTCGACAGGCGCAGAGATTGCTCAAAGCTGCCGAAGAGTCCTTCATAAAGGGACAAACTACTGACGAAGCGACTATCATTTGGCGCCAGTGAATATGCCTTGCGGTAGGCAATGCCGGTTTCTTCAAATCGCAACTCGAGCGCTCCCAGAATAAAACCCATCGCTTGGTGTGCCTCGGGAAGAGCATCATCAAGCGCCAGCGCTTTCTGTGCCGCCTGTTTTGAGCTGGTATAAGTTTCGTTGTAATTGGCATGACCAAAGGCGATCTGCATGGCCAGGTCTAGCGCCAGTCCCGCCCAAGCACGCGCATTGTCCGGATCCAGGTCGAGCGCCTTTTGATAAAGTTCAACGGCCACGCCCAGACCCGATTTGTTCATTTGCTGGGCTGATTGATTGGCGCGAAGTACCAGGGCATAGCTCTCGGGATTGGCCAGGCGCTTCGATGTCGATTTGCCCAACAGAGTAACATTCATTGCAGCAGTTACCGACTTAGCAATATCATCCTGTACTGCAAATATGTCATCAAGGACGCGGTCATACGTCTCCGACCAGAGATGAAAGCCATCGACCGCATTGACCAACTGCGCTGTAATCCGCACGCGGTTGCCGGCTTTGCGGACACTTCCTTCTAACAAAGTCCCCACACCCAATTTCTGTCCGATGCCGCGCAGGTCTTCTTGTTTTCCTTTGAACGCAAATGACGAAGTCCGTCCGGAGACCTTGAGTTCGGGATTTTTGGCTAGTGTGTTCAGCAATTCTTCAGTCAGTCCATCGGAGAAATATTCATTCTCCGGATCGGCGCTCATATTTGTAAAGGGAAGCACAGCGATGGACGGTCGTGATGCCGTTACCTGGCCGGAGGATTCATCTTTGCCCGATACCAGCGACCGCGCGACGCTTCGAAAATCAGCCGCAATGTCCGCCGCCGATTGATAGCGCTCCTCCGCATTTTTTGCCAGACACTTAGAGACAATTCGCTGGAGTTCCGGGGGCACATCGGATTTGTACCGCATCAACGGTTCGGGGCCCTCATTAATGATAGCTAAAAGCGTGGACGCGTCGCTGTCCCGTTTATGCGGCGTGCGGCCGGTTATCAATTCGTACAGAACAACTCCAAATGAAAAGAGGTCAGAGCGATGGTCGATTTCTCGTCCTTGTGCTTGCTCCGGCGACATATAGGCAACGGTGCCGAGAGTGGAGCCGGCTTTGGTTATTTGTTCACCACCCTTTGTGAAGGCCAATCCAAAATCGAGAATTTTGGCGCGGCGCCCGGAATCCACCACAATATTGGAAGATTTTATGTCACGATGAGTGATGCCCATCTGGTGGGCTTTGGCCAGTCCGTCGCAAATCTGAATGGACAGATTAATTATCTCACTGTTGGAAAGTTTTTTTTCACTCGAGTAGTAGTTTAACGGATGCCCCTCGATAAATTCCATAGCGAAAAATGGCCGGCCATTAAAATCACTCACTTCGTGAATCGTAACAATGTTAGGATGATTCAGTTTTGCCGCCGAGCGCGCCTCACGCGTGAATCTGGCGCGCATGTCATTGTCGTTGCCAAAATGCGCTGGCAGAAATTTGAGCGCCACTCGACGTTCGAGCTTGGTGTCATCGGCCAAAAAGACTTCCCCCATGCCGCCGGCGCCGATTTTCTCGATAATCCGATAGTGGGAGACAATTGTCCCATTCGTCAGAATCGTAAAAGTGCTGGTCTGGTCGTTATCAGCGTCGTTTTTCAGAAATCGTTACCTTTGCTTAAAATATTTTTGAATCCTATGACACTAAAATAGCTCTATCGCAATGATTTCGCAACTCTGGGGATAAGTGAACAGTGGGCGGCGGAAGGCCCAGCTTGTCCCTTGGTTCGTAAAAGCATTCGCGGGAACCTACATAAAAAGTGACCCACCCTGACCTCAGCGTCGTTATTGAACTGTTGGCTTGTCTTCACCTGGAAGTTCAGGTAGAGAAATTTTTCTTGGCGTAGTTTCAATTGGTTTCAAAAATACTATTTCTTCACCTGTTGCAGCCCCAAGTTCTTTAAACTTCCGAGCTGAAGGCATTACTCTCAATTCCATTGATGAAACAGCCTTGCTGTAGGATTCATTAGCTTTAGTAAGGCCGCTGCCTATTCCGTCAATGTGATCAGCCAGCACGCGCATTCTTTCGTACAACTGTTTTCCTAAATCGCTAATTGCTTGAGCATTAGCAGCAATCAGTTCTTCTCTCCAGCCAAATGCAATAGCTCTTAATATTGCAATCAGAGTGATTGGAGAAGCAATAAACACATTCTTCGCAACTGCATCTTCTAGTAAAGTCAAATCGTGGTGAACGGCTTCTGCAAAGATAGCTTCACCTGGGATGAACATTACGACTGATTGCGTAGCCTTCGGGAGCTTATCCTGATATGCCTTTTCAGCTAATGCATTCATATGAGATCTGACCTGACGAGCGTGGTTGATCATAAAGGCTTTTTTTTGCTCCTCGCTTTTAGCATCTGAAGCGCTTAGAAACGCTTCGAGTGGAACTTTTGAGTCAACTACTATCTGTCTACCTAGGGGCAGATGCACCACTAAGTCAGGACGTTGTCGTGCTTCTTCACCTTGGACATGTACCTGTTCGTCAAAGTCACAATGTTCTGACAGGCCAGCCACTTCAATAACTCGTCTCAACGTTATTTCTCCCCAGCGGCCACGAATTTGAGGAGATTTTAGCGCTGTCGAAAGGTTTGTCACTTCACGTTGAAGCTGCTGTTCTGATGTAGTTAATGATTTTAATTGCTCTTCCACGCTTGTGTAAGCTCTTTCACGTTTTGTTTCCAGTGCACGTACGTGCTCATCAAAGTCTTTTAGTTTATCTGTTAATGGCTTCATTAATCCGCTAATAGCTTCTTGTCTCTTGCCCAAATCTCCTTTTGCATCGGAAAGTACTTTATCCAGCACTTGTTTTGCCATTTCAAGATTTTGTTTAGTGCTATTGCTTAATGCATCCCCTGCAACCGCCTTGAACGCTTTGGTGAGTTCTTCTTTCGCGTTGGCAATTAGTTTTTTCTCTTCTTCCAATCTTTCCATCGCATTTTGTTTATCTCGTTCCGCAGCGGTTCTGGCTCTTTCCTCAACGGATAGCCTTTCTCGTAACTCCTTAAAATCCTCCGAAGCCTTTTGACTGCGCTTATCTTCTTGCTCACGGAATTTTGTGTAAGACTGTTCGGAGAAGCTCAATTTCCCTTCTGCTACATTTGCCTTTTCCTTACTCTCCTCTATTAACTTGTTTAGTCTTTTCTGCACAACTTGAGAAGTGATTAGGTAGACAAATAGCGCGACCAACATCAAAGAAACGAGGTAGATTAAATGTATCATAAAGTCCCCTATTAGTTAAACGTTTAATTTAGAAAATCTAATATAATCAAAAATGGAGGTGGGGGGAATCGAACTCCCGTCCGAATATAGCGCCGAGCCGGTCGCCTATCTGCGACGTCTCCCTCTGTTCGATCTCTTTTTCGAAGAACGACCGAATGGATTTGAGTTTTTCTTAATACGCTCCGGATCAAAAGCAGGCGGAATCTGGCGATACCGGTCGCTAAGACCCGGCAATGACGGCACCTGCTTGATAGAAAGCCCGGTTTTTATCAGCCGTTCGATATCTCTAATGTCCTTTTGCTGCTCGAACGTAGCAAAAGAAATCGCCCGGCCTGCCATGCCGGCGCGGGCGGTCCGGCCGATGCGATGCACATAGTCCTGCGAATTATTGGGCAGATCATAATTTATTACCAATTCGATTCCAACCACGTCTATCCCTCGGGCAGCTATGTCTGTCGCTATCAGAATTCTGTATTTCCCTGACTTAAATCCTTCGAGCGCCTCGCGGCGTTGCACCAAACTTCGGTTAGAATGAATCTCCGCCGCGGAATGTCCCATTTCACGAACTCGGCGGGTCAGTTTGCGCGCCCCGAATTTCGTTCGCGTAAAAACCAGGACCGACCCGTGGTATTCCGCCAGCAAATGTTCCAGAAGCCTGGCTTTCGATTCTTTATCGATAAAAAAAACCTCTTGCACTACGTTGTCAGCAGCTGTTCCGGAAGGAGCTATTTCAATATTGATGGGCAGTTTCATATGTTGATATGCCAGATCCAAAATCTCCGTCGGCATTGTAGCGGAGAACAGCATGGTTTGCCGTTCTTTGCGAATCACCCGTAAAACCTTGTTGATTTGTGGAGCAAAACCCATATCAAGCATTCGGTCAGCCTCATCCAGAACAAGAATCTGAACATCGGCCAGACTCAAAACCCGCTGCTCAAGAAAATCCACCAGCCGCCCGGGGGTAGCTATTATTACACGAGGGTTTTTCATCAAGGCCCGCTTCTGTTGTTCTTCCGGCGCCCCGCCAATCACCACTGCTGTTCTCAAACCAACTGACTTTCCAACTGAATTAAGTGATTCGTTTACTTGTATCGCCAGCTCGCGCGTCGGCAGAAGCACCAGTCCACGCCCCTTGAGTTGGGCCAAACGTTGAATTAAAGGAATGCCGAAAGCGAGTGTTTTACCGGTCCCCGTCTGGGCGATTGCGACTAGATCCTTCCCTTCAAGTCCGACCGGGATAGTGCGACGCTGAACTGGGGTTGGTTCTGTGAAATTGAGTTGCGCGATTGCTGCCAACAGACCTGGAGCAATACCGAGACCGCCAAATCCTGTTGGGTATGAATCGCTTGTCATCGCTTTAGAGTACAACTAGCCTGCTCCAAATGATAGTCTAAACTTGCGGAATATTATGGCAGTAAAAAGGAAAGCGATCGTCTAACACCAACTTAACAAGTCTTTCGCATGAACTCAGCAAAAAGGTAGGCCACCCGGCCCTCTCTTCACACAGTTATTACCACTTTTCCTCGGGCGTGTCCTTCTTCAAGATACCGGATCGCGGCAGGTACCTCGCTTAACTTGTAACGTCTATCTATAACAGGGACTAGTTTTCCGGATTCAAGTAGCTCCTTCAAAAAAACCAGATCGGTCTTGTTCACATTCGCCATCATTCCAACTATCTTCTGATGCCCCATCATTGAAGCCAGTGGTTTAAGATACAAGACTTCAATAAAACGAACTGTAGATCCTCCGATTAGCATATAAGTCCCGCTGGGAGTCAATGCACGCAAATAGTTGCGAATAGAGCGAAAGGCCGCACAATCAAGTATGAAATCGTACCGATTCTCACTACGCGTAAAATCTTCTTTTGTGTAGTCAATCACATGGTCTGCGCCAATCGAGCGCACCATGTCCAAATTCCGCGTACTGCACACGCCAGTGACTTCAGCCCCAAACGATTTAGCAATCTGCACCGCAAACGTACCCACACCACCGGACGCACCATTAATCAAAACCTTTTGGCCGGGCCGAATATTTCCTTTACGAAGACCCTGAAGTGCCGTGAGTGCCGCCACCGGCACGGCTGCTGCTTCTTCAAATGTCATGTTGGCCGGTTTCAACACCAATCTATTTTCACGAGCACATAGATACTCCGCAAAACCTCCAAAATTACTTGCTCCGAATACCTCATCACCTGCCTGAAACTCTTTGACGCTTCTGCCAACAGCTTCAACCCGCCCCGCTATATCAACCCCGAGTATCTGCTGTTTCGGTTTTGGAAAGCCCCCCATGAATCTTACGAAGAATGGTTTGCCACGCAGAAAGTGCCAGTCAAGCGGATTCACTGATGCGGCCAGAACTTTCACCAGGACTTGGTTGTCATTGGGCGCAGGTTTTTCGATTTCTTTGGATTCAAGAATGTCCGGCGAGCCGTACTTTGTGGATACAATTGCTTTCAGGAGTATTCCTCCGAGATTATTTTGGTTTATTCATTCTCAACGTAAGCCAAAATACTGAATTCACTAAGTATGCCAAGTGATTTATAAATGTGGAGGTGGGGGGAATCGAACCCCCGTCCGAATATAATGCCGAGCCGTCCTCTACGTGTGTAGTCTGTCTTTATTTATTCACTTTAGGACGCTGCCGAACAGACGGGCCACGTCCAAAGCTAGCCTTTTAGTCTAAGCGGCCATTAAAGGCGTCCGGCCGCCGTAGCCTTCTTATCCGTCGCCACCAAAAACTCCGAAGGCGAAAGCTAAGGGTGACGTCCCCGATTAAATCGGGGAGACCTAATTAGTTAAAATTAGGCTGCAATGGCATAGTCGCCATTTATTGGTTTGCCCGGTGGATTTACGAGGACCCAGACACCCTCGACACGCCAACAACCCCTCACCATACCCGTCGAAACCTGTCACCCCCAAATTTTTAGGGCGTCCGCCGTAGGCGGACTTTGTGCCATCTCGACTCGTGATATCGGGATTTTCGCCCCGGCGAATTCGTCCGCAGGCGAAATCGTATTAGTCGGTAATAATATAGCTTATCGGCTATAGTTTTTCAAATGTATAGATATTAACGGATAAGCGCCGCAAAAGTTCGGCCTTCCGGACAAAATCACCCCTAAATCTGCCCAAAATACCGCCCAGAGTCGTATCGTAAATGGAGTTCTGCAATAAACAAACTAAACACGATTCATTTAGTCTCTACGCAGCGTACACGGTTATTCGAAACGGCCTTCTGTCCGTAATCACCACAAAACCTACTAACCGAAATATAAAAATAACAAAACGAACCCAATTTCCCCCCTTCCCTCGAAGGTGGCCCACCCCTTGGGGTGGGTTTCTCCCAAGTTGATATCCCACCGCAAGCGGTGGGGCACCAAAATTTAGTTCGCTGTTTTTTTGTTGTGATTGATGAGCTTAGAGACTATTTAGGGTGTAAGAAGCTTATGTTTGACCAATCCGTCTTAGCCTTCTCAATCGCCGCCCTGATTCTGACTCTGACTCCCGGTAACGATACTGTTTTAGTCATGCGCAACACGATGTCCGGCGAGCGACCAGCAGGATTTGCTACAATGATTGGAATCTGCTGTGGAACAGTTGTGCACGGACTGTTTGCATCGTTGGGTATTTCCGTAATTCTGATGAAATCGGCGACACTTTTTCAAGTCGTAAAATTTGTCGGCGCTGGATATTTGATATACCTTGGAGTGCAGTCGCTCTACTCTGCTTGGAAAATCAAGAAGGAGAATAAAATCGAAACGCTGGCTACTTCGGAAAAAAAGAAAACTGCCGCATCGAAATCTTTCTTACAGGGTTTACTGACCAACGTGCTGAATCCGAAAGTAGCCTTGTTCTATTTGTCGTTCATTCCGCAGTTCATTCATGCCGGCGACTCGCTGTTCAAGCCACTCTTTTTGGCCGGCATTCACATCGTCATGGGAATAATTCAATTGTCAACTGTGATTCTGATGATCACCAAACTCCGCAAATATCTGGTCAGCCCCAAAGTAAAATCGGCCATGGAGGCCACCTGCGGCTTGATGTTGACCGGGTTTGGTATCAAACTGGCATTGCAGAAATAAACAAGTGACTTAAGCAATATTTAAACGGGGAGAATAAGAGATGAAACTCACTGAAACGCTCGACAAGAAGTTTACCGACCTGGGGCTTTTGATCATGCGGGCATCATTTGGATTGCTTTTGGCCTTTGGTCATGGTTGGGGGAAGCTCTCTGGTTTTTCTACAATGGCTCCACATTTCCCCGATCCTTTTGGAGTGGGCAGCACTTTCAGTTTAGCACTGGCTATCTTTGCCGAATTCTTTTGCTCAATAGCGGTAACTTTGGGCATTCTCGCACGACTGGCAGTACTGCCACTTATCATTATGTTTTTAACTGCCATCTTCATAATCCACGCCAACGACCCCTGGGAGAAAAAAGAATTTGCGCTTTTGTATTTGATTCCTTTTGTGACGATTCTACTCATAGGACCGGGTAAATACTCTCTGGATAATTTGATTTTCAAATGGAAAAAAAACGAATAGGTCAGCGAAGCGGCTTCAAAAAAGTATCGGTAAAATCGTTATTAAGCAGTTCTTTCAGCGAAGTATAAATCGAGCGATTTCTGTAGCCCAGTTCGGTGCGGGCTTTCATCGATGAAAACGCCCAGTCATAGTCCATAAGTTTAACCAGGTCCGGATAAAGTGATATTTTCGATTTACCGGTCAGTCTCGAAAAGAAAAGCGACAGCTTTGCGACAGTTGTGAAAAAGGCGCGAGGGAATTTGAACAAATGCGGAGTTTTCCCCAGCTCAATAGAGATGGCCAAAATCAGATCGCGCGCGGTAATATTATCACCGCCCAGGATATAACGTTCACGATGACGTCCCAATTGCAACGCGGCGATGACGCCTCTGGCAACATCGCGAATATCTACCAGATTCACTCGGTTTCGCAAATCAGGAACAACAAATCCTTTAAGTCTCTTCTGCGCTTTAGTGCGGTCATCGCCGGTGCGTGACGGCGCCATCACAATCGAAGGATTGACAATGACCAGTTCCGTACTGCCGCCATTGGCCAGCTTAAGCAATTCCGTTTCGGCCGCATGCTTGGTCATTATGTAAGGGATGCGCAAGTGCTCCAGGTTGAAGGGCTGCGCTTCGTCGGTCAGATTGATGTCACCACGTTGTTCCTCTGCATTCGAATGCCGCGGAGTACCACCCACTGCAACCACAGTAGAAATATGCACGAACTTTTTGACTCCCGCCTCTTTCGCTGCAGAAAAAATATCAACCGCCGCTACTGTATTGATGCCAGCAAACTGCGTGAACCGGTCCTGGCGAAAATCAATCAGCGCCACGGTATGTATGATATAGTCAATATTTTTGACCAGAAGAGGCAGACTTTCGCGATTGCGCAGGTCGGCGACTCTTTTTTCCAGTTTCAATGAATCTATGTAAGATGTGTTGGAATCTTTTCTGACCTGGATAATAGGCTTTATGCCCATTTTGTTCAATTCATAAATGACCTGCTGACCCAGCCGGCCGGAGGCACCGGTAATAAGTATTTTCTTGTCGGTTAAATCCATGGCTCTCTTTTAAAACTTACAGAATATGTCGATTTATCAGTTATATTTAAAGCCCTATATTTGGTTTCACCAATAATTCGATTATGAAAAGTGCGCTAAGACAATTATTGAACGGCTGGAAACGATTTGCTCATAGAGTCGCCCGTGTCCAGACAATTATATTTATATCTATCTTTTATTTTTTGATTCTAGTTCCATTGGGTGCGTCGTTTCGACTTTTCGGGTGGGACCCGCTTGAGACACGCGGCTTTAATTCCAAAAATTTATCCAACTGGAAGAAAATAGCGGCATCGTCACATGACCTGGAATCATTAAAGCGGCAAAGCTGATTATGAAGATACTTGGCATTTCCTGTTTTTATCACGACGCCGCGGCGGCGCTGGTGGTCGATGGAGTTCTTTCGGCAGCAGCCAGCGAAGAGCGCTTCACGCGAATCAAACACGACCCGGAACTCCCCAAAAATGCGGTCAATTTCTGCCTCAAAAAAATCGGAATCGAAATCAATGATCTGGATTATGTCGCATTCTACGACAAACCGTTCACTAAATTTGACCGCATTCTCACCGGTTACATGGCCACACCGGTTCAGTCTTACAAAAGTTTTTTGTTGGCGGCGCCCGTGTGGCTTAGGCGGAAACTCTGGTTCAGCCAGATACTGGAAAAAGAATTAGGCTACAAAAAGGAAACGTTGTTTCTGCCTCATCATTTGTCACATGCCGCCGGGGCATTTTTAGGTTCGCCCTTTGATAAAGCCGCCATTCTCACTATTGATGGAGTCGGCGAATGGGCTACGGCAGCGTACGGTATCGGCGATAACCACAAGATTGAATTGCAATATGAAATGCATTATCCGCATTCGGTCGGGCTTTTGTACAGCGCTTTTACTTACTATCTCGGTTTTCAAGTAAATTCAGCGGAATATAAAGTGATGGGGCTGGCACCCTATGGAAAACCTGAATACCAAGAGTTAATCGAAAATAAAATCGTGCGCATATGTGATGACGGTTCAATTTTTCTCAATCTGGATTATTTTACTTTTCATTATGCGCAAACCATGACCGACAAAAGATTCGAAAAGCTTTTTGGCCGACCGCGTCGTTCCCCCGAATCACCCCTCGAGCCATTTCACGAAAATGTTGCCGCGTCAATTCAAGCCGTGACCGAAAAGATTGTCTTGAAAATGGCCGCCCATGTAAGAGAAGCGACTAAACAGACCAAGCTTTGTCTCTCGGGTGGCGTGGCACTGAACAGCACTGCCAATGGGAAACTGCTTAAGCAAGGATGGTATGATGAGATTTATGCACAGCCTGCGGCAGGTGATGCTGGAGGCGCGGA
>Ga0184637_10002297_pt1 | contig 12336 bp, 10 predicted proteins | sample PLM3_127_b2_FD_133143 | JGI IMG/M metagenome (GOLD analysis project Ga0184637, IMG submission 133143) | Groundwater sediment microbial communities from an aquifer in East River, Colorado, USA - PLM3_127_b2 | ecosystem: Environmental > Terrestrial > Soil > Riparian zone | place: USA: East River...
CCGGATGGACGGATTCTATTTCGAGCCCACCATCGTCGCCTGCGACAACAACCAAGTTCCCTGCGTCAGCGAAGAGCTATTCGGGCCGGTGCTGAGCGTCATGCCCTTCGATGGCGAGGAGGAGGCGATCGCCAAGGCCAACGACACGCGCTACGGCCTTGCCGCCGGCGTGTTCACGCGCGATCTGGCGCGGGCGCACCGCATGATCCGGCGCATTCGTGCCGGCATCGTCTGGGTCAACACCTATCGCGCCGTCTCGCCGATCGTGCCGTTCGGCGGCTTCGGCCTGTCGGGACTGGGCCGGGAAGGCGGGGCGGCGTCGATCCGCGACTACACGCGCAGCAAGGCGGTGTGGATCCGCACCTCCGACGATCCGATCGCCGATCCCTTCGTGATGCGGTGAGGGGGCTGCTCGCGATGGTCTACGAGATCCGTACCTATCGGCTGAAGACCGGCGCCGTTCCCGCCTATCTGCGCCTGATCCAGGAAGAGGGCATTGCGATCCAGAAGAGCCATCTCGGTAATCTGGTCGGCTACTTCTTTTCCGAGATCGGCCCGCTGAACGAGATCGTCCACATCTGGTCCTACCAGGATCTGGCCGACCGCGAGCGCCGCCGCGACGCCCTCGCCGCCGATCCGGAATGGCAGGCGATCCTGCCGCGCATCCAGAGCCATATCGAAGTGATGGAAAGCAAGATCATGAAGCCGGCCCCGTTCTCACCCCCGTTTCCACCAGGGGGCGGCGCGAGGCCGGCGGCGTGAGTGCACAAAACGACAACGCGACAAACAGGAGGATGGAAATGGGAGCGAACATCAAGCGGCTTCTCGGAGCCGCGATCATCGCCATCGGTTCCGCGGCCGGCGCCGCGGCCGACGAGAGCCTGACTTTCACGAGTTGGGGCGGAACCACGCAGGACGCCCAGAAAGCATCCTGGGCCGACAAGTTCGAATCAGAAACCAAGGTCAAGGTGCTGCAGGACGGGCCCACAGACTATGGCAAGCTGAAGGCGATGGTCGACAGCGGTGCTGTCGGCTGGGATGTTGTCGACGTGGAGCCTGACTTCGCCTATCAGGCCGCCAAAATGGGGCTGCTCGAGCCGCTGGATTTCAGCGTTATCGACCGGACAGACATCGATCCGCGCTTCGTCTTCGATCATGGCATCGGCAGCTTCTATTTCTCCTTCGTGCTTGGCTACAACCCGGATGCGCTCGGCGGCAATGCGCCGACCTCCTGGGTGGACCTGTTCGATATCAAGAAGTTCCCGGGCAAGCGGACCTTCTACAAATGGGCCTCGCCGGGCGTACTCGAGATTGCGCTGCTGGCCGATGGCGTCGCACCGGACAAGCTCTATCCGCTTGACCTCGATCGCGCCTTTGCCAAGCTCGATTCCATCAAGAGCGATATCCTGTGGTGGGGCGGCGGCGCGGAATCGCAACAGCAGCTCGCCTCCGGCGAGGCGCCGCTGGGCATGTTCTGGAACGGCCGCATCTATGCCCTGCAGAAGGACGGCGCCAAGGTCGATGCCGTGTGGAACCAGAACCTCGCGACGGCCGATTTCCTGGTCGTGCCGAAGGGCAGCAAGAACAAGGCGGCGGCGATGAAGTTCATTGCCCTCGCCACCAGCGCCCAGGGGCAAGCGGATCTCGCCAACGCCACCGCTTATGCGCCGATCAACCTCAAGTCCGAGGGATTGCTGAACAAGGACCTGGTGCCGCTGCTTCCCTCGAAGCATGCGGAAAGCCAGATCACGCTCGATCTCGACTACTGGGCCGAGCATCGCGATGAGATCAGCAAGCGCTGGTACGATTGGCAGGCGAAGTGAGATAACGGAAGCGTCGGCCGGTATTCCCGCAGCCCGGCCGACGCGCCGCTTTCGTTGGGCCACGCCGCATATGAAAACAGCCGCCGCATCCAGAACGCTGCATGAAGCGAAGCCGGCTTGGCCGGCCATCGCGTTTTTGCTCGTGTGCTTCGTGCTGCCGGTGGGCGCGTTGCTGCTGCGCAGCGTGACGGACCCGCAATGGGGTCTGCAGAACTTCGCCGAGCTGCTGGCCACCGGCACCTATGCGCGCGTTCTGTTCAACACGTTCCTGGTGGCGGCGACCGTTACCTTGGCGTCGCTGATCGTCGGCTATCCGCTGGCCTGGCTGATCGTGATGCTGCCCCGGCGCTGGCAGCAGCTTTTGCTCGCCATCCTGCTGATGTCGATGTGGACCAGCCTGCTGGCACGCACCTATGCCTGGCTGGTGCTCCTGCAGAAGACCGGCGTCATCAATCGTCTGTTGATGTTCCTGGGTGTGATCGACCAGCCTCTGGCGCTGGTCAACAATCTGGTCGGTGTCGTCATCGGCATGACCTACATCATGCTGCCATTCGTGGTCCTGCCGCTGAGGGCGACGCTTTCTTCGATCGATCCGGCGTTGATGCATGCCGGCGCGATCTGCGGTGCCAGTTCCTTTCGGTTGTTCCGCAGCGTCCTGCTGCCGCTCAGCCTGCCGGGGATTGGTGCGGCCGGGCTGATGGTGTTCGTCATGTCGCTCGGCTACTACATCACGCCGGCATTGCTGGGCGGCACGTCCAACATGATGCTGGCGGAACTGATCACCCAGACGGTGCAATCCTTCCTCAACTGGGGATTGGGCGCGGCCGCCGCCGTCATTCTGTTGGCGGCGACCCTGCTGCTCTATGCCGTCCATATGCGCTACCTGGACGAGGCGGAGCGATGATCCTGACGCGCGGCCAGGGTGGCCTTTTTCGTTACGTGCTCTACGGGCATGCGGCTCTGGCGATGGCGTTCCTGCTGCTGCCGATCGTGTTCATTGCCCTGCTGTCCCTCGGCTCGTCGCGCTGGCTCGCCTTCCCGCCGCCGGAATGGACCTTGAAATGGTACCAGGAACTGGCGGGGGATCCGCGCTGGGCCGAATCCCTTTGGCTCAGCTTGCGCTTGGCGCTGTGCGTCACGATCCTGTCGGTACTGCTGGGCGGCGCGGCGGCCTTTGCGTTGACGCGCGGCCGGTTCCGCGGACGCCGGCTGCTCAAGGCGTTTTTCGTGTCGCCGATGATCGTGCCGGTGGTGATCGTGGCAATCGCGCTCTACAGTTTCTCGCTGAAGCTTGGATTGAACGGCACCTTTATCGGCTTCGTCGCCGGGCACTTGATCATCGCCGTGCCGTTCTCCGTGATTTGCGTCGGAAACTCGCTGCGCGCCTTCGATATCGCGCTGGAGCAGGCGGCGGCGATCTGCGGCGCCAGCCGGCTGCAGACCTTGCGGCGCGTGACCATCCCGGTCATCGCACCGGGGTTGATGGCGGCGGCGATATTCTCGTTCCTCGCTTCATGGGACGAGGTCGTCATCAGCATTTTCATGGCAAGCCCGCAGCTCCAGACTCTGCCGGTGCGTATGTGGACCTCGCTGCGCATGGATTTGAGCCCGGTCATTGCCGCGGTTTCGACTCTCCTGGTGCTGGCCTCCATGCTGCTGATGCTGGTGCTGGGTTTGTTGTTGATTCGCCGCGCCCCGAAGTGACGAGAGATGGCAATGAATGACACAATCCCGGCCGTGCAATTGACGGACCTTCACAAGAGATACGGCGATTTCGCCGCAGTCGATGGCGTCTCCCTGGAGGTGCGGAAGGGCGAGTTCCTGACCTTTCTCGGCTCCAGCGGCTCCGGCAAAACCACGACGCTGAACATGATCGCCGGTTTCGACGAGCCCACCAGCGGCCAGATTCGGCTGAACGGCATTTCCGTCGTTGGTCTGCCGCCGCCGCGGCGCAACATTGGCATGGTGTTCCAGCGCTACACCCTTTTCCCGCACATGAGCGTCGAGGGTAATGTCGCCTTTCCGCTCTCCGTGCGCGCGCTGCCGAAGGCGGAAATTCGCGAGCGGGTACGGAACGCGCTGCGCCTGGTGCAGCTAGAGCAGTTCGGCATGCGCCGGCCCAGCCAATTGTCCGGCGGCCAGCAGCAACGCGTCGCACTAGCCCGGGCGCTGGTTTATGAGCCGCAGTTGCTGCTGATGGACGAGCCACTTGGAGCCCTGGACAAGAAGCTGCGCGAAGAGATCCAGCTGGCGATCCGCAAGCTTCATCACCGGCTTGGAGTCACCATCCTCTATGTGACCCATGACCAGGAGGAGGCGCTGCGGATGAGCGATCGCATCGCCGTGTTCCAGCATGGTCGGATCGAACAGGTCGGCAGCGGCGAGGATCTCTATCATCGGCCTGCGACTGCTTTCGTCGCCGGCTTCGTCGGCAATTCCAACTTCCTGCGCGGCGAGGTGGCGGAACGTCGCGGTCACCAGGTCGCCATCAAGTTGGCGGGAGAGGCAATGCTCACCGTTCCCAGCGGTTCCATCGCCACGGCGGCCGGTGCGGTTCGGATCATGGTTCGACCCGAGGAAATTGAGCTGGCACCCGAGCGGGGCAACGGGGCGCAGGTTGCGATCTCGGTTGAGGTCGGCGAGCGCATCTTCCTGGGGGACGTCGTCACGTATCAAGTCAGGACGGCAGGCGGCGAAATCCTCTCCGTTCGCCAGGGCCATTCGCGTGCCAACCCGCGGGTGTTGGATGTCGGAACCCAGGCCTTCGCCATGATTGCCGCGGAACGATGCCACGTCTTTGCAGTGGCGTGACCCAAGCATCTCATCGTGGTGCCGGGCCACGCGCCCCGTGATCGGAGATGCTCGTAGGTGGCGAGCCGCGGGCTAACAATTCGTGGCAGCGATCAGCCCGGAAAAGTTACCAATGCCGTGGTCGCCAATGGTCGCCTCGAAGCAGGGGTCCCGCTGTTTCGAGTCCTGCCGGTCCCGCCAATTGGTTTGGGGAGACTTAATCCGAAACCTTCCCTGGGGCTATTTGAGAAGCCCGAGAAGCACGTCGGTCGCGGTGGTGATGTCTTGGCGAATGTGAAGGGCGCAAGCTTTCGCCTCGCCGGTTCGAATGGCGTGCAGGATCATCTTGTGCTCTTCGTTGGCGGCAACGTAGTTCCCCGAACCGTGCAGCAGGTGGAAATACGGGCTCACCTGCAGCCACAGTCCTTCGATCATGGTTAGCAGCGTCTCCGAACCGGACGCGGCATAGACCGTGAAATGGAAATCGTGATTGGCGCGCACATAGGTGCGTGTATCTCCGTCCTCCGCCGCCTTGGCCATGACGTCGACCAGCCCCTGCAACTTGGCGCGGTCGGCCTCCGAAACATTGGGCGTGGCCCACTCCGCCGCGATGCTCTCGACCTCGACGCGCACGCGCGTCAGATCCTTCAGGCGCCGGGCGTCGAGTTCCGGGATGCCGACGGAGCGGCCGGAGATGATGGTCAAGGCGCGTTCGCCGGTCAGGCGCTGCAAAGCCTCGCGCACCGGCATGGCGCTGACACCAAAGGCGCTGGCCAAGCCCTGGATGGTGACCAGCTCTCCCGGGATCAGGCCGCCATCCAGGATCATGGTCTTCAGCTGCTGGTAGATCCCGCTGGGCAGCGTCACGCGCGCCACCTGCATCTGCGGCAGGTTGCTGGTGCGCCGTCGCGGCCTGTTCGTGGAACTCGTCAGTGTCATTTCCATCAAGCGGCTATCGGATGCATCCCCTCGACGTCAAGGGAACGATTTCATCTTGCAGTCCAGATGATATATGATTTATGATCAAATGATCAAAAACATTCGGTGCCTGATCTGATGTGACCGTGGATCAGGAGCCAGGGTGCCCGTGGCCGCAACATCTAGGGCCGTTCGGTCGGGGGCACTCAAAGGAACGCGGTCGCCAGTTTGGGAGAGAAACCATGAGACCCATAAGAGGTGCGCTGGGGCTGGTGACAGCCTTCGCGCTAAGCGCCGGCCTGTTGACGCACAGCGGCGCCGCCACCGCAGCCGACAAATTCAAGATCTTTCTGTCGATGAGCTTCATCGGCAATGACTGGCAGGCCGAAGCGGCGAACATGGTGAAAGCCATGGCCTCGCACAGCTCCATGATCGACAAGGTCGATCTGCAGGTGCAGGTCGCCGGACCCAACGCGCAGCGCCAGATCCAGCAGATCAACGCCATGGTGCAGGCGGGTGCGCAGGCGATCGTGATCTTCCCGATCTCGCCCACCGCGCTCAACGCCGCGGTCAAGAATGCGTGCGACAAGGGCGTGCTGGTCTTCGCCTATGACGCCGAGATCACCGAGCCCTGCGCCTACAACATCTCCATCGATCAGGAAGAGGCCGGCCGCGTCACCGCCGAATGGCTGGCGAAGAAGCTGAACGGCAAGGGCGACATCATCGCCATCACCGGCGTGCCCGGCACGTCGGTCGACACGTTGCGCACCAAGGCGGCGAAGGAAGTGTTGGCCAAGTATCCCGACATCAAGATCGTCGCCGAGGCGGTCGGCATGTGGAGCCAGGCGACGGCACGCACGGAACTCTCAAAGATCCTGGCGACTCGTACCTGGGACGATATCGATGGTCTGTGGATGCAGGTCGGGTGCTTTACCGCCAACGCCATGCAGCTTGAAGCCGGCAAGAAGCCGGAAGAGCTGCTGCCCTGCGCCGGCGAAGGCGCCAATGGCGGCCGCATCCAGATGCTGCCGATCGGCACCGCGGTCGAAGGCGGCGAACCGCCCTACGCGCCGCTGGGCGCGCCGCGCATTTCCTACGCCTCGCCGCCCTATTCCGGCGGCTATGCGCTGAAGCTCGCGGTGCAGAAGCTGGAAGGCAAGGATGTGCCGAAGCGCATCACCTTGCCGCTGCCGCTCGTCACCAACGACACCATCAAATATTGCGAGACCGGCTCGTGGGACGAAATGAAGGCCGGCTGCAACGCCTTCCCGCCGGCTCTGGTGCCCAATCCGGGCTGGTTCGCCTCGATCTTCTCGGAGGAAACTCCGGAGATCGGCTTCCAGGGCGCCCTGGTCGGCCAGCCGGAACTCTAAGTCTGCCTGTCACCTGAACCGGGCGGCACTTCGCCGCCCGGTCTTTCCTGTTTGCCCGGTCTTTCCTGTTTGCCCGGTCTTTCCTGTTTGAAGGTATAGTCGCGTGATCATGGAAGGCGCGCCAGCGATCGAAGCCGATCATGTTCGTAAAGCATTCGGCGCGACCATCGCCGTCGACGACGTGTCGTTCCGGGTGGCGGCGGGCAGCGTTCACGCATTGTTGGGCGAGAACGGCGCCGGCAAGTCCACGATCGTGAAGCTGCTGAGCGGCTTGATGAGTCCGGACAACGGCTCGTTCCGCATCTTTGGCGAGGATGCGGCGCTCGCTTCCCCGCGTGTGGCGCATGGGCTCGGCATTCAGACCGCGTTCCAGGAAATGACCCTGGTGCGCGATCTGAGCGTCCTTGACAACATGCTGATGCCTTACGCGCCGGCCAATCCGCTGGGCCTGATCCGCCGCCGCGCGGCGGAAGAAGATGTGCGGCGGCATTTCGCGGCGCTCGGCCTCGACAATATCGACCTGCATGAGGATGTCGGCAATCTCGACCTTGCGATCAAGCAGAAGATCGAGATTGCCCGCGCCCTCTATCGCAAACCGAAAATCCTGCTGTTGGACGAGCCGACCTCGTCGCTGACCGGCCGCGACGTGGATTGGCTGGGCGAACTGATCGCCCGGGAGAAGGCGAAGGGCGTCACCGTCATTTTCATCTCGCACCGCCTGAAAGAGGTGCGCGGTTTCTGCGATTCACTGTCGGTGCTGCGCAACGGCCAGCATATCGCCACCGGCAGGGTCGCCGATTTCGACGACGAGGAAGTCATCCGCATGATCGTCGGCCGGTCGATCGGCCAAGCCTTCCCCGGACGTCCGGCGCGCACTTATGCATCCGGTCCGGAAGTCCTGCGCGTGGAGAACCTGGCGACGGACGGCAAGCTCGCCGATGCGTCCTTCACGCTGCATCGCGGCGAGATTCTGGGCGTTGCCGGGTTGCAGGGCATGGGGCAGCTCGACTTGTTCGTTTCCTGCTTCGGCATGGCGGAGATTACCAAAGGCCGCATCTTCGTCGACGGCAATCCGGTGGCGATCGGCAGCCCGGCCGACGCCGTGCGCGCCGATATCGGCATCAGCCTGGTGCCGGAGGATCGCAAGACCGAGGCCCTGTTCCTGAAACTGACCGGGACGCAGAACGCCTCAATGCCGGTGATCGCGCGCTTCTCGCGCTTCGGCCTGATCGATGCCGCACGCGAACAGCAGGAGGTCGCTCAGGTCTTTCAGCGCGTCGAGATCGCCGACCGGGCGCTGTGGACCAGGGCCGGCGCCTTTTCCGGCGGCAACCAGCAAAAGATCGTCATCGCCAAGTGGCTGCTGGCGCAAAGCCGCGCGCTGTTGCTCTATGATCCGACCCGCGGCATCGATGTCGGTACCAAGCACGAGCTCTATCACGTGATGCGGCAATATGTGGAGGCGGGCGGCGCCATCCTGCTCTATTCGACGGAGATTCCGGAACTGGTGCATCTCGCCGATCGGGTGATGGTGCTCTACCAAGGCCGCGTGGCGCGCGAGATCGGCGCCGCCGACCTGAGCGAAGACAGCATCGTGCGCGCCGCCCTCGGCGGCGGCGAGCAGGCGGGACGCGCGGCATGACCAGCATCTCGGCAACATTGCGCCCCGGCGGCCGCCGCGCTTTGCGGATCGGCCGGCATCGCGGCCTGCTGGTGGCCTTGGGCGTCTTCATCGCGCTGCTGCTCATCAACAATCTGATGAGTCCGGGGCCGATGAGCTATTTCGAGTTCAGCTTCATGTCGACCGGTGGCGCGCCGCTCGCCATCGCCGCCGCCGGCCAGACCTTGGTGATCCTGGCCGGCGGGTTCGATCTTTCCGCCGGCGCCGTGATCTCGCTCGTCAACGTGGTGCTTGCCACCAACATGCCGGACACGCCCGGCGGCATCCTGCTCTGGTCGGTGCTCGGCATTGGCGTCGGCATGGCGACCGGCGCCTTCAACGGCTTTTTCATCGCCTTTTTCCGGCTGCAGCCGATCGTGGTCACGCTCGCGACCATGTTCATTGTGCAAGGCCTGACGCTGCTGGTGCTGGACAAGCCGGGCGGCATGATCCCCGCCGGCCTCAGCGAGGCTCTGGTGCAGGATGCAATCCCGAATCTCCTGCCCATGCCGGTCGTTGTGTTGGCCGTCCTCATCCTGCTGTGGCTATGGCTGAAGAATACGCGCTTGGGCACGGCGATCTATGCGATCGGCAGCGACATGGATGCGGCGCGAGCGCAGGGCATCTCGGTGCCCTGGATACAGTTCCTGGTCTATACGCTGGCGGGCGGCTGCTACGGCTTTGCCGGTGTCTTCATCTCCGCCCAGACGGGCGCCGCGGACCCGCTGGTCGGCAATTCCATGCTGCTGCAGGTGTTCGGCGCCGTGGTGGTCGGCGGCACGCGCCTGGGCGGCGGTCGCGGCGGCTGCGTCGGCTCGATGGCCGGGGCTTATATCCTGATGATCGTGGTCAACGTCCTGCTAGTGCTCAACGTCTCGGCCTATTATTCCACGATCACCGAGGGCTGCATCCTCATCCTGGCCGTTCTGGCGGGTTCGCTCACCCGGCATTCGCAAGCGGCGCGCGGATTGCGGTCACTCATCACGCGCGTTAGGGCGTGGCGGCTCGGCATGCTGCCAAGCCAGGGAAGCCGGCCGATGCAACAATTGATCTTGCCCGGCACGGTGGGCGCCGGCCGCATTATCCAGTTGCCGTCTTTCCTGGTCCGCCATGCCGAGGCGATCCGCTATGCGCTGCCGGCCTATGTGTGCTTCGCAATCGTCGTCGTCGCCACGGAGCTGGCGATCGGACACGCGTTGCTCAACGAATCCTACTACAACTCGATTCTCGTGCTGTCATCGTTCCTGCTGATCCTGGCGCTGGGGCAGGGGACGGTGATTCTGACCGGCGGCCTAGATCTCTCCGTGCCTTGGACGATCGCGCTCTGCGGCATCCTGTTGGCCGGTACGGTGAACGGGCAGAACGGACCGATGCTCTATGCCTTGCCCATGGTGCTGCTGGTCGGCTGCGTGATCGGGCTGGTCAACGGCTTCGGCATCGCGATGCTCGGCATTTCGCCCATCGTCATGACCCTGGCCATGAACGGCATCCTGCAGGGCGTGGCGTTGCTCTATTCGCAGGGCACGCCGGCCGGCTTCTCCGCGCCGTTGATGCGCTGGTTCATGACCTCGAAGGCGGAGTTTGTGACACCGGTCGTGGTCTTCATCCTGCTGTTCGTGATCGCCGCGGTGATCCTGCATCGGCGCACGCCGTTTGGCCGGCGCGTCTACGCCCTGGGCAATGGCGAGCGGGTCGCGGCCCTCTCGGGCATCGCGGTCAATCGCACGATCCTCCTGGTCTATATGCTCTCCGGCTTTTGTTCTGCGCTGGTCGGTTGCATGCTGACCGGTTTCTCGGGCCAGGCCAGCCTCGGCATGGGCGATGAGTATCTGCTGCCCTCGATCGCCGTGGTCGTGGTCGGCGGCACGCTGATCACCGGCGGCCGCGGTACCTATCTCGGCATGGTCGGCGGCGTGCTGCTGCTGACCGCCTTGCAGACCTTGCTCGCCGGAACGACTTTACCCTACGCCACGCGTGTCATTATTTTCGGCCTCGTGGTGCTGGCGGCGGTCGTGGCGTTGCGCGAGCGGAACAATTAGGAGAAGTCATATGGCGACGCCGACAGGTCGCAAGCTCATTGACGTCATCAAGCCGGGGCTGCGCGTCTTCATCTCCGCGGGTGCTTCCGGCATCGGCCGCGCCATCGCGGATATGCTCATCCTGCACGGCGCCCGCGTCCATATCTGCGACGTGTCGCAGGATTTCCTCGCCGACTTCAAGCGCCAGCATGGACAGCACGGCGCCAGCATCGCCGATGTTTCCAAGGAAGCCGACGTCGCACGGGTCATCGCGGAAGCGCGCGATGCGCTGGGCGGGCTCGACGCGCTGATCAACAATGCGGGCATCGCCGGTCCGACCGGCGGCGTCGATGAGATTTCGACGGAAGACTGGCGGCGCTGCATCGATATCTGCCTGACCGGGCAGTTCCTTTGCGCGCACTATGCCGTGCCCCTGCTGAAGCAGGCGGGCGGCGGCGCCATCGTGAACATGTCGTCGGCGGCCGGGCGGCATGGCTATGCTTTCCGTACGCCCTATTCGGCGGCGAAATTCGGCGTCGTCGGCCTCACCCAGAGCCTGGCCAAGGAGCTGGGCCCGCACAATATCCGCGTCAACGCGATTCTGCCCGGCATCGTCGAGGGGCCGCGCATCGAAGCGGTGATCCGCGCCCGCGCCGGCCAGCTCGGCATCTCCTATGCGGAGATGGAGAAGCAGTATCTGGAGAAGGTTTCGCTGCGTCGCATGGTGAGCCCGCACGATGTGGCCGCGATGGTGTTGTTTCTTCTGTCGCCGATGGGCGAAAATCTCTCCGGCCAGTCGCTCGGTGTCGACGGCAACGTGGAGACGCTTTAGGAGTTCTCATATGGCACGAATTGCCATCATCGGCGCCGGTCTGATCGGTCGCGCCTGGTCCATCAGCTTCGCGCGCGGCGGCCATGAGGTCCGGATCTATGACGAATTCGCCGACGCCGCGGCGAAGGCGGCGCAGTTCGCCGTCGAGTCCTTGCCCGCGCTGGCGGCGGAAGGGCTGCTGGACGGACAGGATCCGGCGAAGGTGGGCGCCAGATTGAAGGCCGTAGATACGCTCGACGCGGCGCTGTCCGGCGCCGTTCATGTGCAGGAGAACACGCCGGAAGATCTGGAGACCAAGAAACGCGTCTTCTCGCAATTGGACCGGGCGGCGGCACCTGACGCCGTGCTGGCGAGTTCGACCTCGGCGCTGCTGCCGTCGCGCTTCACCGAGCATCTTTCCGGACGCGCGCGCTGCCTGGTCGTGCATCCGATCAATCCGCCATACCTGGTGCCGGCGGCTGAGATCGTCCCGGCGCCCTGGACCGATCCGGCGGTGGTGGAACGCACGCGGGCGCTGATGAGTGCGGCCGGTCAATCGTCGATCGTGATGAAGCGGGAGATTGACGGTTTTGTCATGAACCGGCTGCAGGGCGCCCTCCTGGAAGAGGCGTTCCGTTTGGTTGCCGACGGCTATGCCTCGGTCGAGGATGTGGATATCGGCATCCGCGAAGGCCTGGCCCTGCGCTGGTCCTTCATGGGGCCGTTCGAGACCATCGACCTGAATGCGCCGGCCGGCGTGCGCGACTATGCCGAGCGCTATCAGCAGATCTATGCCCGCCTGTTCCCCTCCATGCAGCGCCGGGTCGATTGGGCTGGCGAGGTGATGCAGATCGTCGAGCGGGAGCGGCGCGAAAAACTGCCGGAAGCCGATCTGCAGCGGCGGCAGGTGTGGCGCGATCGCCGGCTGATGGCGCTGGCCGCG
>Ga0184637_10002298_pt1 | contig 12335 bp, 9 predicted proteins | sample PLM3_127_b2_FD_133143 | JGI IMG/M metagenome (GOLD analysis project Ga0184637, IMG submission 133143) | Groundwater sediment microbial communities from an aquifer in East River, Colorado, USA - PLM3_127_b2 | ecosystem: Environmental > Terrestrial > Soil > Riparian zone | place: USA: East River...
CTGGAAATCGAGGAGCGCCTGGCGGATCTCGGCGTCGGTGTTCATTACGAATGGCCCGTAGCGCGCCACCGGTTCGTTCAATGGCCGGCCCGCCACGAGCAAGAACTTTGCTGCTCCGCCGACCGCATGCGCTCGAAATTGGCCTCCGCGACTGAGTACCCCGAGTTCACCACGGCTTACCGGCTTTGCGCCGGCGCCCTCTCCGACCTTGACCGCGCCTTCGTACACATAAACGAAAGCGTTGTGCGCCTCCGGAAGTGACGCCTGAAAACCGGCGCCCTCCTCGAGTCGCATGTCGAGGTAGACGGGTTCAGTGGTTGGAGCTTGAACCGGCCCCCGCGTGCCGCCGAATTCACCGGCGATGACGCGTGCCCTCGCGCCGGGCGCTTCGACCTCTGGAATCAACTCCGGGGCGATGTCCTGGTATCGCGGCGCAGTCAGCTTGTCGCGCCCGGGCAGGTTGACCCACAACTGGAATCCCCACATCAGGCCGGCCTCCTGCTCGGGCATCTCGGAATGTACGATGCCGCGGCCCGCCGTCATCCACTGCACGCTGCCCGGACCGAGAATGCCTTTGTTCCCCTGGTTGTCGCCGTGACGCATGCGCCCCGCGAGCATGTACGTGACGGTCTCGAAACCGCGATGCGGATGGGCCGGGAAACCAGCGATGTAGTCACTCGCGTCGTCCGAGCGAAATTCATCCAGTAACAGGAACGGATCCAGATCCTGCAAGGCACCGGAACCAATTACGCGCACGAGTTTCACGCCGGCGCCATCGCTTGCAGGCTGGCCTCGCACGACTCGCTCGACCGCACGGACGGACGGTTCGCTGGCTGGCTTCCGATTAGACTGAACTGACATCACCATACTCCGGGCTTGATTCAGGGAGACCCCGCAACATGGGGATTGGTTGGTCAATTTCCAGCGGGGTGCGCGCGTCTCGATCCACCTGGCGCTGGAAATGCACCCGCCTTGACCAGCATTCCCGGTACGGACCGCCCGAGCTGGTCCTGCAGCCAGCGGCCCGCTTCGATGACCGCTTCCAGTGAGATGCCCGTCTGAATACCCGAACGGTGGAGCATGTAAAGCAGGTCCTCCGTCGGAATGTTGCCAGTTGCCGCCGGCGCAAAGGGACAGCCGCCGATTCCGCCCACGCTGGCATCGAGCACGCCGACGCCCGCCTGCACGGCCGCGTAGGCGTTCGCCAGCCCGGTATTTCGCGTGTTGTGAAAATGACAGCGCAACGGCACATCCGGCACAGCCGCGTGCGCCCGATCAATGAGATCACTCACCTGAGCGGGCGCAGCGACACCGATCGTGTCGGCGAGCGCAATCTCGATGGGACGGCCTTTGGCCAGGCGCATCGCAATGTCGATCACGCGCGCCGCGGGAATCTCTCCTTCAAACGGGCACCCAAACGCCGCTGAGATTGTCACTTGCGCCCGCACACCCGCAGCATCGGCGGCGCCGGCAATCTCGAGCCACGTGGCGATCGACTCGTCGGTGCTCGCTCCCTGGTTGCGCTGATTGAACGTGTCGCTGGCGAACACCGCCATACTGACCTCACGGCAGCCTGCGGCGAGCGCTCGCTCGAAACCCTTGCGATTGAGCACCAGGCCTACGTAAGTAACGCCGGCCCGTGGCTTGAGCGCGGCCATTACCTGCTCCGCATCCGCCATCTGGGGGACTTTCCTCGGATTGACGAAACTCGCCACTTCAATGCGGCGCACGCCGGCATCGACCAGCCGATTGATGAGCTCGACCTTGACCGCGGTTGGCAGGACGCCTGGCTCGCTCTGCAACCCGTCGCGGGGCCCGACTTCGATGATTTCGACGTGCTTGTTCACGGCTCATGTGCCAGAGAGTGACCAGTTAACGATTATACATTCGCACACTCGCGCGCTCATTGACGCTGTCGGGACAGGCCGGTATACAACGCGGCCTGTTGCGCATTCGCCGTTCCGCATGACAACCGATCCGAACCGCAAGACAGCGGCACGCACTGCTCGTCATCCCCGAGTTGACGTGCTCATCCTCGGTGCAGGTCTCGCCGGACTGGATCCTGCGCGGCTGTAATGCTCTATCATCCAGGTCATGGACACTCCAGCCACATCCAGTATGCATGTCCTGGTTTTAGCAGCGGGCGCATCCAGGCGACTCGGGCAGCCGAAACAGCTGGTGCGGCTCGATGGCCGGCCGTTGCTGCATACGATGGTGACTCACGCCGTCGCCGCCGCGGGCCACGCGGTCACCGTCGTGCTCGGTGCATATGCGCAGGAGATGGCGATGCTGCTCAAGCATTCGCCGGCATCGGTCATCATCAATCGACAATGGGAAGAAGGGTTGGGCGCATCGATCCGCTGCGGCATCGCTGCGCTGCCACCTGCATGCGACGCGGTCCTGATCATGCTCGCCGACCAGGTCGGTCTCACGGGAGATGATCTCAAGCGGCTGATGTCGGCCTGGAAGGGTCAGGACGGCGTGATCGCGGCCAGCCTCTATTCGGGAACAGTCGGTGTCCCCGCGATCTTCCCGCGCTGGTGCTTTGCCGAGCTCATGGCCCTGCGTGGCGACCACGGAGCGCGCCTGCTGCTGCTGCGGCACACCGATCGACTCACGCGCGTGCCGATGTCAAATGCAGCACAGGATCTCGACACGCCCGAGCAACTCGAGACTTTGCGACGCGTGCGACAACCCCGCTCTTCCGGGGAAATCCGGTTGCCACGGGCCGAAAGCTGAACTCAGGGCTTTGCCGACGCCTTGAGGTCGAGCAGCAGGGCCCCTTCCTCCACCCGTTCGCCACCTGCGAAGTGCACGGTCTCGACGACACCATCAACGGGTGCCACGACCGTGTGTTCCATCTTCATGGCCTCGATGATCATCACTGGTTGGCCACGCCGGACCGAATCGCCGGGCTTGACGAGCGTTTGCAATACCTGACCCGGCATCGGCGAAGTGAGCACGCCGGCGTGAGCGTCCCGTAACGCACCGGCCACCGGGTCGTCCCATTCAAGAGTCAAGACGCAACCTTTATCGATGACGCAAATCCTTGCGCCCTGATCGAGCCAGCGCACGGTGATTCTTTGTCCCTCGACGTGCGCGACCAACTGATCAGGCGATTCGAAGTGGGCCTCGACCGCAAACGATTGGCCGTCGACCTGCGCCTGCCACGAGCCGGGTGTCCGGGTAAGAGCCACAGCGGTCAACTTGCCCGCATTCCTGAATCGGCATTCGATTCTCAGCGGGGCGTTGAGACGCCAACCGTCGTGCGCATTCCAAGGACTGCGGGCGTACAAGTCGGGGCTGTTGGCACTCGCCCGGCTGAGCACCCACCCGATCGCAGCCAACGCGCATAAGCGCGCTTCAGCATCGGCATCCCAACCGGCTAACAGTTCGGAATGATGTTCGGCGATGAACCCCGTGCTGACGTGCGCCTTCTCGAATTCCGGATGATCACTCACCGATCGCAGCAGCCCAAGGTTGGTCGTGACACCGACAACCTCGCATTGCCCGAGCGCGCGCCGCAGCTGGCGCAACGCCACGTCGCGATCGGAGCCATGGACGATCAGCTTTGCAAGCAACGGATCGTAGTGAATCGTCACCGCATCGCCCTGGCGCACACCGGTATCGACTCTGACGGCATGATCGGTTGACGGCCAGCGCAGGTGCGCGATCGTTCCGGTTGACGGCAAGAATTCCCGCTGTGGATCCTCGGCGTAGATCCGCGCTTCGAACGCATGGCCGCCCAGAGGGACTTCCGCCTGCGCCAGCGGCAACGGTTCTCCGGCTGCGATGCGAATCTGCCATTCGACCAGGTCGAGGCCGGTGATCATCTCGGTGACCGGGTGCTCGACCTGCAAGCGCGTGTTCATTTCCAGAAAGTAAAAGTCGCCGTCACAGACGACGAATTCGACAGTACCTGCGCCCTGGTAACCCACCGCGCGCGCTGCGGCGACCGCAGCCGACCCCATCCGCTCCCGCATGTCGACCGATATTCCGGGCGCTGGCGCCTCTTCGATGATCTTCTGATGGCGACGCTGAATCGAACAATCGCGCTCATGCAGATGGATGCACTGGCCGTGGCTGTCGGCAAAGACCTGGATCTCGATGTGGCGCGGCCGCGCGAGGAAGCGCTCGAGCAACACACTGTCGTCACCGAAGGCTTTCAGTGCTTCGCGCTTCGCGCCCTCGAGTGCGACTCCAAACTCACCACGCGCGTGCACGATCCTCATTCCCTTGCCGCCACCGCCCGCCGATGCCTTGATTAGTATGGGATAGCCGATGCGATCCGCTTCCTTCTCGAGTCGGGCAATATCCTGCGAGTCGCCGTGATAGCCAGGTACCAGCGGTAAACCCACAGATCCCATCAATCGCTTGGCGGCGATCTTCGAGCCCATGGCGCGTATGGCCGCCGCCGGCGGACCGATAAAGGCGACTTCCGCAGCGCTGCAAGCGCTGGCGAAATCGGCGTTCTCGGACAGAAAACCGTATCCCGGGTGGATTGCGTCGGCGCCGGCACGTCGGGCCGCTCCGATGAGGGCATCAATGCTTAGATAACTGTCGCGCACCGATGCCGGTCCGATTCGTAGCGCTTCGTCCGCCAGCATCACATGCAGCGCACGAGCGTCTGCATCCGAGAACACGGCGATCGTGTTCAAGCCCAGCCGTTGCGCAGTACGCAAGACACGACAGGCGATCTCGCCTCGATTGGCAACCAGGATCGACTTGAACATGAGCGCCGCTACATGCGGAAGATGCCGTAGGGCCGTTCGCCTTCATCCTCGCCATTGCGAATGGCCGAGAGTGCCAGCGCCAGCAGGCGTCGCGTATCGACAGGATCGATCACGCCGTCATCCCACAGTCGTGCCGAGGCGTAGTACGGGTGTCCTTGCCGTTCGTACTGCTCGCGAATCTCGCGCTTGAACCCCGTCTCATCGTCCGCGCTCCAGTCCTTGCCTCTCGATTCCAGGCCGTCGCGCCGCACGATCGCGAGCACCGTGGCTGCTTGTTCTCCCCCCATCACCGAGATCCGAGCATTCGGCCACATCCACAGGAAGCGGCCGCCGTAGGCACGACCGCACATCGCGTAGTTACCCGCCCCGAACGAGCCGCCGACGATCACCGTGAGCTTGGGTACCGTGGCCCCGGCAACTGCCGTCACCATCTTCGCGCCGTCGCGCGCGATGCCGGCATTCTCGTACTTTCGACCCACCATGAAGCCGGTAATGTTTTGCAGGAAGAGCAGCGGCACACGGCGCCGGTTGCAAAGCTCGATGAAATGCGCGCCCTTGAGCGCCGATTCCGAAAAAAGAATGCCGTTGTTAGCCACGATGCCGATGAGCATGCCGGCAAGATGGGCGAAGCCACACACCAGGGACTTGCCGTACAGCGCCTTGAATTCGTCCAGCTCGGAGTTGTCGCCCAGCCGCGCAATGACTTCGCGGACGTCATAGGGGATGCGCGTATCGCGAGGAATCACGCCATAGAGTTCGTCCGCTGCATACCTGGGTGCTTGTTCGGCTCGCTCGGGCGAGGCGCCTGGCTTGCGATTCAGGTTACCGACGAGATTGCGGGCCAGCGCAAGCGCGTGTGCATCGTCGTCCGCCAGGTGGTCCGTGACGCCTGAAACGCGACTGTGCACGTCGCCACCGCCCAGCGCCTCGGCATCGACGATCTCCCCGGTCGCAGCCTTTACCAACGGTGGACCACCAAGAAAAATCGTCCCCTGGTTGCGCACGATGATGCTTTCGTCGCACATCGCCGGCACGTAGGCGCCACCCGCGGTACACGACCCCATGACGACTGCCAGCTGCGGGATGGCTCGCGCCGAGAGTTGCGCCTGGTTGTAGAAGATGCGGCCGAAATGCTCGCGATCGGGAAAGACTTCATCCTGCAGCGGCAGGAAGGCGCCGCCGGAATCGACCAGGTATACGCAGGGCAGGTTGTTATCGAGCGCGATCTCCTGAGCACGCAGATGCTTTCTGACCGTGACGGGATAGTAGGTACCCCCCTTCACCGTGGCATCGTTGGCGACGATCATGCACTCGACGCCCTTGACACGACCGATGCCGGCGACGAGTCCAGCGGCCGGAATCCACTCGCCGTAGAGTTCGTGTCCAGCCAATTGACAGATCTCCAGCAGCGGTGAACCCGGATCGAGCAGCCGATCGATACGCTCGCGCACCAGCAACTTGCCCCGGGCACGGTGCCGCTCGCGCGCCTCCGCACTGCCGCCTTCGCTGATGCGCGCGATCAACGAGCGCAGATCGCCCGCAAGGGCGCGGTTGACCTCCGCATTGCGGCGGAAGTCGTCCGACTGGAAATCGATATCACTCCGGATGATCGGCATCGGCGCGCCCGCTCACGCAGTGGCTTCGAACAGCTCGCGCCCGATCAACATGCGGCGAATCTCGCTGGTCCCGGCGCCGATTTCGTAAAGCTTGGCATCGCGCAACAACCGTCCGGCGGGGTAGTCGTTGATGTATCCGTTACCGCCGAGCGCCTGGATCGCATCGAGGGCGCACGCCGTAGCCCGTTCGGCGGCAAAGAGGATGCAGCCGGCAGCATCGAAGCGCGTCGTCTGCCCACGATCACATGCGCGCGCCACCGCGTACACATAGGCGCGGCATGCGTTGAGCGTCGTGTACATGTCCGCAACCTTGGCCTGCATCAGCTGGAAGGTGCCGATAGGCTGGCCGAACTGCTTGCGCTCATGAATGTAGGGCAGCACCACGTCGAGGCAGGCCTGCATGATTCCCAGCGGTCCGCCGGCGAGAACGACGCGCTCATAGTCGAGCCCGCTCATCAGGACGCTCGATCCTTTGCCCGGCTGGTGCAAGACGTTTTCCGCCGGCAGCGTGCAGTTGGTGAACACCAGTTCACTGGTGTCGGAGCCCCGCATTCCCAGCTTGTCGAGCTTCTGCGCACTGGCAAACCCGGGCATGCCCTTTTCCACGATGAACGCGGTAATCCCTCGTGGCCCCAATGCCGGGTCGAGCGTGGCATAGACGATCACTATGTCCGCCTCCGGCCCATTGGTGATCCACATCTTGTTGCCATTGAGGACGAAACCGTCCCCACGGCGTTCGGCGCGCGTGCGCATGCCGACGACGTCGGATCCCGAACCCGCCTCGCTCATCGCGAGCGCCCCCACGTGTTCACCGCTGATGAGCTTTGGCAGGCAACGCGCTTTCTGCACCGGCGTGCCCCAGCGACGCAGTTGATTCGTGCACAAGTTCGAGTGCGCCCCATAAGAGAGTCCCACGGCGGCCGAGGCGCGGCTGATTTCCTCCATCGCCACGACGTGCTCGAGGTACCCCATACCGGTGCCGCCGAACTCCTCTTCTACCGTGAGCCCGAGCAGCCCCAGTGCCCCCAGTTCGGGCCAGAGCTCGCGTGGAAAACGATTGTTGCGATCAATCTCCTCGGCGAGCGGTGCAATCCGCTCGCTGGCAAAGGCGCGCACGGTCTGACGCAGCAGGTCGACCGCTTCGCCTAGTCCGAAATCGAATTCGATCACGGGGACTCCGGGCTGCGACCCGGCCCGGCGGGCTGGCGGCAGCACAAATGGGTGACTGGACATGGGTGATAATTCTGTCCGACAATCGGACTATCCGTCAATATTGTGCTATGTTGCAGTGCACCCGTTATGTTTGAACGCGACCCCAAGAAGCTGCGAGATGCCATGAGCAGCCTGTTCGAGCCCATCCACATCGAGCCCGCGTATCGCCGGGTGGCCGCCACCATCGAGGGAAAAATCATGGCGCGCACTTTGAATGACGGCGACTCGCTTCCCGCCGAAACAGATCTTGCGCGCCAGTTCCGGGTGAACCGTTCCACCGTCCGCGAAGCACTGCGCGAGTTGCAGAGCAAGGGGCTGGTCGCTCGCCGCAAGGGTGGCAAGCGCCTATTCATCTCTCACCCGCAAGCCGCCGATGTCGCTTCGGGTGTGAGCCGGGCGCTCGCGCTCCATGGCGTGACGTTTTTCGAGGTGTGGGAAGCGATGATGATCGTCGAGCCGCAGGCCGCGGCATTGGCTGCTCGTAAGCGCGAGGCAGCCCAGCTCGAGGAGCTTGTGGAACTCAGCGCACGGTTCGAATCGGGCAGCGCTGACCGCGAGCTGGCCGTATCCACGGTGGTCGAGTTCTTCCGTACACTGGCGCGCTGCAGCCAGAATCGTGTGCTGGTTCTTGCCCAAGCTCCCCTCACACGTCTGCTATCTCCAACCCTGGGGCGCATGATCGACCAGGTGCCGCAGGCACGGGCGCGCATCGTCGCGGCGCAGCGTCACCTCATCGACGCGATCCGAAGTCGCAATGCCGATGAGGCGCGTAGCTGGATGGAGAAGCATATCCGTGATTTCAAGCGCGGCTACGAACTTGCGGGGATCGAGCTCGACTATCGAGTGACCATGTAGCGCCTTCAGCGCTTGTCGTCGGCCAGCAGGCCCACGGCATCGCGGACGTGGTCGCTGTCGATGCAGAGATTACGCCTCCACGCGCGCCCCGAAAACTCCCGATTCCTACGGGGTCTCTCACGATCTCACGTCAGTACCGATAGTGATCCGACTTGTACGGTCCCTGCTTGCCAACTCCAATGTAACGCGCCTGCTGGTCGGTGAGCTCCGTGAGTTGCGCACCAAGCTTGTTGAGTTGCAGCCGCGCCACCTTCTCGTCGAGATGCTTCGGCAGGATGTGGACGCCGATCGGGTACCTCTGCGGATTGCCCCAAAGCTCGATCTGAGCGATCACCTGGTTGGCGAACGAAGAAGACATCACGTAGCTCGGATGACCCGTGCCGCAAGCGAGATTCACGAGTCGTCCCTCGGCCAGCAGGATGATGCGCTTGGAGGGCTTGTCTCCTTCCGCGGGGAATATGACGTGGTCGACCTGCGGCTTGATGTTCTCCCACGGGTACGCCTTTAGCGAGGCGACGTCGATCTCATTGTCGAAGTGGCCGATGTTGCAGACGATCGCGTTGTGCCTCATCCGCCGCATGTGCTCGTGGGTGATGACGTGGAAATTGCCGGTGGCAGTGACGAAAATGTCAGCCTTGTCGGCGGCGTAATCCATCGTCACGATCCGGTAACCCTCCATGGCCGCTTGCAGCGCGCAGATGGGGTCGATCTCCGTGATCCAGACCTGTGCAGACAGCGCGCGCAATGCCTGTGCGCAACCCTTGCCGACATCGCCGTAACCGCAGACAACCGTGACCTTGCCCGCGATCATCACGTCAGTTGCGCGCTTGATGCCGTCGACCAGTGACTCGCGGCACCCGTAAAGATTATCGAACTTGGACTTGGTCACCGAGTCGTTGACGTTGATGGCCGGGAACGCCAGCGATCCCTCCTTGGCCATCTGGTACAGGCGTTTCACACCCGTCGTCGTTTCCTCGGTGACACCCTTGATGCTCTTCAGCCGCGTCGAGTACCACTGCGAATCGCGCGCCAGCGTTCGCTTGATCGAGGCAAACAACGCCTCCTCCTCTTCGCTCGTGGGACGGCCGAGCACCGACGCGTCGCGCTCCGCCTGGCTGCCCAGGTGCACGAGCAGCGTGGCATCGCCGCCGTCGTCGAGGATCATGTCCGTGTGCGCGCCATCCGGCCACTCGAAAATCCGGTGCGTGTAGTCCCAGTAGTCGGTGAGCGACTCGCCCTTCCAGGCGAACACCGACGTGCCACGCACTGCGATCGCGGCGGCGGCGTGATCCTGGGTCGAGAAGATATTGCAGGAAGCCCAACGCACCTGTGCTCCCAGTGCCTGCAGCGTCTCGATGAGTACCGCGGTCTGGATCGTCATGTGCAACGAGCCGGTGATGCGTGCGCCCTTCAGTGGCTGCACCGGAGCGAACTCCTCCCGGATCGCCATCAGCCCGGGCATCTCCGTTTCGGCGATGGCAATCTCCTTGCGCCCCCAGTCAGCCAGCGCCAGGTCGGCCACCTTGAAATCCTGTCGACGTTTCAGTTCCGCATTCATCTGTTGTCCTCCGATCCTCGAATCTGGTGCCGCCTCACGAGCCGACGATGCCATAGGTCGCTGCCAGGGCGCGCAATGAAGACTGTGGCCGTGCGCCGAAGTGGCTGATCGCTTCCGCCGCGCAGAAGCTGCCCAGTTTGCCACAGCGTGTCAGCTCAAACCCCTTCGCGAGCCCATGCAGGAACCCGCTTGCGTACAGATCGCCAGCGCCGGTGGTGTCGAGCACCGGTCCCAGCGATAGCGGGCCGATCTCATGGATATCGTCCGCCGTCACGACCTGCGAACCACGCTCGCTGCGGGTGATGACCACAATGCCGACATCGGACGACAATGCGGAACGTATCTCGTTGGTCTTGTCCGTTCCCAGCAACTTCGTTATTTCCGCCTCGTTGGCGAACAGGACATCCACGCCCTCCCGCAGCAACGCTAGAAAGTCGTCTCGATGCCGCTCCACGCACAATGGATCCGACAATGTCAGCGCCACACGGTTGCCAGCCGCATGCGCGAGTTCAAGAGCTCGCCGGAAAGCGGCCTTGGCGAGCGGCGGATCGAAGAGATAGCCTTCGAGATAGGTAATCGCGGCACCGCGAATGCTGGCGACGTCGACGTCATCTGGCGTCAATTGCGTCGCGGCGCCGAGAAAAGTCACCAAGGTGCGATGGGCGTCCGGCGTGACGAGCACCAGACAGCGCGCCGTCGACGGCCCCTCGCACAGCGGCAAGGTCGGGAAGTGGATGCCCAGCGCGTGGAGGTCGTGGCGAAATACCTCGCCCAGCTGATCATCTCGAGTCTTGCCGATGAATGCTCCGCGCGAACCGAGCGATGCCAGGCCGGCAATCGTGTTCGCCGCCGATCCCCCCGAGCTTTCGATCCCCTGCCCCATCGCGCTGTAGAGGCGTGCCGCAGTGGCTTCATCGACCAGGATCATCCGGCCCTTCGTCAACTCATGCTCTTCGAGAAAGGCTGAGCTCGTGGTCGCCACCACGTCTACGATCGCGTTGCCGATTCCCACCACGTCGAATTGCATCACGCTCATTTAAGCTCTCATCCGGCGTCAGCGAAAAATCACGGTTCGATGCCCATTGAGGAGGATCCGTCGTTCGACATGCCAGGTCACGGCTCGCGCCAGCACCAGGCATTCGACGTCGCGTCCGGCCGCTACGTATTCATCCAGGCTCATCGAGTGATTCACGCGCGCGACGTCCTGTTCGATGATCGGACCGTCGTCGAGGTCCGCGGTGACATAGTGCGCCGTCGCGCCGATGAGCTTGACGCCGCGGTCATGCGCCTGGTGATACGGTCGCGCACCCTGAAAGCTCGGCAGGAACGAGTGATGGATATTGATCACGCGCTCCTGCAGGCGCGTACACAGCTCCGGCGACAGGACCTGCATGTAGCGCGCCAGCACGACCAGCTCGCAGCGTTCGGTTTCGATGAAGTCGAGCAGCCTCTCTTCCTGGCGATTCTTGCCGGCCGGATCGACCGGCAGATGATGAAAGGGAATATCGTGGGAAGCAGCCAGCTGATAGAAGTCGCGATGGTTCGATACGATCGCCGGGATCTCAACCGGCAGCGCGCCAATCCGATATCGATAGAGCAGATCGTTCAGGCAGTGCCCGAACTTCGACACCATGATCATGATCCGCGGCTTGACCGCGGCGTCGTAAAGCCGCCATTGCATTCCAAACTGCATCCCAATCGGCGCAAATACCTCGCTCAGCGCGTCCAGGTCTGCCGAACTCTCTGGCGCAAAGCACACGCGCATGAAGAAACGCCGATCCGCTTCGTCACCGAATTGGGCGCTGTCCAGAATGTTGCAGCGTTGCGCCACGAGGAAATTCGCCACCGCGGCGACAATGCCCATTCGATCCGGGCACGACAGGGTGAGGATGAAGCGCCGCATCACGCAGTCTCGCCGACGATGAATCCATGCGCGTCATCGAGCGTGAACCGGCCCTGACCGACCGCTTGGACCCAGCGGCAGGTACGCAACAGGCCGCCAAAAGAGAATAGGTGAATCCCCTCGATGTCGAGCCCCTCGCTGCGTGCCCGCGCCAGCTCGCAGACAAGCGCTTCCGGGCCACGGTCGCCGAGCAGCCGGCCGAAGCTTGCCCTGCGGCTGCTGAGGGCACGGATTGAAGGTCCAACGCCACAGTGCACGGCGTATTTCAGCAGTGTGGAAAGTCGCGCCGGGCCCGCCAGCCCCAAGCGAACGCCGTTGCTTATCCCACGCGCACGCAGACCGCGAACCCATTCGATGATCGGGGAGCTGTCAAACGTGAACTGTGTGATGAAGCCCGCCTCGAACCCGCGCTCCTCCGCGTAACGGATTTTCTCCTCTTCGCTGGCGCGCAAGACGTC
>Ga0184637_10002299_pt1 | contig 12334 bp, 13 predicted proteins | sample PLM3_127_b2_FD_133143 | JGI IMG/M metagenome (GOLD analysis project Ga0184637, IMG submission 133143) | Groundwater sediment microbial communities from an aquifer in East River, Colorado, USA - PLM3_127_b2 | ecosystem: Environmental > Terrestrial > Soil > Riparian zone | place: USA: East River...
CCAGTCCTTGATGCCCTTCGGGTTGCCCTTGCGCACCAGGAACACGATGGTCGAGGTGTAGGGCGAGCTGTTGTGTTGCAGGCGCTTTTGCCAGTCGGGCGGCAGCAGCTTGGCGCGGGCGGCAATCTCGTCGATGTCGTAGGCGAGCGCCAAGGTGACCACGTCGGCCTCGAGCCCGTCGATCACCGCGCGGCCCTGCTTGCCGGAGCCGCCGTGCGAGGTCTTCACCGTCACCGTGTCGCCGGTCTTGGCCTTCCAGTGCTTGGCGAAGGCGGCGTTGTAGTCCTGGTAGAGCTCCCGCGTCGGGTCGTACGACACGTTGAGCAGCGTGATGTCCTTGGCCAGCGTCGCACCGGCGGCGGCCGCGAGGGCGAGCGTTGCCAGCGTGTGGCGAAGGAGGCGGGCGCTTGTCATGGGAGAAGAATCCTCGGGTTCTGTCCGGGGCGGGACCAATTGATCGAGGCTTGAATCCTAGGCAGGGCGGGTCGGCGCGGAAACGAATCAATTCGACCTTGCTTATGCGCTGAGCAAGGAAGCGCCGTCGCGCCGGCCCGGGCTGCCTAGTTGTCGTGCGCCGCGACGATCGCCTCGATCTCGACGGTGATGTTGCCCGGCAGCGACCCCATGCCGACGGCCGAGCGCGCATGGCTGCCGGCTTCGGGGCCGAAAACGTCGATGAAGAGGTCGGAGCAGCCGTTGATGACGAGCGGGTGCTCCTCGAAATCGGGTGCCGCGTTGACCATGCCGAGCAGCTTGACGATGCGCTTGACGCGCGCCAGGTCGCCCAGCACCTCGTGCATCACCGCGAGCAGGTTCATGCCGACCAGGCGCGCGTGCGCATAGGCCTCTTCGGTGCTGACGTCGATGCCCACCTTGCCGGTGTACAACCGCCCGTCGGCCGTCACCGGCCCTTGGCCCGACAGGTAGATCAGGCCGCCCTCGCGCACATGCGTCTTGAAGTTGGCCACCGGCCTCGGAGGCGGGGGAAGGGTGAGGCCGTAGGCCTGCAGTCGCTGGTACCGGTCCATCAGGCCGCCCGCTCGTCCACCGCCGTGCGCCAGCCCAGCCGCTGCTCGATGCGCTCGGCGGCGGCCTGCACTGCACGCGTGTAGCGCTCGGGGTTCATGGCCTTGGCCTCGGGCAGCACGATGGAGATGGTGATCATGCATTCGCCGCGCGGGTTGACCACCGGCGCGGCGAGGCAGGCCACCGACGCGTCGGACTCGCCGATCTGGATGCTCAGGCGCTGCGCCAGCGCCGCGGCGGACGCCTGCGAGAGCTTGCGCGGGTCGGTTACGGCGCGGCCGGTCGGCGAGGGCTTCACGTGCTTGGCGAAGAACGCGGCGCGCTTGGCAGGCGACAGGTGGCCGACGAGCAGCCGACCCGACGCCGTCCAGTTGACCGGCACGCGCGAACCGACGCGCGAGGTCACGCGAAAGTGGCCCGGCCCCTCGGCCATCAGCAGCACGATCATCATCCCTTCGTCGCGCCCGCAGACCTGCACCGTCTCTTCCACCTCCCGGCTCAGGCGCTGCATCTCCTCGCCCGCCACCGCCAGCAGGTCGAGCGAGCTGGCGTACAGCAGGCCATAGCTGTACAGCCGCGGCCCGAGCCACACGCGGCGGTCGTCGGCGCGCATCAGCAGTCCCTTCTCGACCATGTCGTCGATGATCGAGTACATGGTCGACAGCGGCGCGCCGGCGCTGCGCGCGATGTCGTAGGCCGTCATCGGCGACCCGGTGGCCCGCAGTTGATCGAGCACCTGCAGCGCGCGGTCGAGCGCGCTGACGCGGCTGCGTGGCTGCGGCTTGGCGCCGACTTCGCGAGGCATGCGATGCAACTCCTGACGCGCGGCTTGTCGCCGCCTTGACTTGCGGCAAGCCTACGCTAAGATATTCCGTAATTCAAGTAGCTATTCCATAACTGTGTAGTCCTGAAACCCTCCGAGGTCGGCCCCAATGGACCTGCGCACGCAGCTTGGTTTGCGCCCTGTCATCAACGTGTCCGGGACGATGACCTCATTGGGCGCATCGATCGCGGTGCCGGCGGCGGTGGAGGCGGTGGCGACCATCCTGCCGCAGTTCGTGGAGATCGGCGACCTGCAGCGCCGCGCATCGGCGGTGATTGCCCGGGCCTGCGGCGCCGAAGCCGGCTTCGTCACCGCGTCGTGCTCCGCCGGCATCACGCTCGCGGTCGCCGGAGCGATGACCGGCGACGACCTCGCGGCCATCGAGCGGCTGCCCGACAGCGCGGGCCTCAAGCGCGAGGTTGTCATCCAGGCCGGACACCTCGTCAACTACGGCGCGCCCATCGACCAGGCAATCCGGCTCGCCGGCGCGCAGGTCGTGGCGGTCGGCCAGGCCACCGAAGCCTTCGGCTACCAGCTCGACGGCGCGATCGGTCCCCACACCGCGGCGGCGCTGTACGTCGTGTCGCACCACACGGTGTCGTACGGACTCATCCCGCTGGAGACCTTCGTCGAGGTCGCGCATGCCAAGGGCGTGCCGGTGATCGTCGATGCGGCATCCGAATACAACCTCACGGGATTCATCGCACGCGGGGCCGACGTCGCCCTGTACTCGGCGCACAAGTTCCTCGGCGGGCCGACGGCCGGCATCGTGGCGGGCCGCAAGCCGCTGGTGCGCGCGGCCTATCTGCAGAATCAGGGCATCGGCCGCGGCATGAAGGTCGGCAAGGAAAGCATCTACGGCGCGATGGCCGCGCTCGAGGCCTGGGCCACGCGCGATCACGCCGCGCTGCGCGAGCGCGAGCGCGGCTATTTGAACCTGTGGCGTGACGGCCTCGCCGGCCTGCCGGGCGTGCGCGCCAGCATCGATCCCGACCCGACCGGCAATCCGCTGGAGCGGCTGCGCATCGACATCGATGCGCGCGCCGCCGGCATCACCGCGTGGGACCTCGTCGACACACTCGCCGCCGACGACCCGCCGGTGATCGCGCGCGACCACGAGGCCGAGCTCGGCTACTTCTTCCTCGACCCTTGCAATCTGCACCCCGGCGAGGAGCGCGTGGTGCTGAAGGCGCTGACCGGCGCACTGGAACGCGCGCGCTCCGAGCACAGGCCGGCGACGACGCTGGCCGAGCGCCACGCCCGCCGCATCGCCGAACGCTTGCGCTGGCCCTGACACATCCGCAGCCGCACGCGGAGCAGCTTGTTGCGGCAGGTCCGAAAGTCCCACCACTCGATCCGAAGGAGAAGATCATGTCAAACGGAACCAACGCACAGCGGCGCGACTGGTTGCGCCTGGGGGTCGCCAGTGTGGGCGGCGCGGCCGTTGCGCTGGCCGGATCGAAGCTCCTCGGCGCGCAGGACGGCGCGGCGGCTGGAAAGCCGGCCGCCACCAGCCAGTTGCGCACGGTGCTCGACCGCGGCAAGCTGATCGTCGGCACCGGCAGCACCAATGCGCCGTGGCATTTCGAAGACGCGAGCGGCAAGCTCACCGGCATGGACATCGCGATGGCGCGCATCCTCGCCAAGGGTCTGTTCGACGACGAGAACAAGGTCGAGTTCGTCATCCAGGACGCGGCGGCACGCATCCCCAACATCGCGAGCGGCAAGGTCGACATCACCATCCAGTTCATGACCGTCACCGCGCAGCGCGCCCAGCTGGCAGCGTTCTCGCGCCCGTACTACGTCGAAGGCATCGCGCTGCTGGCGCGCAAGGACGGCGCGCGCAAGACCTTCGCCGAGATGCTGAAGGCCGGCGCCGAGACCAAGGTCTCGATCCTGCAGAACGCCGACGCGGAGAAGAACGTGAGAGCGGTGCTGCCGCAGGCGCAGGTGCTGCAGATCGACACGCAGGCCAATGTGATCCAGGCGCTCGACGCCAAGCGCGCCGACGCCGCGGCGGTGGACCTGTCAAACATGGCCTGGCTGGTGCGCAGCAAGCCCGATCAGTACGTCGACGCGGGCAAGCACTGGCAGAGCCAGCTCTACAGCGCAGCCCTGAGGCAGGGCGATCCGGACTGGCTCAATTTCGTCAACACCACCTTCAACGTGGCGATGCACGGCAATGACACGGCGGTGTACGACAAGGCGTTCAAGGAGTTCTTCGGCGTCGACCTGCCGCCGCGCGTGCCGGGCTTCCCACCCATCTGAAATGTCGGCCCCCACGTCGCTTCGCTCCTGCCCCCCGAGGGGGCGCTCAGCCGCCTTGAGGCGGCTCGGCACCGGCTGAGGCTGCCTGCCCATTGCCCTACCACCTGAACTTCGGCTTCGTCTGGCTGCACTTCGACCGGCTGTTGTCGGGACTCGCGCTGAGCCTGTCGATGGCGGCGCTGGCGATCGCGATCGGCGTCGCCATCGGGCTGGCGCTGGCGGTCGCGCATGTCTCCGGGTCAAAGGCCACGCGCGCCGCGATCTCGGCCTATGTCGAGATCTTCCGCAACGTGCCGCTGCTGCTGCTCGTCTACTTCGTCTTCTACGGGATCCCCACCGAGTTCGACATCCGCTACGGCGCCACCGCCTCGTTCGTCGCCACGCTCGCGATCTACGCCGGCGCCTACCTTGTGGAGGTGTTTCGCGCCGGCCTCGCCGCCGTGCCCATGGGCTTGATCGAGGCCGGCAAGGCGATCGGCCTCACGCCCTGGCAGCGCTTGCTGCATGTGCGCTTGCCGACGATGCTGCGCATCTCCTTGCCCGCGCTCGGCAACACCTTCGTCTCGCTGTTCAAGGACACGTCGGTGGCGGCCGTCATCGCGGTGCCGGAACTCACCTTCGGCGCGCAGTGGATCAACCTGAACAGCTTTCGCGTCGTCGAGGTGTTCAGCGTCATCACGCTGATGTACCTGGGCACCGGCTACGCGATGCTGCGGCTCATGCGCCTCGTCGAGCGGCGCTTTTCGGTGAACCGGACATGAGCCCTGGGTTTGCCGCGATGCTCGACGCGCTGCCGTTCCTGTGGCGCGGGCTGCTGGTCACGCTGTCGGTGTCGGCGCTGGTGGTCGTGCTGTCGCTGGTCGCAGGCGCCGTGCTCGGCCTGATGCGCGTGTACGGCCCGCCGGTGCTTCAACCGGCGGTGCAGGCCTTCAGCGACATCGTGCGCGGCATTCCGGTGCTGGTGCTGATCTTCTTCGTGTTCTACGGGCTGCCGGTGGTGGGTCTGCAGGTGAACAGCTTCACTTCGGCCGTGCTCGCGTTAGCGATCTTTTCCACGGCGCAGGTCACCGAACTCGCGCGCGGCGCGCTGCAGTCGATCCACCACGGGCAGAACGAGGCGGCGAAGGCCATCGGCCTGACCTTCGGCCAGCGCATGGCCTCGGTGATCCTGCCGCAGGCGGCGCGCCGCTTCCTGCCGGCCTGGGTGAACAGCGTGACCGATGCGGTGAAGGGCAGCGCCCTGGTGTCGCTGATCGGCGTCGGGGACCTGATGATGGCGATCCAGCAGGTGATAGGGCGCACCTACCAGGCGCTGCCGCTGTACGTGCTGGGCGGCGCGATCTACTTTGCGATCAACTACGGCTTGTCGCTGCTGAGCCGTCATTGCGAGCAGCGGCTGTCGTACTACCAGGCGAGGGAGTGAGGTGATGGCCGCAACGCCCGTTGTCTCGATTCGCGGCCTGTGGAAATCGTTCACCGACACGCCGGTGCTCAAGGGCGTGGACCTCGACGTTCACCGCGGCGAGGTGGTGACCATCATCGGCCCGTCGGGTTCGGGCAAGACGACGCTGCTCCGCTGCTTCACCCTGCTCGAGACCTCCGACGGGGGCGGCGGGACAATGGACGGGGTGGAAGTGGGCTACCGCGACGACGGCGGCGAACGGGTGCCGCGCAGCGAGCGCGAGCTGGCGCCGATCCGCGCCGAGACCGGCATGGTGTTCCAGATGTTCTACCTGTTCCCGCACCTCACGGCGCTGCAGAACGTGATGCTGGGGCTGGTGAAGGTGCGCAGGATGGCACGGGCCGAGGCCGAGGAGGCAGCAGCCGCTTGGCTCAAGCGCGTCGGGCTGGCCGACCGCATGCAGCACCTGCCCTCGCAATTGTCGGGCGGCCAGCAGCAGCGCGTGGGCATCGCGCGCGCGGTCGCGATGGCGCCCAAGGTGCTCCTGCTCGACGAGATCACGTCGTCCCTGGACCCGTCGCTCGTCGACGAAGTGCTGGCCGTCGTGCGCTCGCTGGCCGAGGAAGGCCGCACGATGATCCTGGTGACGCACGAGATGGCGTTCGCGAGGAACGTTTCCGACCGCATCGTGCGCATGGCCCAGGGCACCATCGTCGCCGACGGCGCGCCCGGCGAGGTGCTCGATGGTGTTGTCCCCTCTCCCTCTGGGAGAGGGTTAGGGTGAGGGGCGCGCAGAGTCAGCGCGCCAGCCACCCTCCGTCCACCGCCAGCGTGTGGCCGTGCACGTAGTCCGATGCCGGCGAAGCGAGAAAAACCGCTGCCCCCGCCACATCGTCGGGCCGGCCCCAGCGCCCCGCCGGGATGCGGGCCGTGATCTCGGCGCAGCGTTGTTCGTCCTTCTGCAGCAGGCTCGTGAGTTCGGTGGCGATGTAGCCCGGCGCGATGGCGTTTACGTTGATGCCGTGCGGCGCCCACTCGTTGGCGAGCGCCTTCGTCAGGCCCATCAACGCGCTCTTCGACGCGGTGTAGGCGGGCACGCGAATGCCACCCTGGAAGGACAGCATCGACGCCATGTTGATGATCTTGCCGCCTCCCCCCTGCTCGATGAAGCAGCGCGCCACCGCCTGCGCGAGCAGGAAGACCGAGCGCAGGTTGAGGTTCAGCACCGCGTCCCAGTCTTCCTCGGTGACCCCGAGGGCTTCCCCGCGCCGCACGGTGCCGGCGTTGTTGACGAGCACGTCGATGCGGCCCTGCCACGCCCGCGCCTGCGCGATCAGCGGCGCCACGTTGGAGCCTTGCGACAGATCGGCCGCCACTGGCAGAAACCGCGCGCCCGTCGTCTCGACCGCGGCCCGCGTGGCCGTCATGTCGCTGGTCGCGACGCCAACCACCGCCGCGCCGGCGCGGGCCAGTGCCACCGCCATCGCCTGCCCCATGCCGCGGCTCGCGCCGGTGACCACGGCCACCTTGCCGTCCAGGCGGAACATCGAATCGGTGGCGTTCATTGGTGCACCGCCCCCTTTCAGCGCACGGCGCCGCGCGCGGCCACCGTCCACACCTGTTCCACCTGGCCGCCGCGCACGCCGTAGATCTCGTCGACCATGTTGCTGACCACACAGCAGTGGTTCGGGATCACATGCACGATGTCGCCGACCGACGGACGCTCGGCGCACTTCGACAGGTCGATGACGCCGTGTTCCTCCGACAGGTGGGGAATCACCGCCTCGGGATACTCCACCACATGCCCGTAGCCGGTGACGGTGTAGAGGTCGGAGGTCAGCACCTTGGTGCCGCAGTCGATGACGGCGCGCGTGTCGGTGGGGCGGCTCACCACCGTGGCGCGAACGCGCATCGCGCAGTTGTCCCAGGTGGCGGTGCCCGATGCCACCGTCATCACGTCGTTGTAGAGGTAGGTTCCGGCGCGGTGCTCGGTGAGCATGGGGAACCTGTCGACGCTGAAGATAGCCGGCGTGCCGCCGCCCGAGACCACCGGCACCGGGATGCCCGCGCGCTTGAAGAGCGCCAGCGCTTCCTCGAAGAACGCATGCGAGCCCGGGTAGCGCGTCGGGAAGGTCATCAGCCCCTCGAACTGCATGCGCGGCAGCTTGATCGCCGCGCGCGCCAGGTCGAGCGCCGCCTGCGGCGTCTGCACGCCGTTGCGGCCCATGCCGGTGTCACATTCGACGAGGAAGCGCACATCCTCGCCGTGGCGCACGCCCGCCTCGGACAGGCCCTTGGCGACCGCCTCGTTGTCGAGCACGACGGCCAGCCGCTTCAGACGCTTGGACAAGGCCATCAGCCGGTCGGTCTTGGCCGCGCCGAGGATGTTGAAAGTGAGCAGCACGTCGTCGGCCACGCCGGCGTCGGCGAACACCTCCACCTCGCCGAGCTTCTGGCAGGTGATGCCGACCGCGCCGGCCTGCATCTGCAGCTTGCCGAGCGCCGGGATCTTGTGTGTCTTGATGTGCGGCCGGTTGGCGATGCCGTGCTGGGACAGATGCGCCTGCACGCGCCGGATGTTGTCTTCCATGATGGGGATGTCGATCGTGACGGCCGGCGTCTCGAGTTCGCTGATGGTGGTCATCTGCAGTCCTTTCCCTAAAGCCATTTCGGCACCAGCAGCCGGGGCAGCGCCAGCGCCGTCCACGGGGCGAGCGCGCACAGCACGATGACCAGCAGCAACGGGACCATCATGATGTGCAGCAGTTTCTGGATGCGCGCCATGGAAACGCCGGCCACTGCGCAGGCCGTCATCGCGCACATGCCCAGCGGCGGCGTCAACAGCCCGAACGATTGCGTCATCACGACGATGACGCCCAGGTGCACCGGGTGGATGCCCACCTCCACCGCGAGCGGGTGGATGATCGGCACGAAGATCAGGATGGCCGGCAGCGCATCCATGAAAGTGCCCAGCAGCACGTTCACCAGAACGATCAGCAGCATGATCATGATGGGGTCGCGCGTGAAGCCCATGATGAAGTCGGTGACGATGCTCGGCACCTGATAGAACGCGAGCAGCCAGCCGAAGATGGTGGCGCCGCCCAGGCAGAACAGCACCTGCGAGAACTGCACCGCGGTCTCGCCGAAAATCTTCGGCAGCGCGCGCCAGGTCAGGCTCTTGAAGACGAACAGCGTGACGAAGAGCGCGTACACCGCTGCCACGGCCGCCGACTCGGTGGGCGTGAAGACGCCGCCCACCATCCCGACGACGATGATCACCGGCACGCCCAGCGGCCAGCCGGCGGCCTTCACGCCGTCCCACACCGCGCGCATGCCGAGAAAGCGCGGGTGCTCCCTCGGAAAGTCGTACTTCACCGCGAAGACATGCGACTGCAGCATCAGCGCCAGTCCCATCAAAACACCGGGCAGGATGCCGCCGATCAGCAGCGCGCCGATCGACACGTTGGCTGTCGCGCCGTACACCACCATCAGGATCGACGGCGGGATCACCGCGCCCATGGTGGACGTACAGGCCGACAGGCACACCGCGAAGCGCTCGTCGTAGCCGCGTCGCTTCATCGCGGGGCAGAAGATCGACGAGATGGCCGCCGAGTCCGCGGTGCTGCTGCCGGAGATGCCGGAGATGAACATGCCGACCACGACGTTCACGTGCGCGAGGCCGCCGCGCAGGTGGCCGACCAGCGCCATTGCGAGCTTGACCAGGCGCTCGGAGATGCCGCCGTCCGTCATCACGTTGCCCGCAAGAAAGAAGAACGGCAGCGCGAGCAGTGTGAAGGTGTTGATGCCGACGAACATCTGCTGCACCACCACCGTGAGCGGCAGGTCGGCGGCCCAGATCACGAGCGCCGACGAGAGGATCAGCGCGAACGAGATCGGCACGCCGGCCACGAGCGCGACAGTCAGCCCCGACAGCAGCAGCGTGAGCGGATGCATCAGTCGGACCGTCCGGAAACGAGGAGCCGGCCGTCCCGCGCGATGTCGACCAGCGTGGCCAGCACCATCAGCACCCCGCTCACGGGGATGACGATGGTGGGAACGAACAGCGTGATGCCGAGCGCCGGCGACAGACGCTGCACGCTGAGCTTGGAAAACTCCCACCCCGCCATCACCAGCAAAATCGTGACAGAGAGCACCGCCGCGTCGACCACCAGTCGCTGCACCGCCGCGGCGCGACCCTTCAGCATTTCGTCGAAGAGGTCGAACGCGAAGTGCGTGCGCCGGCGCGAGCAGATGGCCGAGCCGAGGAACACACACCAGATGAAGGCGAACAGCGACATCTCCTCGCCCCACAGGAAAGACGTCGCGAAGACATAGCGCAGCACGACCTGGATGAACACCCCGACCGTGATCAGCGCCAGCAGCGTCGCGAGCAAGGGGACCAGCAGGCCTTCGATGCGGACCAGAAAGCGCTCCACGGCGGGTCCTGGCGCTCTCTGGCGGGCGCTCTCAGAGCGAGTGGCCGCGGACCATCTGCAGCAGGTCGGTCGCCTTCAGCTCCTTGGACAATTCGTCCTGGATCGGCGCGATCAGCGCGACGAACTTGCCCTTGTCCGGCGCGGTGAGCACCGCGCCCTTGGCCTTGAGCCGGTCGGCCGCGGCGGCCACGAACTCGGCGTCTTTCTTGCGCTCATGGGTCGCGGCTTCGGCGGCCGCGTCGAGCACGATCTTCTGCAGATCGGGCGGCAGGCTCGCGAGCTTGCGCTCGTTGATGAAGAGCATCGAGAGACTGCGCTGATGTTCGGTCTGCGAGACGAACTTCGCCGCCTCGTAGTGCTTGTTCGATTCCACCACCGCCAGGCCGTTTTCGGCCGCGTCCAGCACGCCCGATTGCAGCGCCTGGTAGACCTCGCCGAAGTTCATCGGCGTCGGAATGGCGCCCAGCGTCTTCCACACCCGCACTTCGACCGGATTGTTCTGCACCCGGATCTTCACGCCCTTGAGGTCGTCGGGGCTCGCCACCGAGCCCTTGCGGCTGTAGACGTTTCGCACGCCCGCGGAATAGAAGCCCACGGCCTTGATGCCGAGGTTCTTGCTCGCGATGATCTCGTCGACCCGCTTGCCAAAGCGCGCGTCGTTGACCACGCGTTCGAAATGCGGAATGTCCTTGAAGAGGTAGGCCACGCTGAACAGGCCGAGCTCCGGCACCACGGTTGCGGCATTGGCCGCGTTGGCGCAGATCACGTCGATGGAGCCCAGGCGTACGCCCTCCAGCATGGCGACTTCGGCGCCGAGCTGCGCGGCGGGGAACACCTCGACCTTGATGCGACCGGCCGAGCGCTCCTCCACCAGCTTGCGGAACATCTGGTGGCCTTCGTCGTACATGCTGCCGAGCGGCTGGTCGTGCCCCATGCGAAGGCGGAACTGCTGGCCGTAGGCATCGAGCGGAATGGCCGAGACGGCGACGGCGAGCGAACAGGCTGCAAGGGCGTGGGACAGGAAGCGAGTCATGGTCTCTCTCCTCGTATGGACCTTGGCTAACGATTAATCATATTATATGAATCACGCTCAAAGCCTTGTCAAACAAGGATTTCTACTGAGGCTAGACTATTCATATGATTTTTAGCCAGGGGCCGTTCCAGCGCGCTGCGCCGCCACGCAAGCGCAATCTGTGCTCGCAGCTCGTGGAGGCGCTGGGCAGCCGCATCGTGCGCGGCGACCTGAAGCCCGACCAGGTGCTGCCCAACGAGGCCGAGCTCGGCAAGGAGCTGCGCGCCAGCCGCTCGGTGGTGCGCGACGCGGTGAAGACGCTCGCCGCCAAGGGCCTGCTCGAGACCCGCACGCGCACCGGCACGCGGGTGCTGGCGCCCATGCACTGGAACCTGCTCGACCTGGACGTGCTCGGCTGGCGCTACGCCGCGATGCCGCGCGAACAGTTCTTCCGCGAGCTCTACGAGATCCGCCGCCTGATCGAGCCGGGCGCCGCCGAGATGGCCGCCGAACGGGCGAATGCCGGCGACATCGCGGCGCTGGCCGATGCGTACGCCGCGATGGAGGCGACCGACCATTCGAGCGACGCCGCCATCGACGCCGACCTGCGCTTCCACCGACAGGTGCTCGCCTGCACCCACAATGAACTGCTGGTGCAAATGGGCAGCGTGATCGGCGTGGGGCTGCTCATCAGCTTTCGCATCTCCAGCCAGTCGTACGGCGCGTCGCTGCCCAGACATGGCGAGGTGCTCGACGCCATTCGCGCCCACGACCCGGCGGGTGCCCGTGCGGCGATGGAGCGGCTGCTGATGGGCACGCGCGACTCCATCGCCCGTGAACTGAAGGAAGGGGCTTGAGACGAAGTGCGTGAAACTCGGCCGATGCCCGCACCGCCTTTTCGGGCCGCCATCTTCGACATGGACGGCCTGCTGATCGATTCCGAGCGACCGATCCTCGATGCCTGGCTGCAGGCGACGCGCGAATTCGGCGCGCCGCTGGCCGAGGCCGACTACCTGCGCGTCGTCGGCTGCGGCGAGGCGGACACGCGCGCGCTGCTGCAGCAGTGCCTGGGCGAAGCCTGCTCCTACGACGCGGCGCGCGAGCGGGTCGGCGCGCTGCTGGCGCCGCGACAGATGCAGGGCTTTGCGGTAAAGGCGGGCGTCGTGGCCTTGCTGGAACGATTGCGCGAGCGCGCCGTGCCCTGCGTCGTCGCGTCATCGACCGAGCGCGCCGAGGTGCAGCGGCGGCTGCGCCAGGCCGGGCTCGACCCCTTCTTCGCGAGTCTGAGCGGCGGCGACGAAGTCACGCGCGGCAAGCCGCACCCCGACCTCTTCTTGCTTGCGGCGCAGCGCGCGCGCCAGTCCCCC
>Ga0184637_10002300_pt1 | contig 12332 bp, 12 predicted proteins | sample PLM3_127_b2_FD_133143 | JGI IMG/M metagenome (GOLD analysis project Ga0184637, IMG submission 133143) | Groundwater sediment microbial communities from an aquifer in East River, Colorado, USA - PLM3_127_b2 | ecosystem: Environmental > Terrestrial > Soil > Riparian zone | place: USA: East River...
ACCTCGAGGTCGGACACGGCACTTCTCAGCACCGGGTCCCAGTTGACCAGGCGCTTGCCGCGGTAGATCAGGCCGTGCTCGTAGAGCCGCACGAATACTTCCGTCACCACGCGTGACAGCCCCTCATCCATGGTGAAGCGCTCGCGCCCCCAGTCGCACGAGGCCCCCAGCCGGCGCATCTGGCGCGTGATGATCGAGCCGGATTCCTCTTTCCATTTCCAGACGCGCTCGAGGAAGGCCTCGCGGCCGAGCGCCTGGCGCGAGGTGCCTTCCGCCTCGAGCTGGCGTTCAACCACGATCTGGGTGGCGATGCCCGCGTGGTCGGTGCCGGGCTGCCACAGCGTGTTGAACCCGCGCATGCGGTGGTAGCGCGTCAACGCGTCCATCAGCGTGTGCTGGAACGCGTGGCCCATGTGCAGTGTGCCCGTGACGTTGGGCGGCGGCAGCAGGATGCAGAAGCGCTCGGGATTGGATTCGTTGAGCCCGGCCTGGAAGTAGCCGTTCTTCTCCCAGTTGGCGTACCACCTGCCCTCGATCGCCGCCGGCTCGAAACTCTTGGCGAGCGCCATGTCTGAAGACATCGAACCGGAAAAGCCGGGCATTATACTGGAGACCGCCGCCGTTGCCTCCCGCATCGCGGCCTTGGCCTCCACCGCGACCCGCAGGTTCTTGATCTGGGTGCGCAGCGTTTCCTCGATCGAGGCGCGCACCATCCCGTTGATGTCGGTCTTGATGTCCAGGCTGATCCTGGCGAGCGCCGCATCGAGCGCGCCGCCGATGTCGGGCATGAAGCGCTCCTGCACGACCCGCTCGATGTGCTGATCGAGGTCGCGCTTGAGCTTCTGATAGACGCTGTGCTCGAGATTCTGCGCCTGGACGCGCGAGACGACCTCGCCGGACACCGCCGCCGGGTCGGGGGCCGCCAGGATGGCGGGCAGGTGCTCCGCCGGGATGACCTCGGTCAGCGTGGGGATGTCTTCCTCCGGGGCAGGCCGCGCCGCGGGATCGGTGAGCACCGGGATATCGGGCGCCGTTGCCGTGGCGGCGGGCTGCATCCCACCGCGATGCCGCGCAAGCAGCGCGTCGGCGCGCTTCAACAGGTCGTCGCCGTCGTCGCGTGGTAATGGTTGCTCTGCCATCAGGCCGGCTTCGGAGTGTTGAGTGTTGAGTGTTGAGTTTTGAATCGTTTCATGCGTGTTGTGCCCGGTACTCAACACTCAAAATTCAAAACTAAGCACTGGTTTTGCTAAGGTCGTGGGTGCGGATATCGTAGCCGCGGTCGCGGTAGAAGCGGAAACGCTCGCGGGCCGTGGCGCGGTCGCCGTCCTCACGGGTGACGATCTCGATCAGGCGCTGGAAGCGGCCGAAGAAGGGCGGCCATTCCGGGCGCAGGTTGATCAGCACCTCGTCGTGCAGCAGCTCGTCGCCCTGGCAGTCGACGATGACCGGCGTTTCCCCGGCGAGCGGATCATCGGGCGCACAATGCGGCACGAAACCTATCGCGGGCGCCATCCACAGCAGCCGGTCGAAACGATGCGCGGTCTCGGGGTCGGGGCAGAACACGGTGACCTTGAGACCGTGCGAAAACGCCTTGGCGGAAAGCTGGCAGGCGATGCGCAGCTTGTCTTCGACATGGGTGTAGAAGTCGATTTGCGTCATGACGAAACGATGAACGATGAACGATGAATGATGAACATTCGGTCTGCCACGATCTCGTTCCGCGTTCCGCGTTCATAGTTCATTGTTAGCCGCGCCTGGAGCGATTCACCAGGAATTGCGTCAGGAGCGGAACGGGGCGGCCGGTCGCACCTTTCTCCCTGCCGCTTTTCCACGCGGTGCCGGCGATGTCGAGGTGCGCCCATTTGAATTTCCTGGTGAAGCGCGCCAGGAAGCACGCGGCGGTCACCGCGCCGGCGGGGCGCCCGCCGATGTTGGCGAAGTCGGCGAAGTTGCTCTTCAGCTGCTCCTGGTAATCGTCCCACAGCGGCATGTGCCACACCCTGTCGTATGCGGTCTCTCCCGCGCCGGTCACCTCGTGCGCGAGCGCGTCGTCGTTGGCGAAGAGGCCGGAGGCGACGTGGCCGAGCGCGATCACGCAGGCGCCGGTAAGCGTCGCGATGTCGATCACCGCGGCGGGCCGAAAACGCTCGACGTAGGTCAGCGCGTCGCACAGGATCAAGCGGCCCTCGGCGTCGGTGTTGAGGATTTCGACGGTCTGCCCGGAAAGACTCTTGACGATGTCGCCGGGGCGGGTGGCGCGCCCGCCCGGCATATTCTCGGTCGTCGGGATGACGCCCACGACGTTGAGCGGCAGTTTCATTTCTCCCACCGCTTTCATCGTGCCGAGCACGGCTGCGGCGCCGCACATGTCGAACTTCATCTCGTCCATCTCGGCCGCGGGCTTCAATGAGATGCCGCCGGTGTCGAAGGTGATGCCCTTGCCGACGATCACGACCGGCTTCTTCGCCTTCGGGCCGCCGCGGTGCTCCAGGGTGATGAACTTGGGCGGCTGGGCACTGCCCTGTGCGACCGACAGGAGCGTGTGCATGCCGAGCCGCTCCATGTCCGCTCGCTCGAGCACCGTTAGCTTCATGCGGTAGCGCTTCGCCAGTTCGCGCGCCTGGTTCGCAAGGTAGTTCGGCGTGCAGACGTTGGGCGGCAGGTTGCCGAGGTCCTTGGCAAGGTTCATCCCGTCGGCAACTGCCAGACCCTGCGCGAGGCCGGCCGCCGCGCGCTTCCCCGCGGCGCGATCCACGCTCAGCACGAGCCGGCGCAGCGCCGGCTCGGCGTCCTCGCTCTTGCTTTTCATCCGGGTGAAGCGGTAGCCGCCTTCGCGTGCCACCAATACCGCCTGCGCGACTTTCCACGCGGCGTCGCGTCGGTCGACGGCGAGTTCGGTGAGGTGGAGCGTGGCTTCTTCCGCCCCGGTCGCATTGAGCGCGCGAACCGCCGCGGCGACGGCTTCGCGATACTGCTTCTCGCGGAAAGCGGCCTGGCTGCCGAGCCCGACCAGCAGTACCCGCCCCGCGGCGATGCCGGGCACGTTATGAAGCAGAAGCGTCGCGCCCAGCTTGCCCTGCATGTCACCGCGGCGCACGACACCGGCGAGGTATCCTTTCGCCGTGCGGTCGAGCCCGGCCGCGGCGCCTGACAATTTGCGCGGCTCGAATACACCGACGACCAGACAACCGTTGCGGCCCGTCTGCGGCACGCCGCTATTTATGCTAAATTCCACTATGGACTCCCCGTCGGGTTAGATCACTGATTATTTGCGCATTCTAGCAGCCTGTCGGACTCGAGCGAATGAGCGTTATTAGGTCTGTTACGGGAGATGCTCGTTACGGCGGCGGAGCCGACAGGCTCAACACGGATCGTTTCCATTTTACAGTTTGTCGGGATAAACGCCCGACAAACTGCTAGATGATCTTCCGCAGCGCATTGTTGCGCGAGTTGGCGACCGCCGCGATCGCGACGTTTTTCGTGCTGCTCGGCATCGTGATCACCATGCTGCTCGTGAGGCTGCTCGGGCAGGCGGCGAGCGGCGCCATCACGACCACCGGCGTTGCGGCGCTGATGGGCTTCGCGATCCTCAACTACCTCCCGGTGCTGTTCTCGCTCACGCTCTTCATCGCAGTGCTGATGACGCTTACTCGCAGCTACCGCGACTCCGAAATGGTGGTGTGGTTCTCGTGCGGGTTGAGCCTGACCGAATGGGTGCGGCCCGTGTTGACGTTCGCAACCCCGGTCGTGCTCATCATCGCGGCTTTGTCGCTGGTGCTGTCACCCTGGGCCGTGACCAACAGCGAGGAGCTGCGGCGCCAGATGGACAGCCGCGATGACGTCTCGGCCGTCTCGCCGGGGGTGTTCCGTGAGTCGCGCCAGGCCCAGCGCGTCTATTTCGTTGAGGAGATCTCCGGCAGCGCGAACCTCGTCGCCAACGTGTTCGTGAGCTCCGTGCAGCACGGCAAGCAGGGCGTCATGGTGGCGGCCCGCGGTTTCCAGGAGACCGCCGAGAACGGCGACCGCTTTCTGGTGTTGTTGAACGGCCGGCGCTATGAGGGCGAGCCGGGATCGGCGGCTTACCGGATCTACGAGTTTCAGCGTTACGCGATGCGCGTCGAATCGCTGGACGGGCGCGCGCCGCGCGCGCCCACCACCAAGTCGCTGTCCACGTTCGAGCTGCTGCGCGACCCGACGTCCCCCAACCTGGCCGAGCTCTCGTGGCGCATCGGCCTGCCGGCGAGCGCGCTGATCCTGACGCTGCTGGCGATACCGCTGTCCTTCGTCAACCCGCGGGCGGGGCGCTCCATGAACCTGCTGCTGGCGCTGCTGATCTACATGGCGTACAGCAACCTGCTCTCGATCACCCAGGCCTATATCGCGCAGTCGCGGATTTCGCTCGCCCTCGGGCTGCTCGGCGTTCACGCGGTGATGCTGGCTATCCTGCTCGGGCTTTACTACCGGCGTCTGATGGTGTTTTCGCTGTTCCGCCTCGTGCGATGAGGGCTCAATGAAAACCCTGCGACGCTACCTCGCGACGGAGATCGTGGCGGCGACCGCCCTGGTATTCATCGCGCTGGTGTTGCTGTTCGCGTTCTTCGACCTGGTCGAGCAGATGAAGGACCTCGGGCGCGGCACTTACACCATGCGCCACATCCTGCTCTACGTGCTGCTGTCCATGCCCGATCACGTCTACGCGCTGTTTCCGGTGGCCGCGCTCATCGGCACGATCTTCGCGCTGGCGCAGTTGGTGGCGGGATCGGAGTACACCGTGATGCGGACCTCGGGCGTGTCCACCGCGCGGTTCGCGGCCACGCTCGCCATGATCGGCGGCCTGTTTGCGGCGCTGACTTTTGTCATCGGCGAATTCATCGCGCCGCCCGCGCAGCAACTCGCGCAGCGCGTGCGTTCCCAGGCCATCACCGGCCTGGTGGCGCAGGAGTTCCGCTCCGGCCTGTGGATCAAGGACGGCAACAGCTTCATCAACGTGGTCGAAGTGCTGCCGGATTCCACGCTGCGGGGGGTGAGAATCTACGAGTTCGACGGCGAATACCGGCTGCGCTCGATCAGCTACGCCCAGCGCGGTGCCTATCAGAGCGACCGGCGCTGGCTGCTGCAGGATCTGGTCCAGACCCGCTTCGAGAACATGCGCACGTCGGTACAAGAGGTCGCCGAGACGCGATGGCAATCGGTGCTCGAGCCGGACTTGATCAACGTGCTGCTGGTGAAGCCCGAGCAGATGTCGGCGTGGAACCTCTATTCCTACACCCAGCATCTCAAGGAAAACCGCCAGAAAGCGCTGCGCTACGAGATCGCGCTATGGACCAAGCTCACCTACCCGCTAGCGGTGGTCGTGATGATGGTGCTGGCGCTGCCGTTCGCTTATTTCCAGGGCCGACAGGCGGGCGTGGGCGCCAAGATCTTCGCCGGCATCATGCTGGGGATCGTGTTCCACTTCCTCAACCGCCTGTTCTCGCATCTGGGGCTACTCAACGACTGGCCGCCTGTTGCCAGTGCGCTCATGCCCACCGTGACGTTTCTCGCTGTCGCGGTGGGGATGATGTGGTGGCAGGAACGGCGCTAGCCGCAGGATTGAGCAATTAGGATTGAGGATTGAGTAACCAGCCTCACGCGCAGTTCCCTGTATTTCTCTCAATCCTCGATCCTCAATCCTCAGTCCTGACGATCTTCGTTCCCGCCAGCCGGTCGTGCAGGAACAATCCTTCGCGATCGACCAGCGCCCATAGAAAGCCCGTGCCCAGAAGCAGGGTGCCCGGCAGCGCGATGAGGAACCGCTTCAGGGCATGTATCCAGTCGAGTGACGCCCCGTCGCGGGTGACAAGTCGCAAGCGCCAGGTTCTCATCGGGAGTGTCCGGCCGCCGCGCCGCCACTGCCAGACAAAATAAACGCCGGTCAATGCAATGAGGTAGAGCTGAAACAGCGGACGGGCAAATCCCCGGTCCGTCTCATGCGTCAGCATTACGAAGGGCAGGGAGCCGGCGAGCAGCAGCGCGCTGAGCAGCAGCGTCTCATAAACCAGGGCCAGCACGCGGCGCGACAGGCCCGCAGTCGGCGCCCCGGTGGCATCTGGAGGGCGCATCGTTTCGAGGAAAGCGCCGAGAGAGCTACTGTGCAGCCGAAGCCGGCACCCCTGCGGTTGCGGTGCCTGCATCGGGGGGTGTTGCCGTCGGCGTGTCGGATTGCGGATCCGGCGGCGCCGGCGGATCCGACGGGGACAGCTCGGGCTGGGCGGCGAGCGACTGCTGGTATTGCTTCCATTGGGCCGCAACCTGCCGGCGCTTGTCGGGCGGCAGCTTCTGCAGCGTCTGATACTTTTCACGTGCCGCCTTGCGCTCTTCCGGCGTCAGCTTGACCCATGCGGCCATGTTTTTTTGCAGGCGCTGTTGCTCCTGCGGCTTCATCTTGGGGTAGCGATCGGCGATCGCGACCCATTTCTTGCGCCGGGGCGCGTCCATTTTTTCCCACTCCGTGGAGAGCGGGGAGAGGATCTTTTGCTGCTCGGGCTTCAACTCCGACCAGGCGGGCCGGACCGGCTTCTTAGTGTCCGCCTTGTTGGCTTGCGCAGCGACTGCCGGGAACGCGAGACATAGCCAGACGGTCAGCGCGACGAACGCTTTAGCCATGAATCGAAGCCCTTGTCGAGATAGGCGTTGATCGGCAATTCGTCGGTGAGCAGCCCGGTGTCGATATCGGTGGCCTCGTTCGTCACGCCGTTGCTTTGCCAGTAGGCGATGCCCACCAGCGCGGCCACGAGCAACGAAATCGCGGCAAGTTGGCGGGCGCTGGCGTAGCGGTGGTCCGTGATGCGTGCCGCCGCCTGCCCGGCCCAGGCCAGGCCGGCTACCGCGACGGGCTGTTCGCGGTAGTGCGACAAGGCGGACTGGCGCGCGGCGAACAACCGCGCGCGCGCGCGCGGCTCGAGTTGGTCCACGCCGTAGTCGAGGTGCTGGACGATTTTTTTGGCCAGTTCGTGTTCCGGCTGGTTCATAGCTTGATTCCCTGTTTTCCGAGCGTCGCCGCAAGGGCGCGAGTCGCCCGCGAGCAGTGTGTTTTCACACTTCCCTCCGAGCACCCCATTATTTTTGCTGCCTCTGCGACGTCCAGTTCCTCCCAGTAACGCAGCAGGAAGGCCTCGCGTTGACGCGCCGGCAGCTTTTCAAGTGCTTTTTCAATAAAAGCAAGCACTTGCGAGCGCTCCAGTTGCTCTGCCGGAGGTTCCGAGAATTTGGAGTCGTCCTGCACGTCCAAAGTTTCCAGGGGATCGACATCGCCGTCGGCTTCGGCGCCAAAAAGGCTCGACACGGGCATCGTCCACAGCGCGCGCACCTTCTGCCGCCGGTAGTAGTCGCGAATGGTGTTCTGCAGGATGCGCTGGAACAGCAAAGGCAACTCGGCGGTAGGGCGAACGGCATATTTTTCGGTGAGCTTCAGCATGGCGTCCTGCACGATGTCCAGCGCAGCATGGTCATCCCGCACCGCGAACAGCGCTTGCTTGTAGGCGCGGCGTTCGACTTCCGCGAGAAAATCCGACAATTCTTCTTGAGTGGCCAGTGGACTCGCCTTGCCCTTGCGTTGGAACTGGCGGTTGCGGTGACGCAGCCCGCGGAACGCGCCCCTACGCGCCCGTCGCCGGGGTCCGGGGCATCTTAGCAAAACGCTGAGGGGGCGCAAACGATTCAAAACCGACGGCGGTCTATTGCTCTATCCTGCTGTTTAAAGGGATATTTTGCTTGACCTGCACCGCCGCAACCGGTAACGTTGCAGGTTTCCGTATTGCTTGGACTCAAGCCATGGAATTGACTGGCGCTGAAATCGTCGTGCGCTGCCTGCAGGAGGAGGGGGTCGAATACGTGTTCGGCTACCCCGGCGGAGCCGTGCTGCACATCTACGACGAGTTGTTCAAGCAGGACAAGGTCAAGCACATCCTGGTTCGCCACGAGCAGGGCGCGGTGCACGCCGCCGACGGCTACGCGCGTTCCACCGACAAAGTGGGCGTCTCGCTCGTCACCTCCGGCCCCGGCGTGACCAACGCGGTGACCGGCATCGCCACCGCCTACATGGATTCGATCCCGCTGGTGATCATCACGGGGCAGGTGCCAACGCATGCCATCGGCCTGGACGCTTTCCAGGAGTGCGACACGGTGGGCATCACGCGTCCGTGCGTGAAGCACAACTTCCTGGTGAAGGACGTGAAGGACATCGCAGCCACGATCAAGAAGGCGTTCTACATCGCTTCCACCGGCCGGCCCGGCCCGGTGGTGGTGGATATACCGAAGGACGTGACCCAGGCCAAGGCCGAGTTTCGCTATCCCGAGACGGCCACCATGCGATCCTACAACCCGGTCACCAAGGGACACGCCGGGCAGATCAAGAAAGCGATCCAGTCGCTGATGCAGGCGAAGCGTCCGATGGTCTATACCGGCGGCGGAGTCGTCCTCGGTAACGCCTCGGTGGAGCTCGTCCAGCTCGTGCGCAAGCTGGGTTTTCCGTGCACCAACACCCTGATGGGGCTGGGCGCGTACCCCGCGACCGACCGCCAGTTCCTCGGCATGCTCGGCATGCACGGCACCTACGAAGCCAATATGGCGATGCAGCATTGCGACGTGCTGCTCGCGATCGGCGCCCGCTTCGACGACCGCGTGATCGGCAATCCCAAGCATTTCTTCAACGAGCAACGCACCATCATCCACGTCGACATCGACCCTTCGTCCATCTCCAAGCGCGTGAAGGTGGACATTCCCATCGTTGGCAACGTGCGCGAGGTGCTGCTCGAGTTGATCAGGCAGCTCGAGGCTTCCCGGGAGAAACCCGACCCGGAAGCGCTCACGGCCTGGTGGGCCCAGATCGGCGAGTGGCGCTCGCGCGACTGTCTGAAGTACGACCGCGCAAGCGCCATCATCAAGCCGCAGTACGTGATCGAAAAGCTCTACCAAGTGACCCGGGGCGAGGCGTTCGTCACGTCCGACGTGGGCCAGCACCAGATGTGGGCGGCGCAGTTCTACAAGTTCGACAAGCCGCGGCGCTGGGTCAATTCCGGCGGGCTTGGCACAATGGGTTTCGGCCTGCCCGCCGCGATGGGAGTGCAGCTCGCGCACCCCAAATCGCCCGTGGCGTGCGTCACCGGCGAGGCGAGCATCCAGATGTGCATACAGGAGCTTTCCACCTGCAAGCAGTACCGGCTGCCGATCAAGGTGGTGAATCTCAACAACAAGTACATGGGCATGGTGCGGCAGTGGCAGGAGTTCTTCCACGGCAACCGCTATGCCGAGTCGTACATGGACGCGCTGCCGGATTTCGTGAAGCTGGCGGAAGCCTACGGCCACGTCGGCATGAAGATCGAGAAGCCGGCGGATGTCGGGCCCGCGCTGAAGGACGCGTTCTCGCGCAAGAACGACCTCGTGTTCATGGACTTCATCACCGACCAGACCGAGAACGTGTTCCCGATGGTGCCGGGCGGCAAGGGTCTGTCGGAAATGATCCTAGTATGAGGCACATCGTCTCCATTTTGCTCGAGAACGAGGCCGGGGCCCTGTCGCGCGTCGCCGGGCTTTTCTCCGCGCGCGCCTACAACATCGAGTCGCTGACGGTGGCGCCGACCGAGGACCCGACGCTGTCGCGCATGACCATCGTCACCAGCGGCTCGGACGAGGTGATCGAACAGATCACCAAGCAACTGAACAAGCTGGTGGACGTGGTGAAGGTGATCGATCTGTCCGATGGCGACCATATCGAGCGCGAGCTGATGCTGGTGAAGGTGCGCGCGGTGGGCAAGGACCGCGAGGAGATGAAGCGCATGGCGGACATCTTCCGCGGCCGCATCATCGACGTGACCGACAAGGACTACACCATCGAGTTGACGGGCACCGGCGTCAAGCTTGACGCCTTCCTCAAGGCGATAGACCGCAGCGCGATTCTTGAAACAGTGCGTACCGGCGCGTCCGGCATTGGCCGCGGCGACCGGGTTCTTAGGGTCTAGGGAATAGAGGCTAGGGGCTTGAGAGCACTGGGGCACTGCTGCAAATTCTTGCCAATCCCCAGTCCCGGGCCCCTAGCCCCTGATTTGAAGAGGAAACGATGAAAATCTATTACGACAAGGACGCCGACCTCTCGCTCATCAAGCGCAGGCACGTGGCCATCGTCGGCTACGGCTCGCAGGGGCATGCGCACGCGAACAACCTGAAGGATTCCGGCGTCAAGGTGACCGTGGGCCTGCGCAAGGGCGGCGCGTCCTGGAACAAGGCAAAGAACGCCGGTCTCACGGTGAAGGCAGTGGCCGACGCGGTGAAGACCGCCGATATCGTCATGATCCTGCTGCCGGACGAGCACCATGCCCAGGTCTATCACGACGAGATCGAGCCCAGCATGAAGAACGGGGCGACGCTCGCGTTCGCCCACGGCTTCAACATCCACTTCAAGCAAATCGAGCCGCGCGCCGATCTCGACGTCATCATGATTGCGCCGAAGGGCCCCGGCCACCTGGTGCGCTCGACCTATACCCAGGGCGGCGGCGTGCCGTCGCTGATCGCGGTGGCGCAGAATCCGTCCAAGAAGGCTCGTGACATCGCGTTGTCCTATGCTGCCGCAATCGGCGCTGCGCGCGCCGGCGTGATCGAGACCACGTTCCGCGAGGAATGCGAGACCGATCTTTTCGGCGAGCAGGTCGTGCTCTGCGGCGGCCTGACGGCGCTGATCGAGGCCGGCTACGACACGCTGATCGAGGCCGGCTATGCGCCGGAGATGGCGTACTTCGAGTGCCTGCATGAAGTCAAGCTGATCGTGGACCTGATCTACGAGGGCGGCATTGCCAACATGCGCTATTCGGTGTCTAACACCGCCGAGTATGGCGACTTCACGCGCGGGCCCCGCATCATCAACGAGCAGACGCGCCTGGAGATGAAGAAGATTCTGCAGGAGATCCAGACCGGGCAGTTCGCGAAGGAATTCATCCTGGAGAACAAGGCCGGCGCGCCCACGCTGAAGGCGATGCGCCGCATCGGTCAGGCGCACTCGGTTGAGACGGTCGGCGCAAAGCTGCGCGACATGATGCCGTGGATCAAGAAGAACCGGCTGGTGGACCAGTCAAAGAACTAGGATTGAGTTATTTAGGACTGAGGATTGAGCAAAGCATGAATACACGAGATAACGCGCGGGCGGAGCTCGATCCTCAATCCCCGGTTCTCGATCCTGCGATTCGCTACCCGCACCCGATCATCGCGAAGGAGGGCTGGCCGTTTATCGCGGCGGCGGTTGCAGCCGCCGCGGCCACGCACTGGCTCGCCGGTGGGTGGTGGGCCGCGCCGCTGTGGCTCATAGTCGCTTTCATGGCGCAGTTCTTCCGGGATCCGCCGCGCTCAATCCCGCAGGAGCCTAAGGCGGTGCTTTCGCCGGCCGATGGCCGCGTCGTAGCGGTCGAGCGCGCGCGCGATCCCTACCTCGAGCGCGACGCGCTCAAGATGAGCGTGTTCATGAACGTGTTCAACGTCCATTCCAACCGCAGCCCGGTGGACGGCGAGATCCGCGACGCCTGGTACCACCGCGGCAGCTTTTTCAACGCCGCCCTGTCCAAGTCCTCACTTGAAAACGAGCGCGCCGCACTATGGGTCAGGACACCGGGCGGGGCGGACGTGACCTGCGTGCAGATCGCCGGCCTCATCGCCCGCCGCATCCTGTGCTACGTCAGCCCCGGCCAGCGGCTCGCGCGCGGCGAGCGCTACGGCTTCATCCGCTTCGGCTCACGCGTGGATGTCTACCTGCCCCCCCAATCGCGACCAGTCGCCTCCATGGGCGACAAGGTCTACGCCACTGAAACGATACTCGCGACGTTGCCGTAGACCTCTAGCGGGAGGCGGAGCCGCATGACCAGCGTTTGCGGTTGTTCGAGTCACCAGTCACCAGTCACCAGTCACGCCTGCTGACCATGTACGAGCCGCGCGAGCACAAGCTGTTCATCCGGTCGCGCTTCGCCCGGCGCGGGATCTACTGGCTGCCCAATCTTTTCACGATCGCCGCGCTGTTCGCCGGCTTCTATGCCATCGTCCAGGCTATGGGCGGCCGCTTCGAGCAGGCGGCCATTGCCATCTTCGTGGCGATGGTGCTCGATGGTCTCGACGGGCGTATAGCCCGACTCACGCGCACTCAGAGCGCCTTCGGCGCGGAACTCGACAGCTTGTCGGACATGGTGTCGTTTGGCGTGGCGCCGGCGTTGGTGGTATACGTGTGGGCGCTCAAGGACTTCTCCGGCATGAAGACCGTGGCGCTGCTGGGACCCTGGCTCAGCACCAAGCTCGGCTGGATCGCGGCTTTCATCTAC
>Ga0184637_10002301_pt1 | contig 12332 bp, 12 predicted proteins | sample PLM3_127_b2_FD_133143 | JGI IMG/M metagenome (GOLD analysis project Ga0184637, IMG submission 133143) | Groundwater sediment microbial communities from an aquifer in East River, Colorado, USA - PLM3_127_b2 | ecosystem: Environmental > Terrestrial > Soil > Riparian zone | place: USA: East River...
CGCACGCGGTGCCGGGGCATTCTGGCGATACCAGGACGGAAATCGTCGCCGGCGGCGGTTCGGGGGATAGCGGACTGTCGAACAGTGATCCGATGGACCTCCAGCCGGCCGAGGGGTACGATTTCAAGCGCGGCTCCGGCCAGACGCTGCTGATCGCCTGCGGGGCGCTGGGCCGGGAGATCATCGATCTGATCGAGCTCAATCGCTGGCGCCACCTCGACGTCACCTGTCTGCCGGCGAAGCTGCATCACGCGCCGAAGGCGATTCCGGAGGCGGTCCGGGCGAAAATCCGCGCCGCCCATGGCAAATACGCCAAGATCTACGTGCTCTATGGCGATTGCGGCACCGGCGGCCTGCTCGACGACGTGTTGCGCGAGGAGGGCAATGCGGAGCGCATCGCCGGGCCACATTGCTTTTCCTTCTTCGCCGGCAATGCGGAGTTTGCGGCGCGGGCGGACGAGGATCTGACGACCTTCTTCCTGACCGATTATTTCTGCCGCCATTTCGAGAAGTTCGTCTGGGAGGCGATCGGCCTGGATCGCCGCGCCGATATGGTGGAATTCGTCTTCGGCAATTATCGCAAGCTCGTCTACCTGGCGCAGACGCAGGATGCCGAGCTTGAAGCGACGGCGCGGCGGATCGCCGGCCGCCTTGGCCTCGCCTATGAGTACCGCTTCAGCGGCTATGGCGATCTGGCGGTCTTCATGAAAGCGGCGCTATAGGCAGACGTCGAACACGCCGTCGAGCGCGCTCGCGGCGCCGTCGAGCGGCAGGCGCGAGCGCCAGTTTTTGGCCGGGACGGCGATCTGCGCCTCCTTGCCGGCGATCAGGGCGTCGAGCAGTTCGCTGACCCGCAGTTCCATGTTGGCGTCGGCGGGTGAGACCATCAGCTCGCCATCCTTGGCGATGCCCCGGAGGTCGAACCGCTGCCCGTCGATGACGAAGCGCATGTCGTAATGATCTCCGTCGGAAAGCTGCCCGCCCAGCAGGATGTTGCGCAGGCCGATGATGGCGGTATTCGGCACCTGATAGGCCGAGCACCAGAAGCCGAGGGTCGAGCCGGCGGCGATATCGGCGATCGCCAGTTCGAAGCGGCCATCGCGGCCGCGCTGCCAGATCGGCGCCTGCGCAACCGCCACGGTCGCGGCGAGAAGCAACGGCAGTGACAGAAGCAAGCGCTTCATCGCGTGACCTTCAGCTCAGCATTCTCCCGCACGACGTCGAGAAACGCCTTCACCAGCGGCGAGCGTTTGCGTTCCTGCAGGCAGGCGACATATTCGGTGGAAGTGATTGGCTTGCCTTCAAAGGACAGGGCCTTCAGCCGCAGATCGTCGCCCAACTCGGATGCGGCGATGATGCCGATTCCGAGGCCCGCCGCCACCGCCTCCTTGATCGCCTCGCGGCTGCCGATTTCCAGGATCTCGCCGACATCGACGCCTGCCTTCACCATGGCGGCGTCGAAGGTCTGGCGCGTGTTCGAGGTCGGCTCGCGCAGCAGCAGGCGCTGGCTGGACAGCTCGGCCAGCTTCACACCGCGCCGCCGCGCCCAGGGATGGGCGCGGTCGACGAAGGCGATGAAGTGATCCTGGCGGAAGGGCGTGGCGAAGATCCGCGCGTCGCTGACGACGTTGGCGGCGATGGCCACGTCGCAGCGTTGGTCCAGCAGATCGTCCAGCAGGGACTTGGTGTTGCCCATGGTCATGCTGAGCCGAAGGTCCGGGTATCTCCGGTGAAAGGCGGTCAGGAACGGCACCGAGTGATAGGGCGCGTCGGCGCCGATCCGCAAGTGCCCGCGCTTCAGCGCATGGGCGGCGCCCAGGACCTGGACCGCTTCCAATTCCAGGCTGAACATGCGGAAGGTGATGTCCAGCAGGTTGCGGCCGATGTCGGTGACCTCGATCCGCCGCCGGCGACGGTCGAACAGGCGAACCCCGAAGCGTTCTTCCAGGGCCCGGACCTGGCCGGACAGGGTCGGCTGAGTCACGTTCAGGAGCTGGGCGGCCTTGGTAAAGCTGCCCTCGGTGGCGACCGCGTGGAAGGCGCGGAGCTGACTGTGACTTATAGACGTCATCTATGGGACGTATAACTAACTGCGATTTGCCTTATAGTATCGCCGGGCGCATCTTCTGGCAATGAGGCCGGGCGGGACGGACTCGGAACCCCCGCCAGCTATGCAATCAGGCCGGCCGGCCCAATCCACGAAAGACCCCTTTATGTCGCAGGACCCCTGGCTTCTCACTCCCGGACCGCTCACCACCTCGATGAGCGTCAAGGAAGCGATGCTGCACGATTGGGGTTCGCGCGATCAGAAATTCCTCGCCATCAACAACCGGATGCGCACGCGCCTGGTCGACATGATCGATGGCGCGGGGGACTTCACCTGTGTGCCGATGCAGGGTTCCGGCACCTTCGCCGTCGAAGCCATGATCGGCGCCTTCGTGCCGCCCGCGGGCAAGCTGCTGGTCCTCGTCAACGGCGCCTATGGCAAGCGCATCGCCCGCATCTGCGGCTATTACAAGCGCGCGGTCGCGACCTTGGAATGGGCGGAGGACCAGCCGGTTGATCCGGCGAAGGTCGCCAAGGCGCTGGCCGAGGATAAGGGCATTACCCATGTCGCCGTCGTGCATTGCGAGACCACCTCGGGCGTGCTGAACCCGATCGCGGAGGTGAGCCGCGTGGTCGCCGCCGCGGGCCGCAGGCTGCTGATCGATTCCATGAGCGCCTTCGGCGCCATCGCGCTGAGTTCAAAGGACCTGACCTTCGACGCGGTCGCGGCCTCCTCCAACAAGTGCATTGAAGGCATCCCGGGTTTGGGCTTCGTGTTGGCGCGCATCGATGCGTTGAAGCAATGCGAAGGCAATGCGCCGTCGCTGTCGCTCGATCTCTATGACCAGTGGCAGGCGCTGGAAAAGACCGGCCAATACCGCTTCACCCCGCCGATCCATTGCATCGTCGCCTTTGACCAGGCGATGACCGAGCATGAAGAAGAGGGCGGTGTCGCCGGTCGCGGCGCCCGCTATCGCAACAACTGCAAGATCCTGGTCGACGGCATGCGCGGCATGGGCTTCGGGACCTTGCTGCCGGATCATCTGCAGGCGCCGATTATCGTCACCTTCCACATGCCGGCCGATCCGCGCTTCCACTTCCAGAGCTTCTACGACAAGCTGAAGGATCGCGGTTACGTGATCTATCCGGGCAAGCTGACGGTGGCGGATTCCTTCCGCATCGGCTGCATCGGGCGGCTGAACGAGACTCACATGAAAGGCGCGCTGGCCGCGGTGAAGGCGGCGATGGCGGAACTGGGCGTTGCCTCCGGCAGCCCACGTCGCCAAGCCGCGAGCGCGGAGTAGGAAAGATGAGCAAGAACATCAGCGTCAACAACAAGACCTATGCCTGGCCGCATGAGCCGATCGTCGTCATCTGTGTCGATGGCTGCGAGCCGGATTACCTGACCGAGGCGATGCAGGCGGGCGTGATGCCGTGGCTGTCGCGCGCCATCAAATCGGGTGCGAATTTGACCGGCGATTGCGTGGTGCCGAGCTTCACCAATCCCAACAACCTGTCGATCGTCACCGGCGCGCCGCCCTCCGTGCACGGCATCTGCGGCAACTACCTCTATGACCGCGAAAGCGGGCAGGAGGTGATGATGAACGATCCGAAGTTCCTGCGCGCCGAAACGATCCTGGCGGCCTTTTCCAAGGCCGGCGCCAAGCTGGCCGTAATCACCGCCAAGGACAAATTGCGCAAGCTGCTGGGCAAGGACATGACCGGTATCTGCTTCTCGGCCGAGAAGGCGAACGAGACGACAATCGCCGAGCATGGTATCGACAATGCGCTGGCCTATGTCGACCGGCCGCTGCCGTTGGTCTACAGCGCCGATCTGAGCGAGTTCGTGTTCGCCGCCGGCGCGAAGCTGCTGAAGGATCGGCGGCCGGACATCATGTATCTGTCGACCACCGATTACGTGCAACACAAGGCAGCACCCGGCTCGGCCGATGCCAACAGTTTCTACCAGATGATGGATGGCTACCTGGCCGAGCTCGATGCCATGGGCGCCCTCATCGTGCTGACCGCCGATCACGGCATGAACGACAAGCACAAGGCGGACGGCACGCCCAACGTCGTCTATCTGCAGGACGTGCTGGATGGCTGGATCGGCGCCGGCAAAGCGCGGGTGATCCTGCCGATCACCGATCCCTATGTGGTGCATCACGGCGCGCTGGGCTCGTTTGCGACCGTCTACCTGCCGGATGATTTGAACCAGGCGGAGATCATCGCGCGGATCGCGAAAATTTCGGGCATTGAGCTGGCGGTCGATCGCGCCACGGGTTGCAAGAAGTTCGAGCTGCCGGAGGATCGCCTGGGCGACGTCATCGTCGTCTCCGAACGCAACACGGCGATCGGCAGCGCTGCCAGCAAGCACGACCTTTCCGGCCTCACCGTGCCGCTGCGCTCGCATGGCGGCATGACCGAGCAGAAGGTACCGGTGATTGTCAATCGCCGGCTGAAGGCTCTGCCGGCCGGCTATCGCCTGCGCAATTTCAGCGCCTTCGACCTGGCGCTCAACTATGCCATCTCGAGCGCCGCCGCGCTCGATAAGGCCGTCTAAGGAAACGCACGATGGGTATCGTCGTCCGCAAGGAACATATGCGCCTGGCCTCCGGTCCCGGCACCAGCGACCGCCAGATCGACGTCTACAATCCCTATACCAACGAGATCTGCGGCACGGTGCCGAAGGCCAGCGTGGCCGACGTCGAGAAGGCGTTCCGCGTCGCCAAGGCCTTCAAGCCCGATCTGTCGCGCTCCGCGCGCTCCGAGATCCTGCGCAAGACGGCCGATTTGCTGGTCGCGCGCAAGCAGGAGATCGCCGAGCTGATCACCGCGGAATCCGGCCTGTGCCTGAAGGACACGATCTATGAGGTCGGCCGCGCCTATGACGTGTTCTTCCTGTCCTCGACCGCGGTGATCAAGGACGATGGCGAGATCTTCTCCTGCGATATCACCCCGCACGGCAAGAAGCGCAAGATCTTCACCCAGCGCGAGCCGATGCAGGGCGTCATCACCGCGATCACGCCGTTCAACCATCCGCTGAACCAGGTGGCGCACAAGGTGGCGCCCTCCATCGCCACCAACAACCGCATGGTGTTGAAGCCGTCGGAGAAAACGCCGCTGACCGCGCTGCTGCTGGCCGACATTCTCTATGAGGCCGGCCTGCCCAAGGAGATGTTCCAGGTCATCACCGGCGATCCGCGCGAGATCGCCGACCCGATGCTGACCGATCCGGATGTCGACGTCATCACCTTCACCGGCGGCGTGAAGATCGGCAAATACATCGCCGAGCATATGGGCTATCGCCGCGCGGTCCTCGAATTGGGCGGCAACGATCCGCTGATCGTGATGGAAGACGCGGACCTGGAGGAGGCGACCAACCTCGCCGTCTACGGCTCCTACAAGAACAGCGGCCAGCGCTGCACCGCGGTCAAGCGCATGATCGTGCATGAAACCATCGCCGACCGCTTTGCCGAGCTGCTGGTGGAAAAGACCAGGAAGCTGAAGGTCGGCGATCCGATGGACCCGGACGTGGACATGGGCACCGTGATCGACGAGGAGGCCGCGCGCTATTGCGAGGATATGGTCAATGACGCGGTCAAAGCCGGCGCCAAGTTGCTGCACGGCAATCAGCGAGAGGGCGCGCTCTATTATCCGACGGTGGTCGACCATGTGCCCTTCGACTGCAAGCTGGTGAAGTGGGAGACATTCGGGCCGGTCTCCCCCATCATTCGCTGCAAGGACATCGCGGATGCGATCCGCATCTCCAATTCGACCGTCTATGGCCTGTCTTCCGGCATCTGCACCAACCGATTCGACTATATCCAGCGCTTCATCAAGGAGCTGGTGGTCGGCACCGTGAACGTGCGCGAAGTGCCGGGCTATCGCATCGAAATGTCGCCCTTCGGCGGGATCAAGGATTCCGGCCTTGGCTACAAGGAAGGCGTCATCGAGGCGATGAAGGCCTTCACCAACGTCAAGACCTATTCACTGCCCTGGGGCTGATGGCATGGGGGCCGAGCGCATGCGCCGGATCGATCGCGTTTCCTCGCACGGTTCCTCCATGACCGTCTTCTGGACGGATGGCGGAAACAGCACCTGGCCATCGATCTGGCTCCGCGATCAATGCCCCTGCGCGCAATGCCGCCACCCGAGCGGCCAGCGCCTGTTCGAGATCGGCGATCTGCCGGCGAAGCCCGAGATCGCGCAGGCGACCTTGAGCGATGGAACCGTGCGCATCGATTGGCGCGACAATCATCGCTCGGAATTCGCCGTGGCGTGGCTCTCCGACAACGATCTGTCGGATGAAGCGCGCGCGGCACGGGCCAAGCAGCCGGTGCTGTGGGGCAAGGAGATTGTCGCCAAGCTGCCGGAGGGCGACTGGCCGACCATCGCTTGCGATCCCGCCGCCGAGCTGCGCTGGCTGGAAGCGTACCACGCGCACGGTTTCGGTTTGCTGCGCAACGTGCCGGTGCAGCCGGGCCAGGTGGCGGAAGTCGGCGATCATCTAGGTTTCGTGCGCACGACGAATTACGGCAAGCTGTTCGACGTGATTTCGGTCCCCGATCCCAACAATCTGGCCAACACCGCCCTCGGCCTCGGCGTGCACAGCGACAATCCCTATCGCGATCCGACGCCGGGAGTCCAGCTGCTGCATTGCCTGGAATCCGAGGCGCCGGGCGGCGACACGCTTCTGGTGGACGGCTTCGCAGCCGCGGAGCAGTTGCGCGCGGAACACCCGAAGCACTTCGACCTGCTGGTCCAGGTTCCGGCGAGCTTCCGCTTCTCCGACCGTGACGCCGATCTGCGCGCACGCAGTCCGCTGATCTCAATCGACGAAGACGGCCGCGTCACCGCGGTGCATTTCAACAACCGCTCCTTCGCCGGCATCGACGCGGCGGCGGATGTGATCGAGCCCTGGTATGCCGCCTATCGCGCCTTCGCCGCGATCCTGAAGCGGCCGGAACGCGAAGCCATCTTCCGCCTCGGCCCCGGTGATCTCGTGGTGCTGCAGAACGAGCGCGCCTTGCACGGCCGCACCGCCTTCGATCCCAACCAGGGGCGGCGACGCCTGCAAGGCTGCTACGTCGACAAGGACGGCATGGAGAGCCGGATGCGCGTGCTGCGGCGGCAGCTGAACGCCAAGCAAGAGGCGGCCGCATGAGCGTGCTGGACGAAATCCGCGCCGCCTTCGCCAAGCGCGGCGGCGATACCTATGGCGAGGGCGTGTCGCAGCTCGACCACGCCCTGCAATGCGCCGCCTGCGCGGAACGCGACGGCGCTTCGCCGGCTTTGATCGCCGCGACCTTGCTGCATGATATCGGCCATCTGCTGCACGAACTGCCGCAGGACGTCGCGGACCAGGGCATCGATACCGAGCATGAAAGTCTCGGCTCCGCCTGGCTGTCGCAGCATTTCGGCGCCGACGTGACCGAGCCCGTGCGCCTGCATGTCGCCGCCAAGCGCTATCTGGCGACCACCGAGATCGGTTACTACGACCTGCTCTCCGCCGCCTCGGTGCAGAGCCTGAAGCTGCAGGGTGGCCTGATGTCGCCGGAAGAGACCAAGCGCTTCGCGTCGGAGCGTTATGCCCAGGATGCAATCAAGCTCCGCCGCTGGGACGACGAGGGCAAGACCATCGGCGCGAAGACACCGGGGCTGGGGTATTTCGAGCAACATGTGAAGCTCGCGCTGCGCTAGCCGACGCACCGCTCTGCTCCTTCCCCCCTTGCGGGGGAAGGGTGGGAAGGGGGGTGTTGCAGCGCCGGGTCTTCGCGACCTATCGCCTCCGGCGATGCGCACCTTTTGGCGCGCGATCCCCCATCCAGCTTCGGCTAAGCTCACTGCGTTCGCTAAGCGTCCGCATCCTTCCCCCGCAAGTGGGGAAGGTAACAAGAGGGCAGACGCCGCCCCATGAGCGGCGTATACTTCATCACATGACTGGTCGCGGCGCTGTCGTGACCGAGATCTGACTTGGGCGCTTGCCAGTTACGGCTGGGCCCGTGCTGGCGGCCCCATCGACGATGCGGCCTTGGCTAAGCCGGCGGCCTCTCGAAACCTCATTCGGGAGGATGTGAAATGCCGCACACGATCCGCAACCCGATCGAATACGTGGTGGACGAGGTCACCGACCTGGCGCATGGCGTCGGGCAGGCCGGCCGCGCGATGCAGCGTACCTCGACGCATCTGTTCTCGCGGCCGCTGACGATCCAGCGCATCAGTGTCGGCGATCTGAAGGACGTGCTGGTCAAAGGCTATCGCGATTTCGCCGCCTACCGGACCGATGTGATCTTCCTGATCGTGATCTATCCCACGGTCAGCGTGCTTATCGCCGCGGCGGCCTTCAATTACGAGTTGATCCCGCTGCTGTTCCCGATCGTCTCCGGCACCGCGATCATGGGGCCGTTCGTCGGCGTGGTGCTCTATGAGATGAGCCGGCGGCGCGAGATCACCATGCTGCGCTATCACGAGGAGAATCATTCCTGGGCCAACGCCATCAGCGTGGTGAGGTCGCGGAATTTCGGCGCCATCATGATGCTGGGCCTGATCCTGGTCGCGCTCTATCTGGTGTGGCTGGGAACGGCCTATGTCATCTACCGCGCGCTGCAGGGGCCGCAGCCGCCGGAATCGCTCGGCCACTTCATCCAGGGCTTGTTCCAGACAGAGGCCGGCTGGTGGCTGATCGGATTGGGCTGCGGCATCGGGTTCCTGTTCGCGGCCCTGGCGCTGGTGATCGGCGTGGTGTCGTTCCCGCTGCTGCTCGACCGCGATGTCGGGCTCGGCACCGCGATCTGGACCTCGATCCGCGTCACCATGGCCAATCCGGTCCCGATCGCGGCCTGGGGCCTGATCGTCGTCGGCGGGCTGGTGCTGGGCGCGATCCCGCTCTTCATTGGCCTGGTGGTGGTCATGCCGGTGCTGTGTCACGCCACCTGGCATCTCTATCGCAAACTGCTGCCGCGCCACGCGGACCACAAGCACGGATAGCAGGCAGACTCAGATTGCCGCGCGGGGCTTCCTGCCGATGGCGGTCCAGGAGATCTGGTTGACCCAGTGAAGCTCGACTTCGTCGAGCCCGGCGCCGCGCATCAAGCGCTCGACCTCGTCGCGCGTCCAATAGCAGGCGGTGCGCGGCAGCAACTGATCGAACACGATCTCATGCAGATGCCAGAAGCCGAAGCGGCGGATCAGCCGCATATAATCCGTGCGGCCAAGGCCGGCGCGCAACGCCAGCCACAGCAGCGCCGTCGGACCAAGGCTCAAATGATCGAGCAGCCGGATCGGCAGGCGTGACAGCAGCGCCTTGCGCAGCGGATCGACGAAACGGATGATCCACTCGTTGTTCTCGCGCCCATAGACCCAGATCAGCACCTTGCCGCCGGGCTTGGTCGCCTTGACCATGTTGGCAAGCGCCACTTCAGGCGATTCCAGATGGTGGATGACGCCGAGCGAAAAGCTGATGTCGAACTCGTCCTCGTACGGGATTTCATAGGCGCTGATCTCGCGCACCTTGACCGTCTCGAGGCCCTGCAGGTTGCGCCGCGCGCAGGCGAGCGACCGCTCGTCGACATCGATGGCCACGCCGCGCGCGGCACCATCGCGCAGCGGCCAGAAGCTGTTGCGGCCCATGCCGCAGCCGACATCGAGGAAGGCGGCGCCCCGCCAATCCTCCGGCCGCAGCGGCACGGTCCAGCGCCGGAACTGCTCCTGATGCGCGGGCAGCATCCTGCTGTAGCGATTCCATTTGTAGCCGAATCGCTCCGGCGACCCCTGATGAAGGTCCGGCGTCGCGTTCGCTCCGGCCGTGCTTGCGTTGGACACCACGGATTCCAAGGCCAATGGTCCTCGCGCTTCAGATTTTCCGACATCAGTGGTAGCACAGAACACCAATTCGACAAGGTTAAGTTCAGGAGGCTGAATGCTGGAGGATCTGGCCGGGCGCGTTGCGCTGGTCACCGGTGGGGCGACGGGCATCGGCGGCGCGATTTCCCGCGCGTTCGGCCAGGCGCGGATGAAGGTGGCGGTCCACTACATGGCTGGCAAGGACGAGGCTGAGACAATCGCCGACGCGATCCGCGCATCGGGTGGCGAGGCGCTGGTCCTGCAGCGTGACATCACCAGGCCGGGCGCCGCCGAGGCGCTGGTCGCCGATACCGTCGCGCGGTTCGGCCGCCTCGACGTGCTGGTGAACAATGCCGGCGGGCTGGTGGCGCGGACCTTGTTGAGCGAGGTGGATGATGGCTTCTATGACCGGGTCATGGATCTGAACGTTCGCTCGCTGGTGCATGCCTCGCAGGCGGCGGCTGCGGCGATGCGCCAGAATAGTCCCGGGGGCGGCGGCTCGATCATCAATGTGAGCTCGATCTCGGCCCGCACCGGCGGCTCTCCGGGCTCCAGCATCTACAGCGGCGCCAAGGCCTTCGTCTCGACCTTCACCCGCTCGCTGGCGCGGGAGCTGGCGCCGGACCATATCCGAGTCAATGCGTTGTCGCCCGGCACGATCGCCACCGCATTCCACGAACGCCACTCGACGCCGGACAAGCTCGAAGCCACGCGCAGGACCATCCCGCTGGGCCGGCTGGGCGTCGCCGAGGATTGCGCCGGCACGGCGCTGTATCTCGCCTCGAACGCGATGTCAGGTTACGTGACCGGGCAGGTGATCGAGGTGAATGGGGGGCAGTTCATGGGCTAGGGCGGATCCTAGCCCAGCAGCTCGGGATGCTGATCGACCTTTCCCAGCCGTGCCAGGCGAAAGCCCGGCTCTATCAGCGCGCCCGGGGCGACAACGGCATTGGCGCCAATGCGCACGTCATCTCCAATCAGCGCGCCGAATTTGTCGACGCCGGTGTCGATAATCGCGCCATGACGCAAGATACGGATACGCTTGTCGTCCATTTCGTTGCGGTAATTGGCGACAATGGCGCCTGCCTCGATGTTCACGCGCGCGCCGATGATCGAGTCGCCGACAAAGCTGAGGTGAGCGATCTTGGAGTGCTGGAATAGAAAGGTCGATTTCAACTCGCATCCCGGTCCGACGATGCACGCGCTGTCCAGAAACACGCCGCCCCTGAGATATGCGTTGGCCGCCACAAATGAATTTGGGCCAAGGATGACCGGCCCCTTGATGACAGCGCCGGGTTCTACCGTGGCGGACTCGTGAACCGCTTTGTCGCCCTCGATCCTGTAGGTGTCGTCGAGTTCACGCAGCGCTTCATGAATGAGCTCGTCGGCGCGGAATGTGATCTCCCACGGTTTCAGCCCGTGGCGCGCGAAGCTGAATGCGTTCCAGGAGGCAACGAAATCCGTTGTCTCGATCATGATGCTCCAGCTCAATGTCTGTGGCTTGGCGAAAGGACTCAGGCGGCCTTGTGGCCCTTGGCGCAGTCGGCACACAGGCCTTCGACCTCGAGGGTGACGCGCGCGACATTGAAGCCGGCGCGGTCGGCGCTGGCCTCCACCGCGCGCAGGATCGCGGGGTCGTTGAGCTCGATCGCCGCCTTGCAGTTGCCGCAGATCAGGAACTGGGAGACGTGACGCTCCTCCGGCCGGTCGCAGCCGACGAAGGCGTTCAGGCTCTCGATCTTGTGGACCAGACCCTGATCCAACAGGAACTCCAATGCGCGATAGACGGTGGGCGGTGCCGCGGCGCGATCATCCTCGGCGCGCAGCAGATCCATGATCGCATAGGCGCCGATCGGCGCGTGGCTGTTCCAGACCAGTTCCAGCACCCGGCGGCGCAGCGGCGTCATCTTGGCGCCGCGCTCGGCGCAGACGCTGTCCGCGCGCTGCAGGGCGTCGTCGATGCAATGCTGGTGGTCGTGGGCGTGCAGGGCAGCGTTCATGTCATCGGGACCCAAGTGTCATGATCATAGTATAGGGGGCCGGGCTCGCCCCGACGAGAGGGGTCCAGCCGGCCTGTTCCGATGGGGCCAGCGGAAACAACATATGAATAGTGTTATTTATGGCGGCGATGATCTGACGGGAAATTAACCATATATATGTCAGAATATATTCGATTTTCTTGAAGGTGCGGTAAGTGCCCTCGGCATCGCCATGTTAAAACCGCAAGCGCATTCACCAAAACAAACTGTAGAATAAGATTGACTTAGGTAAATCTCTGACCTACCTACTGGGAAAAGGCCGGTACTGCCGGCTTTTCGACGGTTCTGGGTGTGGAATAGATGCGCAGCTTTCCGTTGTTCCTGAAGCTTCAGGACCGGCCGGTGCTTCTGGCCGGGAGTGGTGCCGCTGCCGCGGCGAAGCTGCGCCTGCTGACGGCGGCC